>Ga0160429_1000087_pt1 | contig 117893 bp, 120 predicted proteins | sample SolpanmetagenomR_FD_108199 | JGI IMG/M metagenome (GOLD analysis project Ga0160429, IMG submission 108199) | Solar panel surface microbial communities from Lawrence Berkeley National Laboratory, California, USA - R | ecosystem: Engineered > Built environment > Solar panel > Unclassified ...
ATGATCTCAGCGTCAACGCTGGCCTTGCGAGAGCCATCGGCGATACCCCAAACACTGCGGTGATGTTAGCGATTGTTAGATGACATTAGATAGTGGAAAACATACATTGGGTAAGCAGTCCAGAGGATAAGAGTGAAACCAGCAATGGAAGCGAAAAGAGTTCCGACCTTTCCACCCTTGGCGGCAGCCTGCTTACGGCCGTGAAGAGCCAAATGCCAGATGATGACGAGGTAGGCAATGCAGGCAATGGTGTAGTATCCCCACTTGCCAGGGTTGCTCTCGCTACCGAAAGCAGCAAAGAGACCAGTCAAGACCATGACGAGATCAGCAACAATGGCGAGGAAGATGTAGGCGCCGTTCATGCCAGCAAGAAGGGCGAGATCGAGAAGGAGCATGGGGGTGGTGATAGACCAGTCCACGTAACGGGCCCAGTAGACCTGGCGGTAGACGTCCTGGGTAGTGTCGGGAACGTGCTTGTGCTGCTCGGTGATGGTCGTGTGGTGGTAAGAGATACCGTCACCAACGGCCATGGCGAAGTAGGAGATGGCGGCAGTCATGACGATGATGGTGGTGATGATGTGGTAAAGACGCTTGCCCTGTTGTTCATGTTAGACACAGGTAGTTAATCTCAGATGATTGTTTGAACGTACAATAGGGATGTTCCATGACATGGCAGAGAAAGCAGCAGTGGCAATGGCCATGATCACGAAGACCACCCTGAAGTGTATGTTAGCCACAGCGATGTCTGGTTTTCATCTTGTGCTACGTACCATAGAGTCCTCTGACCAGCATCACCGGCCTGCTCGTAGATAGCGTTGTTGCCAGGGATAACCGAGGGGATAGGAGCGACAGAAGTGGCGGAGTGGTGGTGGGTGTGGGTAGCAGTGCTAGCCAGGCTGGAGGTGACAGATGCGAAGCTTGAGCCAGCGCCGGAGGTAGCAGATGACAAGCTGGAGGCAACGCTGGAGGTAGCAGATGACAAAGTGGAAGCAATGCCAGATGTGATGGAGGGGATCTGAGAAGTGGCTGAGCCGAACTTGGAGGTCAAGGACGAGATGGGGTTGCCATAGGTCTCAGATGGCAACTTGGGGAAGTTAGCCATAACTTGTGCGGGATCAACAATCATGATGGCGAGTTATTGATGGAGGGATGTGTGTTTGATGGGATGAAAGAGAAGTTGAAAGCAGAAGCGAAGGCAGCAAAGAGCTTAAAGAAGAGCTTTCACAGAGGCGCATGCAGGATGCAGGGTCCACCTACTACGAAACTGGTTTTGGTGACTTGGTGACGTATAGTATGATCATCGCCCACGAGGAGATAAATCCTCTCTGTTTGGCAGGATCGTCGGCTCCGACAAGCTTGCCTGGACGTGTACTTAATGAGTATATCATCGTGCTGCCTGGTATGTAGTTTCCCTCCATTATTTGCTTCATGCTGAAACCAGCAGGCTGTTACTTTTCGTGGTCGACCGTCACCAGATTCTCGCGTCGTCATCCAGTTTTGACAATCCTGGATCGATCGCGGCCATCGACAAAACATAATCACGGTTGAGGAGCTAGCTAAAGCCACAAAGCTGCGGGGAGAGCTTCAAAAAGTCTAAAGATCGTCTGCGGCTTCAATTCCGATCTGATGCTGCCGCAAACCCGGCTGAAGACCATTTGTATTACATTTTGAAACAAGTCTGTAACACCAAACAAGTTCTTGAAACATATCGTCAAGGATTATAGTGATCAACTCGATATACACTGCTCATCCGTTCTTGCGACCAGGAACATCCGACTAAAGATTGAATAAAATTTAGTCAGCACTCCTCACGAGACGATACCATAAGCTTACCTTGAAGTTCTTCTGTCGATTGGCAATCTTCTCTACTATCCATCGTTGCTGAAACATAGCCCTGTTCTCTCTCTTCATGATCTTGTGCTCGGTAGCTGCTAAAGCTCGTCGTTGCTGATCGGGAAGACCAATGAGGCCCATTGTATCTCTCATTGCCAGAGATCTGGTATGAATTGGGTTGGTTGTTGACGAAGACGAGTATATGGCGTTTTGTACCTCCGCTATTCGTCGTGGAGCAGACGCTTTTCGTGACGAGGTTGAAGCGCCTCTGCCAAAGCTAGTCGATACTTCGCTTGGTGCAAAGACTCGTACGCCTGAAGGTAGTAACATCTCCGTCTCTGACAGTTTCTTTGCGCCTCCATCGAGCTTTGGGGGTTGCGAAGGAACTGCATCTTCAGAGGCTGCATTATCGTCTTCTAGGAATACCTTTTCGACCATCCAGAAGTCCAGAAAGTCAGATCCTTCGCTCATGTCAAGCATGCAGTGTCCCTTCGAGATCATATGTGCCTTGGCTGCCTCTGCAGAGTATTTTGAAAAACCGCAAAAGAGGCAAGAATTGAATTCATAGATGACGCATCGAAGATAGTCTATTAGTGTCTCCGTGTCTGTTTGCAGTTGCTCAATATCTGGAATGTGGAAACTGTGAGCAGATGCCATGTGCAGCAAATTTGCGTCGACAGATTGAGCTTGCTTTCGACAAAAGAGGCATTGCGATGGCAAGATATCATGCCAATTCTGGACACTATCATGTCGACTGGATGTGCGCTCGGTTCTGATAGATTGGCCCTTGGAGGACTTTTTGTGCTCTGGTGTTACTTCTGGGGCATTGTGCTTTTCCTCGAATTCGAGCCAGGATATTGAAGTTTCTTCTATCAGTCTGCGCTTCAGGTTGAACACACTGGATTTGAGTGAGCATGGTAGCAGCCAACACAGCCTTGTTAGCACTTACTGCCAGGGATGTCGCATATGTTCTCGTCGAACTGATTGCTCATCGAACGATACAGCACAAACTCTGCACATGAAGGAGCTCTGCATTGGTGAAAGAGAGGAAGACACGAGTATCAGGCAGTAGTTGGGGAAGAAAGATTTGCTAGCTTGAATGTCTTTGTAGATTGAGGCGAGATGTAGATATCCTTTTATTGCAGTGGTCCATAGCCATCACTGTGCATTCCTCGTATGAATATCATCTCAGCTGTCACCTTGCTGCTTTGACTCACTACTGATAGACTGCATCAGAGAAAGTGTTTGTACGGATGTGGAAGGTCGACGTTGACACAGCAAATTTGGTGAGATTGATCGACTCAACGATCATGATCGCCAAGTTTATGGTCACAAAGCACCAAGAACACAACATAAGCTAGCATCCTTCACACGCAGCTATTGTTTAGGAGAGCAAGTCCACAACAATCACAGACGCAATGGTTTCCAAAAAGACATGAGGAAGTGAGGTTATCAGTCGACAATGGAAAGTCCAATGGGAAGAAGGAGCTCATTACGTAATAGCCTTCTTTTGGCATCTGGTGATGATTTTGAGGACCTTGCTGGACCTGGTCCTCCAAAAAATCGAGTCCGTTCAACCGGCGACGTCAAAGTCTATAATCCAACCAGCGCAACCTCATCTCCTCTTCATTCTCACTCCTTTTCACATAAAATCGCCACGTCCAATCTTTCCAGAGCACCTCTTACGAACATCACATTCATTACGTTGACTGATCCAAGTGAAACACTCTTGCGATATTCTGAAGCCTGCCGAAATAAGGACAAAAGCTTTGGGAAAAGGACATTGCCTGGAAGCGAGATAAAGGTGTATATATAGGTGTCGAGGGAGAAGATGTCGGAGTGTAATACTGGCAATGGTTATGATGGCCAATTGGGTGCTCGTGTCTCGAGTATCTTTGTGATACTTGTCGGATCATCTTTAGGTAAGTCTTTACGCCTGACAATTTCAGTTCAGTGACTGACATCAAGCAGGGGCATGGTTTCCCGTATTTTCACGCCGACATGCAGCAGTCGGTATGCCCGAGTGGGCATTTTTCATCGCAAAGTATTTTGGCTCGGGAGTCATCATAGCTACTGCATTTATACACCTGCTCGCACCAGCGGTAGACTCACTCACAGATCCATGTCTGACAGGACCAATCACAGACTATGATTGGGCAGAAGGGATAGCACTGATGACTATCTTCGTGCTTTTCTTTCTTGAACTGATGGTCATGCGATATGCCAAATTTGGCAATGAAGACGATGGCCATGGTCATTCACATGGCCAGGCCCACAATCATGCTCAAACACAGCTCGACACACCCACAAATAGCAGCGGTAATTTCCTCGACGATGCATCCTCGCAGCTTAATGGCAAAGTACCGATTGAGTACGAATTGGAACAAGGTAGAGGCATGACACATATGCCTGGAGAAGATCACCATGGTCATGCCAGAGACCATACGGACAACGAAGACATTGCTGTAAACTGGCAGCAAAAGGATATGACGATACTTCCGGAAGCATACAGCGCCCAGCTCACGGGTATTTTCATCTTGGAATTCGGCGTCATCTTCCATTCAATCTTTGTTGGCCTTACACTGGCCGTAGCTGGAGATGAGTTTAAAACGCTCTACGTTGTTCTAGTCTTCCACCAAACATTCGAAGGACTTGGGTTAGGATCACGACTCGCATCAGTTCCCTGGCCCAAGAGTAAGAGATGGACACCTTATATCCTGGCTGGAGCTTATGGCATTACCACACCCATTGCTATCGCAATTGGATTGGGTGTGCGTAAAACATACCCACCTGGCTCAGCAACGACTTTGATTGTTAATGGCGTCTTTGACTCGATTTCAGCTGGTATCCTGATCTATACTGGACTCGTTGAACTGATGGCACACGAGGTAGGCCCATAAAACTACACAATTCTATCTAGCAATTTCAGCTAACATATCTTGTCTAGTTCATGTTCTCCTCCGAAATGACAAAGGCACCTATCAAACAGATACTGGCAGCTTTCGGTCTGATGTGCCTAGGGGCAGGTCTCATGGCATTGTTAGGCAAATGGGCTTGAGGTGCATGCCTGCTGATGCTGTATATACTATTGATGGTAGTGTTATCTGCCGTCCTAGACTTTCAAGTAGCGTATAAACGATACTTCACTTTCTAAATACTCATGACTGGGCCTAGCTTCCAAATCCAGACTCCATATTCCAGAATGACCTTGGTGTATGTAGGACGAGAAGGCGAGGGAACAAGCACTCCATTCTTATTTACGATAACTCCGGCGATCTTTCCATGCCAAGCCGACTCGGGAAAGGTACAAAGTTAGGCCGAAGGTGTCAATAGAGCTTCCGACTCTCAAAGACCATTTGTTATAGATGCAACCTTGTCACAGCTTTGTTCTGATCCCTATCTACTTACACTACTCATAGTCCTCAAATTACCACATCAAAAGTAGCAGCTCACTGCTCCCTCATATCTTCCTATCCACCATACCCTGCACATCACCACAAGCAAATGGCAGAATCATTCTCAACTTTCCTCTACGATCAATTCGTCGCCTCTGTTCCTGATCCTCAAGAATCTCTTGTAGGCAAGACAGCCATCATCACTGGTTCCAACACCGGGCTAGGTCTCGAAGCCGCTCGCAAATACGCTCAACTAGGCGTCTCCAAGCTCATCTTAGCCGTCCGCAACACCACCAAAGGTGAAGAAGCCCGTCAAGACATCCTCACATCCCTCAAAGTCACAACAGCAAAGACGCAATGGGTATCGCAAGGTCCGACAGGCGGTGATGTCGCACAAGCAGAAGACGCAGCCAAGCGCATTCAAGTCTGGGAGCTCGACTTGGGCTCATACAAGAGCGTGCAGGCGTTTGCGGAGCGCTGCGAGCGAGAGCTGGAACGGATTGATATCGTGATTGAGAATGCGGGGATTGCTACATATCAGTATGTGAAGATGGAGGACAATGAGAGCACAATCACGGTCAACGTTATATCGACGTTCCTACTTGCAAACATGCTCATTCCTAAGCTTAAGGAGACGGCACAGAAGTTTAGCGTTCGTCCGACATTGACCATCATCAGCTCTGGCGTACATTTCTGGGCACAATTATCTGAGAGGTCAAAGGTGCAACCGGGCGGCAAGCTCTTCGACGTGCTCAATGACCCAAAGACGGCGGTAATGAACGATAGGTATAACGTGTCAAGTAAGTTTACTTTACCAATTGAGATAAAAGATGCTCATGAATTGTATTAACTATAATATTGTTTGTAGAATTGCTTGAGGTCTTCTATTGTCGCGAGTTTGCTGCTGAACATCCAGCTACCTCATTCCCCATTACGCTGAACTTCGTCGATCCTGGTTTCTGCTGGAGTGGGTTATCTCGAGAAGAAGGAGGCTGGGGCATGTATTTGGGACGATTGGCATTAGCTCGGACGACAGAGCAGGGAAGTAGGACGCTGGCAAGCGCTGGTATGAGTGGACAGGAAACACATGGACAGTTTCTGGCGAGTTGTAGACCCAGAGATGTCTCCCTGTTCGCAAGGAGTGAGGAAGGAGGGAAGCTACAGAAGATGGTCTACCAGGAGGTCAACGAGAAGCTGGAGAAGATCAGAGTGGGCGTGACAAAGGTTTGAAAGACTAAGAGCTGTCAACAAGATGCTTAGATGTCAATATTGACATTGCATTGCCATGCCTCTCCCACGCCACGACCCCGCGCAACGGAGCCAGACCCGGCGGCGTAATGAAGTCATGATCATCCCGTGCATATTAGCTCAACATTCTGCTTCTTCTTCTCCTTGTTTCTTATATCCATTAAATGCTCATCCTCCGTCCCACCTCTCTCATCTTCCGTCACGCTCTACGCACAGTTTCAAAACAATCTTCTCTCAAACAACTCACCCCACTTGCCTCAAGAACCAACTTCAGCACCACCTCCATCTTAAGAATGCCTGATTCACTCTCCAGTCAAGAGGTCAACTCCAAGACCGACCCTTCCGTTGCAAAGCAATGGGACCATGAGACTCCTATGCACCAACAGTGGGAGGAGCTGTATGGTAAGATATACATGCTCTCATACGGTAGTTGAGCATCAAGAACTAACATGCTCCTCCAGGTATCGTTGACAAGCTCAAGATCAGCTTGTTGACTACAAACCGTAAGGATATCGGTCCAGTTGCCAGGTCAATGGCTGTCTCGAAGCGTGTATGTTTTGCCTATGTTGCAAGTTCCCGAACAGAAACACTGACATTCTGCCCAATTAGGTCGGACCTGATTTCCTGTATTTGTCAAACAACCACTCGCAGAAGTTCAACGACCTTGAGAACGACAAGACCTGCACAATCACTTTCCAGGACTCGTCGACGCAGAACTGGGTTTCCATCACTGGCACTGCCGCTACTGTCTCAAACTCTGTACGTCCTCAACATTCATAGTAGTCCTTTGAAGACGGGCAAGACTAGAAGTGCTTGAATGGGGATTTGCAAAAGTTCAACGGCTAATGAGACTCTTGCAACGTATAGGACCCTAGGATCAAGGAGATCTACAGCAAAGCCACTGGCGCATGGTTCGGTGACCTTGGCGACGGAAAGCACGACGGTATGTCCTTACCACACTAACGCTACCCTCCACTGACCACGCTCAACCACTAACATTTCTTCAGGTGGTCCCAACGACCCGCGTATGACCTTGATCGAAGTCAAGTCAAAGTATATCGCGTAAGTAAAACATAACTATATCTTAAAGTATGGTCTTTAAGAAATCATAATTACTGACGTTTCCAAAGATACTGGAAGAGCACCTCCACCACCCTCGGATTCGTTAAGGAAGTCGCCCAGGCTGCCATCACTGGTGCTGTTGCGCAGACGGGTCTTCAGAGGGAGTTCAAGGAGGCTGATATTGAGAAGGCCAGACAAATGGCGTAGGTTAGCTAAAGCTACCATCCTCCAAGACGAGGTATGAGTCTGACATATTCATGTGATGGCAGAACGTCGTCTGCTTCCAAGCTATGAAGGAATCGGAGAAGGGGTATGTTGTACTCCAGTAGTAGTACTCAAAATAGTCAACTTGATGCACCATTTAATGACAAAAAGCTGTGCCTATTGTCGTCCTGTTATTTGCTCATTCTTTATGAGGGAAAGAATTGTGTCCACCAGTACTCAAGTCTACTCGCCACATCATACTCCACCACCACCACGATCTCGACCTAGTCAACGGTACTTTTATTACCCTTCTCCTTATCCTCCTCGAGTTTACCACCACGCCTGCCCCAACCCAAAACCCAAGCTACAGACTAACAAAGTACTTAGACTGAGCGTGATAGATTCTAAGCTTAGTATCGCGCTTGAACTGATCATTCTCCCCATTATCAGATCTCTTCTTCTCAATTCACACCTTCTCGCAATTCCTCCTTTGCTCCAACCTCCTCTTCTCTCCAGCTTCCTCCAGCACTCTACACAACCAGCTCAAGCCTTCCTCACTATCTCTTGCCGCCCTTCGATCTCAACATGCGTCAACCGAGATCCAGCACTATTCTTCAAACCGATGTTGAGCTGACTGAGGCTTGACGGCACTCTTGGCGTGGAGACTATGTTACCACATATAGCGAGCTTGCCTTCTTACTAATTCTAATTGCTAACGCTCTCGAATCAGCACAGACCGAAGAACAAGCTACTCCGTGAGTTTTCAAAAGGCCCGCCACTCTGACCCTCTTAAGCTAAGCTTTGAACACATCACGCATCACGCAAACCGCTAACAACAGCACCAACACTCGTGGGTAGATTCTGAACTTAGTATCGCGCTTAGACCATTCATTAACTGTGGCTATGTAGCGAGCTTTCCCTTCCCACCATTTCCAATCGCTAACGAGCTCGAATTGTCGTGGTACGAAGAACAAACTACTCCGCGACATCTAAAAAGGCCCGCTGCTTCGACCCTTCCAAGCTCACCGCTCAAGAAATCACGCACAACACATCCCAACTCGCCAGCAGCCAAGACCAGTATCATAATGGGAAGAAGTCACCTTGAGATATTCCACTGCGGCACACTTCAAACGAGCTATAGTAGTTGCTCAGCAAGCCCCTCGTCCCGTCTTTGTCCTTTTTCAGGCTCGAAGCAGGACTCAAAACCTAAATCACAACTTTCGGGAACCTAAATAAATTCTTCGAATCAACGAGCTCTTTTCTACCGTCGGTAAGCTACTTACTTGGTATCGAGGGGATTCGCATGGCCTTTCCTATTGTACGTGCGTACACTAAGTATGAGATGGGATAGGCGGCACAAGTCAAATGATACGATCACTACTCTCCTCCTGAGTCTTTGTGGCAAGAGCTCTTACGAACACTCCTATAAGAACCCCCCGACAGCTCTATCAGGTCCTATTCGTTAGCAACTACAATAGTCTCGAGAAAGATTGTCTACAACGCCCTACGACCCGGGAGCACAGCACAGTCTACGACGAAGAAAGGAAGCCACCTTTTAGTCACAGACAGTCATGGTAAGAAACACGAGTTTCTGCTACCTCGTTGAAGCAATAGGTGGGTACCATACGCACAATCTGCATGACAAGTAAGTGGTATGAGTGAATAAACAGAGCTCTTGGGGAAGCAATGGAACAAGGACATAACTTCCGCAAAACACTGTTAATATCTAAGGACTTCAGTAAACCTAGGGAAGGTGAAGTAGAGAGATAAGGAGACTTTTGACAAGAAGAAAGAGGCCAGACACAACCTCACTATGTTTACAAAAAGACAGTTCACAATATTAGTTTAGCTATGGGAATACACAATAAATATCCAAAAAGCTGTCATTATCTCCTCCAGACCATAAAGAACCACACCATCACATCCCTATCTAAGCCTCAGACCAGATAAAAACCTCCCACCACCACCCCTACCAAACCACCCAGCCGCCACAACAACAGCAACACCAACCACCCCGATAGCCCCCAAAACCCCATTGCTAGCAACAAGCGTCTCCTCCCTAACTCTGCCAATACTCGTCCTCTCCTTCGTGCCCAGCACCTCTTTCCCATCGCCCTCAATCTCATAATCGCTCCAATGTACCTCCGCAATCATATTTTGATAGTCGACGACATTTTTGCTCCAATTGTTAGTAATCAAGCCTTCAGTTGTTTTATACCAAGAATTGCAATTCGGGTCTGCAAAAGCGGACGCGGAGAGCTCGGATTGTAGCGTTGTGTTGTATTCATCCATGCGCGATGACTTGGGGCGAATGGCCAGAGCTTGACCTTGTCTGCGAGCTTGCAGGACAGGAGCGATCAAGGCATTGATGTAGCGCGATTGCGCTTCAATCATCAGGATGATGCTGTTGTGGCCAAGGTTTGTGTTGGGGCCGTACAGCATGGCAAAGTTTGGCATTTGAGAGACGGTGACGCCGTAGAGGGCTTTGGCGCCGTGGGACCAGACTTGACTGAGCGCAGTGTCGTTGTGGCCGCGCATCGAGATGGGGTGCATAAAGTCCAGTGTCTCGAAGCCGGTGGCCAGGACAATGAGGTCGTAGTCGTTGGCTTCTCCGCCTTCGGTCTCGATGCCGGTACCAGTGATGGTGGAGATCTTCTCGGTGATCAGGGAGACGTGGGGGAGAGCGAGGGTTGGGTAGTAATCGTCACTGATGATGATACGCTTGCATCCTGGATTGTAGTTCGGACTCAACTTTTTCTTCATCTCGTCGTCGTGCGGGAAAGACGCATCCAGCATTTCTTTGTGGAGTCTGCGTATCTCGTCTGCGCCTATCGATTTGCTGTCCAGTAAGATGGAGTAAAAGGCTTCACGGAAATCCATTTGCAGGGCTCGTTTGCGCCACATGAGTGGAGGGATGTATCTGAATAGGTTTCGGGTGAAGGATGAAATTGGTGCATCGAGGCGGGGTGTCAGCCAGTTAGGTGTTCGTTGGTATATGCCGACCTTGCTGGCCACTTTTGCAATCTCTGGGATGATTTGAACGGCTGTGGCACCTGTGGGTTTTTTCGTTAGAAAACGATACGTGTGATGGAGGGATGAAAAGGATCTATTGCTCCCATACCATTTCCTATAATGGCGATTTTCTTATCCTTGAGATCGTAGCTCCAATCCCAACGAGCAGAGTGGATGAGTTTGCCTTGAAAGTCCTTGAGTCCAGAGATTTGAGGCCATTTAGGCACATTCAGTTGTCCCACAGCACTGACCAGAAAATCGGCATTGATATCATACTCTGGATTGAACTCTGCATCTTTACTTCCACTGGCTGTGCTAACGTGGATCCTCCACTTCTTTGCTTGGTCATCCCAAGTTGCATTCTCTACTGTCGTATTGAAGCGGATGTGCTGGTATAGTTTATACTCCTGTGCTACACCCATCAGGTAAGAAAGGATTTCTTCCTGACCTGGGTATTCACGCGTCCAATCGCTGTTCTGGGCAAATGAGTAGGAGTAAAGTTGCGACCAGACATCGCAGCATGCACCTGGGTATTTGTTGTCGTGCCATGTGCCACCGACGCCGCTGCTCTTTTCGAGAATGATGAAGTTTTTGCAATTGTTTTGTTTGATGAGGTCGATGGCGGTGCACATGCCTGGAACTTGGAGTCAACACATTGAAATTCTTCGTGGCTGGTAGGTATAGTGTAGACGTACCTGAAATGCCAGCCCCTATGATAACTACTGCTGCATTGGCATGGTTCTTGTTTCCAATCGGCACTTCTGGCCAGGGCATGTCTCCAGCCATGATGTATGAATATATATATACTCAAGTATAAACTCCAGGTTCCTGCCGATTGTATGCGTATCTAGTAGGAATTGGATTGCAAAGAATATAAAGAGCACGGCTGAACATGTATTTTATTTCTCCTTCGGAAGTCCAACACGCAGCCTGTGACATCTCCACACATCTCGCATGGCTACCAGGTACAGCTACAATCTATCTTTGCATGAACGGATCGCCAATGGGGAAAGAGGGGGTCGTCTGGTTACCCCTCAGCGTTGCCCTCGGTCTTCAGAAAGTCAAAGCGGTGTTTCTTGACTCGGGTTGAACCCCTCTTCGACACGAGGCCACGAATGCAAATGAACATAGGGTTTAGTGACGATCAAAGAAGCCTTACAGGCGTCGAGTCACATCCGCCTGACATTGTTTCTCAGGAAAACTCAGTTGATCCATGCTGACGACAGAGGATTTCGGTAGCAGCATGTGTAGTCATGAGGTCAGCCGGTGTGCACTCCGAGGCGAATTCATCATCGTATGCAGCAAAGAATCGTTTCCGCAATGTATCATATTCTTCACGTCCGGACTTACGCTCTGGCGTGCTGTAACGGTAGTTTGGGCGAGTTACAGGCATGTTATAGTGGTTGAAAGAAGAAGGCAGGTGTTTTGAGAGCTATAACTATCAGACCCTGATCGGCGCGGCGTCAGTTTCGCCAGGGCGTGAAGGTGACCATCAACAAATAAATCGCTTTTATTGCTCATCACATCTAACAAAAGAGAACCAACCTCCAGAATTATTTTTACTCCCCATCCTACTCCTCCATGCCTTCCCCATCTTGACCATCCTCCTCCTCCTCCTCCTCCTCCTCCTCCTCCTCGGCTCCCTCCTTAACATCCACCTCAAAAGTCGGCGCCTGATCAACGCCAACATAACTATCACTCATTAAATACAGCGTCAACTTCCTCTTCCCCATCTCCGGGACCGTATACTCCAGTCTCGTGCTCAGCTTCTTACCAAATGTGAGGCGCTTAATTGCCAACAACGCCTTGCTTGATTCGTCTCCAACGACTAACCACCAGTTCTCCGTCTTTGGAGCCGGGAAGAAGGGCGAGTGGACCGTAGTGTTTGTTTCGTCCGGACCATCTTCAGCTTCGGCGTCGGCGTCACGCTCGATGGTGATGGAGAGGTAAGCCGGTTCTCCAGCAGCGATATTTTCTTTATCTTCGACCTCAAACGCAATGTCGATGTTGGGGTACTTGTCATTCGTGAACGCAGCAGCATCACGCAACTGCTCATTGCTCAGTCCGAGTTTCGCAACAAGCTTGGCATAGTCTTTGTTCTCCTCTGGATCCATCGCCTCCATGAACTCGAAGACATCATTGACACCAGCCGCATTCGCCGCCTTGACAGCATCAGCGCCAAAGTGCGGGATTTGCTTGAGAGGCGAGTCGCGATCCCACATTGCCTGCACGACCATTTGCGACATTTCCATGGCGGACATTGCGTTGAGATGTCCTTCACTGCTCAGGACGTCGACACACGCGGACAGCAGGTTGAGAATGCCACGGAGAATGGTCTCCTGGTCTTTGAGCAGATCGAGTGGCAATTGCATGCGCGAAAAGTGTGCTTGCAGCAAGACAAACGCCTTGAAGTGCGGGGATTCATAGCTGGGCTCGGCCATCTTGATCGGTAGGCGGTCGTAGATACGGCGGAGGACCTGGTCTTCACGTCGACGGATGGCGACGCTTTCGAATTCAGTTGCTGATGTGACGATTTCGAGGAGAGCTTTCATTTTGGTCTTGCCACTGAGAGAGAGCAGGAAGGTCTGCATGGTGATGAAGGAGATGTTGTAGTATGCGGCAATCATGGCGGGGTTAAGTGGGGTGATGGAGTCGTCTTCTTCATCAAGGTCGATGATTTTTGCTTCGGCTACCTCCTTCAAGGTGCTCTCGACGAGTTCGGAGAGGAAGGTGCTGAGACCTTCATGTGAAGTGTCCGTGAGGCCGTAGAAGCTTGGGTTGGCAAGTAATCGCCGGTAGAAGTATGTGTAAGTAGTCCAGTCGACAGCGTCTTGAGTCGATGTAATGATCTTTGTGCTAATCTCCGCCACGAAAGCATCGTGAAGATAGGTCTGTAGATGACTCTCGATAGGCATAGCTTCATTCAAGAACTTCTTGTAGTACTCGCGCTTAACACCTGGTACCATGAGAACACCCTTTGCAATCTTGTCCTGACCTGTTCTCCCAGCTTTCCCAAACATTTGGAGCACTTCGCTTATAGGATAATCAATGTAGCGATGCTCTCTACCTTCAAAGAATTGGGTGCCCATGACAATCACAAGATTCGCTGTGCTGTTGATCTCCCAACAGCAATCTCTCGAGACAAGCATTACCTGGATGGCACCTTCCCGAAATAGATACTCTACAGCCTGCTTATCGAAAGCACTCAGTGCTTCATGGTAGTACCCGATACCATGCGAGATCGATTCGGCAAGTGCTTGTTCGTGAATCTTGTTCAACACAGGAGCGAGTTGATCAATTTTAGCATGCAAGAAGCGATCTTCGTTCTGCTCCTCGCTGGCGTCAGAAATGCATGCTCCAAGAAGATCGGCTGCTGTGGCGCGAACTTGCTTGCGACCAGGTAAGAAAACCATGACAGGTTTCTGAGGAGAAAGCTGAAGGATCGATTGGTAAAGTGGCTTTGCCATGGCCAGCATGAGGGAGGGGAAGTGAGGAATGTTGAATGACTGGATGTGCAGTTCCAAAGGCACTGGTCGGGCGGCTGGGCTGAAGTTGAAGGTGTTGTGCTTGCTAGCTCCAAGCCACTCTCCTACATCGCGGGCATTAGAGAGCGAGACACTCAAGCCAACAATACGCAAACCCGAGTTCAGCTGAAGGGCGATACTGTGCATACGTGAGACGACAACCTCGTAAATGTAGCCTGCTTGTCCTCCGAGCATATGCAACTCATCGGCAATAAAGAGCATGACAGTGTGCACATTCTTGCGGCGCTGCCACTGTCGTGAGATCAAGTCCCACTGAGCAGGAGTAGCTAGGATCAAGTCACCACGCTCAAGCAAGCGAAGATCGGCAATTGTCTCGCCAGTCAACTTTACAACCTCTTTTCCACCGGCAAGACCTGCCAACCTCTTCGACCAGTGGGTATATCTCTGGTCGACCAGTTCTTGGAACGGTGCAATGTACACAGCTCTCCCTGTTTCACCTTTGGCGAAGTGTCGGAGAAGGGCGAACTCTGCACAAGCAGTCTTTCCGCTTCCAGCAGGTGCGCCGATAAAGACGTTGTCGTCGGTCGTGAAAAGCGAGTTGAAGACTTGGGTCTGAATCTTGTTGAAGCGATTGCAGTCCTTGTACAGTTGCTGAAACTCATCACGCTTTAGCGCTGATGCAGGAAGCGGCTGAAGCTCAAGAAGTGGGGTGTGAGGAGGAAAGCGTTCTGGAAGAACCAGCTTTTGAAAGGATACAGGAAGCTTAGTTTCGCAATGCATCCAGCGATCAGAGACTACAGTCACGAAGTAGTTTGGTGGCATTGGTTCCGTAATCGGCACTGTAAGCTCAACAAGATGTTCATTCATCTCACTTCGAGCATACGCTTTTCTCAGAACAAACGAATCGTGGAAAAGAATCTCCTCGCCATCGCAATCTTCGACGAGAATCCAGAATACCTCAGCAGCGCCGTGCAAAGCATCACTCCACTCAAATTTAGGAGTGATGGTAAGCTCCATGCGAAGCATGGATCTAGTCATTGGCTGTACTTGAGCTTGCACGTCCAGACGTGGAAAGTGGGCAACAGCATTGCACACCACACGACCGGCTTTGGGCATACCTAGGAGTTCACTCATACGTGGCGGATCGAGGTCGAAGAAGCTCTCCCACGGCACATCCATTCGCTCAGCCTTCTGAATGATATCTCGTGAAATTGTTGGCACAGCGCCATCAGCCTTTTCAGCCTTCTCAGGGAACTGACGGAGGGGAGTCATTGTTGGCCACATACGCTTCTCAGCCATTTTGCATAAGTCCAGGGCCATTTTCGCGACTGAAGACCATCCTTTCTTCAGAGCAATCTCAAAGACTGCACGCAAGATACGCCCTGCAGACTGTGTAACGTAAACGAGATCTGCCATCAACGCAAGTCCTTCCAGCTTAAGTCGGGAGATGTATGCTTGAAGCAGAACATTAATCTTCGCATGAGGCTCTTCAATGCTTTCCTTTACAGGTATGGGCACTCTACCCAAAAGCTTGGCCAGTTCAAGCTTCTCATCCTGCCTGACAGGAATGTACTTGAACTCCTCGCTGAGTGCGAACACTCTGAACATCTCAATCTGTGACATATTAGGCTGTATCTGTGCATTGTACGTGTTCATCGAGTTGTGTGAGATGTAGTAATGTGACGCGATCCTGCCAAGCTCGGTAGATTGAAACCTGCCAGACTTCTTCTCGTACTTGACTAGACCACATCTCTCAAGCACAACCGCCGCTGAGTGAATAAGATCGATACGTTTCTGCTCGAGAGCTTCGTCATCTTCGTAATCAGCTCCAACACTGTACAAACCTGGTGACCGAAGCATCCTAACGAAGAGATATGTGTAGCCAAGCCAGTCGACACCTTCTTCTCGATTGCGGACGTTACCGAGCACGACTTCTGCATTGAGATTGTCGACAAGCTTGCTCACAAATTGACTTTCGATCGGGAGCTGCTGATTCAGTAGCGATAGGTAGTACTGCAGCTCGGCATGTGTTGTGATGATGATACCTTCACCATAAGTATCATATTGAGGACGACCAGCACGACCGAGCATCTGCAGCACGTCTTGAGGACTGAGCTCGACCCAAGAACCTTTCTCAGGTGAGTAGACTTGTGTTCCCTTGATAATGACAGTGTGTGCAGGTAGGTTGACACCCCAAGCCAATGTTGCTGTACACACCAAGACCTGAAGCTGGCCATCCGCGAACAAGTCTTCAACGGAAGTACGATCAGCTCGACTCATACCAGCATGATGTATACCAAATCCATACGGCAGCAGATCCTTGAGATCCGCGTTACCAGTTGCTTCTGCTTCTTGAGTCAAGATTTCTCTACTGGCAGCATCACTACGCATGATCTGTCCGACAGTCTCCAGCTCAAGAGCTTTGTCCCTGATGTACTTGGCAGTCTTTGCAGTCTCTTTTCGGGAATGCACAAAGATAAGCATTTGATTGTGCTTCTCGCCGACCTGCTCCATGACTTTGTTGTAACAGACGTCGTTCATAGTTCGTAGCTGCTTGATTGGCTTTTTGTCCGTCACACCAATGAATTCTTGTCTCAGTGGACATGGACGGTAAGTACCATCAAAGTGGAATAGTCCCTTCATCGGGTCAACTCGCAAAAAGCTCGCCACATCGCGATAGTTGGGCAATGTTGCACTGAGACCGACTAGACGTACAGGCTCGCCGGTCTGCTCCATCTTTCGGATCGTACGGCTTACAATGCTTTCAACTACAGGTCCACGTTCATCATGTAGTAGATGAATCTCATCGATACAGATTAGTCGAACGAGATTGGTATAACTCAAATCTGTTGCCTTGCGAGTGATGACGTCCCATTTTTCAGGCGTCGTAACGATGAGCTGAGTCTCAGCAATCTGCTGCTTCGTGAGTTGACGATCCCCAGTAAGTTCAGCAACCTTAATACCATAAGGAGCAAGTCTTGCGCCAAAATTGCCAACTTGCTCTTGTACCAAAGCCTTCAACGGAGCGATGAAGATGATCTTAAACTCGTCAAGATTGATTTCGCCAGTCTCGGGATTTCGATGCTTGCCAATTTCACGCAACATGGCCAGCATCGCAACGTTTGTCTTTCCCGAACCAGTGGGTGCACAAATCAACATGTTGCCATCGTCTTTGAAGGCTGTAGGGTAGCAGGTAGTTTGTATCCTGTTGAGCTTCTTTGAGGATCCGAATCCCACGCGTGCCCACTCTGGAAGCTCGGAAGTAGGGATATCTTCTGCTTCATCAGGACCCCTAGGCTTGGCTTTTGGTGCAGGGACATGAATCTCTTCGTAGCCCTTGAATTTCTTCTGGACTGATCCTTGAGGAAGTTTGACGTTGGGATTCGTCATGAGATGGTTGCCTTGATCGAAAACAAGATTGTTGAGGTTGATGACTTGCTTCGGTTGAAGGGTGCCTTTGGATGGGATTGGTCGATCCATATCAACATCTTTCGTGCCATGAGGCACATCGACGTCCATCTGATCAACTCTGGCCTTCTTGCGTGCTGGCTCCGAGGCATCGTCTGCTGTCTGGCGTGTGAGTAACTCCGAGAGGATGCGTCTATGACCAGCTGCGACCATTTCATCTTCTACAGTACGTCGTTCTGTCTCATCGGCTGCTGCTCTTTGCCATCTAGTAGCCCAGACTATTCTATCACGGTTAATGACAAGTTTGCGCACGAGCTCGGGATGTTCGTAGTCAAACAGCTCCATCAGATCATTTTCGACCTCTCTCAAGACTTCCTGCTCGTCCTCCGACTGTCGCGACATGATCGACAGAGCTTCTTGTGTCTTCTCTTGCTGTGTGTGAGCATCTTCGAAGACTGTTCCAATCAGCCTCTGCAGCCAGTATGCATCGACCTCGTGCGCTGCAATTGTATCGTCGCTCTTCTTCGTTTGCGCCTTTCCAGTCATTGGTGCTGAGTCTATTATCATTTCTCCCTCTGCCTCTCCAGTCGCACCGTCGACAAGGTCTGCATCAGCTCCGCCTGCGATAGCTGCATTCTCAGCGCCGTGCCGTGCTGCAAATTCATCTGGATCTTCGTCGTCCGTGTCTTGCTCGTCTCGAACTTCAAAAGTCTGTGCTCCACCCTCCTCGTCCGCCTCCTCGTCGTCAAAGACGACTGCCACACCCTGCCTTTCGTCAATCTCTGCGCCTTCTCCTGTTGCTAGACCATCTCCCATGTTCTCGTCTTCATCTTGGTTACCGTAGTCCGTAATCTTCTTTCCCAAATTCATAAGCTCATTGAACTCCTTGTTGCCCATAGATGTCCCAAGAATGTCGTCAACTTCCCTCTTCTTGTCCAGATCTTTCATATCACCCTTAAGTGTTTCGAGTACGGCGTCTGCAGCGCTGACTGTGATATGCGCAGGCACATCTCCTAATGAACGTCCTACTGTCGTGATTATTAGGTCATATGTGGCGCGTGTTGCTGCAGTCCTTGGTCGATACGTGAGATCTTCAACTTCGAGATCTGCCAGTGAGAAGCCCGATTGTGTGGCACCCTCTCGTTTGCGCTTTCTTTGTTCACGCTCAAGTACATCTGCTCCCTCGCCAATTCCTCCTCGCTCCACGTTTGGTGCTTTAGGTCGTCGCTGTTCTGCTCCAGTAGTATCACGAGCCACACGACCACCCATCTGGCGGATATCGATACGTCCAGCAAGAGATTCTGGGTCTCCTGAGTTCTCGTCGTTGCGGCGAGTGTAGAAGCGTTTGTCGGCCTGGAGGACCAGGTTGGACATGGCCGCATACTTGAACTGCGAGAGGTTGTTTGGGTCTCCCATCTTGACGACGGATTACTGGTCGTGCTGTCGTAGCTCTTGAGGTATTGTGGAAGCAGTAATAGCGGAAGCTCTAACTTGCGGCGAGAAGTGGTAAGGACAGAGACCGTGATCACTTAAGATTGGCTATTCGCCAGAAGCTCCTGGTTAGCCTGTACAGCAAGAAAACACGCGCGATCAAGAATCAGCATACCCTTGTTGGTTACAGTGGCGAGAATATGGTGAATGGGAGCTTTGATGTTGCTGTCGCGCCAGTCCTTCAGCAATATCAGGCGAAAAAATGCCCAAAGAGTCATGCGGTTGATCACGTGCTTTCAGCTCATTACTACCTTCCAAGTTACCAGCAGTAACTGTTCTACACCTCTTAAATCTTATTGAAAGCAGAGTGGGAGTACTATCAGGTATATATTACTCTGCTGCTCGGATTCAGTCCTCATTCTTCAATTGCCTCATATCCTCTGTAGAGTCTGGTCTCGCCTCGAGACATGTCAATCTCAACAGGTTCGCTGTTTTTCCTTCCTCGTTCTCGGCGATGCTTTGCTCCTGGAGAAGTACTGTCAGTACTGTTCGATTATTTGATACCGGACAGAAGCCATCTGTAGACTAGCTTGGGATGAGGCAAACAGCTCGATCTGAATCCGCAGCTCAAGTCGGAACAGCAAAGAAGCTCAGAAGAGCCCAAGTTCGCGCTATCATGCCATTGCCTCTCGTTTAACATCGGGGCTTTCATGCGACCTCTACGACTCCCACCCTCCCTAATGCTTCCACGCTGCCTTTCTTTAGCCCGCATTCCTTCTCAATTTCCTCCGCACCCATCCCCTTCTCATCCCTCATCACCAGCACCCTCTTCAACATCGAAACATCCATGAACATCCTGCCCTCGAACCCCCTTCTCCCAGCATCCACCTTCTCCTGTTCAGCCTCCTCCGCTATTCGTGCCCTCGCCATCAACATAGCCACCGCTGGATTCGATGATGGATGCGGATACAGCCCCGTCCCCGTTGTTGGAGCAGGCCCGCCATCTCTAGAAGCCATTGGCCCAGAAGCCTTTAGATGCTCGCCCGCAGTCGACGAATTCGAAAATTGCGGATACGGCGTCACAGGTCCTAGTTGACTCAGTCGTGATGCAAACACCGGATCGCGTGCATCCAGATCAATGGCTTCGTTTCTCGTCTCCGACGGTCCTGCCTTCGAATGTACTGTAGGTCCTGGTCTGTCTTCTGGTATGCGATATTGCGGATCGATGCTTGATTGCTGTGTTGGACTTGGACCGCGCTGTGATGTTGGATTTTGGAAGGATTCAGAGGCTGCTGCACGTATTGCGTTGCCCTTGGGGGATTCTGAGGTCGGCGAGCCGCCAGGAGCTGTGTGCGAGGAAGTACCTATGTTTGCGGGTGCTTTTGATGACCAAGTTGGCTCGGGAGCAGATGAAGAGCGGGTGGGATATGTTCGACGGACGGCGGAAGAGGCGGCTTTGGAGGCGGTTTTCGAGGTTGAGGCGCCCATGGTGGCGAGAGTGTTTGATACTTACTGTTCTTAGTAGGGTGCCGGCGAGGAGTAGTTTTCCACCTGTAGGATACAATCGAAGGTGAAGAACGATAGTACGATATAAAAAGTTAGAAAGCTCGTCGACTTCTTGACATCATTCACCACACTCACGTGCCTGCCAAGACCTTCGATCAAGCAACATTCACTTCAAGCATTACACCTGAATCTAATCGAGTATCTTACACATCCCAGTTCAACCACATCGCACCCCTACCACCAGCAATGGCAGAACCAACCCCTCAAACCACTGCCTCATCAGCAAACCCAGCTCCCACAAACTTTCCTGGGGACACCGTCCACCACAACTCGTCCGATATCTCTGCCCTAAGTAACGCAGCATCACACCTAAAAGTCAGCGAAACAAACACACCTCCAGCCACTTCTACACCAAAAGCAGCAGAGGTCAAAAAGGTCAAGATAGATGCTAAAGATGTCGAGTTTTTGGTCAAGGAGCTGGAAGTGAGCAAGGTCAAGGCTACAGAAATGTTGAAGGGTGCCGAAGGGGAGAGGGAGAAGGCGGTGAGGGCCTTTGTGGTTGGGGAGGTTGGTGCATGAATTGGGCTGGGACGTTGTTGGATGTGAGTGGCAGTGAAGGGATCTAGAGGACTGAAGAAGAATGAATATCAGCGCAATTGAAATATGGCGTGAAAGCTACGGTGAAGAAAGCACTGGCGCTGTCGCAGTACAGCTACAGTAAACAGAACGGCATGATGTCTTGAGAGCTCTCTCTATCCAACAGGTTGATGTTCAGCTTCAAATGGGATCTCTGAACAGGTGGGGAAAGACCTGTCTCTAGGGCTGCAGGATTAGCATCAGGAGGACGACCTTGGAACAGGCACCAACAGACAGTGGCAATATGAACTGCATGGACCAGAGGGGAAACACATTATCCTAAACATACCAAGAAACTACCAATCGCCCAGCTCCCACACCACGCTATACCATTATCCAACCCTTACCAATCCACCCCACGAAAAACCAAAGACATTACCCAAAACCAGACTCATCTCATTATACAATCTCATCATAACTACATCGTCAAACATCGACGCCCAAGCCCAGCGGACTAGGCTTCGCCGGCTGGTACTGAAGACTTCTCCGCCTCATGAGCGCCAATCTCTGCTTCACTGCTGCGACCGTCTTCTCTTCTCCTCCATCACTCTTTCCAGCGAAAAGGCTCTGTTGCGTCTGCTTCGGCGGGCAGGTCTGCTGCACCAATTGTTGTGGATGCAGGATGTACGGCGTAGTGGGCGAATCGCCGAAGAATGACGCATCGACATAGGTTACTGGCGTGGCAGGCGCTTTGCTCGTGATAGTGGCTCTCACTGGTGTCTTAGCACTATCGGCCGGTTGCGCCGGTGATTCAAGGTTCAGAAACTCCTTTGACGGCGACATGATAGCCGACTTCTGTCCTTGTTGTGATGCCTTCAGCGCAGCCTCAGTGTCGACTAAGCTTCCTCGCCTATTCGTCAACGCTTTGGGCTCCATACTCTTCCTCCTACGATGGCCGCCACGGGGTACATAATCCATGTCGACTGCAAATGGTGCCTCTTCCAGCCACTTGTTCTCACGTTCACAGCTATGATTCGTTAGCATACTCTCGAAACCGCATACAAATAACGAAAGACTTACTCAAGCACCCAAGCAACACCAACACAGCTTACCAAGCCCCCGGCCGCTCTGACTTTCTCCATAGTCCGTTTGCCACCATCTTTGAAAACGACATGCGTGATGCCTACTCTCCTGTTTTCATCTGCTGCTTCCATAGCACTGGCATCACCCGCGACACTGACATCAGGGTTCCAGCTCCATTGCTTAACACATTTTGCGCCCATTGCGTTCAGCAACTCAACAAAGATACCACTCGCATCTGCACCTTCCGTCGTATGAACATCCACATAAACGACAGCACCAGCCAGCAAACGGCTGTTGAGATCAGCTCTTGGCGTACGGATAGGCGTCGGTGCTGCAGCAGCCAAGCTTGGCGTGCGTGGTGTGTGCAGCTGTTCTGGTGTTTCAGGCACATTGATAGTCGGCACATTTGATTTGACCACAGGAGAAGAGTCGAAGCGGAAGGGTATTTCGCGAAGGGCGCGATTGTCCTTGGCTGATTGTGGCGAGACTGGACCGCTCAACGAGTGGCTGCGCTTGGCTGGTCTTATGGAAGGAGACTTGCCATAGTCTGCCGACGGCTTGAGAGGGACTTTGGTGACTGTATGGACAACGCGAGGCTGTTTGTCGTGGAGTCTGGCAGGTGTGATGACTGCCTTCAGGGGGCTGCGTATGGGTGCAGGTTCAGCAGCTGCCTGCACTTCGGAGATGTCGAGCATGAGATCATCTTCGTCCACAGGCGAGACATTTTCGTCAGCATACTCCCGGGACCCCACAGAGGTCATGCTGATCCCAAAAAGGCTGTGTCGTGTAGGTCTGGAGTCGATGTCCATATCATTGGCATCCTCCATGATCTCCATGGCCTCATCGAAATATGATTGTTTCTCTGGTGACTGCATACGATAGTCAATACCCGGACTCGCCTGCGCGACTCTGAACTTGTCAGCCATAACAGTCATAGGTGCCCTCGCTGTCTTAGGAGTAGTCTTGGAATGAACGATAGCAGGAGTTCTTTGGGCTTGGGTGTCCGACAGCTTGATCGGCGTGAATATAGATGTCTGCGCTCTCTTTTCCTTCTTATCAGGACTCGCACCTTTCCAGCCTCCAAACTTCTGCGCAAGCGCTGTCATCTCCCCTTTGTTTTGTTGTTGTGTACGAGGCGTCTCACCCAGTCGCGCGGCAACTGGCGTGACAGGTATCGAGCGCTTCGAAGGCTTGGTAATTGAGAACAGTGCCTTCTCTTGCTTTCTATGCTCGATCACCTTTGTGTCAGGTGTCGCAGACTTCCAGTCACCGAACTTATTGGCAAGAGCAGTCATTGAACCAGCCTTGTTTTGGGACGATAATGTTGCTCTACTGTATGAGGATGGCGTCTTTGGTGCTTGCGCAGCTGGAGTCTGTTCGAAAATACGCTTGGGTGTGATTGTTAACTTTGCAGTCTCATCAGACAGTTGTAGTTCATTGTCTGAATCAAAGTCCATCGTTTGATAGTCGTCCCGATATGAGGGTGTCGCCAATCGCTGTAGAACCTCCGCTGGGAAACCTTCAGGCGTCGTGCTCCGTTCGAAGAAAGTCCGCTTGTCTGCAGGTGTAGCAACTGCTTCTGGTGCCATCTCATTTTCAATATGAATTACTTGCGACGACTTCCTCGATGATCCAGAAACGCTTCCTGTGCTAGTGACCCTGCTAAACTGTGGTCGGTCTACCTTTGGCGTGAAAGGTGCTGGAGCATTCTTCAGCTCATTCCTGTACAGCATACGCTGATCCTTTGGTGTCTTTGCAGGTCTGTTCGCCCATGGCGTGAAAGGCGATGGCGCGCTCTTCAATTCCAACTTCATCATTTCCTCACATTCTTCAAATGTCATCTTATGTACTTTCGCCGAAGCCGCGGGAGACTTTTGCATGCTGAAAGCACTCGAAGCTACCAAATTCTTCGCTGGCGTAATTGTTGATACTAGAGGTGATGGTTTGTGAGATACCGCAGTCATCGCACTCATCAAAGATAGCCCGTTCTTTATGGTGGATGGAGGTGCCATCGTCTTGTATGGTGAGAAAGGTCTTTTCGGAGGTGAAGCAAACAGAGAGCGCCTGAAGTTAGAAGATGGCGCCGCAAGGACGCTTGGTTTGCGCTCGACAGTGCTGAGGGTGAACTTCTTCGGCGACTTGGATAGCATGGATTCTTTAGCTGGTGTGCTGATGGAAGACTGTCCTAGGCCAATACTGCCAATAGATGGCTTGTACGGGCTGTCCTTAAGAGTGTTTTTGAGTGGTGATTGAGGAGGGCGTCTCGCTGTAGTGCCGAGTAGAGATGGTGCAAGGCCTTTCTGAGGGGACATGGCTTTTGCAGCAGGTAGTTGTACGTCCTTTGCGGGTGATACTGACATCGGCTTGTATGGTGTTGGTGGTTTACTCATGCCGGTGTTGGTCTTGCTCTTTTCTGGGCTCGAAACTGCTTCGACGTCCGCCTTCCTTGGGCTCGATGGTGCCACATCCTCATCTTCTTCCATGTCATCAAGCTCGTCGCGGCTGCTCACGCTATCAATCTGCAAGCTCTTGACAGGACTCACAGGCTGCGCGACAACCGGCGCAGCTTTCGCCTTCGCCGTCGTACGCGCTGCTGCTGGTCTGCGGGTCGGCTTAGCCCGAATGCCAGTTTCCTTGATGCTTGCTCCCTCCGCGGACGCTGATACTTTCTTGGTCGGAAGTGGCGCATACTCCTTTTCCTCCTCCTGTTGTTCCTGAAACGAAACCTTTTTCTTGTTGTTCACAGGTCTGCGCGGTGGCGCTGTTGCCACTGCAGGAGCAGGAGCAGGAGCGTTCTGCTTCGCGCGCAACGAACGACCTACTGGATGTTCTGGTTCTGCTTCCTCCAGTACCTCCTCTGCAACAGGTGCTTTACGTGGCCTTCCACGACCTCTCTTGGCGACTACAGGCTCCTCAACCTCAACTTCTTGCGCAACCGAAGCTTGCGTCTTACTATTAGCTCTTCCTCTTCTCTTTGGCGCGCTCTTCGTAGCCGTATCGTCATCTGGCGCAGCAGTCGCATTGGCATTCTTGGTTCTATTCGCAGCCGCTTCGGCAAGTAGCTCGTCTTCTTCATCGTCGACCGGTGGTACTGCGCGTTTCGCTTTTCGTGTTGCGGCTGCCTTGACTGCTGGTGTCATGATCTTCGTGGTTGGTGTTTTAGTGGTCGTGTCTGTGTTGTCGGCAGCTTTAGCTGCTCGCGCCCGCGTCATACGCTTAGGCGGGGTGGAGGGGGCTGTAGGCATGGTTTCGTGTTAGTGATCGTCGATGAGTGTTGTCGCTGCATTTATTGCACCAAAGAGAGTATGGTTGTGTAAAGTAAATTGATAGTCTAGAAAGCGCCAAGAGTGTAAACAAAACAATGAACCTGATAACCCGGTAACGCCTCCGCAGTCACGTGTCATATGAAAGCTTAATTCAACGACGACTTGCACAAATACTACACAATAATATGCACTGGAGTTGTGTACGACCTGTCTAGCATTAAGACTGATTGCATGATCGCGTATGAACGTGTGATGATAATTTTTTCTCAGACCTTTCATGGACGCTGCAACGATCTCTTTCATTTCTCTCAATTACCTTCCATGACTATCTGGTTCATGAAGAAAATCACTCTTCTCAGCAATCTCACAAGCACAGACACGATCAGCAATCACGGTACTTCAAATACCTGGGCTTTCAGGTGTTTTCCATTGTATCTATAGGCTGTAATTGACTATGAAAGGAGAGAGCGCTTTGACCAGGAAAATATCGCGCGAAAATCCAAAGCAAATATGAAGGAGATTGCAGTCTTCCAGCTGTGTCGAACGCGTGCTGATAGTGCTTGGAAAGGTGTCGCTCCAGCCTTGTTGAAGAGGCTTGTAGACCTTGAAAATGTCTAGTGCGAAAATGAACGAAACTTGGTGAAAATTGCTATCCTTGGTAGCTTCTCAGCATTTTGCTAAAATGTGTGCAAATTCTTCCGTCTTGTCGGCCGTGTCTAAATCAGAAAAAGAGTTGAAGACCTTGGAAAATATCTTGCGACTTAGTGAAATTAAATGTCGGTATGTAGGTCGTTAATCGTTCCTCCTTCTTTCTCTTCTGCTCTTCTGCTCCTCTTGAACGTCGTGTATGTTTAAGTATTGCCCGCACTTCGCTCTTATATTGAACTTTAGGAGCCTGTCCAGGTATCTACTTGGAAGCTGGTTCGCACTTCACGATGTCATCAGTACTGTCATCATCGTGGAAGAGCCCTTCGCTCTTCGAGGCATCGTGTTGAGGCACTTCCGTCAAATCACCGTCGAGAATATGTTTGAATCTTGCTTTCGCTTGGTCGATATAGTTATTGATTTGCTCGCGACATTTGAGCTGAGCTGCTGTAGGTGGTGTCGTGAGACCGAGGCAGTCGCGCGCGATGCGTCTGTTAACCTCCTCAATTTGCTTCCCTACTAGTTTCTCCATTTCAGGTACCAAGCCATTCAATGTCTTGTTGACCTCGTTGACAGCATTGTAATAGACACTTTGGAAGGCACGGATTAGCTCTACGACGACAAGATGGCTACGTAAGACGCAACTTACTGTCCTTTAGTCCTCGAGACGTACTCAAGCATTTTTGCATGCATTTTCTTGAGCGAACCTCTTCCAGTTATGTCTGCAACCTCCCGGTATACCGTAATCATGCCTCTTTCAATTGCTGGGACAAAGGTTCTGTTGTACTCTCGTTGTCTGATCCTGATCATCTTCAGAGTGGTATCTTTGACCTGATCTAAGCGTTTTTGATGATTCTTCATTTGCGCCCTGAGCACCGCAAGAGTGGTGGGGTTCGTACCAAGGCGTCCAGCGGTATAGAGTAGTTGTGTGATGGTAGTCTGCAGATATCTGTTGCAAGATTCGACGAAGTCTGACACAATCTCCTCTAAACCTTGATTAAAGAAATCCGCCCAAGGCTTGCCAATGCTCTGCATCAAAGGTTCAGTCAAAGTCTTATTCCAGTTTTGCTCTGGATTTCTAAAAGCGCCATTGCGTCGACAAATGGCCTTGTAAGTGGACCAAGGAAATGATGTAGTGTCATTATTCCATGCTTTGACAATTTCGATTGATTTCGGACGTGCATTCACTCTCTCCTTGGCTATAAACACTCAGTTATACTGCCTCATCGAAAGATACGATGTTATACTTACACAATACCTTGCACAGCTGGTCTTGGAGACGTTCGTCGAGCGTTTTGATGAAGCCTTGAACCTCTGTATTGAGGGTCTGCATAGAGTTAGCACACGACCACAAGAAAATTGCTCATGCGAATGCTCCCGTGCTGACTCACGTTTTCCCTACCCTTCATTAGTGTATGTTATCTTCCCATGCGGTTCCAACTACTTACAGCTTAGTGAGGTCTTTCTTGCATTCACCTTGCAATTTCTCAACTTCTTCAGCACTGAGATCAGCTCCAGACCCGCCATGACCACTCCAGAGGATGAGAGAATTCAGGAGTTCGGACAAAGAAGTTAGAAACTGATCGCAGCTTGTGATACGCGCCTTCGTAGATAAGTCACGACAATGCTGCTGAAGCTGCGGGATGTTCGTATGCTGCATTGTGGGAAGCCCTCTGAACTGTTCGGATTCTCCAGCTGATCGAGACAATGCTTGATATGCTCGAGCTGATATGGCGAATACAGGCAGCCTTGCGCGAAGCTCTTCATAATCACGCAACGCCTCCTCCGGATTAAAATCATCCTCATTAGCCTTCTGCATAAGCTCCTGATCGATGGATGCAATCTCGGCCGAAAACTCGTATCTGACAGCATCTTCGGCAGCTCTACAAAGACGTGCAACACATTGTACGTCTAATTCGAGCTTGGCTCTTAGAACTCCCACCTTCAGAGCTGATTTCTCGAGCTTGATATTGTCAAGATCATTGTTGAGTTCGTCTCGTCTGCCTTTTGACGCCCTTTTCTTCTTCCAAATAGCACCGATTCTCGCCATTATTTGGGACGGTGTGAGTGTGTTTGGATCCGGACCCGTTGCATTCGAATCGTCATCTTGCAAGCGTAGAAATAACTCTTCCAGTCTGCCGCGCTCTTCTTCATCTTCCACATCGTCACTTCTGATCTTGGAAAGCTTCTCTTCTAGCAAATCCTTCTCCTTGTCCAAGCGCTCCGTCTCAGTCTTTTCGCGAGTCTCCACTGCCTCGAGATTCTCTAAGCTTGCCTTGAGATCTTGTGGAAATGTCTCGATCGTGTGCCGGAAATCCTGATCGTCTGACTTCGAGCACACGAACGTGATTATGTTCTTAAAAAAGCCAGAGTCCATGCTGAGTTGTCTTCGGAAAGTCTTGTCTATAATTTTCTGCGCAAAACTGTTATCGGCAGCTCGGTTCAGTAGAGCCACCACTAAGTAACCTGAGCAGTTGATAAAATATTCTTCGGCAATTTTCGCCCTAGCAGCATTAGCATCGTGACCTCCAGGAAGATCAACCAAAGTCACGCCATTGGCAAGGACATCGTGTTTAATATACACTTTCACCACCTTGATCAAGGGCCAGAATCTCCTCGTTCTGCTTCCACCCTCTCCAGTCTTCTCACCACTATCCACAAACTTTTTGAGTTCTGCATGAAATCTCTGAGCATCACTCTCTTCAATGACATGCTGTCCTCCCAACTTGAGAGACACTTCGTCGTCAGACATGAGTTGCGCAGGGCTGAACTGAGATAAGTTGGACTTTGTCAGATATGGATACACAATTTGTAATTTCGCAAGGGCAGTCGCCGCAACATGATCGGATGCTTCTTCTCTAGAGAATTGTTAGTATTATCCTGGAAACCAGATTATTGGGACGTACTCAGACTTCTCGGCATTTGCTTTATGGTCGTCATATAGATACCTGACCTCTGTGCTCCACGAAGTCGCGTCAATGAACTCGATGACAGCGCGAAAGCCTTCTGAATCTTTGTTGTAAGATATTTCAGTGATCGTTGCCGTACAGGCTCTGTGACTGGATACTGGTATGAAGATATCTTGGTCAAGCAAAGCATTCAGCATGGACGACTTTCCGGATCCGGTGTCGCCAACTATACCAATGACGGTGGGTGGGGTCTTTGCTTGGGGTAGGATGTTCTTGATGTCCTCTAACCAGTCTTTGGCCTGACTTTCGTTGCTGAAGTGTGAATCCTGAAGAAGCGAATGAAGTGAATTAAGCTCAGCCTCGCCTCCACGGACCACCGCCTCTAAGGTGTCAAGTGCTTTTCCAGCGACTTTTCTGTGTAACTCAATGGCAGTTGTCGCAGTGGCCTTCTTTCTGATGGAACCGTATGACTTCTTACGCTGTGACTTAGCGTTGAATTCTTTGCTCTGGTCGTCCTTCTCGATCTTGTCATCAAATGGGGACTCCTCATCCGGTAGCAGCGCAAGAAACTCAGCGATGTCCTCGGAGTCCGGAAGCACTTGACGGAATGTAATATCAGAGTAGCGACTGATACAGACTTTGCCATTTCGAAGTACTTTGTCTTCAATGTTGAATGTGGTTCGTAACTTGCGGAAGAGAACGTTGACATAATCGTCTCGGTGACACGCATACCAGACTGGCCCTTTCTGGGTTGCAGAGTCAATGACACCTATGCACACCTCATTTGGGTTAGTCGCTACTCGAGGATCTGTGACAGGTTTAGGACGACCGATTTTGACCAGACGAGCTTTGGGCGGCATGTTGTGCTGTGAGTGCTTCCGAGAGCAGTTTCGAATATTGTAATTGGTGTGAGGAGAAATTAGGAAGAGGGGCGTGTGGATTAGGGAGCTTGATCAAGGCTGGTTGATATTGGAAGAAGTCGTAAAGAGAGAGGAGGATGGATGCAAGGATGAGGAGAAGAGGAGGATGTAGAAGAAGAAGAGAAGAAGGATGGAGGAGAAGAGAGGACGAAGTACTTAAGAGACGAGCAAAGCATTAGCGTCAACCTTAAAAATCAAGTAACAAGACGTACCGGACTAAATCAAGCCGCAAAGTGAGCTTTCAGAGCTCAAGTCGATCCTAACGTAGAAGAAGTGATGTTCAGATCCCATATTTTGACACGATCTCTTGACATAAGTAACTTCAAATACATCATTGAAGATTGGCAACAAGGATTTCATCTCTTGAATTTAGAATCTTAATTTGAGATTGAGCAATTTGACCATATAGATCGCTTGGTGACATCGAGGTCTGGCATCCTCCCCACTCAGGTAAGAGCGACCACTCTGATGATTCTTCTAACGCCGAGAAAGTCGTTCTTGCTGCGTAGAGCCAACGAATCAAAACATTTTTTCTCGTGTCACTGCTCTGATTCAGATCTTACTCCATCCTCTTTTGCAGTCAAACACCATGGTCGCTCTTACGATATTTGCATCCGTATTTGCACCGTCACTCACATCTAACCTTGCACTCTCACGTCTTTTGCCGCCCTAAGAAACTTCTCACACTTCCTCCTCAGCACCTTAATACTCTCCAGAAACAACTCATCACTATCCATCTGCCCCGTGCTTTCTACACTAAATATGAAGTGGTCTTTTCGTCTGCCAAGCTTAACCTTGCCAGCAAACTCTTCATGTCTCAAACACTCTCTGCTTACAGTGTCTCTCATAGCATCTTGCACCACCGCTTTCGTCTCTCCTTCATGACCGTCATATCCACTTCCTTGCACTTGCGCATCTTCAGCTGTGACTTTCTCGAATCCGATGACGCCTTTTGGAAAACATCGCGCGAACTTTTTTGCGTCTGCACCGAGGATGGGTTTTACGATGTCGATGACAGGAAGGAGACGGTATGATGCTGTTGCGACGGGCGAGAACTTTGCGTGGTCAGCGCCGATGCCTTTGACGGCGTGCATTGTGATATCGATCTTGTGGCCAGGTCGTAGCTTCGCTAAGAGAATGTCTGGATGGACTGGTAATATTGCGCCGGCCGAAGAGGAGAAGATATCGGCTTGCTGGCCAACAGGCTCGAATTTCAGATGACGTGCGTAGACTGTAGTAGAAAGATCCGTGTCAGCGGCGCAGTTCATACATCCCAAGGAGATGCAACACCATACTATTCGTGTTCTCATAAAGCTTGACCGCATCTTGCTCGCCCCTCCTCGCCAAATCCATTCCTCCCTCCTTCCATGCACATTCAATCTGCAACTTCAACACCACCGTATTGAAATCAGTCGCTGGATCCGGCTGGTCTCCTGTATCCTCATCGGCCTTATTCCGCCACTTCAACCACCTCAACCCATCTCTGTTGCCCTTCAGCGGTACCAGACCCAGACGATGTGCCAGCACTTCATCTTGTATTATGGATGTATTTTGCTCAATGAAGACATCTTCTATCGCTAGTGTGGGGATTTCTGCAAGGAGGATTCGTCGAAGGGCGTTCGCTACGGAGGCATCGATGCCTATAAGGGAGAAGACGGCATCGTTGGATTCGTGCTTATGGAAGTTGACGTGGAAGTTCTGTCGGAAGTGCTCTGTATTCCAATCTGCGGCCTCGCCGGGGTAGTTGTAAGGGAAGTCGGTAGATGTGATGTTTGAGATTGTTTCGGGGTGGATATTGGCTGTCTGTAAGGTTATTTAGCTAGTTTTGTCTAGCTACATTGATCAAGAGTTACTCACATTTCGCCTGTCTAGTTCTTCTCGTGATGGCATCTTTGCGGTGTGAATGTGTGTGTGTGTGTGTGTAGCAGAACAATCGTCGTCAGACAAAATATTTCGGCGGAGTTGGGACCCGTGGCACGTGTCTGAGGACCAAGATGGCACTTTATGAGTATTTGTAAGGATGTTCTTCCCGCCTATGTGCTTACTAAACTATCATGTCCAAGTTTCCCCTATCTCCCTAGAAGCTCCTTTACCTTGGCCAAGTTCCCTACAATCACCAATCATCATCGTCATCGTGATGTCCAGACATAGCAGCCTGCCTCTGCTTCAGCATAGCCTCCAATCCTCCCGCCATCCCGGGTCCAGATGAACCCGCATTACCATTACCCAAATCAGTTCCACTATCTTTCGGTGGTGGTGGCACAGGGGCGGGTTTCCTTCCAACTGGTCTCTTCATCGGCGGGGCTGGTGGTTTGGGCTTGGCTGCAGCTGAGTGTCCGTCGGCAGCATGGTGATTGCCATTCACAGGGGGAGGAGGTGGTGCCAGACGCGCTTGTATTGGTGGTGGTGCAGGTGGTGCCGGTTTGCTGGCGAAAACTTCGAGGTAGGCAGAGGGGACCCAGCCTTGTTGTGTGCCATGTTGCCGTCGAGCAAGCCACCAACCTTGTAGCATGTTAGCAGATGTTTCACAGGAGTCTGTACTCTGAGACTCACCATTGTCAGCTTTTTGTGTGATGACCACTACCTCGTCTTTTTGCAATGCAAGTTCTGTTTGCGTTTGACCTTGGAACTCATATATAGCTCGGTACGTGTCTCCGGCCTGTGTGGCGGCTGGGGGCGGTGGTGGTGGTGGTGGAGGTACACGCCCTGAAGCCGAGCCATTTGATGCATGATGTGCATGACTTGGAATACTATGCGTAGCAGACACAGCTGCAGGTTGAGGCTTTTGATGAACAACAGGTTGTGGTTGGATTGATTGCCTTTGCGGTGCAACTGCGGCTTGTGGTACTTGTCTGGGTTGTGGAGCGACAGGCTGTTGTTGCTGCATTGGTCTTGGCTGTGCAGCAGGTGTGGCACGCGCAGGACGATGAGCAAGTTTGGACGGTTGTCCGCCAGGTCCTCCAGGTCGCAGTAGTTTGCCAGAAGTAATTGGTCTACCAGCCACTCTCCTACCTCTCGGTGTCGGCTTGGAGGGAGAGTTCGGTGGCTCACCAGGTCCAGTACGAATTTCACCACTCTTGTAGATGTCGTCGCGCCTAACAGCCTGATCTTTGACCGCTTTGACGATTGCCATCTTTCCAGGTTTTTTAGCATATTGAATTCTAAGCCCCTGAATTAGTAAGACACATGACAATGTAGGAATGCTCACTCACTGATCGTTGATGTTGACTTGGACAGCACCTCTTGTCGCTTGCTTCATCTGAAAGATGAACTCCGTCTTGAAAATACAGTTGATAAGAGGATCTGGTTCTTGTGCCGAAGAGACATTCAATGCAAACCAGTCGTCCTTTAGCGTGCTGCAGTTGATTGCTTTGATTGAGCCGAGCGACATCGTCCGTTCGACCTGTATCTGTAACCGAGCTTGAACAATGACCTGCTTGATGAGGTACACAGCTTTGCCAGTGACGACCAGAAACCGTGGCTCAGGCTTACTTGACTTGCCGAATTTCGAAACCAGAAGTTCTGCACGGCATGAGAAGTAGATCTGCTCTGCTGTGCTTATGTTTACCGAGCTTCGAACGACCTCTCCAAAGCCTCCTTTATTACCCACACCAAGGTAATCGCCAAGGAATCTTCTATAGCCCAGCAGACTGAATCGCCTTCGTTCCTTTCGACCACCGAGCAGCTTGTTACCAGCATCTCTGTATGTGAGGAACTCCGAAGTACCTGTCAGCTTCCTCCACCAGCGCTGAATCCTGGTAGCACATTCAACTCGGTATCTGAGATAATTTCTCCAAGCGCGTTGAATACGAGTAGCCATGTTGTGCCAGTACTTGTCACGCATAGTTTCAAGCGCAAAGAGTGTTTCCGGCGTTTTGACAAAGACCTTCGTGACACCCATTTGGAACTCTTCCACCGGAATGCTGGTGTCCTTGAGGATCTGCTTGGTACCTGAAATAGGATCTCCAGTCCAAATATAATCTCCAGCATAACATGTTTTGGGCGAGAGCAGGAAGAATCGTTCTACAAAACGCTCGAACGTCGAACGGTATGCGAAACCAGCACGTCTGATCCGAACGTTCTCCTGTAGACCTAGGTACTTAATCTGATGCATAACATTAGGCACGTTAAACTCTGTCGGTGACTTGTTTTCATTTGGCTTGATGGTCCGAATGTATGCTGGAGAGGCTTTCATCAATGTCGAAACAAGATCATTCGCAGATGCTTTGATCTTGTCACCAGCAGTAGGTGGTCGTCGCTTGTTATCTTGATCAACCTCGTTAGGGAATAGGGTGTGTACAAATTGATTAGAGCTTTGGGCACAAAGGTTGAGAAGATCTTTCAGCAGCTGGTCCTTGTTCTTGTCAGTCATGCCAGAAACATCATACGACACATCTCCAGCGTAGTGCTTGATGATAAATTGGCCTGTTCTTGGTTGGAAGTTCGGGTTGGAAGATAGAGCATTAAGACGCTGCACAAATGTCTGATCAGCGGCAGCGGGATCAGCGTGAGCTGTTGCACAAGCGTCATTCAGGGCAGCGAAGACTCCGGGAGGTCTCTTCTCCTCAATCAATTCGCACACAACCTTGTTATCAAAGTACTTAATCGGCGTCCACTTGATCTGCTCTCGCTCGTACTCTTCTTGCTCCGTCTTGAGAGTGAGTTGAATGAAGATTTGTTGCAATTTTTCGTTGACATAGTTGATGGAAAGCTGTTCGAAGCTGTTGTGCTCGAAGATCTCGAAACCGTAAATATCAAGGATTCCAATGGATTGCTTGACGGCGCCACGAGCTTGTAACGATTGGTTTACTCTGACGATGAGCCAATCGAATAAGTTGTTGTAGATTCCCTTTGCCAAAGCATCACGCACAGAAGCAGCTTGAGCAGGGTTGAGCGGAACGTCGTAGACTGAGCCTCTTCGGCCACCTCGGCTGGTCTCCATGATGCGCGTTGTCATTGCCTTATTGACATGAGCCGCATCTACTTCAAGTAGGTACGCGACAAAGTCTACGACCGACTGGTCTGCAATCTCGCCGTTACCCTCGTCGTTTTCACGAAAGGTGATGTTACCAAGCCACAGAATCGCGGAAAGCATGCGGAACACGTTGTCTTGTTCTGCCTCAGTCATGCCAATAATCTTCATTGCTTTCAATGTATCGGCGAACTCTGCATGGTCGTCTATTCCTTGAACATCATAACATTGTGATCGGCTGGTATACACATATGTTTGGGGTTGTTGAATTCCAAATGAGTCTAAAGTCCGCATATCAGTATTTTGATGATGTTAATCTACAGACAACATCCTCACCTCTGTATTTCTGTGGCGCAGCCTTTGTGAACTGATAGAAGATGTGGAAGTTCCTCTCATTCTTGATCTGTGAAACAACTCTCGTTTTCTCCAAGAGGTAATTGATAACATTCGCACCATTGGGTTCTCCTTGAGCATTGAACTGAATTTCCAGGTATTTTCCAAATCTTGACGAGTTGTTATTCCTCAATGTCTTTGCATTACCGAAAGACTCCAACAAGGGATTTGTAGCCAGCACCATGTCTTTTGTCTGCTGAATTGAAGAATCTCTTCCGCCCGAGACATTCGCAATATACTGCATGATGCGCTTTGCAGCCTCCGTCTTGCCAGCTCCAGACTCGCCCGAAATGATGATACACTGGTTCTCATTATATCCTTTCATGTTGTAGTATGCTGATTCGGCGATCGCGAAGACGTGGGGTGGCATCTGCGTTGGTCAGATTTCGTGCTATTGCTCTAGATGGATGTGCTTTACCTCTAGCCGGTTCTTGCCTTGATAGCTATGTAGAACCTGGTCGGTGTAGATGCCCACTGTAGATCGTCAGCGCATACCTCGTCAGACATGCTTTCGTTTGCATAGGCTTACAGTCTCTGAATGGGTTGACCGAGACAAGCACATGGCCGATATATGTCTGCAAATCATTAGTACCTGCAACCATTCAGGCCTCCGAGCTTGTCCCTTTCCTGCTCAACAAGACGCTCCGAAAGCACTCACATAAATCTCTCCATTTTGAAACCTCTTCTGCAAGTTCTCGTTGATAGCCTCATTCGATATCTTGCTGATCAATGTAAGATCTGACACGCCGACCTCTTTCTTCTTTGTACTCTCGAAGACTGCTTTTCGCACTTGCTGATTTCCGCCGGAACTAGCTTGAGCTGCGCTACCAGCATTCTTGTTGCGACCTGCGCGCTTGGTCACCGCCTGTCGCGCAATCAGTTGTTAGCCGGAGTGTTGCAGATGATCGAGGTGTGGGGCATGGTGGTAAATACCATTGCGTATCAAATCTATTCTTGCATACACTTGTGGCGAAAACAAATATTGCGAGATCGTCGTCAATTGATACTAGTCGTCAAGCATAAAAGGGCACAAGCGTGTGGTATTACGATTGTAAGAAAGATGGTAATCTCGTATGTCTGGTAAGCTCGTCCCAAAGCATGACGAATGCGGCGCGATTATTAATACACAACAGATATTAGGTAACAACGTTGAAACCTAAGTCAAACAATAGAGAAGAAGTGGTGTAGTATCATATTATATGAGTCTAGATATCGTAATATTACAAAGCTCTATCAGTAGCGCTCAGTCCTCCAATCACGGTGACTTCCACAACATAAGCCTCTGCTCAACATCGAGCCCTTTCACTCCCATCTCTTCCGCGGCCCTCTGAATCTGTTCTCCAGCCCTTCCCTCTCCACCTTCTTGTCTCCTGATAAGCGTATACAAGAACTGTAGCAACGTTCTCAGACTCTCCTCCGCTTGACCTCCCTCGTCCAATGCATCAAAGTCCCGTCCAGTCTGAGCTTTCAGCGCATCTCGGCGATGTTGAGTGACTAAATCCAGCACGCTCGCGGTACGTCCCATCTTGTCGTCCATATCTGCACTACCAGGCTTCAGTACTCGACGGTGTCGCCGAGCACGATCCGTGTTGTGCTGAGAGATCTGCAGTAGAAGCATACGAGCTGTTTTGCCAGATGGCCAAACGTCAAGGGAAGCAGTCAAAACGTGCATACCGACGAAAGCACCAGGAAGATCGCGCGCCATGAGGAAGGTCCGTATGATGTCGTTGTACGTGTCATTCTCAACGTCTGAGAGCGCGTTGGCTCGAGACTGACCGCGAAGTGACGCCGACCAATTCACCATACGTGTAAGTAGTTGGCGAGGGCTAGGAAAGCCTTGCTTGTTGGCATGACTTGTGTACGCGCTAATGTTGCTTGCTTCCAGCAGTTCGGTCTTCATACATTCCCAAAGTGTAATCCACGTCTCGATATCAGGGTTTACAGGTTGAGTTGGATCGTTTGGTGATCGATCAGTGCGCGTAAGAACAACGAAGCGGCCATAGGCTTCGCGGTGACCATTCGTCTGAAAGTAGTGATAGATCAGCTGATTCATGAAGACACTGTTCATATGAATCTCCGCTTGGTCTAGAAGATTGCGCAAATGGCGAACCTGTTCTACGAACGATTGCTGAACGTAAAAAGCTAGCAAAGTGCAGAATGTCTCAATGGTGGCGCTCGGTACTCGTCTTTCTTTGTAAAGTGGTATCTGAACCTCTTGGTCGTCATATACGGATATAGTTGGCATCTGAGCTTCCGGATTTCGCGTCAGCTGTCGTTGGCGTACATAATCCAACCGCTTTTGTATCATAGCCCATGCTAGCTGTTCTGCTTTTTGTCGATTGGCTGTACTGTCTTGTCGTAGCCATGCACCAATAATACCGTTCAGATGCTTGGCGTCAGGATACACGCCGCGCTCGTACATGAGCTCTATTACTTGAGCTGCGGAGTCGAGCTCGCCCATACCAATAAGCTTTTTCAGCCACTTAGCATAAAAGAACCTGTTTTGGTATTTTCGCGGCATGTATTCCATGGTCTGGAGGGCGATATTCGTCGTTTCTTTTGCGTCGGTAGTACTATTCAGGAGCGAGGCGAACCTTTTGGATACTCTTTGAAGCATGGAAGGTGCTTCTGACTCTCTAGCTTCTCCTAGTATCATCATGTCTCTGAAGACAGCCAGAGCATAATCTTTCTTGTCGTTGCGCAAGAAGTCCATAGACACGCTGTCGAAGTCCTCCATAGTCATATCGTCAGCTAAACGATCTCTCATCTGGTTGTACACTGTCCAGCCTCGCTGAGCACCCTCTTCAGTACCTGTATTTATGCTGGCAGATATGAGCTGCGCCATGATCCGCGGACTAGAAGTACTATGTAGCTTGAAAAGCACATCCACTAACTCTTCAGCTCGTTCCAGCTTGGCAGCATATGTATGCATACGGATTCCAAGCTCAAGAAACTCTGGGTTGCCGGCGTCTCCTGCTTCTCTTGCCTTTTCCCACTCTTGTAATGCGTCTTTTTGTTTTCCATCCAGAAATAGTCCTTCAAGCCTCCCAAGCCGCTTCTCCGAGTCAAGCTTTCGCCCTGCTTTGATCATGTCATCACTCAATACTCGTAAATGTGCTGCTCTGGATGTGTTGGCGTCCGATTCCTCTGACTGCGATGTCCATAGTAATTCCCAGGCCGCTTCGGGCAGCAAAGCTAGAAATCCAGGTATGTATATCTTGCTCCGCTCATAGAACCTCCAAAGGTCTTTCCGTGCTTTTTCATTACCAGGATCCAAACTCGCTTCATCCAAACATTGGTTAAGCTTTTCCAAGAATATTCGACTTGCTTCGTCTTTGACGTCGGGTAGTTTGACTCGATGTGGGAAGCCTCCATGATTATTGAGATTCCGTATCAACGCTGCAGTTCCTGCCGCCCGGTCTTCCTTGCTGAACACATCCTGTAAAGCATCATCGTTCTCATCCTTCGGAAGCTGAAAGCGTTCCAAGTCTTCCTCGATCGCTTCCAGGCCCTGATCAAAGTTATCCTCGTCCTCGGCAAGCTCTTCTAGATATTGGTCATCCTCGACGCGACGCCTTTTTGCTTGCGGTCCTCCTTCATATTCGCCCGGTTGCCCTTCCTCGTCTTGCTCGAAGAAGTTGACATTCACCTGATCATTAATACTTTGCCGTTCTCTAGCACGAGCAGCGCGTTCCTCGGGTGACAGCGCTGGTAGTAGCTCGGCTCGTGGTTTTGTTGGCTTTTGGCGTAGGCGTCGCCGTGCTGAGAAAGAGGCATTACGAGCTGATAAGGGTATGATACGCGAGATGGGAGGGTTCGAGGATAGATTCGTAAGATATGTATGTATAGGTCTTAGCCTGTCGAGTTTGAGTGGCAGCATATATGGAAATGTTGTTCTTGCAGAGAAGGTAATTTCAGGCCGACTATTTTTTTGACATCATGTCCCGGAAGTGGCCCCGTGGTCAATCTGAAACTGCGCCAAGATCTGAAACAACTGTATATACAATTCAAGGTAAATTACCTTAGTGTGCGTTCTATTCAATAGCAAAAGGGGTATCTTCCCACCTAGCCAAAGCCTCTCACTCAAAACGCCTTGCTATGCTGGCTGTGCACTCCACTGTGCAACACTTTTTCATAATCATACATACTCCTTTCCATACGCGGTCCTCCTCTTACTATCCATTTGTTCAGTCCTCCTCTTACTGTGAATTTGTTCGAGGCTCATTCGTTCATCCTTGACGTGCTCCAGGGATCCTGGTCAAGATTCTCACGTTGTCGATCAGTGTTCTCACAACTTTGTCGTAGATGTTTGCCATGCCCTGCTCCGCTAGTCTTCCTTGCTGCCGCACAATGGTCGCGTCAAGCTCGACCTCGAGTTCATGAGTAGCTTTGTCACTTCCAGCATTTGCTTCTGGCTTTACCTGGGTCAAATCGATCTGGCAGTATTGGTGTTTGTAAGACATACGATCCTTGTTGCGATCCGGTTGTGATTTAGCTTGTTTGCTGCTTGCCGCTATCGCCATAAGCTGTTTCACATCGCCATTCCAGTGGACTTCCGCGCTGACACTAACGCGCCAATCAAACCGCGTCTTTGGACTGAAAACGTGCATATCGCCCAAACGGACCTTGACAATTTGGGCAAGCACTTCGCCAGTCTTCATATCTTTGGTGACGCGTACGTTAGGCCTTCGGTTGTGGACGAGGGGAATGATCGAGGGTGGGAGACCCTGTATTTCTTCTTGTGGTAGAGCATAAAATGTGTCGATCTCATATCGGTGAACATATTCGATCTTGGCGCGAGGCTTGCTCTGTGAACGTCCCAAACCAAGAGATTGAGCAACGGCATCATTGAGAGCGCTGTTGAACTGGCTGTGCTCTTGCTAGAATGACAAATCAGTGGCTGATCGCGACCAACTACTGTCAGGCTGGATCTACTTACCTCCGTCATCATGCTCTCGAAGGCAACATGGTAGCCTTCGGGCAGCACGGCCTCCGAGAGTGTTGGCAGCCTAAGTCGTTCATTCGTGTTTCGATCAATAATCGTGCCAAGCTTGGCCTCGATCTCGAGCTCACCCAGCGCGCTTCGTGTTGTATCAAAGTTTAGGTTCTGTACAACAGCACCGAACAGAAAGTCGCAAACTGCTTTGTGAACATCCTCAAAAGGCTGTTCGTCCTTGAATGAAGCTTCCAAGGTCATAGGGGGCTCGATGTTCATTGGCGTCGTGACGTGTGCTTCAGGCCTATGCAGTGCAGATGCTGCTGTTGTGCCTATATTTGGCCTCGGAGGCAGAGTGCCACCATTAGTCGCGGTTACGCCACGATATTTAGGAAGCGGAGCAGTCCCTGATGCCTGACGTGCCCACATCGGTATCTCTGTGCCACGTCGACGCTTCGCTGGTGGTGGCTGTTGAGTTATGACTGGATCCGAGTCGAGAGCTCTCTTTAACGTTGGCGGAGCAATCGAGGCAACTTTATTGTTATCCATGGGCGTTCTTGCCGGAATGTCTAAAATCGAGCCAGAACTCTCTGATTTCAGAGGCGGTTGTGATGGTCGAGAGGGTTCTGGTCGTGGTCGTATACTATTGAGCGGCGAGGACGTATGCTCAAAAGGTTCGGAAGAGTGGGTTCCTTTGCGTTGCTGTGGTCTTGGTCTCTCTAGGAAGTCTTGACAGAAGATTAGCTGATGATCCGACAGAGACTTCACTTAAGCACTTTGAATGCCATAATCTTTTGCAGTTTCACTTTCAATTTCAAGTCGAACACGATCTACATTGACCACAACAAAATGGATTGAGATTCACTAACCTGATTGGTACGAGTCAGATCGAGGTTGCACAGAGCCACGCACACCGGATGACGGCGCGACCACTTCCTCAGCTGCAGGCGCAACAGATTGTCCAGCGAACGATCCGTTAAGACTGCCTGCACGGGATGGAAGATCTGTAACCAATGTCTTTGGACTTACGCTAATACTCTGTGTACGCTCCCTGCCTGTTACGCCCAAGGAACTGCTCTGTCTCGAATGCTGCGAACGTGGTATGCTTGGCGGAGCATGCATTGGATGCACTACAGGAGCTGCTGTTGAGACATGACCAACGTACGAACTTGGCAGCTGGTGACCTCCAGGACTGATGCGTTGAGGATAATGGGGTTGTCTTGAATCAGGACTCGACATTTGCAAGTGCATATTAGGTGGTGGTCCACTCAAGACGCGCCGTTGCTGCTGTTGTTGGTATGGATGTTGCAGAGGATGTGGATGACCAGCCGAAGGTGTAATGGGATGCCCAGGATATCCTTGAATAGGTGGTGGTGCTTGACCATACGGTGAGTGGGCGACTACAGGGCTGTGCCGTGTACCATAAGGGGTGGGCGGATACATCGAAGTCGGTGTTGATGTCTGGGAAGGATGTGAGATGTGACGGTGCAGCGAAGTAGGTGGTTGACCAGTGCTGGGACTTTGTGCATGAGGTGAGATTGGTGCAAGCTGTTGTGAGAGAGGAGGGCCAATAGGCGAACCAGCGCTGTAAGGTCCTGCATGGTAAGAAGCTGATCGAGGGAGCTGTGGTGGAGCGTAGCCGGCAGGTGATGTCTGGAGAGGAAAGTATTGGTCGTCCTGAAGTGTTCGACTTCTTGCTATGCCGGGTGATTCACTTGGTGTCGTGTGCAGTGTTGGCAGCGTGTTGGATCTTGACTGAGCACCTGACGACCCCCGAGGTCTCCTTCTCTCATCATCCTCGCCGTTGAGGATGGTGTTGAAGTCCATCGTCTAAACTTTTTCCTCGTCTGACATGACCTTTCACCGCCCTGCAAGCGCGTCCACGATCCGTCTTTTAAACAACTGCCAGGCGCCACAGAAAGGCTATTCAAGCGCAATGATCGCGGCGCATAGAGGATCGTAGGCGCAGAGGATGCGCGCTGTAGATAGTGAGCGCGATATATACAACTGGTGCACTAATAATGCGCTTTGTTTTCGTCTGATGTTTTAATGTTGATGACAGATTGGAGTCTGGGAGCAGGGTAAGCCACATAGGGCAATGACGATCGTGGTCCCTTTGCGGTTGCCTCAGTTCGTCCATTCATTCAGGCACGCGATAAATCCACCAGCAATACCTTTTCCAATTCTCTGCCATCACAGTACTTTCCCTTGTTGCATCTCGCCGTACGGATTCTCGCCACTAACATCAGGTATTCGACGCTTTGCATAGCCTTTCTGCCCTTACTCATCAACGACACCTAATCTTGCCACGAGCTTCCACGTCACAAACATCAGCACCCTTACTTACTTCAAGTCAAGACCGTGCCTTTTCAACTGCAGACGAAGACCTCACACAAAAGTTCCTGAAGATGGTGGGAATCGTGTCCGCAGCTGGTGTGGTTGGCCTTCTCTCAGAGTCGGATCCAGATCTCCAAGTCTTTGCTCTTCGAACAGCGAATGAAGGGATCAGCTTGTTATGGACGGAGCTCGCGAGTTCAGTTGGCCAAATGTGAGTGTGAGGCTGCTCGGAGCAGACAAGGTCTGCTCGTGAAGAGCGTCAATTATACTGGATGAATCACTAACGTGCGAATGTAGAGAAGCATTATACGAAGACGAATCGTTCCCAGAACGCTCCTTGGCTGCGCTGGTCGCCTCAAAGATCTACTACCACTTGCAAGAATATGATGAGAGCATGGTCTTCGCTCTGGGAGCTGGAAAGCTGTTTGATATTGAGCGCGAGGGCGAGTTCGAAGATACTATCATCGGTATGCTTGTCATGAAAAGAAGTGTAAAGTAAAGGTGGCCCAGCTAATGGAGTAAAACTAGCCAAGTGCATAGATACTTACATTGCGATCTCCGCTTCGCTCTATGCCACAGATTCGAAGGAGGACTCAACCCAGAATTCGGAGGAGCTACACCAGGTGTTCTCTAATGGCGTCAATGGCTCCGCGAGCACATCGGCAGCCCACACGTCTTCAATGACTCCCTTCTCGCAATCGGCACTGCCATCAAAGTCATTGTTGTCAAGAGAAAACACCATGTCAGAACCTTCCGGTAATGGTCTTCCAACATCAGCTAGTTCAGGATACCCATCGACGGCTCTGCCTCAGAAGACACAACAAGCTCTGAACAGTATCATCAGACGTCTCTTCGAGCGATGTTTTCAAGAAGGAGCATATCATCAAGTCGTTGGAATCGCTGTCGAGGCCAAGAACCTGGATATCTTGAGAGAGACTATTGTGAGGGCAAGCGAGCAAGGCAGTAAGGGCAAGTCACAAGAAGATGCAAGCAGGCGAGAGGAGCTCATGGACTATCTTCTCGATATCTGTTTGAACGTCATTCAGGAGCGTGCTCTCAGAAACGAAGTGAGTGGCTTGTCCGAAATATACCAGCAGCAAGGGTCGTTTGCTGACAGACGTTACAGATTCTTCGCCTCATCCTAGATCTTCTCTTGTCAAAGCAGATCTCCTCACCAGATTACTTCTCAATCGCCAAGTGTATGGTCTATCTCGGGCAGCATGCTATGGCTGCGGACATATTGCAACAACTTGTGGAGAAGGACGACCCTCATTCACTGGCTGTTGCTTACCAGATCTCTTTCGACCTCTACGACAACGGTATTCAGGATTTCCTCAGCAAGGTCATAAATGCTCTGCCACAGACGGACGACGAAAAGTCAGAGTTCTTGCCAAGCGGCACGACTGCCACTTCCACATCAAACAACACCGATGCAGATTCAGCTTCAGCACAGTTGCTTACAGAACTTGCAAATAGCTCTGGTGGGCCAACCACAGCCACAATACCGTCCCGCAACAAGCCTGTTAAAGAGCCACATATCAAGGCATACACCGCGATTAGAGATATTCTACAAGGTTCAAAGAGCATCGAGTTTGCACTCGAGTTTTTGTACAGGACAAGCAAGACGGACAAGTCTATACTCACGAAGCTCAAGAACAGCCTGGAAGCACGTAACTCCATCTTCCACTCCGCAGTCACTTTCGCCAATGCTTTTATGAATGCTGGTACTACAGGAGACTTCTTCATCCGCGAAAACCTTGACTGGCTGGGCAAGGCTGTGAATTGGTCGAAGTTCACTGTCACAGCGTCTCTAGGTGTCATTCATCGTGGCAACATTGGACAAGGTCAAAAGCTGCTTGAACCATATCTACGAGAGGGTGGAGCTGGCGCGGCCAGTTCATCCTATAGTCGAGGTGGTGCGCTCTACGCTCTTGGCCTGATCTATGCCAACCATGGAAGACATGTTGTAGACTACCTCCACAAGCAACTCAAGGATGCCGCAAGTGAGGAGATTGTTCAACATGGTGCATGTCTTGGTGTTGGTGTCGCAGGTATGGGTACAGAGTCAAGAGAAGTGGTTGAAGAACTCAAGAATGCACTCTTCACAGACTCTGCGATCAGTGGGCAAGCTGCAGGTATCGGTATTGGTCTTGTGCTTCTCGGCTCTGGTGACACCAAGAACATCAGCGATATGATTACCTATGCACATGAGACCGAACACGACAAGACCGTGCGCGGCCTTGCACTTGGTATTGCTCTGATAATGTACGGCAGGCAAGAGGGGGCGGACGAGCTGATCAATGGGCTGCTGGATGATCCAAACCCGACACTCCGTTATGGTGGTATTTGGGCCATCGCTCTTGCATACTGCGGCACAAGCAGTAACAAGGCAGTACGAAAGCTCTTACACATTGCTGTCAGTGATGTCAACGATGATGTGAGGAGGACAGCCGTAATGAGCTTGGGCTTCGTCCTTTTCCGGAAGCCTGGCAGTGTTCCCCGTATGGTAGAGCTGCTGGCAGAATCATACAATCCGCATGTCCGATATGGTGCTGCGATGGCTCTGGGTATTGCTTGCGCTGGAACTGGACTTGAAGAGGCCGTCGACTTGCTTGAACCGATGATGAAGGATACAACAGACTTTGTTCGCCAAGGTGCACTGATCGCACTGTCCATGATCATGGTGCAACAGTCGGAAGCCATGAGTTCGAAGACTGTCATGGTGCGTAAGCATTTGCAAAAGGTCGTCACTGACCGCCATGAGGATGCTATGGCAAAGTTTGGTGCCGCCATTGCCATGGGTATCATTGACGCAGGTGGTCGCAACTGCACCATTGGTCTTCAAACACAGTCGGGTAACGTCAACATGTCAGCAATCGTTGGCATGGCTATCTTCACGCAATACTGGTATTGGTTTCCGTTGACTCATTTCATCTCTCTCTGCTTCACTCCTACTGGTATTATTGGTGTAGACAGTGATCTCGAGTTACCTCAATTCAAGCTTCACTGCGATGCTCGTCCCAGCATGTTCGAATATCCACCAGCGATGGAGGTCAAGACAGAAGAAGCACCAGAGAAAGTCAAGACTGCAATATTATCAACGACGGTACAAGCACGTCGCCGAAAGGCTGCCAAAGAACGTCAGCAACGTGGCGAGAGCATGGATGTCGATCTAGCACCGACTACCCCTAAAGCAGTCGCTGAAGCCGAGGACAAGATGGATATCGAAGAGGACCAGCCGAAAGACAAGGAGGAGAAGAAAGATGGTGAGGCTACACCTGCCAAGGGTATCAAGGCCAAGCTTGCCAAGGAGAAGGCTGGCTTCGAGCTGGTGAACATGTCAAGAGTATTGCCAGCGCAGTTGAGGTACATTAGCTTTCCCGAAGGTCGCTATGTACCTATTAAGAAGGTGAGATAATGCATTGGAAAGTGCCCCAAGTATAGACGTCGCTAACCAATTGAATAGCCAACTGGTGGTGTTGTCCTACTGACTGATAGCCGACCTGGCGAAGAGAAGGAACTTATTGAGCGTCAAGTCAAGAAGGCTCAGACGAAAGCTGCAGCCGATACTGCCGACCCTCAAACACCAACTCCAGCGTCCCGTTCGCAAGATAACGGAGCCGCGAGTGCAGCGAGCGTCCTTGCTGCTGTCGATGAAGACGAAGAAGGCGGAGAAGAGGCACAATTACCGGACGAGTTTGACTATCACTCGGATCCTGAGGATGCGGAGTAGTCTCGCAATGAAGTTATGGTGATTCGATATGTAATAATAGCGTAATGTCGTCGCAAAGCATGGCGTTTACGAAGAAAGAATAGAAGAAACAGAGTCTTTCCATTGTGTTAGATACATGCTATCGCAGTAAAAGAACATTACCTAGGAACTGGCATGAAATGATTTCTGTTTGTCTGTCTACTCGGTTCGAATTGTAGTCTATCCTTCTTCTCTTCCTGCAATTGTTATCACGGTATACAGCGTGCTGCTTTACTGCCTATATTTGTCACATCGTCCACTATTGACTGCCATCTAGCTCAGGTCGGAGAGTTTGCTGAATGACGGCTTTCCCTATTCCTACATTATAAGGAAGACAGTTTTGGTCTCACTCCCAAACTAACTGATGTAATGGAAGAAATTTACATACTAGCAGCCACAGCATCGAGACAGTACAATGTCGGTCAGCAACCTCCACACCAGCAACTTCTGAAAGTCACTTGACATAGCTAACACCAAGCGCGAACCTCAAGTAACCATACTAACGCAAGCCTTGTCTTCATGATCTCATTCATGTCTAACTCACTTGTCTTTATATCTGTTTGCCTTCAATCACACACTTCAAGAAAGCGAGTTGCGCATTGACAATGAAGTTGCCAGAGTTAGACATATCTGGAGCACACCTTCCATCTTCGCCCGTTGTTGTAACAAAACCCGAGAATGCTTTTTTGGAACTGTGTAGACTTGGAACAGTTTGTGATTTCGCCAGAAGTGAAAAGACTACCATACTGATAAAAGCACTGTACCCCATCATCAATCACACGCCTCGGTTGGTATCATCAATCACACACCTCACAACAGCGAGTCTGTCTACGCTATGCTTTTGTGGATTGTTGACTTTGTCATCACTTGCCTGCCCACCTTCCTTCGCTGCTAAATCTGCTTCCATCATAAACCGCTCCCAAAGCTCTTCGACACCCATCTCTTCAGCTGTCTCCTCCGTTTCCTGATGCTATTTCGAAATGTGATTAGCGAATGCAGTTTCGATCGACATTTAAGGCATTATTTCTTACTATAGCTATCTATAACTGATAGGTGGCTTCCTTTCTTCATCGTAGACTGTATCGTAATCTAGGATGGTAGGGCGTAATAGAACAATCTTCCTTAAGACTGTTTTCGTGGTTACTGACGTATAGGACCTGATATAGCTGTCGGAGGGTTCTTATAGGAGTGTTCGGAAGAGCCTTCGCTACTGAGACTTTGCAAGAAGAGTAGTGATGGCATCATTCGACATCTGCTGAGTTTCGCAGGTTTGTTGTGACACATTGTTGACTATGCCTTGATACTTGTCGGTGAAATCGGATATCATTGTGCTGTGCTCTGGGATGGTAGGGTGTAGCAGAAAGATCTGGTGTACGATATTCCTTGTGATTGGTTTGTCATTAATCTCCAGGTCATGGTGTGTGGAGTGCTGGAAGTAGACATAGTCGTACATGATGCTAAAAATCCATTTCATCTCAACCTTCCTCGTAATTGGTATATTCATGCTCACGAAACGCACCTGCGTTGAGGCTGGTCCGGGAGGTGTTGAAGACATCGAATGGGCTTGGCTGAAGAAATAGGGCTGTGGGTGGTGCCTCAGGAAAAGACACATGTGTAGAGTATACAAGAAAGTTGAAAAAATGGGTTTTCACCCGCCCTTCTTGTATGGTATGAGGTAGCTAGATAAAAGATGAGCAAGGGTGTCGTGGGGTGTCTATACAAGTATACCAGCAATCCGAGAAATAATGAATACATTACAAAAGTCTGTGAAGTCAAGCAGCATCATAATCATCATTATCATTGTCATCGTCGTTGAGACTCACGGAAACGTTTCAGCCGTCACCTCTGCATCTATCCATCACCTCTTCATTCGTAATCTCTCTCCTCTATTCGTGTCCTACGTGTCCTCTCTTCTCCCTCCTCTTTAGCATGATTCAATATGAAAAATGCATAAAACATGAAATCCTATATCGTACTTTCCCTCATACACATACACATACACATACACATCCACATACACATACACATACGCATTCATTTTTATTGTGTTCCACACTTTCTTCTATCGTAGCGTACATGTACTAATGGACAGATGAAAGTAACTGTTAACACGACCTGCCAACAAGGTGGAAGGGTGGAAAGAGGGAAAACAGGCTTGCTTGCTTCGTCCAGTAAGGTGAGAGAGTGAGTGAAGTGGAAATTCCACTCCAAAAAAACAAAAAGCCTTGTTTAAATGGTTTCCACATAACACTTCTGTATATCTATGCGGATATGTGCAGTACACATCTTTATCCATCTGCTGTCTTCGATGATGGATGATGAGATGATAAGGTGTGGTGGATGGTGTGGTGTGGTATATGAGAGACGACAAAGTAAATCGGCTTGATAGAGAATTGAGGGTCTGTGACTGCACACTTGTCGTTGTTTCTTTCATTCCCTGGGGAATAATCATGGAGAGAAGGTTATTTAAAGCTTTGCGTCTTTGCGTGCTGGCCTCGTTGTTTATTGAGCTTGAGCTTGAGCTTTGTTTCTTTGATTGGATTTCCAAGTCGTGATGGATGTGGATGGGTAAGGATGATGGAAATGCTGGGACGGAGGGGAACGAATGAGCTTCTGTTGCGGCTGCTGGGGATAGTATGAGAGAGTGGAGGAAGTGGGAGTTTGTTGGATGTGTTGAATCCAGTCATTTCAATTCAATACAACAATCCTCACTTGGGCACCATCTTCCTGTTTGTCAGATCACCCCCTCGCGCCCTCCCACTTCCTCGGCTCCCTCTCCCCTTCTTCCTCGTCCTGCTCATCACCACCACTCTTCCCCCTCATCCTCTTCTTCTCATGCCTATGTTCCTTTAATGCTTCAATAACCTTATCATCCTTCATATCCCTCGCCTCATCATACTCCGTATCATACTCCATCGCCACGCTAATAATCTCCTTTCTAAGCGCATTCGCCTCTTCAACGAGATACTCCCACCTCTTGAGATCCAAGCCTTTCGCTTCATACAATTTATTCTGGCGTCTGCTCACCGTCAAATTCATGGCGGAGCGGTACGACGCTTCTCGCTTGTTTAGCAGAAACCACAAGTATCCGCCGATCAAACCACCGAGACCAACAAGGTACGTCACGGGCTCCATGACGTCCCACCCCAGCTCAGTTTTAAATGTTAGGTAGTACACCAACCCCATCCAGCCCGTCATCAGACTGAACCCAAAGTACGCAACTCGCTGCCCCGCCAGTTCAGCAAGACGATCACATTCCTTCTTGATATCGGCGAGAGACGCAATCTCCTTTGATTTCTTGCGCAGGCGCATGCGCAGGTAATACGTCCTATCCCCGAATGACGGCACGCCTACACGGATTTCTCGCGGTGCCCCCTCGATTTCAACTGCGAACTCTTTTCCTCTTGCTGCGTCGCGGATGAAGTCGCCGATTTCGGTCGATTTGGACCACCGCACGAATGGAGTGTCTTCGTTGGTATTTTTTGGGGATTCGCGACCGAGAGCGGAGTAAGATTCTACACCGCCTTCACCCGGACCGCCTCGGAGCTCGTCGGCGCTGGCTTTGGTGCGTGGCCGGAGGTGAGTGTGGGAGGGGTCTTCAGGGCCTTCCTGTTCGTCTAGTTGCTGTTCTTGTTCATTGGCGGTAGAGTCTTCGTCGTTTGTTTGGCGTGCGTCGCTGTCGGCGTCGGCGTCGGCGTCTGCGTTACCAGCGGCTGCGACGTCTTCTGTCATACTGTCCTCTGCCTTGAAATGTATAACAGGTATTCTTTCCTTGCCATCTTCTGATTTTATCGTGGGTAACTCGCTTTGGATGAGGCGTTCGAGGTAGCTGAGTGGTTGTTGCGGATGGACTAGTAATGCGAGGGGTTCGACATCTCTCCTATCGCTATTCACATCAGAGGTCGTGAGAGGGAGGATAAGTTTGAAGAGACGGGTGGGCGTGGTGAGGAGTTTTCCCTTTGTCATTGCGCCCGCGGAGCGAGCGCGGTTGACAGGCGGAACATGTGAGTCTGCACGGTGCCAGGGCGTGCGTATTTGTTTGTCTTTGGAGGACTCGACGATCAGTGAATCGTAGTGGTCTTGTTCTTCCTGGGTGACATTGCGCTGGAGATCGGTTGCGAAGCGTGTGTTTGTGGTGGGTGTGTTTGAGCTGGATGAGGCTGGTGGGGGTTGTGCTTTGACTGAGACATGGCGGAGGGAAAGTAGGACAGGGCGTTTGTAGAGACAGCTGGGAGACGGCGGCGATAGTCGTGAGGCTGTTCGACTGAGACGGGCACCGACAGATGGGATGAAGGTGGTCGTCATGATTGACAGAGGACGTGAAGGTGAAAAAGGTTCAGAGGTGAAAGCAGCTACAAGGACCGCAACAGACCAAACCTCATACACACACAATCACACAAATCTGAAGCACTGAACCTGAATGATTCTACCAAACCATACTTGTCGCCGTCAATTCTTAATCCACTTCCAACTTGAAACACGAACACGTGACATGGCCATGACGTCGATCCATAAACAACAACAATCATCACAAACAACAACATTGGCCTTTGCATATAGATGGTAAAGTGGAGATTGAGTACTTTGAATCGTCTTGACTCTGCTTAGCTACCGGGCATCAAACTATCATCAGGCGGGAGCTCATCCATAATCCCAAAACCACCTGGCCGCGACGTCAAACTATCGTTTTCGTCTACTGTCAATCTCCTCCTCTTCCCTTCGATACCATTGCCCACATCTGTTTGCCATCTTTTCTCCTTTCTTCTCGTCGGTATAGTCCCAGCAGTAACAGCAGGAACGAACCTCCTTGTCCATTCCCTCACTTTTTTCGTCTTCTCAATCACCACTGTACTTGGTCCTACTGTGCTTTCAACAACACCCGTTCCTTCTCCGTCCAGGCCATCACTATCATATGCAGCCTCAGCAGCATCTCTATCATTCGCCTCCCTCATCCATCCAGCTCGCCACAACAATGCGACACTGGTCGCATTCCCACCTCTCCCACCACCTCCTCGTCTCGTACGTCCCAAGCTGTTCCCACGCACAACTTTCTGGAATTCACTGAGCGCGACATTCTTCAAAAGTACGACATCACCTTTCCTAAGGGCTTCCAAAGTTTCGCGCAGTTCATCCTTGATCTCCCGTACAGTGACATGGCTTTGCTGTCCTTGGGATTCTTCTTGCGTGACATCGACCCAGAAAGTGACACCAAACCCTGCTCTCGTTTCGTCGCCCACGAGCAGCTCCAGGACCCCTACTTGACGGCCTGTACGGCGGACTGTAACGATGCGGAGGGAAGAGGCGGAGATGATGCCGACTACAAGATCGACGGTCATGGTCTGGGGATGAATTGCGTGAAGATGGGAGGGTGTTGGTAAGGATGAGAGAGGCAGGAGGTGTGGTGCTGATGGTGGTGCGCGAGAGATACATGGCCGAGTCGGAGCGGAGTTGCGATCAGTCAGAGGGCGAATAGTAGATGAGAAAGTCGATGATGAGTTCGAAGTGGTAGATATGGAGTCGATCGTAGAATCTGCTGCTGTACCAATTGGATACGTGGACGTAAAACTCACGTCGTTAGTCTGACTCGCAAGGGGCTCTTGAGTAGATGTAGAGGTGAGGAACGTGGCCTCAATCTCGCTGTCGTCTTCATGCTCTTCCTGTTCTTGAACAGCTCGCGGGTGGAAGCTAGTCTGCTCTGCTGTTTGATCTTCCACTTTCAACAACGTAGACTCGTCTGCTGGTATCACTTGACTTGAATGGATTGCATCATGGAGTGCGAATGATCGCTCCAGATATTGGCTAAGTAGCACTTCTTTCTGTTTTGCAGATTCTTCGGAACCTCGACCAAGAGGCGTCTTCGGTAATGGTTTTTTGAACGTCGATAGTCTTCGAGTAGGAGAATCATCATCTGAACCTTGCTCGATTGAAACCCGCTCTTGACTCGGTTGTGCTTTATAATCATGCTGATCTAGCGCGCGTTCGACAGGACTACTAAGACCAAGTGCTTCATTGAGCCAGCCTCTTTGCGAGAACCCAGTCGGAAGATGCACTTGCGCAAGTGATACTGAGCGCCATACTGGAAGATCTGGTTGAGTTGTTGCAATCGTTGCTAGAGGAGGCGTAATATGACTGACGGTCGACGAATCATTGTATACTTGATTGTGTTGTGTCAAGTGTAAGAAGGTAGAGAAAGCAGGAAGCCATGTAGTGATTGTCAGGTCGGATTTCGTGAAGGTGGTGAAAGCTGGCGCTCCAGCGAGCATAGTGATACGAGGCATGACGAGGACATGGCGAATCACGATAACCTAGTACTTTGACGGTGGGTTTAGGTGGGCAGTGGCAGGTGTATTGAAGAGATATAGTCGATGTTTCAGGTTTCTTTACAGCACGGCGATCTTCAAGTGACCATGACTCAGCTGCAATTGCAACTTCCTCTAACATTGAAACTCTGTCAACAATCATTGGACTCGAAGTCATCTCATATCTGTCCTAGTCCTAGGCAGAAAAAACCATGAACAGGTGAGACTCCCTAGATCTTGCGACGATACGCTCTCTTGCTTCAGTCTATATATACCTGTATACTTCTTACCTATACGTATACTCCCTTGTACGACTCGACTACTTACAGCGCTACCGCTCGACCATCTGCCGACTTACGCCGCGCATCACACTCCTTGCCAAATCTATCATGGTCATTTCGCGCTCTGATGACTTAGCGGATATAATTGCCCGAGTTCGAAGACAGCCGCCGAGTACTGATTTACCCCTTCGGCGCTGGGCAAGTATTGCAGCCATACCTCCGTCTCTCCCAAGCACGGTTCCGTTTCACTTTGCGTCTTCTCTCCTCACACCACCAACACCTGAACCAACAGAAGACGTTATACTACCACAACTCCCAATAGAGATTATTTGCATTATCTTCAAAAGCGTCATCAGAAATGAAACCTACGACGAGGCTTCCCCGGATTTTGCGGACAGCGCTCGGTTTTGGATCGAAACAGAGAAACCAATGTTCAACATTACAATGATTGAAAAAATCGCTGGACTTAATCGGTCTTGGCTGTTATTCGTGTTAGACTGTGTTTTGCATGAGAGAAAGATACTCAAAAGGAAAAAATTATCGACTGGGCTTACTGGATCCGGAGTTTGTGGTCACGGCATTGTTTGGCAGAATTATTCAGAGGGTGGTGGGGAGTATCAGCGGCGATGTTTGAAGTGCGCCGCGTGTGCTGAGATTCTGCGACATAGACGCACGGTAGAGCATTGCACTCATTTGGCTGGTAAACTTTTGCTTGTTAATGATGATTACTCTCGAGTCGAGGCAGAGGCTAAGCGGCTGGCATCGTTGGGCCGAGACGATCTAGGAATCTTGGATCGTGATAGTACGCCTTTTGGGTTGGTATATCGAAGTCCTGCAATAAAAATGGTCCCTGGCCACAAGTTGGAAGAAGTCGTCAAGGAATATACTGGTGAAAGTATACCGATAGCACAATTAAAGAAAAGGGAGCAGATTGTTTCTTGGCAAGTCTGAAATGAAACACGAGTAGATCTGAAACATAAAGCACTTTCCCCACATCAGACAACGCGGTTGGTTGCTGTGGTTGTCTCAGCCAGCTAATGATTCATCATTTTCTCGCCATGCTTCACACTCACTCTTATATCATCAGATCAACCCTTTTATTAACTTCATCTTTTCGCCTGATTTTCACTCTTGGATAAAGCGCGTCCAAACAGCCAGCGTCCGCTGGTAATCCTGCCGTCCAAAACAACACAAATGTCCTTCAACGATCAGATCTTGGTCTTGCGGCCAAAGACCTCCATCCACCTCCCCTCCGAGCTCCTCACTCCAATCATCACACACATCCTCTCCGACCACTTCACCTTCCTCCTCGACGAAGAAATCGCGTCAGCGCCCTTCTCCCTCTCCATCCGCCTCTCCGGCTCCTCCCTCGAGCTTACCGCCAAAACGCTCGCCTCCGTCTCCCACGCCTGGCTCCACCACGTCATCATCATAATCCTGCGCTATCGTTCCCAAACCCTCGCACACCAGCGCACCATCCGCACCACCAAAGTAATCGGCGCCAACGAGTACTGCGGCCATGGCAATATCGTTCAAAGTCGCATGTTCCGCACCTGCAACGATTGCACGGCGCTGGAGAGAGTCGTGTGTGATTGCACGACGCTGGCGGGCAGGCTGATTGCGTTGGAGAAGGAGTATGAGAGGGTGGAGAGGTATAGGGCGATGGGGATGAGTGCGACGAGGGCGTTGGGGCTGGTTTGGCAGGAGGAGAGGGTGGAGAGTGTGCTTTATTATAGTAGCGTTTTTGCTATAAGGCAGTATCAGTATGCTGCGTAAGATGAGATGGAAGTGTGGTAGTTGGTTGGACTGGTTTGGAGACGGAGGATTGGTATTATGATTCTAGTAGGATGGCGTGAAGTGAAATGAAGTGGTATGATTGATTGCCTTTGGATATGTGTTGTTGGCTGATCATTGCGTTCGAGGATGGGTCTGTACTCCTTACATAAGGTAGACATGACAAAATAAAGCTGCGTCGTATAGCCCGTCAAAATACACTACTATATTCAGGTTGCATTCTCATCTTCTTTCTTAGCCTTTTCTGACGCACACTCTGCCTCTTTCTGATATCCCATCATCCTCGTGTCCTTTCCTCCCTCATAGCCGCTATTTTTCCAAACACAAAGTCGAATATCGTTAGACGGTGCTATTAAGACATTGTCGATATCGACATCGATTTTGATTGTCATCCGAGCTTTGTTGACTTTGACTTTGACTTTGATTCTTCGCGCCTCAACTTTGTGGCTTTGTTATCATGGATGCTGTACTTGACAGCGTTATGATTCCATCCATGATCTAGGTAATTTTTTGTCACAAACTCTGGGATTTCTTCCTATTTCTCATGATTATTGGCAATTTTCACAACAACTTGACACCTCTTGTTTCTCGTTACTTTGGCTACGCAGGAATGTTTTGCTTATCTCGCATATTGAGCATGTTGTACGGCGTAGATACGCCGTGGAGTCTGATGAGTCGTGTTGTAGTATAAAATGCTCCAGACAATGACCCCCAATCTCCATCTTTCATCTTCAGTGTAAGATGTAGCCCGAAGACGTTTGCGGAGCCAAGACTATAATGCAACGTGCACAGCCATGAGTTTCTGCATACTGGCCCTGCGAAATCTGCAAGCTAAATACGCCGCCTGAGACGGCTCTGTAAATCAGCCCATTTGAATGGTGGTCCTGGTCGAGAACTGAACGATTGGTTGAACGACTGAATGTAGAGATTCCGGCAGGCATCTTATCGACATGCAGGAGCAGCCACCTTCGGAGGAAAATTTGGTGAACGTCGTTGACCTTCAAGCAGAGCCAAAACGTTTCTCAAACTCATCAAACAGTTTCGGCGAAATCTCATCACTACTATTGCCCTCGACTCTCCAGAGCACGCCAAGCTTGTCGTAATGTTCCAGTAATGGCATACTCGACTCATCAAATTGTTGCAGTCGCTTTCGCCACGTATCAGGACAATCGTCCTCTCTTCTCGTCAATTCTTCTCCAGTCACGTCATCTTTTCCTGGCGTCTTGGGAGGGTTGAAAGTAGTATTGTACACACGTCCTGAAGGTGCGTGCACCCATCTGTTCCGAATACGGTCCAGGATTATTTCGGTAGGAGTTTTCAGATGGACTACTAGGTTGATTGGCACGAGCTCGTCAAGCTTGGAAGCTTGAGAAGAGTTGCGTGGAAAGCCGTCGAGAATAAATGACGATGCTGGGTCTTCGTTGACTTCGTACAGCTCTTCTTGCGAATCGTGTTCGCGCCAGGAAGTGCTGCGGGCATATGTTGAGTCTGTGTTCAGTCCAGAGGCTCGAGGGACAGATTCTATGAGCCAACCTCGACCTGTCAGTTCGCCCATGATCAGTTTCAGGATCATGGAGTCTGGCACGAGCAATCCGTTTTTCATGATTTGCTGTGCTTCAAGGCCTGTCGAAGATGGTCAGCATGGTGGTGTCGTTTGTATTCGCGATTGCGTCCTTACCTATAGGTGTCTGGTCTCGGACGCTTTGTCGGAGGAGATCACCACTGCTGACACTTGCCAAAGCATACTTCTTCATAAGACGCTCAGCTTGCGTTCCTTTACCTGTAACTCAGATCAGCTCGATGAGTCCTAAGTGGCTACATGACAGTATCAGATGGTCACGTACCAACTCCGGGAGCCCCCACAAGTATCAGCCGAGCAGCTCTTTTTAGCTTCATGGTGATGATCTGAAGAGAAAGAAGAGATAAAGGATTAATTTTCTTCTTGGAGTTAGTTCAACTCTGCCTGCTTACATTCGCTCGACCTCAAGACGCGTACAACAAGAGTATGTACTGGAGGAAGAAGAGGATGTTGAGCGCAACTTGTACAGCCCTGTTCGGCTTAGACTCGTCTCGTCTCGGCTCCATCACACTTCCGATTTCGGCTCCACCACGCACGCGCTTCTCCACAGAGCTTCGTTAGAACTACATCGACAACATCCGCGTCTATCTATGCTTCAATCTTTCAGTGTTTCACCCTTCCTCTTGATTCGAAAACTTTGCGAAATGGTGTGACTAAACGCCAAGTCGGCGCGTGATTTACTAGTAACACCCAGGAAGCGGACAATCTATACCCTTGTCTACTCACAACAATGTACTCCTACTCGTAAACATGTATACCCTTCCTACTCAACCCCTCCTCGGCCACCGTCCACCTCTCCAGCAAAGCAGCAGCTTGCCGTGCAGACAACCCTAAATGCTACGCAACTCATTCCGCGCAATATCGAAAGGTTTTTGAGCGAGGCCTTGTGGCACAATGAGATGTGACAGATCTTCCTTTACGGCTTTCTGTAGGTTGTAGAGTGGTTTCGATTGAGGACTGCAATTGTCTGGCAGTCTAATGCTGTTCAAGTCGACAGCTATGTCACAAGAAGTTCGTGCAATCATGCAGAACATATTATGCTGCCTCTTGCAAAAAATTCAAGTTTCATCATCAGACGTGTAGTCTGGAATCATATCGTCAGACTCCTCCACTCCTCCCCAATCCCTCCCTTCTCTTCCAATCTCCGCCTCCTCGCCTCACCAATGCGGACGCTCCGCCTCATCATAATCCTCATCTCCCTCCCATGGTGCCCACCCCCGCCTCACCGTCACTTCCTCCCTCCCATCAACAGGCCAACCTCCCGAGCGCAAAAGCATTCGTCCACTGGCATGAAGCCAGGAATCATCGTCCGGATCGATGGTGTGAGTGGTGTCGTTGGGGCGGCGCCACCAGATGAAGGAGGAGAAGAAGTCGAGGAGTCTCGTGAGGGGAGACATTGGGATTTGTTTGATGTCTAGGTTGGTTTTGTTAGATATGTGATGGATGTGTGGAGTGCTGGGAAAATAAGAGGTGATGTGATTGCGAAAGAGAATGGTTTGAGAAATTGAGAAAGATGACGCGGATGAGATGATGAGATGGAGGTGTGAGTGGTGTCGACGGGCTAACGAGACGTTGTAAGATATCGAACAACGCTGCAACAGCCTGATCGCATGCTGATACATTCTGCATTGTCTTCAACAAACAACAAATCACAGGTGTGAAGGACACCGCCAAGATCCAAGACATTGTAAAGCAAACCGGAAGATGAAATTGCAACAAACAACAGTCAAGGACACCAACACAAGCAAGCTGAAAAGGAAAGCCAATCTTTAGGTGGGCAGAGGTCACATGCATATCAAACAGAAAACCGAAGAGAACGAACTAAAAACAGTCCGAAACAGCACCGTCTCAGGATGAAAAGAGACGAAGAAAGAATAATACCTACAATTTATACTCGTGAAGAGTGCTGATATGTTCTAAGAAGTTGTGAGGAGTTAGTGAACTGTTAGTATCTCAAAGAAAGCACACGGGAGAGCAGGTAGGCAGGTTGGCTAGTCAAAGGAAGAGGAAATTGGGGTGTGAGGAGTGCCCTTATATATTCGGGGTAAACGAATGAAGAGCTATTGCTGACAATCCTAATTATCAGCAGGGTGTTTCAGAGTAAGCACGTTCTTCATTCAAAAGAGATGATTGGGTAGTCGATCAATCCGTTGAGCCTTATAGGAGGGGCGTTCTGAAACCAATCTGAAACTTTGAAAATATTTCAGGATTGCTCGGCACAATGAGTATCGCTAACTGAATGACCCTACCGCCACTGGTTGACCGTCTATGCGCATATACCCTATTGCCAGCGCCTTATTCACTTTATCTTTATTGTCCCATTTATGGATCTTTCTGTCATTAACCGCACTATTGCCTGGTTTAAGCTGCCTGACGATAACGGGTCGAGTGTAGCCCTGCCGATAGACCCGTTCAATAGCTTGTAGCTCCTTAGGAGCATACCACCATACTTCGTTTAGAACAACTCGATTTGTAAAAGCTAAGTTCAAGCCTTCAGCCCCAGCACCTTTTAAGATCAAGAGAACCTTTCTTCCTTTGTAATGCTTAAACTTAGCTAATACTGCTACACGCTCTTTAGTGGTCCGCCGGCCGTTAAGACGAAGACACCTCACTAGTTCGACTATCTTCAGAAAGGCGATCTCGATGATGTCTTGAAAATAGACATACTCGGAAGAGATTACTACGTTGTCCTCAGGGTCCGAGTCTCTGTATCAATTGTACTCGTTGATCAACGAGTCAATTCTAGACAAACTCCAGTTGTCCCCAGTATTAAGGTCTGCCAGCTATTGATCGTAGACAGCTTTGGCAGTGTGAGGTACTGCGTCTATTGCAAGTACCCCTCCAGCAACAGCAACAGCGAATCCTTCCACTGTATGACTTGCTCTGAGGAAGTGGTCGTGCGTCGAGTGCCCTGAGACTTCCGTCTCCTCTTTGTCTCTACTGGCTTGTCCTCTATCTCCGAGTCATCCACTTCGGGATCCTCTGATCCAGTTCGTCTGAAATTGAGACAGATAGTGGTGGGTCGAGTGCTGGGGGGTTTCTGGCCACTACTCATCGCTAGCAGGTTCTCTGCAATCTTACGCTCAGTTGCTTCGGGATCTTGTGCGTCGACAGGATTCGAAGTGGTGTGACTGGTGGCACCAGTATTTTCCTCCGCGTCAAGCGCGAATGCATCCCATGCGGCCTCCCTCCACCTGTGCATCGTGGACCATGGCAGCAACCTTCGTAGTAGTACTGAGCTGCATATCTTGGATCGCTTGGATGCTGTAGTGGATGTTCTGGTTGAAGGTCGATTCGGTCATATTGTTTGAAAAGCTTGGATGAATGTGCGCGTGTGTACGAGTGCAAAGATCGGAGAGGAGAGGATGGAATGTGAGGAGTGCTGATTGTAAAGCCGCATGCTTGAATGTATGGATCTTCGAGCCGATCTCTATTGGCTACCTCAAAGAGCTCGAGGCCGGTCTGAAGGATTTAGTCAAATGGGGGCGCGTGTAGGCTGCCGGTGATTATCAAGGTCACCAAATTGGGAGAATGCTTGGTACTACTTACAGGTTGATGTTCTAGGATGTAGTAAGTTCTGCTTGGATGAAATCAGCGTATTCAAGTTTGTGACTAGTGTCAGATAGAGAATACGATTTCTGGTGTAGAAGATGATCAACAGAAAGTAGGATGAACGGTCGAGCTATTTGTACTGTAGCCCGGAGCGAACGTTGTGCAGCTGCCATTCTTGCTTTGTTGGTTTTGGAAAGCGCATTGTTGAGCTGCGAAGGAAGTACGATGCGCTACGATAGAAGGAAAGTGTGAAATAAAAATAGAAATAGAAATAAAAATGTGAAACGATATTTGTGTATTGTGGTATTCATGAGATCCCAGATTCTTTGATTTTTTGTATTGAACGAGTTGGCATGGTAGGACACATAGGACACGAACGGAAGATGGAGGGGCGGATGAAATGTCCTTTTTCTTTTTGGGATTCAGTGATAATGACAATGACAATAATATAAATGTTTCATTGCACATAGAAGTTTGAAATGGTTTTATAATTTCGAATGTTTTCTTATTTCGAAAGCATCATGCTTGATAGCAGCACGACACTTTGTCATCGTCCTACCTAGCATTGCTTTGCTACATTCCATGCCCACTGGAATCCATCCATCCAGCCAATAAAACGCCATGAATACGCATCATTCAATCATTGCCTGCCTGCCATATACCTACAAACATACCCATATTCATTTTCCATACTCAAACATGTTCATCTTTTCTCTCATTCTTACATGATGATAGCAGGAGTGTCGACATTCTGCTTCAGACTCTTGTGCGGCAGCACACTAGCGCCATTAACATAAATCTCATCTCCAATCGTCACATCATCACCAAGGACAGTGGTATTCTCCAATCTCGACCAACGACCAACAGTGCTGTTCCAGCCAATGATGCTGCTCTTGACCCACGCATGCTCCTTGACCTTGCTGTTGGCGAGGAGCACACAGCGTTGTAGACGGACACCATCGCCGATAACAACGCCAGGGCCGATGGTGACATTAGGCCCGATCTTGCAGTTCTTGCCGATTTTGGCGGTTTCATCAATCATGACGTTGCCGCTGTGGATGTAAGATTCGCTTGTTGGGGTGAGGAGTTTGGATTTCTTTTGTGTGAGAGATGAGAGGTAGAGGCATGTACCGGCGATGAAGTCTTTAGGTTGACCGACATCCATCCAGAAGCCTTCGAGGTCGAAGGAATGCAGCTCGCCATCCTTGCACATGGCGGGGAATGTTTCTTGTTCAATGGATGTAGGGCGCAATTCGATGCGGCTGAGCACGGAGGGGTTGAGGATGTAGATACCGGCGTTGATTCGGTTACCGACGAATTCAATGGGTTTCTCGACGAAGCGGTCGATGCGGCTGTCGTGGCCGGGTTTGTGCACTACGACACCGTATTTGGAGGGCTCTTCTACTTTGGTCACGATGATGGTGCCTTCGTTGCCGTGGGCTTTGTGGAAGTCGGCCATTTGCTTGAAGGGGTAGTCGCAGATGACGTCGGAGTTGAGAACGAAGAATGGGGTGTCGTCTTTGCCGAGAATCTTTTCGGCGAGCTTGAGAGGACCAGCGGTGCCGAGAGGCTCGGTCTCGACAGAGAATTCAATCTTGACGTTGTATTGTTGCTCGTACTGCAGGTATTTGTAAGATGATGTCCCATTGAAGGTGTGATCTTGGTTTTTCTAGCGAACCTTTTTCAATGCAGCGGTCATGATCTCTGGTCGGTAGTTTACGGCGAGGACAATATCCGTCACACCAGCGGCGGCAAGAGCCTCGATTTGGTGGAGAATCATGGGCTTGTTGCAGAATTCAACGAGAGGCTTGGGGAGGGTGAGAGTCTGGTTGTGAATGTTGGTCAGTTGTGTTTAGACAAGATGTATCTACTCCAAACTTACAAGAGGGCGAAGACGGGTGCCAAAGCCACCAACGAGAATGAGGGCTATACGCAGACATGTCAGCTTGCTCTACCAATAGATGAGTCGCGTGGCAGACGTACCCTTCATATTGAGAAGTGTGTGTATGTGAAAAGGGTAAAGAGAGAGAAGCTGCTCAAAGGACTCGAGGAGCAGGGGCGAACTGAGAAGCACTAGTAGTAGTGTGGAAGTAGCTTATGGAAAAGAGTGGCTGTATTTGAAGCTGGAGATTGAAGGAAACAAGAAAGGAGGAAGGAAAAGGTGAAGGTGGTGGTGGTGGTTGATGTCAGTTGAAGCAAGGTCAAAGAACAGGATGTGGCAGGTCGCAGCTTTCCCTTTATAAGCTGAATGGAGCTGAATGTTTCACAACACGGTCCCTTGTGACTTGAACCCCCTGAACCCAAATTGGGCCAATGCAGCTGAAACGGCTTTGACTTCTTAATTTGGCGGTGGAGCTTGGCAGCTAGATCTTCTATTTTAGAAAATGCCTTCACTTTGTGTACTAACATCTCCCAGTCTTCTGGGTGTAGCTGTCAATATAACTCTGGGTACAGATACTCTCAGCCAGCTGTGCTTACAAGCTCTTGCAGCTCTACTCTTCACAGCACAAAAGACTGAACACTTGATGCCACGCGGACCACGCCCCGAATCACCGTTTCTCGAGGCGGCACATCGGCAATCCTTGTTTTTGCCCCTCAATCACGAACCCCCCCTTCGTTCTCGACTTCATGAAACACTACAAGCACCTCGTGTTCTCACAGCTGATCGATAAAGCTCATGTTGATTGTTTATACGCCGACGTATACCCCAAGGTCAAGCTTTCGAGATAATCGGAACAATTATGCAGGTACTCTATTTCTACGGCGAGATATATTGTGGGCGGAGATCAAAGTGGAGCCCCTGTATGCGTGTGTGTATGTTGTGAGTGTATGCGCGTCTAGCAAAATGTATGCTAAAAACACATCCAATCATTTCTTTGTCTTCCAACATGCGCTTCGACATTGCCCAAAGTCGTCAATCCAAGCAATAAAATGCTCTCTTGCATCCAACATCCCATCCAACATCCTGCTCAATACAGCTCACGACAGCTCAAAATATCCTCTACCACATCCCTGTGTCTTGCTTCGTTACTACTCCTCTTATGCTTTGTTTGCCTTATCCTTCACACTCACTTCTCGGACATCCATTCAATCGTGCTCCTCGAACTCATCGCCCTATCCACCAGCGTACCCCTCACCCCACTTCTCAAGGGCACCGCCATCGCTTCCTCTCCACTAAACTCCGTGTCCGCCCATTCCGTCCCCTCCATACTCGCCAAAGTCTCCCTCTTCTTCCTCTTGTCCATCTCTCCATCTAATGCCGGCACCTCGCTCCTCAACGATGGTGTAATGGAGACACACTGCCCTGTGCTTGCGACTGACTTTCGCTTCTGCTCCATCGACATCCGGGAGTTGCGCAATGAGGATCTCTCAGGAATACGTGGCAGTGCCGTGATGGATGAGGAAGACGTGATTGATGCTGGGAAGTTAGTGTGTATAGGAGAAGGACGGAGCGTGGTTAGTGGTGCTGGGATTAGTGAGCCTGAAGGCATAACGAAGGAAATGTCTCGATTTGCTTTGGTAGTGTCGATGATGCACTTGCCAATGTCTTGATTCGCTTTGTTGTTGTGACTGGTGTCAATGATGCACTTGCCAATACCAGAGTCGACGGGACTGGCCAACTCTTCTTCTTCTTCTTCTTCTTCTTCTTCCTCCTCTTTCGAATCTCGCTGGGCAGATGGCGCAATGCTGGCGTCGTAGGGGTAAGGAGTATACCAGCGCTCGGCGGCAGTCCAGCAGTAGCTTGCCTCTTGAGAAGGCATTTTCACAGTCGAGCGAGCTGTATCTGACGCCCAAGGAGGATGACCGTTGAGGCCGAAGCAAAGAAAATAGTCGACGTCTTCTGTATAGTGCAGACCAGGCACATCAACAGATAAGTGCGACAGTGATTGGAGTATACCATATAGCAGCATCCATCGACCGAGACGGGCTTCCTGTACCGACACTCCAGGGGAGGAAAAAGAGGCTTCGTGCTGTTTAAAGGCGTCGAGGAAGTTACTTGCTGGAGAGAGGTCAGTCTTGCATCTAAGTGTTATGGAAGATTGATAAAATAAGAACCATGTGTCAGGAGTGCTGAACAAGATTCGTGAGTGTTAAAGGGAAATACACATTCACGAAGGGACGATTGAGATATCAATCAAGAACAATAGCATTAAGAAGGAGATTCTTGCTGATGTGGTACAAACTGGAGAAACTTACGTTCACGATCGAGATCCGTATTTCTTGCTTGAGCGAACAAGCCCATTCGAGTCGTCGACTCCGTCACCCTGCTTCGAACAGACAGCGCATTGAATATGCTTCTGCGCTTCATGACCATTTCCTCAGAAGGCAAAAGAGGGAAGGGATGAGGTATGTGTTCGAAATGGTTAGTGTCATCAAAGTGAAATAACATGTCAGTGACAGGAGCGTGCTGGTCTGCTCGAAACCCTTCATTGTGCTTGTCCACAATCTCCCATTCGCGTCGGTACACTGCTGTCATCTGGCTCCAGGTAATATCCTTGTCTACGAGATACTCGTACAAGAGACCCATATCAGTTTGCAAGCGATTGACAATGGCGCGGTTCAGCCAGTGAGCGCGATCATCGTTGCTTGGAGGCGGCCAGCACCCAAAGAGTCTCTTGTAGTAAGTGAGGATGAATTGCCTGAACTCTTCTGCGGCTCTGCGTGCTGACACTGCTTGTCTGTGCTGATGCCATTGTGGCGCTGCTGGGTTGTGCTCTTTTGGCTTCACATCCGCTAGAGTCCACATCTCCTCGAAGTTGAAGTCTTTGAGCTTGTCTTCAGTCTCTTGAATGATCAGTTGTAGAGCATCGAAGGCATTCTTCAGGAGGGACTGAGTGGTGTGAGACAGATGTCTGAAGTGGCCAATCTCAAAGGTCTCACTTTTCATCATGCCGACGGCATGCACGAAGATTTCGAGGTAGCCTGCTGTCCAACGAACATCTGCTGATTCAGTCCAGGCAAGCAACTGCAAAGCTTGGTCAAGATCATAGCGGACGTCGTCAAGCCTCATCTCACGCATATAGGACGTGATCAGCCTCGCATCAGGAACAATGACTGTGGGTGCTGCTGGACCATTTCTGAGTCTCGAGGTGGTCGTATCGAATGCGTCCATTGCATCCTGGATGTTCTTGAGAGTTTGCACAAGCTTGCTGCCCACAATGGACTTCTTGTGGATGATGGCGAAGAGGTTGCGGATGGCGAGCTGGTAGTCATGCTTGTGTTCCTCGTCGTAGGTGGCCGGCACAGTGAACCAAAGCTTGTACTTGATCGTGACGCTTTCCAGATCTTCCACCTCTTCTTCTTCATCTAGATCTTCTTCAATATAGATGGGGCCACTTGGTTTGTAGGTTGGATTCAAGCTGTTTCTCTTGTTCAGGTTGTTCGTGCTCTCAAACAGTTTGATCGGTGAAAACGTTCTCATCATAGGGAGGAGCTGACTATGTCGTTTAAGCTCCTTTCTCGCCGTCACCAGTCGATCTGTTCGTGGGAAGATGGTGTATCTATCATTCGCTACAGCTTCTCGGCAACCAGCTCGAAGGAGATCGTTCAAGAAAGCGATATTGGCACCTCTAATCTTATCACTACTTAGTTGAAAGATTGCTCCGGCAGCCTTCACACCTGGAGTGTGGAAATAGACCAAACAGTCGCCCTGGGTGTCGTTGAGCTCATCCTCTTGAAGGTTGAAACCTGAGAATGGCTCGAGCTCTGCGGGATAAGCACGCCAGATCACGTCTTCAAATTCTTTTTTTGATCGAGGTATTCGAAGAGACAAGCGCTTCGATTTGTCATTATTGGTCGTGCGAAGTGTGTCCACCGAGTCGCGTAAGGTCGAGCGAGTGTCAACACTACGACTTGTTGCCGAGTTCCTCTTTTGCAATTTGTTGGACGTGGATCTGCTGTGTTGAGAGTGAGAGTGATGAGGAATCGGCAGACAAAAGTGTTTCATGCGGCTTGATTGTTTTGGTTGTGGATGTATCTGTGTTAGAGACGTCGCACTCGGCGTCTCGTGGAAGGTAAGATGTGGCATGGTGGGGAGCGTGCGGTTGAATGTTGTGAAGTTTTATTTTTTCCAAGAGCTACATCCAAAATGTGCAACCTAGACTATGGCTGTCAAGGACAGAAGCAATTTGGTGAAAGCAAGGAGAAGAACGAACGCGAGTGCAGATGAGCGGTGATGGAAGATGGTGCTGCTGATCGAGACAGAAGATTGATCAAACGTTGTGTGTTTGTGTACGTGTCTTAGCGTGTCAAACTCTGACCGCTCTGAAACATAGAACGATCGAGCCTTGACTACGCTTCCTCCGTTGTCTTTTGTCTTCATATTTGCTATCATCACCTCTAGATAAAGTAGGCCGGCTGTGGTTACTGCTGGAGAGGATGTAGCGGAGGTAGTGGTACTCTGTTTTGTGAAAAACTCGGAGATGTTCGTTGTGAGATCTGGGTGTGATGTAAATTCTTTGTGAAGGACAGCTTGACAAGGCCTAGCTTATCAAGGGCAACACGCAAATTGATCGTAAGAATGCCTTCATTTGTATCCTTTCTGTTTTGTGATGTTACGCTACTTTACATATGTTTGTCTGTTTCTCGTTCTTCGCCAAGGCTTTGTGAGAACGAGTCTGATCTTAGCGAATATGCGCATGATGGTACATTTTCGTTTCTGCTGTTGAACCGAGCTTCTGTCTGCTTTCTTCTGTCTGGTGGTGGGTTCGGCCTCTTTATCATTGCGAGCTTTTGTCTGGACAACAGTCTCGTCGTCGCCGCTTTCCTGCTGCTCCTCCACATCCTCACTTTCCTCCTCGCTCGACATTGGTTGGGTCACAGTCGCATCGTTCTGTGCATCGCCAAATACGTTGTCTTCTATCTGACTTTGGCCAGAAAAGGGGGCGGATGTCGAGCGGAAATGTGACCACTGAGGCGTTGGTGATGACAACGGCAACGGCAATGGGGAGCTCACTCTTCGAGGAGTGTCCGGCTGCGCTTGAGGAGTTCGCTTTGATGGCAGGCCCATTCGCGGCTTACTATTCTTGCCAAATGGTGACTTGAGTGATACATTGCTTTCAAGTGGTTGTGTACCCACTGATAGCAACGAATTGGCACTTCCCGACCTGATACTGAGCAGACTCGTCCCGCTTTGATCTTGCCTCACATATGGCGACCAATTTTCCATGAAGATAACCCAGACACCTGAGACAAGCATAAGCGAGCGTAGTTGTTCACTTATGGTAACGATCTCCGTATTCTCGCCGTGCGATATCCTATATGTGTCAAAGATAGACAGCTCGTCTTGTAGGGCTCCCAGAGCTGGGTGACGAGTCTCCCCATCCATCAGAGTGAAGATGAATCTTTTGCGAGTGCTTAAAGTTCTACGCTGAGATGAACGCCGAGATCTCGTACTTGTGCCACTAATTCTGCTCGTCCAGCGTACGACGGTATGGTCCTCACCCTCAGTTTGTAAGGTAAATTCATAGCAGGTGCTCGAGATGTATTGTGCCTTCCATGTTGTCCCGTCGGCAAGATGAAGCTCGGTCTCTTTTAGCGCCTTATCCCCGTGCGGCTGAGGCACAAGGTGATGGCATATTGCTCCATAATGCGTTCGGGAGGAATAATCTTCCTCTGTATTGTCTCGTTTGTGGGATGTCACTGGCTTTTCGTAATCCTCGGCATGGAGAATCAGCATATCATCCGTACCATAGCCGGTCTTCTCGCGAACTATCCTGGACGACCTTCGGAATAGTTTAGGTACCAGTGAAGCGGCGGGAACGATCTCGAAGGCTGGTCTAGGTCGGGATGTCGGCCTCACTTCTTGCAACTGAAGAAGCAGTTTCGCGCTCTGCAGAGTTGGTGAGGTAAGTGGTGGTGGATGTGCGAGTAGGTAGGTTGTAGCACAGTCGTGCGATGATGACAGCGACGACATCGAGCTATTTTCTGATATCTCGTAAGGGAGTGATGGGGATGATACTGTTCCTAAAATCCAAGTAAAAAAGCCTTAACCACAATGTCTGGGATGTGGCAGTCTGCGCTACTGTGGAGGTAATTGCTGCTTGAAAAGACAACTGTAGTATGATAGATGTGTTGTTTATGTGATGTTCCGTCCACGATGCATGAAATGCTAGCAACGCTGCTCGAACATATTTCTTGAAGAAGGGCATGACTAAGGAAAGGAAGTGTAAAGGAAGGTGCGTCTCAGTGCCTTCCATAGTAAGAGTAAGTGTTGATATTGCATGGGATATGGCTTGCGGGCTTCTTTAGTACGTCCACACAAAGAATTGAATACACTTCTTACGCATCTCACGCATGACATGACAAGGCAGTTTGTGGCTTATATAAGATGAAAACAATCTTGGACACTCGCACGTAAGCCTTGGATGGAGACAGTTGATCACCCGATGATCATAAGCATCGCCTTCAGCCTAGTGAGAAGTGCCACAGCACCACGTGGGGAGTGTCATCGTGCAAACGTAGCAACGGTGACTTTTGAAGAGGTGGTCCATCGATCTGTCTTTCCACAGAAGTCAGCGCGAAAATACAACAAACAAAAGCAAAGACGCCGACAAATCCGGATCCGAGATGCCAAGCCCCGAGCTTCTTTCGCAGGCATCACGACAACCACAACATTATCCACCAACCTCAGAAAACCTTACAAGACCTTTCTATGGCTGTGTGCCTAGAGAAAATTGATGAACATCCTTATGGAAGCCTGACAATCACCTTCCTGCTGTGGAAAGGGTTGGGGCTAATATTGGCTCTGCTGAGCCCGGGACCAGGGTACGACACATCAACAGATCTTTTATTTTTACTGGACACTGCCCACAACCATCATTCTGCAAAGGGACTCAACTTGTTTCAAAGCTTCGCCCAGCATCTTAGCTTGAAGCTTGTACGCTGGGATGCCATCTACTTTGTTTCAGCTGCAAAGCATGGCTACATTTATGAACAGCAATGGGCCTTTAGTTGGGTTTTAGCTCGCTTCGTCAGGTCAACTACCAACTGTAAGGAATGATGCAATTCTTGATCAAATGCTCGAGTACTGATATTCTTAGTCCTAAAATTGCCAGGTGCTCATGCTGAAGCCGTGACTGCTATGTTCATTGCCAGTGTAGCTCATTTGTTTTCGGTGCTTGTGCTTTATAGGCTGGTCAAATTGCTCACAGCGGCCTCGCACAAGTCGAAGATCATTTCATTCGTAGCAGCATCGCTTCACGTCATATCGCCTGCAGGACTATTTCTGACAGCACCATACGCCGAGAGTCCATTCTCTTTGTTAAGCTTTGCTGCCATGCTAGCATATTGTAAGAGTGATCACAATCTGGTTGGAGGACAAGCACGGTCGTTGCGTCATGATGCCTACTTATTGCTATCAGGATTGTTGCTTGGTCTAGCGGCAACTGTAAGGAGCAATGCTTTATTTGCCGGGTCTATATATATCTGTGATCTGCTCGTTTTATCACACAACCTCCTTCCTTTTCCTACGCACTTCAGTGATGTGCGTCAGGCTGTAAGTTTAGTCCTCGCCGGACTATCCATTCTGCTAGGTTTCGCATATCCTCAAGCTATTGCGTACAAGGAGTACTGCCACGACGCCACTGCGAGCATGCCAGCATGGTGTAACGCCATACCTCCCAGCATATATACATATGTACAGGAACACTACTGGTAAGTCGTGATATTGGAGCGTAATCGAGCACAGACTGAGAAGCTGATCATTTTAGGAACAATGGACTACTAAGGTACTGGACACTGTCTAATCTACCTCTGTTCGCTCTCGGAATACCTATGCTCGTCCTCATCACGGTTTCATCGTATACCACATTGACCAGATCCGGCTTTGCGAGGACATCGGGGCCTGCCGCAGCGAATACGCTCATTCGCCTTGCACTTCCCCAGCTCACGACTGCGTTCGTGATTCTGCTTTATTCACACGTCCAGATCATTACACGTCTTTCTTCTGGCTATCCACTTATTTACTTGTGGTTAGCGTCGCAGCTTGTTGATGACACTGGCGCAAAGATCTCGAAGAGAAGGAAGTGGTCGAAAACTACCATCAGGTGGATGGTCATGTATGCAGTGATACAAGGAGGCTTATTCTCCTCCTTCTTACCTCCAGCTTGATGCGAGTAAATAATGCGAATGAAATATTGAAGAGGGAGCTTCGCCTTCTTCAATTGCATCCAACAATAATCGAAGGATTGAGGTAGGACATGTCACGTGCTTGCATTAACGTTCGTAGTTGAGGTGCTGCCTGGAGAGGCAAATGCTAGAAGGCTCTGCAACGCGTGCCACACGGATGCCTATTGCTTCAGCATAAATGCACGATCGTCCTCTCATGGGCACGAAGATAGACTTTGATAGCTTTCCTTGGACAATATTTTCAATTTCCAGTTCATAGTTCGATCCCAAGCTCATTGTTTCATCTTTGCTTGATCTTCGCGGAAATAAACCCCAGATCTCGGACTTAGTTCTAATCGCAAGAGTGCCCCAGCATCAGAGCAAGCAAGACTGACACCTCTGTTGCCACATCGCTCGGAGTCTGGTCGTCTTGTCTTCGTGGTTTCTTGATTTCGAGCACGATATTGCAGATATAGCTCTTAGTTTCAACAAGCACACAGGAACCGAGCTGTTTGTCGAACCCGTGTGAGCATTCAGCCGAAACCTCACGCATTCATCTCATCTGAGCTCTTCTGATTCACCACTACAGTAGCACTTCGCGCAGAACATTTCCGCCCCCTACCGAAACCAGTGTGATTGCTAGTATCTCACGCCTCTTTGGTGACATCACACAACAGCATGGACCGAGATCACGACATGGACGATGGTGCCTCAGATGTGCAAGCAATGAATGGAGTTTCACGAGCGCCATCACCCAAGTTGGACTGGACGGATGACATCTCTGGAAAGGTTATCGTAACTAGTGGCACACGTCCAACGACAACAGCAGCCAATGGTGAAGTGGCAAGAGATGGCGAATCAGCACGGCGGAGGCAAACACGCTATCGGCCAAGAACCTTTCCATATCAGAGCTATCTGCCTTACGAGCACAACGACAAATATCAGGAGAATCTGGAGGAATGTATCAAGAGACTGTACATATCTGTTTCGGCTGGCGATTTCGTGCCAGGCGCGACACATTGGACGAGAGAATTGAGAGGATGGTTACAGCTCAAGTTTGACCTGCCGAAAGAGTTACGTGTCAAGCTCGCTAGGCTGTACTATGAGCTCGCACTCGCTCCGGGCATGGAAAATGGAGCATCAGAAAGATTCGCTAGCATGTTCATGACATTGACAAAGTAAGCTTGATTAAGGACATGGCCAAGGTCAGATGCTGACCACGTTCCACAGGAAGAAGCATTACCTCAGAGTAGGAGAAGATTTATACCTGGATTGGCGACCACTGTTCAAGGAGCTGAAGGCACTCGTCTTGCCCTCAGATACCAGTACTGTGGTTACAGCTAGCAGTGGTCACATGAAACGCAATCACCGTACACTTCTCAAGATGTGCTCGTTTGCTCAGCTCTATTTTGATCGCGCCGAAGTGCCAGAAATGCTCGACACTTTCCTCCCATACTTTAGCACATCCACGCCAGAGAACGCCTTTGCTGTGCTTGGCCTGATCAATCTTCTCCTACCCACGTCGGCCGCGTCGAAAGACTCAAAATGCTTGCCTAAAGACTACCTACCTGCCATGTTCCACATCTGGTCGCTTATGGGTCGTTCCAAGCATTTTGACATGGGCTTCATTGACTATTTCTCAAGGCTGGCGAGAGATGCATTACAGTCTGAGGATACGGAGTTCACTACATTTGGTCTCTTTACGGAAGAGCAATCTTCAACTATCTTCACGGCCGTCCTGAGACTTCTTGACATACCTGTCAGTCAAGTCACATCACCCTACAGTGGCACAGTCGATATGTGGTTGGGTCTAGGAGCACTTCTAGAAAGAGACTCAAAGAAACATCCAATGTCTCATCATATCGCAAGATGGATCGTTATGAGCTTGTCACCAGAGTGTGCCACAGCAGAAGACTCGATATTGACGAGGCTGGAGGGACTACTGCAAGCAGTGGAGACTTTCTTCCATCCTTCAAACTATGGTAACTGGTCTAGGAATCTTGCACAGCTGGTCTTCTACCTTGCGGACTTCTTCGTCATGCGCTGGAACAGAGAAAGATCTGGTGAGATGTCGGTACCCAAGGATCGTCAACTAAACGATGCAGTCAAGCGACGATTCGTTCTTTGCTTACGCGATGTGACGTTTATGGGTATCTTTGCGAAGAGTGGTACTGCCATGAGCTATTCCCTTTCAACGCTTCAGAGTCTTGCCTTGCTTGAGCCAAGCTTGATCTTGCCTGGTGCGCTACAGAGAATCTATCCTTCGATGCGTGGGCTGGTGGAAGTTCATAGAACACTATCTTCGATCAAGGCACTTTACGAGCTTACCAAGGTCATGATCAGGACCAAAGGCTTCCGTTGTCACGTAACCTCTCTATTGGGCCTTGCTCTTCCTGGTATCGATGCGAACGACCTGGACAAGACCATGCACACCCTTTCATATATGCAGGCTGTCTTCTATAATCTTCCTATGCATGATCTCACTGAACAAACACAAGCAGAGATTGATGCAGACAAGATGAAGATGGATGGCATGGTTGCAGCGGAATGGGTGACAATGGAGATTGAACGCCTGGACAGAGAGGGTGTGGGAATCGAGATCGACTATGCACAAGAACTCTCCGACGAGGATGAGCTTGCCGTATTGAGATCATCGACAGCAGAATTTCACACTTTCGTCGACGCTTTCCTGGAACGTGTATTCCTCCTTCTCCGGAATCTGCCTGATGCGGCACGAATCAAGAGTGGCTCACCAGAAGAAAACGTCGCCAATACCTTGCCAGCCACCTTCACGCCGTTCTTCGCCTCTATGTCGCCGCAACTTTTCGACCTCGCCCTACAGAAGATAGCAGACTTTGTTTCCAAGCACGTAGTGTACCAAGCACGTGACGCGACTGCATTCATCTGTAGTGCTCTATGTAAGGCCAACCCGAAGAAGGCGCTAGGTGTATTAGTGCCCATTCTCATTCGGGGTATACGTACAGAGATTGACGACAACGGTGCTGGCACATCAAGGACAAGTGGAACTGAAGTCTTGCCGCGTGACCGTGCTCTCATCTGGAACATCAGCTTGTTAAGCATGTCTCTTGTGCATGTTGGCAGCGCAATCATGGACTTTGAACAGGAACTCACGGACTTGACCCAGTACTTACAGCAAAAGTGTCGTGGCATTGCGTCGACCCATGCAGCGAATCTGGTTCATCATATACTGTTGACTTTGACTATGACTTATGCTGTCGACTACAGTTTGTATGAAGAGTCGGATCTCGCACGTGGTGTTACACCTGCTCTTTGGGGCCTAGTGCAGGATCCGAAGAAGCTGAATATTAAGTGGCATCACGCTGATCAGAAGGAAATCGATTTCGCGATCAAGCTGTTCAAGACGTTTGCTGAGCAGGAATCAGAACGCCTTCGTCAGTTGACATCAGATCAACCGCCTGTCAAAAGAGATGGTGCAGGAAAGGACTGGTCTGATGAGGTTTCCCGAAGTCTCGTCCTTTTGCGCCTCATCGTTTCTGGTGTCTCGTGCCTGTTTGACCCACGGCACAACGACATTGCCATCGAAGACGGCGATGCAAATATGAATGGTGCAGAGGAGGAAGACGAGGAGCCTGAAGATGTTGACGACGTTGATGAAGAGAGCGACGAGCTAACCGATGCAGACCATAGTGCTGGTGACGAAGATAGCGTCAAGCCTACATATCAGTATACTACAGGCTATCAGTTGAGCAAGGACGAACCTAACTATGAGCTTTTGCATCAAACGAGGATAGCTATCGGTACAACTCTGCACGACGTGCATGAGTTCCTCATTGCGAAGCAGCAGGACGATGTTACAGCATTCAACGCACTTTATACTGCTTACCGCTCTTGGTTCACAGATCTCGGCATCGAACGTTCTGCACACGTGCTTGACAGGGTTACACGACTGTTCGCGGCGGACATTGCTCACTTCAAAGTCAGTGGTCTTCGAAAAGAATACCCAAGACCTTTGCTCGTCAGAAGAGCAAATCTGTATCACTTGCAAAGATTGAGACATAATGCTGCTCCCCGCAAAAAGACTGATCTGGAAGTGTCCCTACTACAGGATCTAGTCCAGTCTAGCGTGTCGAACTATACGGAAGTTCGTCGCACTGCACAAGCTGGCATGGAATCAGCTGTTAAGGTGATTATTGCGGCACGCCCACTACTGATCCGACCTCTACTCGAGATATGGCAGACTGCACTGAAAGACAATGATTTTCCCAAGATCAAAGGAGCTATGTTCTCGTTACTGTTTGGCAGTATGACGAGGTCAATCGGCCGTGACTGGAGGTTCACTCCAACCATGATGAAGTGTTTCATTGAAGTGCTGGATGTTGATCGACCGTCCGTGCAGAAAGTGTGCGCTGCTGCCACTATTCAGATCATGGATGTTATCCGTCCACCTCCGAGAATGGTCATCTTGTCTCCCGACAATATACAGCAGATATACGTCGATCGCGAAGTGGAGGATGATGACTGCCAAGCTAAGATTACCAAGAGAAAGAAAGCCATTCAGAGGCGCAAGGACTTCATTCGAACGCAGCGAAGTACTCTTGCAGACGAGCTAGCAGTGACAATGACCAGAGCACATTGGAAGAAGGAGAGTAGGACTGCTGCTTTCACAATCGGTCTTAGTCTCAGGTGGGAAGATATTGCATCCAAGAAGATGGTGGATTTGGTGGTAAAGAAAGCTATCGATCCGCATCCTACACTACGTGCTCTGTACGGCAGTGCGCTAATTGGCGTCCTCACCTATATCGATATGCGAGCAGTTGCTTCACACGAATACGAGTATCTTCTGCTGGACAAGAGGCATGTACCTGGTTTTGCCAAGAGAGAGCCTGATCATAACGATCCTGCGTATACCGAGCACTTCCTTGCAAGATTCCAGAAGCCGGAAGCGGACGTCTATATCGACCAAGACTACCCGGGATGGCTTGCTTGGGGCGACTCGTATCCTGTATTCAAGGCTGCGGAAAGCAATCTGCTGCAATATGATGACGTCGAACAAGCTATGCGTTTACAGATCGGTGCATTCCTCGATGAGAAGTGGCTGTCGACATATTTTGGGTATTTGAAGCAGGAGCCTAGAGATCAGATGGATCGTTTCAGGACCACAAACATCATTACACTCACACAAGTCTACAGCCTGATCATGTTAGGACAAGCCCAGGTTTCGTTTGAGCAGCTGCAGGGACTGATAACGGAACTCTACGGTGATGGCAGCGACAAGCATCAACATCGTGCAACCGCTGAAGCCCTGTGCGGACTGCTGAACGTTGCAACTCAACTAGACGTCGAGCAGAAGAATCAGATCTGGTCTTACGTGTTCCCCATCATGCGTGGCATCGTTGAGGAAGGACTGAACCCGGAAAACTTGGGCTATTGGACAACCTTCTTCGACTTTGTTGTGCAGAACAAGGATCCCCGTCGTGCATGGCCTATGATTGAATGGCTCGCAGGTTTCAGGCTCAACATGTCCTCCAACGCTGCTTTCAAGGAAAGCTCAAAGATGTCCCTGCTCGAACACGCTATTGACAATCAAGGCTGGCATTTCCAACTGGAGCAGCCGATCTTGGAGGATCTTCTCGGTCACCTCGATCATCCATACAAGGGCGTTAGGGAAGTTATGGGCCGCACGATCGCTTCAATTTTCCGCACACGCTATCACGAGAGCCACAAAGACGTCGCTACATTCCTACAGCACGAGAAGAGCGTGTCATCGATCGGTAGCAGACCATATCAGCCATCGGAACAGTTCAACAGCACCATCACGGAAGTCTTCGACAAAGTGGAGAAGTGGCGCCATGAACGTCCTATTGGTCAGGCAACACCATCGCAATACACCATGGCGAGTAAGACTGTCCTTGCTTGGCTCGAGCACGCTCTCTGTTCCTGGAATTGCACCGAGTATCTACCATTCTTCCCGTCCACCTTCCTCGAGCCCCTCCTCCACATGATGGACATCAAGGAAGATCCTGAGCTTCAAGCTCTTGCCTACTCAGTCTTCCGCCATTTAGGTAATATCCCTTACCGAGCTGGCGAAGAAGCAGCTTTTGTCGATGCTCTTATACGTATCGGCAAGACTTCCACCTCCTGGCACCAGCGTCTCCGGATTATGATCAACATCCAAGCCATCTACTTTCGCCACCTCTTCCTCATGCCACGTACTCGCCAACTTGCCCTCTTCGACTGTATCACCAGTATGCTTCACGACTCGCAAATCGAAGTCCGGGTTGGTGCCGCAACTACACTATCTGGTATGATTCGCTGCTCACCTCTGACCCTCCGCGACACGCTTCTTCCGTCACTGTGCACAAAGTTCACAGACCTGCTCGCTGCCAATCCCTTGCCGCGCGGCAAGCGTCTTCCGGGTACGCTCACGAATGAGCAGAATAAACTGGTTCTCACGAGACATGCTGCCGTGCTCGGACTTGGTGCTCTAGTGCAGGCATTCCCCTACACAAGCCCGCCACCGAAATGGGTGCCTGGTGTGTTGGCTACATTGGCAACGAAAGCGGCAGGTGATGCTGGAGTTGTGGGAAAGAGTGCAAAGAACATTGTCAGCGATTTCAAGAAGACGAGACAGGATACTTGGCACATTGATATCAAGGTAAGTGAGGAGATACTGATGACGTTTAGATTGTACATTCGCTGACTTGAATTCGCAGGCGTTTGAACCCGAACAGATTGAGGATCTAGAGGGAGTGTTGTGGAAGAGTTATTTTGCGTGACGTGAAGAAAGAATAATGTTATCATGATGGGCTCAACCTGCATTGGTCCTGTGAGTATGGCGTTATCAAGGTCAGACGGGTTAGGTGACTGTATGAATAGCATGACCCTGGGACATTACAGTGCATAGCATAGTAGATAGAACAAAGAAAGTATGGCTTTGTATAGACAGAATGAATCCTTGACTATGCTCACCCTGTTGCAAAGTACCCCTAATGCACGTGACCAAACTAGCAGGCATCAACAACAAGATCCTATCAATGTTCCAGCTTCACCATTCGATCAGTGCTTGCTTGGTCCTCGCTGTAGAGAGTGGAGGCATGCTGCACAACGCCTTTCCTTGACAATCTACAAACGCAATGGCCCGGACGATATGGCGCTTCTTTGTCCTTGTCCTCACCGTCCTCCAACCTGTCGCCATCTCCTTGACCGCGCTCTCAGATGATACGCTACGTAGCTTGAGCGAGCCAGGAGACGATTTCGATATCTACAAGGGTGCGCTTCTTGCCCCGATCCTGAAACCACGGATACCTGGCTCAGTAGGATCTACTCAAGTTCTTCAGCACTTCGTGGACTTCTTCAGTACCTCTTTACCAGACTGGAAGCTATCTTTTCAGAACTCGACGCAAAAGGTCGCTGCACTGGGAGGGAAACAAGTACCCTTTATCAACCTGATTGCTACGCGCGATCCACCTTGGAGCACAAATGGCCACGTAGGAAGGCTTGCGCTGGTCGCGCACTACGACAGTAAGATGACTCCAGCAGGCTTCATTGGCGCGACAGATAGCGCAGCCCCATGCGCGATGCTGATGCATGCCGCACGGTCTATTGATAGTGCCTTGACGAGGAAGTGGGCCACAATGAAGGAGACAGATGAGCTTGAGCATGGACTGGAAACAGACAAAGGTGTTCAGATCATTCTACTCGATGGAGAAGAAGCGTTTGTCAGCTGGACTGACGATGACTCTCTTTATGGCGCGAGATCCCTGGCTGCAGAGTTGGAAGCCACTACATATCCTGCCATGTCTACATTCAAGAACGAGATATCGTCAATATCACTCTTCCTGCTTCTCGACCTTCTCGGCGCAAAGACACCAACAATACCCAGCTATTTCAAGACAACGCACTGGGCATACAAAGCGATGGCTGATCTTGAAGTACGGCTCAGATCACTATATCAATTCAAGTCATCACCGAACCACCCATCCAAACGAACAATATCTACCCGTGATCAAAAGGCACGCCAGGGTCAGGTCAGGTCTGAGCCTTTGTTCTTACCGGAAGGAGGCAAGCAAGATCGAGAGTTTCGCACGTCCTTTGTGGGTGATGATCATATACCTTTTATGGCTCGAGGTGTTGATATTCTACATATGATACCTATACCTTTCCCTCGAGTCTGGCACACCAGCGATGATGATGGAGAGCATCTGGATATAGATACAGTGGAGGACTGGGCTAAGCTTGTGACCGCCTTTGCTGCTGAGTGGATGGATCTAGAGGGACATTTCGACATACTGCCAATGGAAGAGCGACACGATACAGGGAAAAAGCGCGAGGTTATAAGCAAGACTGAGCTGTAACTAAACAATGTATAGAATTACGACCATTATGATTGACTATTGCAGTCTCGTTTTCCACTATTGAAATATGGAAGGGAATGCCATCCTTTCGAACTTTCGATTGTTACCGCATTCGGCAAGTCTTCTTTGTTTCAGATTTGCCACCTCTTTGTTCTGAAACATCTGCATTGATGTCTTTTCATCAAAACAAAGCGTGCCAAGCAACAATGGAAACGACTCAAAATGGCGATGCTGCACCCATCACCACCCCCGTGCACTTCTTACATCCTCCTCTTCTCAGCTCATCACCATCCATACTCGACTACATTCAGCAGACCCGCCAAAACCAAAATGAATTACAACGCCCGCACACAAACCGACATCCCCTCCATCTTTCGCCCTATTTCAAACCTTTTCAGCCTCTTCCGTCCTCGCCCCCAGGCTAGAATCCACGCAGCAGACTTCTGCTACGAGGCCGCTCAAATCGCCTGGGAGCGCGTCCAGGATGTGAATCCATTAGAGGCGGAACTAGATGCCATCTGGGCTTACCACTTCCCCGATGTGGCTGGAGCAAGCTCTCGTGTGCCTAGTGTGGTGTCTTCAGCTCATATCGACGAGGAGATAGCAAAGACGCCTTCGACTGGCAGACTAGGTGACGTGGAGAGTGCGCTCGACACTCCGGCTTCCAGCAGGTTTTTGACGCCGCCCGCTTTTGAGCACCCGGCCACACCTCCACCACCCTCTACGCCTGTCATCCAGTCACGAAAGCACTTGTCCCGCCCTACTCCGCGCGGTACCAAACTACGCTCAGTCGCTAAGGTTACAAAGCGTCCAGCAGCAAAAGCTCGCCAAAGACGTCACAAAAAGCTCGGCTTTGAGGATAGTTCATACAAAGATGTTCCCTCGACGCCTACCTCACCCGCTCCCTCTCCGAGTCTGTCTAGACAGCCACGTCGATTGCCAAAGGCGGAGAGAGCTATGAACGCAACGTATAAAGACTCTGTCGAGGTTGACGAAGATGACCTGGTTGTGAGTACGAGTAGTGCAAGTAAGAAGAGGAAGAGAGTCGTGGATACAACATTTCGTCCTTTGCCAGCAGGCGAGGAAAGTGAAGAGGAGAGGAAATCCAGCAACTCGCCGAAACCCTCGAGGCGAGCCATCAGACGTTCTGAGGTAGGCAAGTGATCGAGTATGTTTTTGTACGATGTATCCTTAATGTACAAGATTGACAAAGCTCTATAGCCAAGGACACCTGGTACTCAGGATATCAAGCACAGGAAGATGTCGATCTTGCCTAGCATCGAGCTTGCCAATCTCTGGTATCCTATCCCTGGCTACATTGCGACAAGCTCTGGGACAAAGAAGCGCAAGGTTACGGACAAGCACGTCCGTCTCACCGTTCCTTTTCTGTACCCTAGGTATGCAGCAACCGCGGCAGATATTACAAAACGAGCTGCAGACTTCGACTCTCAATTGATTCGGAAGGTAATGGCAGAGCAGAGGGCGAGAGATGTGCAGGAAAGGCAAAAATGCTTACTTCGTAGGAGCAGGAGTTTCAGTCCTTGCCCGTAATATGCAAGTAGAAATAGTACGAAATTGAGGTGAGCTATATAGCTCTTTGTTACTCTATTAAATAAAAGTATCGCTGGTCTTCATGGACTTCGAGCTAGCAGCCTATATAGCGTTAACGTCCTTTCGCATTTGTGGATATCCGCAAATCGATCATGTATCCTGCAACCATATTTTGCCGTGTACTCTGGAGATTTACACCACTCTGGGCCTCCCTTACGAATCTTGATCCCTCAAACTCCTCCATCCTGATAGTTCAGCTCATCACTACCTGTCATCACACGGCGAGGAAGAAAGGTCTCGCCACTGCCACGCCGGGCATAGTTGTACGCGTTGCAGTAGGACTATTCAGCAATAGCTCGTTTTCCACCATGACCTCAGCTACATCATTCCCTGCATAGCTGCATCGCGATCCGCAGCCGTGATGACGCTGAACTTGCGCTTGTTCAATTCGGGCGCGCTTGCAACCCACTGGGCGTTTACAGAATCGTGAAGCGCTGCAGCTGCAGTCGTCGTGGCAGTTGTAGTGGGAGGCGCACGGAAGGCACGCGTAACTCCTGGCTTTCTTGACACAAGCGGACTGCTTGGGCTCTCGAAGCTAGTGCGACCCAAAGAATCTTTCGCCGACTCGTAAGGTGATCGTAGCAAAGCTTTAGGGCTCGGTGTGGCTAAAAGGCTAGCTAGCTTAATGCGGCTGGACAATGGTCTTAATGGCGTAGCTTGGCGTCGAAATTGGTCTAGCAGGCTTCTAGCTTCAGTGATATTAGAAGGAGCGTCTATATTATCGTCATCCTCTATTAAGATTGCTTCGCCGGCGCCATTGCCGTTTGGTGAAGGTGTTGACGGTGTTCTAAGACGTGTAAAACGACGTAACAGGCAGACGGCTTCTGAGTCTGTAGAAGGGGTGTTGATTGATTGTTGATCATCATCATCATCATCATCATCATCATCATCATCATCATCATCATCTAAGTCAATAACATCGTCGTCGATCTCACTATCTGCTTTTGCAGTAATATCATCCTCTTCTACTTCGCCGCCACTTCTCTTTGAATGGTGGCCCTGTCGGATATGTGCTAAATCTTGGAACAATGACGACGTTGTTGACCATTCTCGAATGGATTCATTTGCTCGAGAAGAAATATGAGTAGCCAGAGTCTCCTTTGTCAGTCGAGAAGGAGCCTGAGGTAGCTGGCTACGCGCTTGTAAGGTCTCCTTTAATGCTGCACAGAACGAGGTATCCTCAAAGAAACTGCGCAGGTCTTTGCTCAAATCCAGATTCTGAATTATTGTCCTCGTGAAGTCCTTTAGGAACGGATGGGAGAAGCTGGTATTAGGTCGAAACAGCTTGGCTAAGCTAGCAACACTGCGCGCAAATTCTTCATCCAACTGCACCCTACTTTCACTGCAACGTTCACGAAAGGTCATAACACTACAGCGGGAAAGATCGTAAGTCTGAAATAAACGACCTAGACAATGGTCGTTGTCTATCCATGCCTCGAAATCTGCGAGAGTCGTTTCTCCTATCACCCCTTGGGCTTGTTGCCAGGCCCAGAACTCGAAACGCCCGTAGTACGGATATCGGAGTCGCTTCTGCTTCGCAAGTTCCCTGATGGTTGGATTGGCGTGATATAATCGTGTGTTATTAGCCACAATTCTCGTGTCTAAAATAGCGATTTTGATTTCCTCCTTGGTGGCTGACATGCTCTGGGTTGATGCCTTTTTTAGAGCCTTTTTCACGCCACTGATAAAGGACGCTGTCAAGCTTATTAGCGGCGAGTCGATCGGAAGTTCCGAGATGTGGTTCTCTGCGTATTGTAAGAAACATAGATCATCTTCCTCTAGTGGAAACCCAGCATCCAGTTGTAGCCCGGCAGCAAAGCCCCTAGAGGTATTTTCGCCGTGTGAGGTTCCGTCCCATGCACGGAATAAGAGATATGGCAGTCCGTCTCCTATAGCGATAGGGTCAGCTCATGTTCTACGTTTGAATGCAAATAAGATATTACCATCTGTTAACAAGCCACCAAGGGCGCCCTTTGGTGTCTCAGGTGTTAAGATCGCTTTAGCACGTAGATCAGAACTGCGTGATGATACTGGTGTGGTATTGGTAAACGAAGGCGGACTTGGAAGCTGCCGAGTGCAAGCAGACTCCTTAGGCGTCATGAAAGCCTGCTTTGTTAATGGGGCTCTCGGAAAAGATTGGACAGCGTTCCTCCGGGCTTTATGAAGAGGTGTCCGTTGACCAGAGTCTTCCTCATCCTCTGTATCCTGCGCGTGCACTTCTTCGTCGTCTGAGTTCGTCGTAGTCGAGTTTCTCCTCTTCCTCTTTGCAGGAGTGGCCATTGTGTAATTCGCCAGCCAGTTATCTTTTGAACGTGGATTGAGTTGAACACCTTGCTTTAGTGCAGCTTGTAGCACAGATGTTAATGTGCCGTTAAACTTGCGTTCGAGGTCTTGAAAGGGTGTCGTGAGGACGTGTATGAAGTCTGACCCCTGCTTACGAGGACCTTCTAAGAATTGCGAAGAGACCGAGTCCTTCGGGAAGTCATTGTTAAAGCCCATCCTGTGTAGGTGAGCTTTGAAGGCGTAGTTGAAGAGCTTCGCTACGTCGGCCCAAGAGTTTTGGTACCTCCGGACTACGAAGAATAGCCATATACGCTGTGGCGAAGTCCATCTATTCTTTAGTGGTGTTGTGGCGAGGAGTAGAGGGTCTGAGGACGGAACACGTGGTGTTCGTGTGTGCTCGTCCTCACTAGTAAGATCGATGGCATCGTGAACAGTCGTGCCAGCAGGATCTGGTCCGAAGGATCTTTTGATAGTAATAGAAGACATTCTTATACAATTCAATCGCAACAAGCTAGATCAGCGAACTCAGAGACAAAGTGAATCACAAGTAAAAGTCGAGACCTGTGTGTGACGGGTCTTGTCTTAAGTACAGATGACTAGGAGTAATGCAGTAAGCGTATAAGATGAAGTGATATTAGAGATCAGAAGGGATGAAGTAAAAGGGAAAGAGTGAGAAAAAGACACTTATAGCGGCAGTCGAGAATGGAGATGGCTGTACATGTCTAGTTTCTCTTCTATCAAGCTTCCGAGCTTTCCGTAGAAGTGGGATTAGGTTTCAGATCGAAGTGATGCTGAAACACACCGCTGTCTAAGCTAGATCTATATCACGTGTAGGATATCGTGGCTCTATAGTCGGCTACTACAACATCGGTATTAGGAACAGCTTAAGCCGATTTGAGGAATGTCAGGCTTGCGCATACACTAGACACCTACTCTTTAATGTCATTTTGCCTCCTCTGCTTTGGATAAAACTTATCTTATGAGATGAGCTTCCACGGAGCCGAAGCAGAGTTTTAGCACTCATCTCTATGATATTTTTGGGCGGGACTAAGCTTTTGGGTATTAAAGTCAATTATGAACACCACCATCGATGTTGTTGATGCTTCGAAGTGCAAAAGCTCGGGACCTGGTTACATATGGATAAAAACGATTATTAATCTGATCTTGGTTACCTACCTGGTATTCTTTTCTTCTTCTCTTCTTCTCTTCTTCTCTTCTTCTCTTCTTCTCTTCTTCTCTTCTTTTCCGTGCCTTTTCCGAGGTAGCATCTACTCCTGACATGTCTAGTGCGGTAAATACTGCAGCTAGCTCTGCTGACACTGAGCACGCCGTGTCGTGGTTACAGAAGCTACTTGGGAAATCCCTGCGCATTCACCTTAGTGATGGACGTATGATGTGTGGCACATTCAAGTGCACTGACAGTATGTGATTCGTGCTGTCTAAAGGGAACAATTATTAACAAGTAGTAGAAGATTATAACCTTATTCTTGTACGTGTTCTCACAATGCAAAACGACGAAGTAGAAGATTGATCTTTTATGGTAGTCAAACACGCATGAGTATAGGGAGACTAGAGCGGGTCGACGTGATACATCTTCAACACAGACTAGTGCCACTAAGACTGCCCCGAACGTGTCTACTCGCTATATTGGTTTGATTACCGTCGGTGGTCAATACATACAGAAGATTGAAATTGAGGAGTTTGACCCCTCCAGCATTGTCTGAATACCTCGATTAAGCAGTATGTTTATTGGTCGCTACATGAACGCCAGCAACAAAACAGAAATTGACGCCAGCGTCATAACAGAAACATGCGTACAACCATTAACATCAACCCTCCACATCATGCTCGACCTGCTGACCATCAACTTTAAAAGACACCGACGCCGTAAATCGTTGCCGCTTCCTGTAAGCTTCCTCCTCATATTCCTTCTCAACCTCTTCCTCCCGTCTCCTCTTCTACGACTGCTCCTTAAACCTTCTCTCCCCCGCCACGACCTCGGCTAGGTAGTCCCGCCCTGCTTCCCGAACTTCCTTAAGGCATCTTCTCTCTATCGCTAGAGTCTTCTTCCTATCAACTCCTTCTTCCACTAGCTTAGCGATGGTGCGCTGTAACTGGGTCACCTGCTCCACTCCTCGAGTGGTCTCAGCCTCGTGGAAGGCTGCGCGCATGTCACTAGTGAGATTGAGTAAATCAAACTCCAGCTCAGCCTGCCGCTCGGCCTGCTTCATGTCGTAAAGTTGCAACGTCGTATGCAATCCTTCTAGTTGCACGCTGTGGTGTGGAGCGTGCGGGTGGTAAAGTAGCGAGAATTTCGTCTTGTGATGATTCGAGTGATGGTGGAAGCGCTGTCCAATCGTCTGTTAGCCAGATGCGAGGTATAAAGACAAACGCTCTAACTCACAACTGGTGGACCTTTTTCGAGTGCGGAAAAGGGTGGAAAGGTAGTGGAACATTTTCAAAGTTGTTTTGTGGAGGTGGTGGAAGATGATTGAAGTTGATGTTGTGAATTGGGTAATCTGGTTGAAGACTTGTTTTATGGATGTAGGAAATGGGAAGATGGTTCTTGTCGCACGAATGCAATATTGATGGGATCAGCACACAGATTAAATAGACAGGATGCTAGGGATAAGGTCGGTACGAGGGGCCTACTACCCCTGTTACGTCCTGCCTGAGATATTTCTGCAGCATTGATACGCCACGGTCTATTTGCTTCTTTTTTGTGCTCGTCTTGGCATTGAACTTTGAGGCCGGGAGTTTTACCACATTTGTACATGCCTAGTTTCAGAACTGAGCTTCCTATGGCCAGCTAGTCCTGAATCAAATGACATGGCTCCATCGCTTGACGAGCATTTCAGAGACATCAGAGACATAGGGATATTATTAGGCGAAAGCTTTCAGTGAGACGTTTAAAGTGCCGTTACAACGTGGTCCGTGACTTGGGCGAAACACGACATTCAGGCAACAGTCTGGGCGTTTGGACGAGCCGCTGTAGCAGGTGAGACCCTAGGTAGGTAGAGAATGAAGTTGAAGGTTAGAAGGATGGCTTCAGGGTAGTCATGGAAAAAGTCTTGGCAAAATTGGAAGGTGGATCACGTTGTCGTCTCGTGTGCTCCTGCTTGCTTCATCATACATTGTCTAGACCTTTAGCCAGCTCAGCTGGAGCTAGCATTGTATTGTATTTCATCACAACTCCGCCTCACTCACTTCAGTCTACACCTTGTATCCATTACACAAAAATCTGGCATTACGACAAACTACGAGTACTACATCCCTCATCCTCACGGTCGTCGTAATCGCGCGCATCCCATATCCTTCCAAGCTTTCTCAAGCACACTATAACCTCGTGCGGGACTTCCGGCTTGCCTTGACTCAGAAGTGTTTCGACTGAATGATACTAATTTGGACTGAAATACCAACAGTATCTACTCCTGGCTGAGCTTATTGTTGTCACAAACCACAGCCTCAGGGACAGCCGTATACTACAATCACAAGATGGGAAACCAACCTTCAAGCAGCAGCAGTACTAAAGAGAGGAGGCAATCCTCGTCTGGAGATGGTCCATCGCTCGACTCCTATCCATCCTTTAGCAAGACCGATACACGAGAGTCAGCCAGGTCTTTCAGAGGCTCGATCAGAAACAAGATTCCCGGATCGAGAGGTCAAAGCGCAGAGCCCAGTCCGCGGCCATCCACTTCTGAAGGACCTTCGGGCGCACCGTCAATCACAAGTAGTGCAGCGGACAAAGAGGAAGCAGATGTTCCGTCACAACAGCCAGCTGTATCGTCACCCGAGGCCAAAAGGACTAGTGTTATGGCAGATGATGGCAGTCTCAAATCACCCACGTTGCAACCGCCCTCTTCGCCAACCATGTCTGCATCCGTAGGTACTGGTCACTCCAATATCGACGATGCAAAGGAAACAGGAGAGGTGGGCAAGGTATCTGAGAGTGGTCCAACTGCAGGAGCAATGCATCCTACTCTGCTGCAACAGAAGGCAGGAGAATCTATCCTCATCAAGAAAGAATACCTCAAACCTCGATCAAAGTCGAAGAGTAGGAGTTTGAGCAGAGATCGTGGTAAGAGCAAGGAGAGGCATTTAAGCACAGACGGCGCTATGGACATTGGTGCATTAAAAGCAATGGATCTTGACGACATGATTCAGCGCTTGCTGGATGCCGGATACGCTGGCAAAGTCACGAAGACCCTATGCTTGAAGAATGCTGAGATCACGGCTGTATGCAATGCCTGCCGCGAGGTGTTTTTATCGCAACCTGCACTCCTGGAGCTGTCTGCTCCAGTCAAGATTGTGGGAGATATCCATGGACAGTATACAGATTTGCTGCGAATGTTTGAGATGTGCGGATTTCCTCCAAGCTCAAACTATTTGTTTCTGGGCGATTACGTTGATCGTGGAAAACAGAGTCTGGAGACTATCCTTTTACTGATGTGCTACAAGCTCAAATATCCAGAAAACTTCTTTCTGCTCAGAGGTAACCACGAGAGCGCCAATGTCACTCGTATCTACGGATTTTACGACGAGTGCAAGCGACGAACCAATATCAAGATCTGGAAGTCTTTCATCGACACTTTCAACTGTCTACCTATCGCAGCTATTGTAGCTGGTAAGATTTTCTGTGTGCATGGCGGTCTGTCGCCAGCACTATCCCATATGGATGATATTCGTCAAATTACACGACCGACAGATGTACCAGACTATGGTCTGCTTAATGATCTGTTATGGAGTGACCCTGCAGAGATTGATACAGACTGGGAACCCAGTGAAAGAGGAGTCAGCTTCTGCTTTGGCAAGAAAGTCATCATGAACTTCCTGCAAAAGCACGATTTCGATCTTGTGTGTCGAGCGCACATGGTTGTTGAGGATGGTTACGAATTTTTCACTGACAGAGTACTGGTCACCGTCTTTTCTGCGCCGAACGTAAGTCTTCAGTGACATTTTCAGGGTTACTGGTACTAACGTGCTGCAGTACTGTGGTGAGTTTGACAATTGGGGAGCCGTGATGGCGGTATCTCCTGAGCTACTTTGTAGCTTTGAGTTGCTGAAACCATTGGACTCGACGGCGCTCAAGAATCACATCAAAAAGGGACGCAAGGAGCGTATGAACACTCTCAACAGTCCTGTAAGTCTTTGTCATGTGCTTGCCATTCATCGATGTATGCGTACTGATGGTGTGTTTGAATAGCCTGCGAATCAATACCCCCAAAGCTACTAGAGGGTCTGATAATTACCTGAGCGAAGCACTGCTGGCCGGCCGCAGGATTGGTCAAGCACTTCTGGGCTAGATTTGTATGTCCCTGCTTGATGGCAAGCCTTCTGTAGACAGGCTTCTGCTGCCGCTATACGCATATACGAAGTGGTGCGAGGGAAAGGTGCACGATGCAGATGTGTGGCTGTATTCCTCGCTTTTGAGCAGCGACTCTACTGTTGTTAATATGAACAGATTGAGATGCATTATAGATCACACGAACTCCAACTCTCACAACCAAGGCCATGTCTCACTTCACGACTTTGCCAGGTGTAATTCATTTCATGCAAGAACAGTAACATAGTGCCTTGATGTTGACAATAACGCGATTGTGGCGCTTAACGGGTGGCGTTCATGCACCGAGCCTGCCTCCAGATTTCAGTCCTTTTACAACATTCCAATGCAGTTATCTGTGAGATGAGCGAGCAAAGTGGTTAGAAAACCATCTTGCGATTGGTATGACTGGTATCTACGATACATTGCAGTATAGACGTTGAGCATGACCTTCACGGCTCCACTTGTGTGATACCGGAGTGATCTCACGGATCTACTGCTTACATTCACGATGCACAGCGATCTCCCCTGTCATCTTGTGTTCTTGAAAGCATATAGACTGCACCTTATGAGCATGCATTGAGACTGCAAACAGATCACCATGCTTGACGACCGAGCAAAAGTCAATGGCAGCACGCGCTAGATTCGTAATTTCCGTAGAACTAGAGGAGGCGGGATAGATCGGCAGCGCATGTTTCAGGTTTTTGGTACCTACTACCTGACTCTGAATGAAACTCATCCGTCAAGCTCGCTCGCCCGCTGTGTTCCATCAGTCGTTCTGCCTTCCATGTAGTGTCTGCTTTCCTCGCAACTCGGAGTACATACTGATCAGCTCGAAAGAGAGGCCATGCTCGTCAACTATAGCATTGCCGCTGCGGTCTAATCTCCTCCTCGCCGTTTGATCTTGACGTAACTCTGTAAATACAGCGCGCGCCAATTTACTGCCACCAACAACACTGTACCAGGTCAATACTTGGCCGACCGCTACTACCACTGTCGACACCCGTCACCCTTTGCGAGCAAGATGCCGTCCTTCATCCGCAAGTTTTCCTCGAAGACCACCCCGACCATCACTACTCCTCCGGCTACTACTCAACCACAATCTTTCAATGGAGCCGTTGCGGGACGTGCTCCTCAGACACCAGCTGCTGCGCCTCCAGTCAAGACGACGCAACGACGAGAAGATGCATGGACGAGAAACGAGCTTCTGCCAGAAGACGTCCAAGATCTGCTGCACATCTGTACTCAAGAACTGAAGTCGAGAGGCAAGTCTAGGTCTGCTCAACGAGACCCTACATTCACTGACAAGTCTCACAGCACTCGACACACCGTTCTTCCTCCTTCCTTTCAGGCCAAACTCTACGCAATATCTCTCTACCGTTCGTGCCTTCATTCGCCGCTACTTCAAAGATGAGACATCACAAAACTCACCACTCTCTTCTTGGTCGCAAGAGATGAAACTCCTTGAGCCAATGGTGCGTCAAGTCTAAAGCATTGAACTGGATGGAACAAGGCTGATGATCATGGAATAGGTCCTGTGCAGTATTCTTCGTTGGTGCTGGAGTCGTCTAAAAGGCGGCGTGATAACATGGAATACATATGAACTGTTCAATACTGGGGAGAAGCGTGAGTAAACGACTTGATTGTGAGAGCTCAGATATACTGACAATCCTCAGAATCGAATATGGACAAGCAGGCGTTCGATACCTTTCTGCCTCTGAGCACTGGATCCCGTGCCCATCAACTCATCATTCTTGACTTCTTCGACCTCCTCGCCGCGATCGCAGCACATAGTAGAAGCAATGGCTTTGGAGGATTGAAGCTCAGTAGATTCATGGGCTGGTTCGCCTTTACTCACACTGCGAATAAGGGCTTCGACTCGGGATACAAATCTTGGACGAGGTATGTCAAGTGTTATTGATTGGTTTCATATTTTGGATACTAACAGCGTTGCAGCGCTGCCAATGCTACCAGTCATATGTTCTTCGCATATCTGCGTGCTCGAGCCCCTCTCCAAGGACCTGGAAGTGACAGCATCTCCTTACTACCACGCGCTATGGTGGCACTAATCAACGAGACTATATACCCGCCACCAAAGCCAAAATTGCTAGAGAGTGTTGCACCTAGTGTACTCATGATTGTAGATGCAGTCTCTCCTACTCCAATCGCAATGCTGGAGAGAGCAAAGAACTTGAACTATCGTGATAGCGATCACGTCCTAACTGCTTTCGCGCAGTACCAAGACCCTGCCAAAGCATTGACAGCAGAATGTGGTCGTGTGTTTGAAATGATAGCGACCAACATTCAGTCCAGCAAGTTCGATCCAACAGCTTCTCCAAGCGCAGACGCCTCTTGGACACGATTTGAGGACATGGGCTTCTCTTGCCTCACTCGCAAGAGAGACGGAAACACAACGAATGGGCTACGTTCAAGAAGTACAAGCACGAATGAGGTTTCATCTCCTTCGCGCAGAATCTCTTCCAGGCAGAACCAGAGCTGGGCAGACTTTATGTCGACTGGTTTCGCGGATGAGGACGGATCATCACCGCCACCATTATCTTTGCCCGCGAAACAGTATATGCCCGCACTTGGCAACGACAACGATATTGTACCTAGCGATAGCAGGAGCTTCCTTCCTGGAGAACTAGCAGGTACGGAGCGTTTCGGTCTCGACGAAACCTTTTGGTGGGTTTGGATGGAAAGCCTGGCGCCAGAGGAGACCCCGGATCGAAAAGCTGTATTTGGCCGCTGTGTCTTAGCCGAGCTGGACCTAACTGGCAGTCGCTGGCTGGTCATTGAAGAGCAGATCAGGCCAGCAGTACAGACCATTCAAGAAGACGTTGTAAGCCCTTCGGCGACCTCACCGGAGCGAAAACGCCCATTCTTCGCAACTAAGAAGAGCAGGACAATGAGCTCCCAAAGGCAGATGAGCAGCAACAGCATGCAACGGGTGAGCAGCTCACAAAAGATTCCTACACTCGGCTTCGACAATGATCATCACGATACTGGATATTCTAGTGCCCAAAGCACTCCAGCAATGGGTGCTGACCAGCATGCTCTCATCCAAGCAGCAGCAGCACAATTAGTCCAAAAGGTCAACACAGATGACTCAGGCAGTACTGTTGCGCAAAGACGAGGCAGAAAAGACGCAGACTCCGACTCGAAGACAGTTAGCGTTCTGAGTATGCAACCCGTCTTTGTCAAGGACGCCGGTCCTGCATTGCAGTGGGCAAGAAAGTTCGACAAGGAAATAACTCGATCCAGATTTGATGATCAAGCGAGTGAGATGGGCAGTGTAAGCGATGCTGTTCTTCCTGGTAGATCACTGCTGCCAGCCTATTCTTCGAAAGAAGATATATCTGTGAAGCAATCACAAGCTTCTGCTGGAGTTCCTGAAAATAGCTCAATAGCCGCAGTGGAGGAAATCATGCGATCTTCGCAGAACCCTGCACAGAATCCTATGCAGAATATGACTCAAAGCACTACACAGAATGCTGTACAGAAAGAAGAGATGGTTCCTTCCCCTCTACGCATTCCCAAGCGTAAGCCAGTAGCAACATCACCAAGCCCATTATCACCGAACCAGGCAACCATGGACCAGGCGGACATCGATTCTAGTTCCGCAGATTGCAGACAGACTCAGGATACTACAGTAACCAATGGCAGCACCATTTCAGCCGACCTTGATCGACCAGCTTTACAGAAGTCTAATATCGGCAGTAGAAGGGGTTTGAGAGATCTCTTCAAGAGAAAGGTCACCGACCCTACAACCAAGTCGAGCGCACAGCGAGCCGTGAGTGGACCTTCGCAACGTGCTGTCAGCAGCAGCACTATCGTGGAGGGCGCCGAGACTAGCCAACAGGAACCAAGGACTGTCACTAGAAAGAGATCATTGTTGAAGAAGAAGCTAGAGAAAGCAGCCGCCAGTAGCAACGCCTTGACAAAAGAACATGTGGCTACTCCAGTCGATGATGATTCTGGTGGTGCTTCGCGCTCGCAACCCGAACGAAAGAAGTTTGGACCCGAAGCTCCCACCAAGGCACATGAAGGAATGGCAACGACTTCAGAACAGCCACTTGATTTGAGTCCTGCTCCAGTACAAGTTGAGGACAGCCCGGCAATGACATCCAAGTCCGCTGTGTTCGGCGCAGCACAGCCCGATATGCTAGAGGATGCTGCAAACTATGCTGAACCACCTAGTCCGGCCTTCTCCAACTTCACTTCGGCTGCAAACATGGATCATGACAGAACAACCACAATGAGCACAGTGCCTGAAATTCACCACGCCCGTTCTGAGACACTGCAAAGTATGCCAGCATATGCACTCGGTTTCGATCCCGGCTCACCTCAGCGTGCGCATAACGCGTCAGTACCTCAGCACAATGGCTCAGCCAGTTACCAGACACGTGCTGCCGCCTCGCTTGTGTCTCAAGGTAAGCCCGCGAACGCTCAATTTCCACCACGTGAATCGTCCACGACAGCACAGGAGCCCATTACTACCTCTATTGCATCTCCCGCGGCGACGGTCTATCAAACGCCGCTTGAGTCATCAGGAGCCTTTCCACAGAACCCACTCGGCTCTCATCCGCCTGAGCAATCCATGACATCGTCCACCTCCGCCGGCGCTCAAGAAGAGGAAGCAGACTTCGAAGACGACGGTGCGCCTCGACCCAACACCCAAGAACGTCTTGCCTCAGCCAGTAGTCGCTGGGCAGCCATCCGGCAAGTAGCGCATGAGAGGCGGATTAGCCAGGAACAAGGCAGTACCACACCGCCTGCTGCTCTTCAGACACCACCTTGGCAACAACAGGCGCCCGTGAGTAATGGATATGCGGGTGCGAACGAGGCCTCTGGATTTAGTCCTGGTCCTGCGAATGGAAGTGCCAAAGGGTTGGGTATTGCTGGTGTTGCTGGGATTGAAAGGGAGCAGCAACCTAAGGTTGAAGAAGAATGTAAGTTGATACAACATCCATGTGCCAGTGGCGTTCTGGTGATGTGAATGCTGACGATGCAATATAGCCATTGACGATAGAGTTGCCAGGATCAAGGCGAGAGTTGCGCAATTGACTGGTGGTATGCCTAATTAGGCCATCACAATTAAGCACACTCGGTCTAATGAAGTGGAACATATGGAGAAAGAGGGAGATTATGTGGCGTTTTGTTTTGCTCTTATTGTTGCTTTATACCCCACGGTTTCCTATGTTTTGTTTTCTTTTCTCATACATAAGTGGTTTTTCGGCATGGGTATAATTCGCACTTTGATACATATTTGAAGGAGAGGTATCTATGGGAGCTAGTATATAGGGAAGTCGCCTGTTCTTTGCCAGCATGGGCAGTTCGAGAGCGATGAGGATATACACGGAGTTTAGTACATAATCTGAAAGGTAAAAATGTAATTCAATCTTTCCCGCTGCACCACGATCGTCTGAGTAGCAAGTTCTCAACATCCATGATTACAATATTCACAATCCAGCTGAGCACTGCACTCACCCTTATCCAATGACACACTCCTACCTCGACTACACACTCCCTGCCTCCACCTCAATCACTTACAGTGACAAGAACACAGCAACATCAACCTCATTCCCCCATCCCACCACAAACTCCCCCTCCTTCCACGCCCTAGCAATATCAACCTCGAGCACAACTCCTTGTCCTCCTTCACCAGCCCCATCCACACCTTTACCACTAACTAATCTGACACAATGTCTAGGTACGATGCGTCCGTTGAGTAGGACCAAAAGATCGGCGTCGATATCGATGCTGTGTTTTGGTGGTAGTAGGAAGTAGATGCCCCATGTTCCGAGGGCTTTGAGTGTGGTTTTGATGGTGAGATGTTTCTTTCCTGACGAGAATTTTGTGGTGAGCCCTGCAGTTGTAGCTGCGTCGTAGTGGTCGTTTGTGCCGTTACTGCTACTGCTTACGCCAGGACGAACGCTGTAGTGTGTGTTGAACACGATAGCGGCGCCTCCCGTCATCTTGCCAATTAGACCCAGATCAGCGGCGTACAACTCTCCCATCTCTTTGGCGTAGAAGACGGGAGTAGCGCTGAGGACATCATAGCCACGGCCTTCGACCTGTATAGCGAAGACGTCGTGGTTCGCGACGGAAAGTATGGGACTACAAGCACCAGTCCTATGACTCCTGACAACAAGACCGTCTTTCATAGCTTCTGCGCCAATAACCTCACTCACGGCAACAACTTCCGTGATTCCTTCGTTGCGGCAATTAAAGAAGCCAATGAAGGCTGTGCCTGTGCCTGAGCTACCGTTGTAAGCGCCGACTTTAACGAGTCGCTCTTCTTCGAAGCTGATGTAGGCTTGTGTGCTGCGTCCGATGACGCTGGGGCGGAGGATGACGGTTTGGTCGCGGATTGTTTGGGCGGTCATTTGTGAGATTAAGTCGACGTTGTGATGACCTGGCTCATCGGTGATATAAATGGGCCCGCCAGACACGCAGCGTCCTGCAGCGTGAAAGCCTGCCCATTTGTGGGATGTTTGAAACTATGGAGGTGTTTTTAGCGAGGCTTGAAAGAGTGAAGGATGTGGAGGGTATTTGTGTCTTACCATGTCCCAGTCTGGCAAGACATTCAGGTGTTTTGTGAAGAGAGAATTATGAGCGTTGCAGAAGATATGCCATGGATGAGACTCTTCCACATCTGGGAAGAAGTCATCGGAGTTTCTGTTTGCAGAATGTTAGCTGTGCGACTCATGGCTTGATCATGCTGACAACTGACCTTGTTGGATAGGCTGGTATATTTGTAGGAAGCTGACAACGGAAAATAGTATAAGGAGTCTGAGACATGCAAGAGATAGCAAGACCACCCATATGACGAAGTTGGGCTGAAACCCAGGTGTTGAGGTAGGTATTAGTCAGAGCTCTACGATCGGGAGCATCTTGTATCTCATCAAGGAAGAATTGAGCATCTGTTTTGACAGCATCGACACCGGATTGGTTGAGAAAAGTATAGAAGTCGTTGTACATCCGCTTAACATCGGGTTCGTCGATAACCAGCATCTTGTTGTCACCAATTGCAATCACGTCGGGACGCTTCTGCACTGCTCGTGTGCGATAATTTTGTGCGAGTTTACCTGACGGAGAGATGCCTCCCCAATATCCCAATATAGCATGCCAGACACCGATGTGGCGAATGTTGGGATATTTTGTGCGGATACTGGTGATTGCCGTCCTAAGACCTTGTGGAAAGCCTTTTGGATTCGCCTCAAATTCTTTCCATCCTCGAACCATTTGATTTCCACCTTCGTTGTCAAGAGATTGCCAGTTGTCGTCGATGATGAGGTTACTGATTTTGATACCATTCTTTTCGAGACTACTGAGGGCACCAGAGATCTTTTCTTCTGTCAAGTTTTGTCCAAGACCATTCCAAGTACAATAAGTAAAGCCATCGTACCAGTCTTGCACCCAATCAGCTTTGACGTCACCATCTTCTTTTGTTTCTGCTGCTTCGACCTGTTTGATCTTGGCGACGGCTTCATGCTCTTCCGCACTAAGCGCGACATGTTGACTGACAATGTTTCGTGCATAGTACATACATGCTGCAAGGCCTTCCTCAAACGAAGCAGCTACGGCAACCACGACTCTAGCAATGTCGTATTCTTCCTGGTCGTTCCTCACCTGAATATTTAGTGTGCCGCCTTGGGCTTGTAATACGGTTGTCACATGGTTAATACCACTGATAGCCAAAACGACAACATGCAGACCGTCACTTCTTAGAAATGAGTATAGTATAGCGTCTTTGTCTGCAAATTTCGTGTCCTTTCCCTGCCTTGGTGCAAGCCATGGTGACCATAACCTCACGAGCGAGAACCATCGTACAAAGTTCATTGGTACGCCAAAGGGATAAGTCGAAAATCCTGAGACTTGTCCTTGTGCTCTTTCCGCTCGTGCTGTTAGGGACCACAACATTGTGTTTGGTGCTTCACTGCCTATACTCTCTACCTTGATATCCTTGCTCAATCCATCAATATATGATGTCAAATATTCGTGTTTAGGTATGGTTTCGAGTGGTGGTTGATATAGCAATTGACCATCATTCACGCCAGATTGATCATGTGCCCATTTCCAGCTCTGACTACTCTCGGTACGAAACCTGACAGTGAATGATACAGTGTTCGAGTGAGATGCTTTGCCAGACAACTTGCCCTCAAACCATGTCCTATGAAGATTGGGTTGGGATTGCACTACAGTGAGTCTGGGCGACTTAGCCTTTGTAAGTGAGAAGGATTCCCACGACGATGATTCAAGAGAGCTGTGCCATATTTGTACTTCGAGAGACGATTGTATGGATTCTGTTTCGAGTAATACATGGAAGGTGACCTTTGCCATCTTGTTAGCATACGAGGTCAATGCACGATGCCGCCCCTGCTTGGTGGCTGCAGCACGAAGTTATGATTTGAGCATATTACTCACGGATTCTTGAGTATGTGGCACAACAAATTCGTGGCCTGTTGACATTAGCACTGCTGTCACTCGGTACCACCGGGAACAATATTCACCTAAAGCAGGAAAGGAGGTGATTCTTGCGAACATTGATTCTTGGGAGGCAAAGGTCGATCGAGTATAGCCGTAGTAAGGATGATTGACGCCTAGTGGCAACGTTAGCTTCGATACAATTGCAATTATACGACCAGAAAATCGAAACCAACCAGAAGGAGTGATCAAACACAAAGGGCTCAGGGCAGCTTGGAGGAAGACTGCAGCTGGAGTTCGCAGGTTGTCCATCAAGGTCAATGCGGGGTACGTAGAACTACAGGTCTTGGCTGCAGGCATGTCCCGCAAGGCCAAAGAACCGAGCCAATAGAAATGCTAGGAATAGTATACGAGAGAGTCCTGCAGACAGCAGAGGATAACAACGATTAAGGATGGCGAGGTAGAGGGACAAATTACGAAACAGGAGAGACGACCCAATTCCATTGCTGAAGTCTCGTCGTCGATTTATCGTCTAATAGTGGAACTTGGTAGTCGGCCGCTCCTTCTCCGTCCTATACTGAACCGGAGTTGCATGAAGGTTGAAGGTTGAAGGTAGAAATGATTTGAAACTGTTGATTTTCGCCTGTCTAAACTCACAGGCAATCTGATCTACGCCTATACAGTTGTTCCTAGTACCAATTTACTATTTCGTGGTATCTCAGTTTCCATTCATATGCTGCCCAGCATACGTCCATTATTTTGCACCCCTTCTTCGCCCGATCCGCACCACCACATACATCTATTCATCGGTCTTGTAGCCCAAATCCGGCGCAGCAGTGACCAAGCGAACAGTGTTCGTGTGACCCATGCCTCCTCTCCATCCCTGTACACAGACTACAGGCTCGCCCTCACCGAGAATGCCGAGGTCGATGGCGTTCTGGATACCCCACTTGATACGCTTGTCAACATCTTCTTGCCATGGGTGCTGCTTGAAGTCGGGCTTCTCCTCGGGGAAGTGGAAGGGGTAGACGCCACGGTAGAGGTGAGAATACTACACAATGCTGGTTAGTAGAGTATCAAGTCGATGCAATTCAAGATGTGACTTACTCTTGAGGCTTGGGCGTTCCTGGTGACCATGATGATAGGGCAGATAGGGCGGTACTTGGAGACCAAACGCGCAGAGAGACCACTCCAAGTCGTTAGTTGTGTTCAAATTTATCTCTGGTAATCAGTTGCTTACCTGGTAGTGAGGACAAGGATAGCACCAGCGTTCTGCTCCAGACTGGCAGAGACAGCGGCCATGGCGCACGTCTCAGTGCTTTGGGCAGGTCTGGGAGTAAGTTGTCTCAACTCGTTGTACAAGCTGATGTATGGGATGGCCATCTCAGCCAACAAGCAAGTTTCGTGCATGATAGTGACAGCCTCCTTGGGGTAGTTACCCTTAGCTGTCTCACCAGAAAGCATGACACAGTCAGCACCATCGAGAACGGCGTTACCAACATCGCTGATCTCAGCACGGGTAGGACGAGGGTTGTAGGTCATCGACTCGAGCATCTGTGTAGCGCAAATGACAGGCTTTCCAGCAAGGTTGCACTTGGCGATCATCATCTTCTGTGCGATGAAGACTTGAGCAGGAGGGATCTCAATACCGAGATCACCACGAGCAACCATGACACCATCAGTCTCCTTGAGAATCTCGTCAAAGTTGTTGACACCCTGCTGGTTCTCAATCTTGGCGATGATCTGAATGCCCTTGCCAGCCTCACCAAGACACTTGCGGATCTCCTTGATGTCGTTTCCGGAGCGGATAAAGGAAGCAAAGACCATATCAACGTTGTTCTTGACACCAAATTGCAAATCGGCCTTGTCCTTCTCAGACAAAGGAGGAAGATCGACGTCGGTCTTGGGCAAGTTGACACCCTTGCGGGAAGAGATCTTACCGTTGTTCAAGCACTTGCAGCGGAGAGTCTGATCGTCCTTGATCTCGAGGACCTCGAAGGAGAGCACACCATCGTCGACGAAGATGGTTCTGCCAACCTCGATCATCTTGGTGATATTCTTGTAGTCGACATACCTACATCGAAATCAGTGTTACGTTCTCGAACCAAGCTTATAGCTCGGCGGTGCTCACATGTTCTTGTCGTCACAGTCAGTCTTATATTTGTCGTCGGTGGTGATGTTGATCTCAGTTCCAGCAGCAATGGGGAAGTCTTCATCGCCCTTGGTGTTTCCAGTTCTGATCTCAGGACCTTTGGTATCAAGCGCAATAGCAACAGGTCTGCCCTTCTGCGTCCTCTCGGCCTCGCGGGCGTTGTCGACAACAGACTGGTGGTATGAGTACTCTCCGTGGGAGAAGTTCATGCGGACGACACTGAGACCAGCGTCACGGAGCATGTTGATCTTCTCAGCAGAGTTGGTCTTGGGGCCAATGGTACAGATGATGGCAGTACGGCGGTGATTGCGCTTGGGCTTGTACTCGGTGTTTAGGGAAGCCAGCCAGTTCATCTAGTTAAGCTGGATATCAGCTGGGGTTTTCATTGATCTCGAACTGCGTCGAGCCTGTTTTGCTAGATTGCCCAAGGATGCAAAGCTCATTGCCGGTCAGTCACATACCCTGGACGTGGCGGAGATATCGAGAGACGCCATCTTGTGTATGTGGAGGCTATGTAGCGACGTTTAGAAAGCTGTGTAAGATGTTGCTGGAGGAAGCAGCAACGCGCCTGTCTCCGGTTGTTTTGGGAGAAGTGAAGAAGAAGGAGGAAACTGCGTGGAGCTCTAGAAGGGAAAGGTTGCACAGAAGAAAGGAAGGCAGTGGAGGTAAGGTCAAGGTGAAAAAGCAGAGACGAGACGAAGGTGAAGGCGATTTCCTTGACACGCCAATGGACATCTGTTTGGAGACCCGGTAGAACCTATGCCCTCAACAAATAAGTGAGACGCGATAAGAAAAACGTTTAGCCGCCTTAGAATATCGCAGAGTACTTCGGTCCGACTGGCTTCTGCAACGACGAGCGACGACGACAACCAAAGACAACAAACAATCAGGTACGGCCCGTCTCACGTAGCCTCCTATACTCTGTCTATCTAGACTACATAGCAGCGACATCTTCATCATGGTAGTATGTCCTTCACTCTTCCTTCCTCGCACACAATCGTCTTCTCCTCACCAAACACGCATGCTATCCCACGTGCTCTTCTTACAATCCCCGCCCTGTAGCTCGGACGCTTAATGCACTACTCCTTCGACGCCATCCTCATCTCCGCCTTCCTCGCCGGCGTCAAGCGCTCGACCGGTCTCACGTAAGTCAAACTCTAGCACTCAATCACACCTTCCGTCCCAAGTTCTTGTCCCACCTACATCCCCTCATCGACTGTCTCGACAAGTACAGAGCAAATCACTGACCTATACCCCTCCAAGTCCTAGTCTCAAATCAGAGACCCTCACAAACTCGCCTGAAATGAGGAGCTGGGTGGACAGATACCTCGGAGTAGGGGAGTGGGTGATGGATCAGAGCGTGGCCGTCATGGGTGCTAGTGGTTTCTTTGAGCGGAAGAGGTGATGAGGAATTGGTGAAGCTGTATGAGAAAGACCAGGCTAGGTCGCTTCCGAGTCGAAGAGGATTGGTAGTTTTGCATTGGCCCAAAGGGAGGCAAGTGTAGAAGGATGAAACGCTTAGGACTGCCAGGATTTTGGGCTCAAATGGAGGTAATCTGGAACAAGACTATGGGTGTTCAGGCGTTAGGTCATGCATTGTTTGGGCGAACCGAGGAGTAGAAAGCCTGATCAGACCACATCTGATAGCCTTGACTGTAAACATTTTATAGAGACGGAAGCATGAACGTCTCTCGTCACTCAGGAGTGCTCACCGGCGCCCAGCATCCAGCATCCGTATCTGCTCATCGCCGATTGGCCGTGCACCTCCAGTCAGCAGAGCTTCTTGTGCCTCTTTCTCCTCATGCTTGTGCACCAGCACTTCCTCCCACACATTTTCATCTAGGCCACCCCTCCAGAATCTCTCCCACAAACCCCTCTTGTGCACCATAGCCAACACAAGCACGATCGGCAGATGCCACACACTCGCCCAGAACAGGCCTCTGGCACTTCCTTTTTGACCTTCAAGCCTATAAAACCGCCATGCCTCCCTAATCATCCACAAGTTCACCACTCCACTCGTTGCCACGAAACCCCAGCCTGTAACACCCACGTAGCTGAGGCCAGCACATATCGGTAGCATCAGCAACGCATATCTTAGTCCCACCAACGCATTCTTCCGTGGGTTAATCGAGGCGAGCATGCGATAGCCAGCATTAGCGTACTCATGCCGTATCGTCCAGGATAGACTGTTGAAATGTGGAAACTGCCAGGCAAATAGCAGAGACGCGACCAGCCAGCCACCAGCACTTGTCGCAGGGTCGAAGAGAAGTTCTCGCCAGCCAGGCGGCTGGTCGTCGCCTGTATTAGCTTTTGCTTGTCCCGCTGCTGCGACCCAACCCATGAGAGGCGGTATGCCGCCGACTATGGCGCCGACCCAGGTATTCACTACCGAGATTCGCTTGAGCGGAGTGTAAGCGCCTGCATATAGGACAATGTTGAGTGCTCCGAGGAATGCGCATGTAGGATTGACGCCAAAGTCGAGAAGTGTGACACCTAGTACGCCTGTAGCAAGCGCAAACATCAAGGCCGCACGAGAAGTGAGCAGACCACGGACCAGCGGTCTGTTACGTGTTCGGCTCATCTTTGCGTCATGAGCAGGCTCGATGAGCATGTTTAGGGCGTTGGCGCTGGCGCAACAGAGAGCGGTGCCTGTAGTGAGATTGAGGAGGATGAGTGGGGACAGTGACATAGCTGCAGAGAGGGGCGTGGCAGCAACAGGAAAGAGAGTATATGCGGCGGTAGTAGTGAGGACCACGAGGAAGGAGAGGCGTGGCTTGGAGAGGGCAAGGTAGGTGAAGAAGCGTGACCGGATGCCAGAGGGAAGCGCGGACGACATGGTGGATAGTTGAGAGGAGGCATCGTGAGGGATTTCGTTAGAGTCTGCTGTTTCTTTTCGCCGGCGCCGCCGATGTGGAAGGGCTGTCTCTTTCTCCTCCAGTACTGTATTCTGTATCGCCTGAGGTGTTATTGCTGGGTGGTCGAAAGTGGTGGTTGTCGTGGTGGGTGTCACGCTTGAGTCTTCCTCGACCATCTTCTGCTCTGCCCTTCCGCTACTTCCAAATCTTGCCCATACATCATTGGAAAGAAAGTACTTCTTTCCTGCTAAACCTTGCTGCCCTCGTGATATTATCGCCTCCGGATGTCGAGATGTGCGTGAAAATGATCGGTGAGGTTGGGAGAGGCTTGCCAGGCGGCGTAAGCAAGGTGTGCACACGTTGTAGGCGTTCAGAGTTGACGGCAGTCGTATTCGTGGCGGGCGCATAGCCATGTTGGCTGGTCAGTGCCTTTCAAATAATGTTCGGAAAGTTGAGGTGAATGCACTTCTTAAAACGAGTCAAGCACAACGGGGATCTCAGATCTCAAACCAGCCTGAAACTCGACACAGACTCGCGAAGGCTTGATCGAACCTCATATACAGTATCATCTTCCATCATGTCAGCTATCACAACCTGCCTTCGTCGCCTTCGTCGCCTTGCGCTCCTTCGTCCTTCCACTACAGCCGTCCCAAGGACCACGACCACTCTCCGCACACTCTTCACAGCGACGACGAATTCCCTCCTCACACGATCGCAATGGCGTCCACAATTCCCTACGTCTGCGCTCCCTACATCGATCCAGTCTCTCGATCAGATACGTGGCATGAAAGTACGAAGTTCAGTCAAGAAGTTGTGTGATGGTTGCAAGGTATGTTTACCATGGCCATAGCAAGAAGGGCCAATTAAAGAGAGAACCCTTCGAAGCAGCGAACGTGCTTCAAAAGCCAGTTTCGAGATAAAAGAAAGCTGACACAAGAGTGAAATGACAGAGTGTAAGAAGGAAGGGCTATGTGTACATCATTTGTGATAAGAATCCAAAGCATAAGCAAAGGTACGAAAGGAATCACGGGGTGAATGCCCACTGGACCTCAGGCTGACAAGGTTGTAGGCAAGGTTAGGAATGGAGGAGCTTTGAGGGGACCTGAGGAAGATTATGACGTCTACATTGCATGGGTTGGAGTTCACTTGTATATTCGAAAGAACAGAAATGATGGCAGAAGTCGTGCTCAGTGCTAGTGTTCGCAGGAGCTGGCCAAGGAATATAGCAATGTCAAAACCTTGAAGTCATTCAAGCAGCAGGCGGAGGCGAAGACGTGGTACAAATCTAATTTTACAGCTTTTCCTGTCTTTTGGTCAGTCTATCAACTCTTTCAATATCACTGAATCTCGCTCGTTCTTATTGCATCGCCGTCAGGGAGCACCGCAGGCTCAGCAGATAGCCATCAGAAAAAGAACTCGAATACAAACACTTCGGTTCGCTTGGGCGAGTTGTGGTCATCAGGAGCTATTATTGCTGTTTCTTTTCTGATGGCGGGAGACAGGCAAGTAGAGGAAATCTTCTTCAAAAGTTATAAGCAAAGTAAATGTCAAAAGCGAAGTTGATGTCAAAAGCAAAGTGGATGGAGAAGAAGAATTGGGTCTCAACTAGAATGTCATTCAGTTCTATTTTTGTCCACCTCTTTCGGTCCAAACAAACAAGAACAAGACTGATCCACCTCTTTCGGACCAAAGCTCCAAACAAACAACAACAACAAGAGAAAGCAAATTCCCAGCCAACCTTTTTTATCAAGCGAACCCCTCACAACTTGCTTGTGCCTTTTTATCAAGACGAACCAACATAGCCGAAGCAAACCTGAGTTGGCTAAAGGACTTTGGTGAAGAAGTTGTGCTGGCAAAAGGTATACCAGAGAAACCAATTTCCTCTCTTTCACTCACACGGCCAAGAACTCGACTTGTAGCATCAACAACTTTCTCTGCCTTTTTTACCAATACTCAAAGACATGAGCTGGCGAAAGGGCTTTGAGAGAAGAAGTCGAACCACATCTGTCGATCTCGATTGGGGAGGAAAGTGCAAGAACTCAACTTGTAGAGTCAACGAAGAAAGGAGTCGAAGAGGTGATGAAGTAGTTGTGAAGGAGTCGTTGATGAGCTGTCGATGTCGAAGAGATGTTGGAGTGATGGGTATGTCGAAGAGATGTTGGAGTAATATGTGTGTTTTGAAGAAGATGTTGGAGTGATGAAGTGTCGTCAAGATGACATGAGATGTTGAGATGTTGTTCTTGATATATGATGAAAGGTATGTGAGGATGTCAGTACCATATCATGATAGATGGTCATGGAAGAAGATGAACCTTGCTTGAAGAAGACCTTGTTGAGTATAGGTTGAGGTAGTTGTGATGAGGCGTGATGATGTTCAAGTGACGTGGTTGGTAAAGGTATGTTGGTTGAGATTGAAGTTGTTGGTGTGATGACATGTTGAAGATGTTGATGAGGTAAGGTCGTTGATCGTCGATCGTTGATTGTTATTGTTGTTGTTGTTGATGATGAGGTAAGGTGAGGTGAGGTAGAGTTTGAAGTGACAGACAGTTGAAGTTGAAGTGAAGCGGGAGTTGAGGAAAAGAGGAAGAGGAAGGAGGAGGAGGGGTATATATAGAAGATGGGGTGTCCCATAGCGACAGCAAGGGTCAGAGGCAAGGGGCACGTCGACGGTAGGGTCACATGAGGTAAGATTGCGCGGGGAGCGAGCTACAAGACGAGAGAGCCATCCAAATATAACCTGAAACATGTTGAGCTGGCTCTGCCAAAAACACTCACGAGCTCTTTTGCCACATCTTCAGCGAACTTGGATACTCACGAACAGTCTGGAGCCAATTGTGGACGTTCTCTGGTGGATTTAACGTTCTGGGTGGTGCTTGTTGTGACAGAAGGACATTCTGACTGTTTCAGATGTTGTAGAGTGAATCTGAAACAAGAGGCGAATACTAGGCTCTCAAAAGTCAGCGAGGTCAAAGGTCTACACTGAACCCAAGCGTCTAACAAACTTCGCACTCCTTAGAAGGAACATCGTATATCAGGCAAGACAAAACTACTAGGATGAAATCTGCTAAGCTGGTTCCGGAAACTGTGCTTCAATAATTGCAAAATTAAGAGGCAAGTTTGGGAGGTAGATTTGAAACGCAAAAATACGCTCTTAGATCTCGACTTCAAGGTGATGAAGTGTTAGCTCGGAGACACCTAACAGCACTGTATACAGCTTCTCCGAAGTGTCTAGTGGCTGTGAACTGGAATGAAATAGCTATGGCGAGTCCAGAGCTGAAATATAGTCGCTCTTTTGACCAGCACGATCGTCCCTCATCCTAGATGATCATCAACGCCGCTACCGCGTCGACAGCATCCTCCAGCGTTCCTAGTAGCGACGATAGGCCCTATACCTTGAGGTGCATCGACAATATCTGAAGCAATTTTCTCACCGCTATCTCAAATATCCTTATGTCAGTGTGGTCAGGCTTCGCTCTTCTGCAACAACAATCGACGTTCAGATTCATCACATCGTAGAGCCAGGCGTGGAATCTTTCTCTCACAGCAACACTCTTTCCTTTAGTCTTGGTCAACTCAATCATATTCCTCTTGATCGCTGTTTCGCACAAATGCTAAAGTTGGCAGAGGAGAGTATGGAGAACAACCATCGAGTTTGAGCAGCATCGATAGGACAACCACGTCATTTTGTGAACAGACTTGAGATTGCATGAGGCGTAGCTGCAAGGACATCTACGCAGTCGAGTATTTAGTAAGTACTATCTCGTGCTTGATAGCTATGTGCCAGTCATCAATACCGTATAGTAGTAAGCTGGACGTACCACGAACATCACCGATCACTCACAGTGGATGGTGTCGTCACCAATACTACTCAGAATATATGGAAGGCGAATGGCAACAAAACACATGGGATTAGCAACAGGCTCAGCTTCGAACTAAAAGAAGTTACTTCTCATGCAACGAAGCGATGTGTACAGAATATGGAAGGATCAATGTAGGCCAGCAGCCGCAGCTACATGTGGAAAGCGCTATGAGCAATAGACATGGTAAAAAGAAGCAGATATATGGCCGACTAGAAGAACTTGGTTTGGTGAAGACAAATGCTGAGCATTACACGAGGACTTATCTAGTATGGCCAAGGAAGATTTCACAGCAGCAGGATTCAGGGGGACATGTCCAGAATGCAGTTGCTATGCTTATAGATATATTATGGAGCATGACGACTGCGACAAATTGCCGCAACAATCTTCTCTAATTACTATATAATTTGAAATGTGAAGGGTTGCATTTCACTGTTTGACAATTCCATTGCGTACAATCCATACCATAAATGCTGCAGCCACCACTGTACCATAGACTATTGCCTGTCACGGCCTGGAAAGGCTGAAATACTAAGGCGCCAAAGCCAATGCTTAATCAACCTGCCTCGCTATTCTACCTAATCCCCTTGTTCCATCATTACCTGCTTGCTGTAATACTATCAATATTTTGTACTCACGGCAGCCAATACCCGCCAGTCCAATACTTCACAGTATCTGGTAGGAACCACGGCGTTGGAATGCTCCAAAAGGCTAAATCAGCAAAAGGAAGTGCAATGAATGGAGCTGAGCAGCATAACCACGTCAATACCCAGCCTAGCCTGACAGTTCTGAACAGCGTTCGAATGGCCACATTCTCTTCATTGATTTGTCCTTTCTCGTTCTTATACTGCTTAGGCACCACACTTTTGATGGCCTTTGCCATTGCCATCTCAAACGCCACACCAACAGGCTGGAACCAGAATACACTTGCAATGCGCCAACGTAGTGACCAGGGTCCGACATTGCTTACTTGAAAGGCAGGATTCCTCGGGACCATGCCCATATGTATAACACCACTAAAAATGAAGGCACTCGTCATTGGCAGTGCGTAGCCAAGCCAATGCTGCTTGCCCTGCTTGTTCTTCTTATCGACACCAATAGCTCTGGCTAAAACTTTGCCTGGCGCCAGTATCATGTTCTGTAAGTGGGCGTGCCAGAAGGTTCCCCACAGACCTCGGACCCCGTTATCCAATGCGCCATCCTTGAAGGAGCCGAAATATGGAGGAAGAGTGTGAGGTGACCAGTTATCTGGAGGTAGGCCTGTAAGATAGTTGAGAAATACGGCTGGAGGTGCAAGCAGCGCGAACTCGATGGTGACAAGGGCCCAACCAAAGAAGCCAATGGCCAATGGTCTGACGGCAAAAGCAGGCAGAAGGCTGTATATAAGCTGGACCGTCTTGGGAGTGGAGAGTGGAGGAGTGTAAGAAGAGGTCATGGAGCTCAGATGCGGTGCCTTGAAATAGGGGTCGTGTCTGGAGAGCATTGTGGCGACGGAGATGAAGAGGCTGGCAGTGATGAGCTGTGGGACAAGATCCAAACAGAACTTGCGTCGAGTAGGGGTTCGGTTGTACTGCTTGGCGTCGTGCCTAGCATTACCTGTCTTCCATCTTGCAAGACGGTCTGAGGATACAAGATTGAGGACCCAGCGAAGTCGTTCATATATTGGAGCGGGCCATGGTTCGTCATCTATGTAATATGATGTTGCGGTTTGAAGACGAGGTCGAGAAGTGCCTGAAGATTTTGGCCCATCAGCTTTGCTGCCATTTCCATTTGTAGCGCTGGGAGTGGTGCGGTTTTCAGGAACTGTATTGTCTTCGAGGTGCATCATCGCCGGGATGGTCTTGGCGACGACTTGTTGCGGTGGCGTTGCCATCGGTCGATTGGGTACGAAGCGAACTCTCCTGTAGTGAGTCCTTGGATCATCCAGTGCCAGCAGGTATGTAGCCCACAAAACACCATCGAGTGATACTACGTCCCAACATCCCATGACGTACCAGGCATGCCCAGCACAGGCGTATATTGGAAGGAGAAAGTACTGGATGAGCTGCTTTTGCGACACCTTATTCGGTGGCATCATGAGTGCTGCAGGCAGCAGAAAGAAAGGCACGAAGTATGTCCATGATTGAGGGCCAGCAATGACTCTGTCCACGATGAAAAAATAGCCATTCTTCAGCTCTGCAAGGCCGAGGCCTGTATTAAGCATGGTATGGACGCGGGATGTTGCACGTTAGTCTTCAAAAGGTCTTCGCGCGCAGCGGCTGCCTTTGACAAGTTACTGCTCACAGCTGAGGATGAGGAGCCAGAACACGATGGTAGCACAATCACAGTCTTATGATGTAGGAGGAGTTGAGGAGAGTACCGAGGCCGCTTAAGTGGGACTTGGCTGTTGAAGTTGACCTGGCTCCGAGACTGGAGCTGCAGGAGAGTCCGGAATAGTTTTTGAACGTATATGATGCAGGAGGAGGAGAGGGGAGTACTGGTACTGGCACTGAGATTTAGGTGAAGGAAGAAGGCTGTCCGCTACTGCCGATGGCTTTTTGCAAATTCGATAAGCGTCATCGGGATTATTAATCTGGTTGCTTGGTCGGCTTTGTTTGTTTACGCTGTCACATGCTCGGCGCTTGGTGAACATTCGGACGACGTGAAGTTGCCCTACCTTGACATTACTACCATCAAGCATGGAGAGTCCGATGGGGCTTTGCACGCCCGACGGTCGCGAAGAGCGCCAAAGCCGGACCAATCTTCTCAAGTCATTCGTTAGAAGTCGCACGCCATCCCCAACCAAAACAAGAGTCGCAGAGGCTAGGCAGCATGCAGTACCGGTGCAATTTCCTATATCAGCGACAATGTCGAACCCATTCATGCTTCCTTCTGACCATCCTCACGCCGAGATGATGATACGAAACGCCACGACCAGCAAAAGCAACAGTCCTGACAGAGAAGCAAGACACATCCAACAGCGACAAGACTCCAACGAGGGCAAGAGACGAAGGCCAATATCGACGGGCATGCCTACTCCCACACAGTCTAGCCCATCAAAGAGAAGAATGTTTGATGCAAGATCTCCTGATAAAGAGAACTTTATACCACAAGTGCCTGCTTCGCCAATATGGTCACAATTCACATCTCAGCAATCGCTCCTAGATCAAGGAATCTCACCACAGCGGCAACGCATTGGAGGCCATGAGATAAGCTTGACGTCACCAGTCACATCGAACGGGAATCATGCTAGTAATGCTCCTAATTCGATAACAACAACACTGAGCGGAAAGAGCTTAGCAGTATCGTCTCAAAATGGCCCATCTCAGACTATGCAGAGTCGAAGTACAACAGGGAGTATAACAAGCATGTCATCGGCAGGTACAAGAACGATGAATTACGAAACGTCAAAACTTAGTCTGGTGGGAAGTCAGGACGATCCTCTGAACAAGCTTGAGGGTCAGGACTTCGATGCTGCTTTCGAGTCAGTTCTGGTACGTTAGACCAAACACTTCCTGTAGTCGACACAAGCTGAGATAACATAACAGATTTTGCGAAACATTCCGGAGGAAACCAGACAGAAGCTGCGATTGTTGGATTCCAAAGTCAAGCGGGAGTTTGTCAGACGTGGCGCCCCGAAAGCTGCCACAGAAGAACCCTCTGAACCGGCCAAATCATCCTTTTGGTCATTTGGACAATCTAAAACAGCCAAAGCAGGCAGAGGCAGGTCGACGACTAGAAACACGGAAGACGAAGAGAAGAAAGACAGAAGGTCGCCATCGAAACGAGACATGTCTCGAGGCAGGGATAAGAAGAGTAGCGACCCATCGCCCTCCAAGAAGCCGCGTTCCCTATCCCGCCCACGATCACTTATGTCTCTGAAGAATTTGAGTTCATCTTCTTTACACAACCTTGGCTTCGACGGTGCGAGAGAGTCCAAAGAGCAAGTCAGCTCTTCGTCCACAGGAGATCCACGATCACCACACGATTTCGTGGAATATTTGCAAGAGGTTCGAAAACCAGCCGATGTCGAAGTTGGTAAGGTGCACAAATTGCGTGTGCTACTGAGAAACGAAAGCATCATGTGGATTGATGCATTCATTCAACAAGGAGGTTTGACTGGCTTGCTTGAATTGCTGAACTCTGTGCTGAAAATCGAATGGAGGTAAGTCGTAGATGATTAAAGTTTCGTCATCAGAAGCTGATAGATATCTGCAGAGAGGAGCATGATGACCTATTACTGCGCGAGGTCCTGTTCTGCCTGAAAGGTCTTAGCACGACACAGCCCGGGCTCGACGAAATTCTCAAGGTGGAGTCGACACTCTTCCCAACCTTACTCAAGTTACTCTTCGGCGAAGACAAGAAAGGGCCCAGCGAATACAATGATCGCAAGGCTATTGTAGATCTACTATGTGAGTTGTGTTAACACAGGCGGAGACAACAGACTAATACGGACAGATGGCTCCTTGGTAGCAGCAGAGCCTGGCGAGCATGTGTCTCGCGCCAGATCAGTACTCAAGCACCTCTCTGACCCCAAAAGCGTAGCTGACGAGACACCGTTGGAGTTCATCACACAAATGCATCAAGCACGACCCTACACGCTCTGGTGTAAGGAGGTTAACAATGTCAGCAGAGAAGTGTTCTGGATATTCATGCACCACTCCAACATCATAACTGCTGCCAACGTACTGGAAGACCATCGTCCTTACTACAAGCGTCACTTCCCTCCAGCACACGCACCTATGGCAGCAGCACCTCATTCGGCCAGTGTTGAGTGCGATGCCACTAAATACATCTCGACACACCTGGATCTTATGAATGCACTCATCGCTCTACTGCCCACTCGGGAAGAGCGCAATACGCTACGCCACGAGCTTAAAGTCAGTGGCTTCGAGCGCATGATGGGTAACCGGCTTAGAACGTGCAGAGATAAGTATTATGGTGTTGTTCATGAGAGTATCGCAACTTGGATCGCAGCTGCAGGAGAAGATGGATGGCCGTCCGCTAATGTCAGCCGGGGACCTCCACAAGCAGACAATGCCACAACATCGACGAATGGTGTTTCTGGCGCACCCAAATTTGAGCTGCCTAAGCTGGATTTAGGAATCGACCAGGGAGCGAAGGAGGACGATGCTTGGATCTAATGAATGACTGGGATTTGGTTCATGATCATGATATAACGACGGCACAGGCTACAGGTTGGGGGCATACAGGAAGGAAAGGTTCATCGACCGAGGAGAGTCGATATTGTACATGGCCGTCGAGAGGAAACGTACATAGTTCTATAGAAGTGGGATGCGGGGCACGACTAATCACACAATATTCATGGAACGGCTTCGAAACTCGGAGAGGATCTTCGAATCTCACCCAAATTCTGTTTGAGCGAATTATTTGTTTCAATCGATTGCTTGTTCGCAAACTTGACTTCTTCTCCCATATCACTCCGGCCCGAAGCGTCTCTGACAGCCTTTCTCAACACCTCAACCTCCTCGTCCAGTCTCCTCCATCGGAAACCACACCTCGGACCCCTTCCGGCAGAATAGATTAGAATCTCCCAGAAGCCCACCAAGTCTACGTTCAGATAGCATCTTCATCTTTTCTCATCTTTTCACAACACTCGCAACGCTCTCGCTCTCGAGACCCCCATACATCTGGTCTGGCTGAAAACTCTACAATCACTACCAATCTCACCTCGTTTGCTTAAAATCTGTCAAGATGGTCAAGGAGTCAAAATTCTATGACATGCTGGGCGTGAGTATTATCAGCATGCGAGAGAACGCACGAAATTATCATATCTAACATGTCTTGTTCTATCAGGTTAGCTCAGACGCCTCAGAAGCCCAACTCAAGACTGCATACAAAAAGGGCGCTCTGAAGTTCCATCCTGGTACGCTTTCGAGCACTCTTTACATATCCTTGCAACATGCATATTTCTAACACACTACACAGACAAGAATCCCGGAAACGCCGAAGCCGAAGCCAAATTCAAAGAAATCTCACACTCCTACGAAGTCCTCTCCGACCCTCAGAAGCGACAGATCTACGATCAATATGGTGAGGCAGGTCTCGAGCAAGGCGGAGGTGGTGGTGGTGGCATGGCAGCCGAAGACCTTTTCAGCCAGTTCTTCGGCGGTGGTGGTGGAGGCGGTTTTGGTGGATTCGGTGGAATGTTTGGTGGTGGTGGTCAGCGCGATATGGGACCGAGAAAGGCAAGACCTATTCTGCACAAGCACAAGGTCAGCTTGGAGGACATGTATAGAGGAAAGGTCAGCAAGTTGGCACTGCAGAAGAGTGTGTTATGCTCAGCCTGCAATGGAAGAGGAGGTAAAGAGGGCGCAGTCAAGACATGTAACGGATGTGAGGGTAGGGGTGTCAAGACGATGTTGAGGCAGATGGGACCCATGGTTCAAAGATTCCAGACTGTATGCCCAGATTGCAATGGCGAGGGCGAGACGGTCAGGGAGAAAGATAAATGCAAGCAATGCAAGGGAAAGAAGACGTCGGTGGAGAGGAAGATCTTGCACGTTCCTGTGGACCGTGGCGTTCAAAGCGGAAAGAAGGTCGAGTTCCCTGGTGAGGGTGATCAAGTGCCAGGTGTAGAGCCAGGTGATGTCGTCTTTGAGATTGAGCAGAAGCCACACCCAAGGTTCCAAAGGCGGGAGGACGATCTTTTCTACAAGGCAGAGATCGACCTTCTCACTGCACTTGCCGGCGGATCTGTGCACATCGAACACCTCGACGATCGTTGGCTCAATGTTGAGATCTTGCCTGGCGAGGTCATTTCACCTGGTAAGTCTCCGTGATAGATTCATGATGGATTCAATCAACTAATTTGCTATCACAGGCGCCATCAAGGTTATCCGCGGCCAAGGTATGCCTTCGTACCGCCACCACGACTTCGGCAACCTGTACATCATCTTCGACGTCAAATTCCCTGAACACTTGGACATTTCTGATGAGCAAGTGCGCATGCTCGAGAGTGTGCTACCACCCCGACAACCTGGTGTTGAGGCGCCAAAGGACGTGATGATGGACGATTTCCAGCTCGAGGCCATTGACCCGGCGAGAGACCAGAGAGCGGCTGGCTTGTTGGGTGGCGGTGCTGGACATGCACATGGAGAGGATGACGAGGAAGAAGGCATGGGTGGCGAGAGAGTTCAGTGTGCCAGCCAGTAGAGGAAGATGGACTAAGCAGGTCGAGCTTGAGCTCACAAGGTGGATACTCGGGCATGATGCGTCAGAAAACAAGATGTTCAGCAGCATTTGCAAGATGCACATCGGAATAATGAGGTTATGGCACGGTGAAGTATGATATGGCGCTGCAAAAATAGGCTTCAACATGATGCGACATTTGCTCGTTTGGCGCTCCAAGGCGCACCGGGCATTAGATTAGTGAAGCTTGACGGAGATTTCAGAATAGATTGCATATTCGCTGGCTCATTTATTACAGGAACCTGTGGTTGAATTTCTTGCTTACATAACCTCCTTTGCCCTATCATTGACTTCGTTTACAACATCCAATGTCTCATTCGGCTTGAGACAGGCTCAAACTTACATCAGCCGCAGTAACGGTCCTATGCTCACTTCTCTTCGGCCTTTCCACCTGGTATCTTCATTCCAATTTTCAATTAGTCTTGATATGAAATCTACCTAGCCATACTGCTCAGAACCTCCTTCTGCGCAGCTCGATCCCGTTGCGTCTCCGATAGCGATTGTAAGCCTGTTGGACGAAATGGTTAGCACATGAAGTACCAATGATCGCAACATGCTACTGCCGTCCCACTTTCGACAAAAGAACAGTAGTACAGCACATCGGCAGAGGTTCAAAAGGAAATATGCTCACTCCTGAGATCACCCACAACATCCCTCGTCTTGCCAAAATATACTTCTTGCAACATATTTCGCATCTTCCCCTCCATCTCCTCTACCATTCTCCCTACATTGACAACATGCGCACTGTCGTCCTTTGCCATTACGTCCGTCTCGAACTGACGCGTCAGGTTGCCCGCAAGAGAGACTGAGCCGAGGGAATTGGATGAGGTGGAAAGTGAAAGAATGATTGTGCTAGTGAGTTTGTAGTGGGTTGGTTTGTTGGCGTTGGGAGTTTCGGCTTCAAAGACGTGGATGGAATCCCATGAGGAGGAGGACGAGTTTGCTGCAGTTTGGACGCTGATTAGTGTATGTAATGAGGAAAGGTGGAAGAATATAGACGTCCTTGAACGAAAGGTCTGATAGGAAGCCGTGATGGTAATCGTTGTGTTTGGTACGTACATTTCTTGAGGAGCACGATACCGGCAAAGTCGTCCTCACCTTGATCCCAGAGGTAGACACTTGACACGCCACCTTCGTAATATCTGCAAAGAAAGTGTACGTGGTCAGTCAATGCTTCTGCGCTGGAGAGTAGATCATCTCAATTCGGGACATCTCAAGGCTCTCAGTTGCTGCACTTGGCCCTCGCAACCCCCATACCCAAGCCCTGTACATCTACTCCCACCCTACAGGCAAGCACACCTGTTCCTGGAGCGTGGCTGTGCTCCAAACCTCTTTCATCCTGCTCGGACCTGAACTGAACGGAACAGAACTTACAGTTCCCGATAGACATCCACTCCCTCGTTCAACTTGACCTCCATCTCCCTCACTCTTTTCCCTGGCTTCACTGCCCCTTCCAAGTCCGGTTCCCACTCATTACTCCACGGACTTCGATAGCTCTGCTCATCTCGGTTGTAATCACACAACAAATAGTCTCTTCCTGTCTTCTTGCAACGGCGGACAGAGAGTGGTTGATCGACGGAGGAGAGAAGGTCCTCTGTCAGATGTGGTGCGAGGGTAGTGAGGGATGTCAGGGTTGTGGATGTTAGGTGGGGTGGAAGTCGGCGGAGGAGGTCGCTGGACAGGTGGAACGGTGTCAGCGCGGTAGAGGGGGTTTGCAAGTGACAGTAGCGAGCTTACAGAGCGCTATCGAATTCGTCTGCCATGTTAGATGATAATTGCAGTGGTCGTGGTGCTTATAGAAGAAGTGGTGGTGCTGCTGCTTTGTTGACGATGATCCTACGTGAATGCCAATGGAGAGGTGACGAATTGCGGGGCACTGGGTGGCATTTTGAGAAGATGTAAAGGAGACGGGAACATTATTTACACAATGCCTTGAATCTCTTGAGATGTGTTTCGACAACGAGTAGAGAATGTTGTAGTGACAACAGCATGGTACTCTTCACACAGACCTTAGACTCACCCCATACCTTGTTTCACTGTTCGCTGCTCTGAGCAAAGACGATCGGGATTCAAAGGACCACGGAGAACGAATGATAAATCACTATCGTTCTGTGCTCTTCACACCAGCTCGAGGCTTTCCACTAAACCTACCTCACCAGCTTGTGCGCAGAGTGAGAGATAACGGGGATATGTGAGATTGTTGGAATCATTTCTATTCATCGTCTTCAATATCTAGCGTGTAGCAGACGACTTTTGGTTGACAACAAGTACATCGTAGCGACAATCTCCAGCCTTTTATGTTCAACTTCATCTCTCCTCTTCCCGGCTTTTCTCGACCCAGTGGAAGTCATGACAAGTATCTGTATCTTCCCTAGCTCCATCTCGCGTTACTACCCAAGACTCAATCAGCCAGAACGAAGACCATCTCGATCTGCAATCTTGACTTTACATTCTTCCTCTAGCTCGCATCATTTCATCGGAGCATCTCGTACCCATCATCGACAAAGCAGAATAGCGACTTTATCATCTTCAAGATTCTTGCCTTGCCACTCTCGAATTGACGCCACTTCCCGTACATCACTGCAGCCTCCCAATCCTGCTTCATTTGCCTCGACTCGTAACATAGTTGTTCATTATCTGCCCTGATCTTTGACAAAGTCATATAACGACAACAAAAGCACCCAGGTGTGATGTAACCTTTGTGACTCCAGGGCCAAAAATGTCGACACTGGTGGAAAGGCCGTGATTCGAGCTCGGTCCAATAGACTTCGTAGAGCGCGCGACTTCGAACCTCAGCGATGATGATGACGAACGCGAGATAATCCTCTGAGACGTGTGCGAGATTGGAGGCATGAGTGTGAAAATTGCGTTGCTCTTGAAGGGCAAGTCGGGGGATGACGATGTCGAGATTGATGGCATCGATGACAGAGGTGATGTCGGAGATATCGGTGGACAAAGATTGTTGGATAATGTTCTGCTGCACTTCAACAGGTAGGCTAGGCAGGGTCTCGTTGGTGTTAAGCGAAGTGGTTGAAGATGAGGAGTGAAGATTTGGAAATAGCGTGCGCGCCAGGATTGAGGGAGGAGTCAACATGTTTCTGGAGGGATCGATGCCAGCTAGCTTTTCTGATGGCGAAGGATTGGACGAGGCAAGGAAGACGGCAAAGAAGCTGGAGGTTGAAATGAGAAAGAAGTAGATAAATCAACGAAAAAAGAGGTGAAAAAAGAGAGCTTGTTTGAAGAATGAAAGCTGAGCGGTTTCAGGCTTTGTGAAACAGGCGAAACTCGATCTTCATGATTTGATCAAAAGAAAAATAACCTCACAACGTACATAGCATAAGAGGTCATTCATCTTGTCAAGTAACTTGCGGATTGAGGGTGAGATGGAATGGCTTTCATGCTAGCACGACAGCTGAGCAACTTCGCGAGGACGGACACAGTCATCGCTGTGCTGGATCACTAAAACTCACGCCGATTTCTGTGGCGTCGCTATCAGCTCTGCTTTGCCATGCACTTCATTTCAACATTGACGTGAATATACTGAGGGCTAATGGCGATTCCTCACGATGCGTGTGTGAAGTGGACCACCATCATCTCAAAGACAACAGGCAGATAAACTTGGCACCGATCGGCTGATGGTTTTCAATACATTTCATGTCCAGAAGCTGACAAGATCACTGTGACGCGTGTGTTAGACGAGGACAGGCGATGAGATGTTCAAGGTGGCGAATCTGCTGTTTTCGTGTTAACGGAATTGTAGCGCACTCTCAACTACAACTTCTTTTGTGTTATGAATGTAAGCATTGAAATGCATCGAACGTGCTTGTCGTACGTCTCGGGCTCATCATCTGTGTGGCTCGCTGTTCTCAAAGTGACAATTAATTGCTTGTGCGATGTTCTAGCAAAAACGTAAGCCAAAAAAGCAGATCAAATGCTATGATGGAGGCTGCCATCATTGCAATACGGTCATTTTACTTGACTTCTGCAGCAATCGTGGGTACCCGCAGCGCCTAGCTCTCGGCCATCTTCTCCGGTCATGCCATGCTAAACAAATGAACAGATTGTTGGTGTGTATGCTTTACCTTTCCTCGGAAACCGTCTGCTCCCTTATGGATCTCGTGGGTTCGCAGAACGATCGAAGACAGCAGCGAACCCCAATGGAAAAGCCAAAGAGGTCATTCATGAACAACTCAATGCCGAGCAACACCCAACAATCGTCATCGCTAGGTCTGATATGGCAGGATTCTCAAGCAATATCATTGATAGGATCGCCTCTATAAGAGTCCCTCATTCCTTCTTCACACACTTCTACATAGTCTCGTTTTCTGCTTCACTCTTCTGGTTACATCAGCTTTATACTCGTGGCTTAGCCCTTCAGTGGATCGCTAGCTTCGGCTCCACCGCATTACGTCCCACCTCAGGAAACTCAATGACTTTAGGGCAAGTCTGGCTGCTCTGGGTCCTTCTCTTCATACAAGGGACCCGTCGTCTGGTGGAATCTTACGCCTTTTCCAAGCCCAGCAAGAGCACCATGCATGTCACCCATTGGTTGATTGGTCTGGCATTCTATATGGTAGACAGCATCGCAATATGGGTCGAAGGCATGCCGACTCTGCTTGCAGGCGGCGTACACACTTCTCCCAGCGCGGAGTTGAGGACAACAAAACTTATTGTCGGCCTATGTTTCTTCGTTGCAGCATCCATAGTGCAGAATCGAGCCCATGCACGCCTCGCTTCATTGACGAGTTACCGAATACCACCAGGAAAGCTGTTTCAATATGTGCTATGTCCACATTACACTGCCGAAGTTGTCATTTACATCTGCTTCGCTATGCTTGGAGCACCACGAGGAAGCTGGTTGAATGTGACAATGGTGGCTGCGCTGATCTTCGTGGTAAGCAATCTAGGTGTTACTGCGATCGGTACTCGCCAGTGGTATGTTGACCAGTTTGGCGCGGTTAAGGTTGGCATGAGAGCACGGCTTATTCCGTTCATTTGGTAGGATCTGGTTAGGCAGAGAGAATATATGTAATAAGTACTGTCCTCTATAAGTAGATTGAAGAGGGTTTAGATAAATGTATACAACCTAAGAAGTAATTAATAGTTAATAGAAGTCTTATAAAGCCCGTTCTAGTATTAGGTTTTAGGATTAGAAGTGTTAGATTATCTATTCTACTTAAACTAATCTTCTTCTACTATAGATTAGTACCTTTTAATAATATTAGATTCTGATCTTAGAATTAGTAGTCTAACCTATAATATAATAGATGTTGAATTGCAAGGTTGTTTAGAGCTACTTTATACATATAAAGGTTGATTGAGTAACTAACTAATACTAAGTGTGAGACTTGGTATGAGGTGCGGTTAAACCACTAGGGTTAGGTCTGAAGGACCTCTGGACCCTAAGCAACTCTTAGCGTTGCTAGAACCTCTAGACCCTAAGCAACTCTTAGCGTTGCCACTTAGACTTCACCTGAATTTAACACGCCCTCTTAAGAGGTAACGACAACGCAGTAGAGCTATATACGCTATTCTAAGACGGTAGAATTCCAGTGATACGTACCTATAATAAGGTATGCAAGTTTAAACCTAAACGGGCTATAAACGGTTAAGATATGAGCAGGATGCACTAACAATAAATTTTATATATGTCAGTGCGAAAAATCCTTTTAAGGACAACAGTTAAAAAGTAACAATACTTATCTTAAGTTGTTAGTGACAGTGTGGAGCCACTCCTTATATTTTACCGGTGATGTAACGGATCTCCAGTTCCTTTGCCCCCTTCGCTTCTGGACCCTTTGAGTACAGTATCGTTGTACCTGCGAGGCGCATGCGATACATGCGCTACGCAGTCCAGGCTAAGTTACATCCCCA
>Ga0160429_1000088_pt1 | contig 117787 bp, 94 predicted proteins | sample SolpanmetagenomR_FD_108199 | JGI IMG/M metagenome (GOLD analysis project Ga0160429, IMG submission 108199) | Solar panel surface microbial communities from Lawrence Berkeley National Laboratory, California, USA - R | ecosystem: Engineered > Built environment > Solar panel > Unclassified ...
GAAGCAGCCAATGAATCCGGCTCATCGGCAGGCGTTAGGACGTAAGCAAAACCCCGAATGAGGCCCACATACAGCGCCGGAGTACCCAACGCAATAAGTAGAAAAACAAGCATAGCGAAGAGCAGGTAGCACTAGGTGAGCTGGTGCGCCAAGCAAATGCCTTGCCACCGGCATAGCGAAAGCTCGGTGGTGAGCGGGCTTCTCCCCTACTCGTGGGGCGTTTGGGGTTTTGTGTGGGGGCTTGGGAGTAGAACAAAAGAAGCCCCGTGTTGAGCGGGGATTTTTTTATTATGGGGCGGTCGAGGCGCTAGCGGAAGATGAGCTCCATGGGCTATTCTTCGGCTGGCATATGAACGGCTTGGCCAACCCGCCAAACCCTGGTTACATCTTCAAATGGTACAGATATTATACTTCCATTTGAATCGGACAACTCAAATAAATTATTTCTATTAGAAACAATTCTTCTTATAATAATTGAGCTTCCTTTTATGTAAAAACCATGGGTTCCTGTAAGGTACTTCCACTGACTTTCTTCCTTTATAGGATGCAATACATGCCTTGAATTTTCTGGGTATCGACCACCCATCTTGTTGTCTCTAACTATAAAAATACCTGCGTCCGTGTAGTCAACGTCCTTGATAGCTAAGACTGTAAGAGTAGGCCAGCGTACTTCTGTATTGTACACCCTGTGCGGGTCAATACCTAATGTAATATCTAGGCCAGCCTTCTTAGCCTGCGCAGGAGTAAGGGACTCCTCAAGCTTAGATGGAAGGATAAAATCAACCTCAATATAGCGCTCTTGCCTATTGCACAGCCTTTCAATAAGGCTGGACCGGATACCATTCATCTCATCAAAGGTTTCGCGAGTCCACATCGTAGCAGTATAGTCATCTTGACTCATCTTCATTAAAGTTAGAAGGGAAAAGTCAAGTGCTTCTGCAAGTTTTACTAACACCCTAAATGAAGGGTCGCCTGCACCCGTCTCATAAAGGGAGATTGAGGCCCTAGATACACCAACTATATCCGCCAATTGTGCTTGGCTTAAGTTTTTCTTCTTGCGGGCCTGCTCTATAAAGTTGCCAGGATATGTTGCCACATAGTCACCATGCAACTCAGGATCATCTGGGTTACCACCACTTAGTAGCAAATTAAAGTCGTAGCTGAGCGCGCTCGAAAGCTTTTTCAGCGTTTGCCCTGTGGGGGTGCTAACGCCCTTTTCAAACTGGGAAATAGCGCCTCCTGATACACCCACCCGAAGGCCTAGCTCTACTTGGGTAAGCTTAAGCGCTTTGCGCTTTTCTAAAATCTTTAAGCCCAGCAAAGAATCTTTCTGCATTTTTCATACTGATGCTCAGCATTTTATTTAAAGCATATTTTAAGTATGCTAAACTTAGCTTGCAATCTTAAGTAAAAGGATTTAATTTCGTTCCATTCATAGTGAAACTGCCACCAAAAGTAGGGGCGAGCATCTATAAAGCAAGTTATTTATAGCATCATGAGCAAAGAAACTTCAAATCTTAAGCATTTGCTGCCCCACGGGGCTATTACTGCTATAGCCAAAAAACTTGGTATTAAGCAGCCTTCAGTCAGTGAGGCATTACGACGGGCTAATCCTGGTCACCCTGCCGTGCAGGAGGCTTTGCGCATTGCCAAAGAATCGGGCGGGCTCGAAGCAGCTCAGACCTTGCGCACTCTCAAAGTCGCGTAGTAGCATGCCGCCTACCCTTACCGCCCGCCGAGCAGCCCCTGCTGCGCCTGCCGCTGAAGTGGCTGTGGCTGCTGTGCCAGTGCTGCGCTTCACTATGGCCAATGGCCTGCTAGAGATTGAGGATGCAGCTACTACCGTGCGCTTGCTGGAGAATGAGCAGCGGGCCCGCCTCACTGCCGAGGCCGAGCAGGCGGCGCTTTCGGTCTGCTACAAGGTGGGCGGGCGACCCGACCCGACCAAACCACACAAGGGACTACTTACTGAGCGACTGGGCATTTCTCAGCGTAGTGCCGAGCAACTGCTACGTGATGGCCGGCTGCGCTACACCTGCGCTGGCAAGAAGCTGTATCGCGTGAGCGAACGAGCCTGCCGTGAGTTTCTGGGTGACCTGCTGCCCACCTAATACCTCTTGATTTTCTGGATTTTACAACTAGCTGATTTCCTCAGCTTGGCCACGCCTTGCCCTTTTCTTACCTCTCACTCTCCCACATCATGCGCATCACCCACACCCCAGCCCTCCGCCCTGGTATTGACTCGCTCCGTGAAGATGGCCTGCCCTGGCTCACACCTGAAGTCTGGAATAACCCACCACTGGGCTATAGCGGCCTTAAGCTCATTTGGAACTACGCTGAATTGTGTGACGACAGCATGGCTCCGCGCATTCCAAAAGGCTGCCAGGTGAACGTCGCACCAGTAGTCGAGCGCAAAAATCTGGTGATAGGCCGTGTATACCTCTTCGACGGACGCCATCCCTACACCGGCCAGCCCTTCTGCCAGATGGCACGCTTGGTCAGCGTGCACGACACTCACCTACTGGTGCGCGCCGACCAAGTGCCGACACTAACCGTCTGGCCCCTGCGGGCTGAAGAGCGCACGGCCGTGTGGGACGTGTACGAGGTCACGCACTACGTGAGCTGGCCCCTAGGGGCTGAACCTGCCCCAGCGCTCGCTAGCGCCGTGCCTCTGGCTGCCTCTGCCTAAACCTTCCTCTCGCCTCATTTCCCCCACTCAAATGAACAAGACCAAGATTGCCCGCTACTATCCGCTCTACCTCGACATGCTGTGCACTAAGGCCCAGCAGCCCCAGCGCACGCTGCTGGGCATGATGGAAAACCAACTGCGCGCCGAGACGCTGCTAGCCAGCGCCCGCCGCTTCTCGGTCGGGCTGAAGGACTGCGATAATCCGCAGCGGCGCTACGACTACGTGGGCTGCGTCACTGACGAAGTGGTACGCGAATTCGTGCCGGCCCGCGTCTTCAACTGGGCTCACCTACAGGTATTGACGCTGCCCGCGCCTGACGACTTCGGTGCAATTACCCCCACTACGGGCTGGGAAGCCTATCTGCAAGGCGGCACCTCCGTCATGGGGCTGCCAGGCCAGCCAGCGCCAGCACCCAGCGAGTGCGAGCCCACCCTGCATGTCCGGCGCCAAGGCACGGCCCAGGACTTCGCGCCCTTGCTACGGGGCTTGCGCGCCCACCAAGCCAAGCAGCGCCGACGCGCTCAGCGGCTGCTGGCCCAACTCTGGACCTACCACTGGCAGCAGCAGGTAACGCGCCAACTCGTCACCGTTGAGGCTGCTCAGGCAGCAGAGGGGGGGATTGCAGCATGAAGACGAAAGCTAATATCATGTTCTGGACGCGGGCGAAGCGAGGAGAAGATAAAGCCAGTCCTACGTGTACCGCACACATCCTTTGTCGCATTACCGTGCGAGGGCAAAAGGCGAACTGCATTAATTTTCATACCGGCCTAGAAATCAGTCGGAGCAATTGGCGAGCGGCGGGCATGCACTCGCACACTATAGGCAAAACGCAGGCTGACAAGCATGTCAACACGCAACTAACCAGGCTAGCCGACCAGCTAACGGATATTCATGCTGACTTAGAGCGTCAGGGTAAACCAGTTACTGCCAGGGCTATTTACAGCTTATACCAAACCGACGGGGCCACGCTCAGTCTACTTGAACTGTACGATGCCTTTCTCGCTGAACGCAAAACACTCATTGGGGTAGAAATAAGCGAATCGTCTTACAAAGTGACTGTTTGGCGGCGGCAGGTACTAGTCAATTTTTTAAAGACTAAAAAGTTAGTAGACCTGCGGCCCGAGGAATTCACGCACAACCTAGCCGATAAGTTTATCCACTGGGGGCTGACGGAAAAGCACTATAAGCGCAACAACATAAATAAGGCGCTACAAAATGTAGTCGGGGCGCTGCGCTGGGCGGTGCGGCGCGAATTACTTGACAAAAATCCGGTAGAAATGTATAAGTACAAGGCGGCAATTGTAGCCGAGATAAAGTACTTGAATGTAGGAGATTTGCAGCAGCTTACGGCACTAGAATCGCTAGCATCATACCTTGAAAAAACGCGCGATTGCTTCGTTTTTCAATGCTGGACTGGGCTGGCACACGCTGACCTAGTGGCCCTCGATATAGCCCGTGATGCGGAGTATCACAGAGACAAAGGCACTGGGGAGTTACGGCGGGTGCTGCGCATTACGCGGGCAAAAAGCACGATGCAGAAGGGCTATGAGTGTGTGATTCCTCTGTTGCCCGAAGCCGAGCGCATACTTGCTAAGTACGAGGATGAACTACCAGTTGTCTATAACCAACTGTATAACCGACATCTCAAGGATCTAGGCCAACTCTGTGGCTTTGAAGCCGACAAAATGACCTCGCACGTAGGCCGCAAAACGGCTGGGGTTATGATGCTGAATTTCGGCATTCGAATGGAAACCGTCAGCAAGTTTCTGGGGCATAGCTCCACAAAAATGACGGAGAAAATCTACGCCAAGATTCTCGACACGACGGTTGTAGATGACTTCAGTAAACTATTTGGGGGTCCGCCGGCTCCTGCACCGCGGGTTTATCAGCTACCCGCTCCTGCGCCTGAACGGGTGGAATCAGTAGTACTGCGTCCTGCTCGTCGCATTACTCAGCCGAACACTGAACTGTTGCCTGAGCCGCCCAGCGAAGACAACCGCTGGCGCAGACCTCCTCCCACCACCAGCCGTCAAGGTGACGCCCCCAAAAACGGGCGTGTGCTACCGATGTGGCAAAATGACAACGCAGCCTAATGGGTAACTTCTCAAAAACGCTGGTGCGTCGCCTTAGCGGTCACCCGCCCCGCCCTACTCGGCCAACCAGCCTGCCCGACAATGAAGGCCAACTGGCCCTGCCCGACGGCCGCAAGCTCTGGCTGCAGCGCGTGCACCGATGCGACTGGCACCGTCTGCCTAAAGGGGCCCAGTTAATGCTCATCCGCACCACCCGCAGGCACGAGCCCTGGCAGCAGGCCACCGAGATGGCTACGGTGCTCGACAACAAGCTCAGCCACCCTGCCGCGCCCTGCCTGGTGCTGGCTTGGGGGTGGCTGCCCGAGGGTGAGGTTGATAAGCGGCCCGCCACCATCCTGCGGCTGGCCGAGCTGCACGTCCTCCTGCGCTACGAATTGCGCGCCAGTCACTGCTCTGAAGTAGTGGCTACCATCAACCCTAGTGTGAATTAGTGATGCCGCAGGTTTCATTTTATCCCGACTCTACGACTACCGCCGGCCAAGTCCTCAACTTACCCGAGGTGCTGGCCGGCATCAAGGCCGGGCGCTGGCGGGCCGAAGTGGAGGCAGCGCGGGCGGTCATCGGCAACAAGGCCGCCTACGCAGCCGCCAAGCGCAAGCTGCCGGGCTTCACCACGTCGGGCACGTTCAGCACCCGCAAGGCCGAACAACTGCTGGCGCATTCGGGGCTGCTTTGCCTCGATGTCGACAACAAGGACGCCAACGCCGACGTGGACCTAGTGGCGGCCCGGCGAGCCATCGAGGCCGACAGCTACACCTATGCCGTGGCGGCCAGCACCGGCGGCGTGGGCTTCTTTGTGCTGGTGCCAATTCCGGCCGATGACCACAAGGGAAGCTTCCGGGCCCTGGCCGCTTACTACCAGCAGGCCTACGGCGTGGCCGTGGACCGCGCCTGTCAGGACGTAAGCCGCCTGCGCTTCGTCAGCTACGACCCCGCCCTTTACCTGAATGAGCAGGCCGCCACCTTTGAGGAAACGCTGGCCGAAGCCAGCCGCCCGACCAGCGTGCCGCCGGTGAGCGCCGGCCAGTGGCGCCCCAGCGCCCGCGGCGAGGGCTACGGCCAGCAGGCTCTCGACCGGGCCTGCGACAAGGTGCTGCGCGCCGCTGACGGCGAGAAGCGTACGGTGCTCAACAAGATGGCCTTACTCTGCGGGGGCTACATCGCCGCCGGATTTCTGAGCGAAGCCGAGGCCGAGCAGGCGCTACAGGATGCTATCAGCCGCCGGGAGGTAGATGACTTGCCGGCAGCCTTCAAAACTATCCGCATCGCCATCGCTGACGGGAAGCTGCGGCCAGTGCTACCGCCACTGCTTCAACAGCACGTGCACGAGCGGCTGCGGGGCGGCGCTGGCGTAGATGCCGTAGCCACGGCCCTGGCCGCCAGTCAAGGTCTGCCGGTGGGCACCATAGAGGCGGCGGTGAAGGCGGCCGCCGCCGAGGCAGAGGAGGCCGTTCCGGTGCTGGCCTTCTGGGAGATGGTACCGGGCTCGGCTAAGCGTGACCCGCCCATGAAGTTAGTGCTGCGCCTCAACCTGCTCCGGCAGTTCCTAGCCCGCCACGGCTTTCGCAAGTTGCCTGTGGGCCAGAAGGTGCGGGTAGTGCGCCAGGTCGAGCAGGTGGTGCAGGAGGTGACACGGGCCCAGCTCAAGGACTTCGTGCTAGGCTATGTGGAGGAACTGCCATTTGCGTTTGACGGTACCTACCGCGACCGCGTGGAAGAGCAGGTGCAGGCCCAGCACCGCATGCTCTTCGACGAGGGTACTAGCGAATTTTTACCGACCCTAGGCGGCGAGTTTATGCGCGACACGGCCAAGGACGCTTACCTATTCTACCGCAACGGCGTGGTGGTGGCCACCAAGGACGGCCCTGAGCTCAGACCCTACGCCGAACTGCCAGGCCTCGTGTGGGCCGAACAACTGCGAGCGCGCGACTTCACGCCGTTGAGTCAGGAAGAGATTGAAGCCGGTGAGTTCTTCAAGTTCCTTTGGAATCTGTCTGGTAAGAAGCCCGAGCGGCTGAAGGCGCTGCTGTTGTTCCTAGGCTACTACCTGCACGGCTTTAAGGACCCGAGCAACCCGCGCATCGGCGTACTGCTCGATGAAGGGCTAGGAGTTGAGGGTCAGGCCAACGGGGGCACCGGCAAAAGCCTACTGTTTAAGGCGCTCGGACATTTGGTGAAAGTGGTGGAGGTCGACGGGAAGGGCTACGACCCCAAGAACCCAAAAGCTCTTCAGCAGGTCACCGATGCTACCCGTGTCATTTTCTTCAATGACTGGGAGACGCATCGCGTTCCGTTTGACCGCCTGTTCAACTTCGCCACCGACACGCTCACGGTTGAACGACTTTACACTGGTCAGCAGAGCTACGATTTTGAGGTTAGCCCGAAGGTCGGCATCACCACCAACGGCGTCATAACGGGCAAGGACAGCAGCCATGACCGCCGCAAATACGAGTTGGAAGTGGCCGCCCACTACCACGCTGGTAAGCAGCCTCGTGACGAGTTCGGCCATAACTTCTTTTCGGGCTGGCCTGCCGGCGGTCAGGAGTGGGCACGCTTCGACGCGCTGATGGTGCACGCCTGCTGCCTATACCTAGAAACTGGTGGGCGGCTGACTGCTCCGGTTTCAGAACATCTGGAGCAGCGGCGGCTGGTGGCAGCCACCTCAGCCGGCTTCGTCGCCTTCATGGATGCTCAGTCCCGCGAGCAGAAGCTATACCGCAACACGCTTATCAGTGAATTCCGGGCAGCCGAGGGCTACACGGAGGCAGCCATGACACCGCACAAATTTGGGAGTTGGCTTAACCAGTACAAGCAGCTTAGTACTGACTTTGAGGCAGGCCAGGATAGACAAGGTGCATTAACTGGCCAGCGGTGGATTATGCTGGCTCGGGTAGCTGCTAATGAAGCTGCAGGCCACCAATGAACACTTTGAACACTTCATTTCTATTGTAGCTCCTACCCTCTGTTTTTATACTTTTCTTATACACGTTATATAAGAAAAATAATAAAGTGTAATAATAGGGGCTAGTAGGAAAGTGAAGTGTTCAAAGTGTTCAGAACAGCCCAATTTACTATTAGTCAGATAATAGAATAAAAACAACCAAGTTCCAATCTGTTCGCTCATTTCCTCCCCCATGCCCCAGTACCGCCCCAACAAGCACCCCAACTACCAGGCGCGGCTAGTGCTCACACTTTACCGCGATGGCTATGCGAATATGAATGGTGAGGCAGCCCGCGCCCTGGCTACTGATGTAGCCGCCCTACGGCTGTTTGCGCCGGCCAGCCTTGACGCGCCTTACTGGCAACTGATGGACCTGACTGCTGAGGAGAATGGCGGCCCGGCACTGGCTGGCAATATTGCTATCTGTAGGCGCACAGACCGCCTAGGCCACCTGCGCTTCCGCTGCGCCGCAATGGCCACGGCCTTGTTTGCCTGCCTGCCTGATGACACCACCCTTCTACGCCTTGAGCTGACACCTACTGAGCACAATTGCTTTCAACTGCTACCAGTAGGCTAGCGGCCAACCTTCACTTATCACATGCTTCTCCTCGAAACTTCCGCCCCTGCTACCCCTCTTGTCGCTGAGCCCGCCCTGCTCACGGTCAACTTCAGCGGCCAAGCCTACCTCAACCGCGAAGCTAGCCGCCTGCTGCCCGCCGAGATGCAGCAAGTACGGCTGACCGCCCCCACGATGGTTGGCGGCCACTGGTGGCTGCTACCCGACATCACTGGCGTGCCAGTACATCGGCGCGCCGACCGGGTAGGTTATCTGCGCTTCAATGCCGCTCAATTTGCTGCGCAGGCTTTCGCTGCCTACCCACCTGGTACCAAGCTGCTGCACTTCGAACTACGGTCTGTCGGGGGTGGCTTTTATCAGCTACACATATTTTTCCCCAATGAGGATAAATGCTAATAAATGCTAACATTTTGGCCGTGTTCCCTAAGAATTTCGGTCACCTGGACTAGCGGAATGCTGCTCAATAATGCCTAAAAACACCTACGCGCCGCCTCCTAAAACCTGCCTCGAAACCAAGCAGCTGACGATAGCTTTCCTGAAGCAGCATGGTTTACTAGAACCTGGCCACCGGCAGTTGACGGTGAGTTGGAGCGTGGGCGGCCAGGAAGCTGGCAGCATTTCGGCGGAGGTAATCATCACCGACGAGCAGAGCTTTCTACTGCTGTCCTACCAGATAATAAACGGCAAGACCTGCGAGTACCAAGTTGACCTAGTACGGGTGGCCAGCAACCTGCCCGGCTCAACCGCCAGCCGCTTTTATATGGTGTGCCCAGTCACCGGCCGCCAGGCTTCTATTCTCTACCTGCGGCAGGGCACGGAGCTTTTTGCTCACCGCCAGGCCTACCCAACGAAGCGGCTTTATTATGACTCGCAGTTGGAGCTAAAGAAGTACCGCGGGCTTAGCAAAAATGTCGAAATGGAGAAGATTGTGCAGCGAGAGCATGGCCGCAAATACCGCAAGGTTGTCTATGCGGGCAAAGAAACAAAGTGGTCTAGGAACCTAGATATGAAAGCTCTTGGAGCCCGTATTGCCACGACCCAAGCTATCCTGCGGCTAGGACCCTACTAGCGCCTAAAGCTGACCTAGTTTCTGCGCAACAACTCGCAGATTATACAATAGTATATCAGCCAGTTAGCGAGAAATGCAGCTTTCCAAATTGCTAAGGTCTGCTAAGGTATTTTCAGGCGATGGCCCTTTACAGCCTGTTAAGAACTGTTAAGGTGTAGAAGGGCAAAAAGCCCTCTGCATTGCCGCCTTAAAGGGCTCACCAAAATGGTGACACCCTTCACTGACTGGTCGTGAGTTTCCGGACCAGCGCGCGCAGGCGCGCGAGGCTTGTATACAAATGTAGACATTTTGAGTAGTGCGCTGTGTAACATGACCTGGGCAATAATTCGCTTTTAGCCTAGTGACTAACAGACCTTCGGGCATGTCAAACACCACACAATTCCACAAGAAAAGACCGGCCCGCCGGCTAGCTATTATCCCGGCTTGGCGCCGCGCTTTTTTAGTGTCGCTGTGCCTGAACGGCAATGCCAGCGCGGCTGCCCGCGCCGCGCAGGTTGACCGCACCACGGTCTATAAAGCCAAGGAACGAGATGCAGCTTTTGCCGGAGAGTGGGCGGCCGCCGAAGAGGTAGCCAGCTCGGCCCAACTGCGGGCCGCCTTGCAGCGCAGCGCCGCCGCCCTGCTGCCCACCACCGAGACGCACAGCTACGAGGTGGCAACAGCCCACGGATTGCTGCTGGCTGCTTTTACTACGCGACTGCCCTCGCTGTTCGGCCCGCAGGCAGCAGCCACCGCAGGCCCAGCTTCAGTGGCTCCCAGCTACGACCTGTCCCGGCTGAGCCCTCGGGAGCGACAGCAGCTCGTGGCCATCACCCGCAAGGCTGCGATTCAAGCATGAGAACCGTCAATGAAATCTGGCTGACGGTCGATGGTAAGCGTGCCTCGCTGGATATGGATAATGGGACGCTGCTACTGCCCACGTTCCAGAGCAACGACCGCACCTCGCCCAGCACCCTCGAAAACGACTACAGCCCCGAATTCTCGGTACCAGCGACCTCGAAAAACTCCCGGCTGCTCCAGTATGCGGCGGCCAGTCAGAACGTGACCGGTACCGCCTACACCCGTGTGCCATGCATGCTCACCTCAGGCGGGGTAGAAACCCTACCCCAGGCCTTGCTCTACATCAAGGGCTATGGTTCGGGCCGCTACAACTTGCAGATTACCGGCGGCAACCGCCGCCTCGTGGACGCGCTGAAGCACCCCGACGGGAGCGATAAGAAATTGAGCGACCTCGACCTGAACCGCTTCAATCACTACTGGGTGCCAGCTGAGATACTGCCGCGCCTGAGCCATGATTATTTTGAGAAGAATGGTTGGGGCTACGAGCTGTATGATAGAGGCAAGCCGCTCGACCTGCAAGCCCTCAACCCTTACGACCTCTACCCCAGCATGAGCAAGCAGCTCGTGTGGCAGCAGCTACTCACTGACGCCGGTTTTACTGCTGACAGTTTGATGGATGAGGAGTTTTGGGCCGCGCTCACCTTGCCCTCGGCCAACGCCTTCACCTACGCCCAAGAATACCGCGACGCTCGCGCCTTGCAGGCAGGCTTCACCTACGACCCCCAACGCCCCAGCGGAGACCAGCGCCCCAATGGTACCGTTCGGCTCAGTGAGTTCCCGGCTGAGAAGCTGCCCTTCGGCTACACGCAGCGCAAGCCCTACCGTGCGCCCACGGTGGGCGCCACCTTCCTGAACTACACCTACACGGCCGACACCCACGGTTACTACGACTTGATGGCGTCGGTGCCGCTATTCTTCTCCTGCCGTGCCGACACCTTTGGCGAGGTCAGCTGCAAGGTGATTCTCTACGTCAATGGCCAGCCGGTACACGATGCGCAGGGCAACGAGATTGGCTTGGTCGAAAAGCGGGGCGCCTCCTTCAAAGAAGCCTTCACCCCGAAGCTCAGCCGCTTCCTGCTGAAGCCCGGCGACACGGTGACGCTATACTGGCAGGGCGACGAATGGAAAACCGGCCCGCTGAGTGAGCCGCCGCAGGATGCCTACTGGGCCATTGGCCCCTATGGTGGGCAGTCGTTGCTACCGAGCGGCCTGATGCTGGCCACCGAGGCCACGCTGACGGTCACACTGCTTGAGCCCTTTCCGGAGGGCGGCCTGGTCAAGCTGCAAGATTGGCTGCCCGACATGACCCAAATCAACTTCCTTAAATCGGTGATGGTGTTCATGGGCCTAACGGTGATGACCGACGCTTACCGGGCGCACCTGAAGCTTTCGCCTGGCTCGAAGCTGCTGCAAAATATTGGAAAGGCTCGCAACTGGACTGCGAAGCGCGACGCTACGAGTCGCCCAGGCTACCTACCCGAGCGGGCGCTGACGTTCCGGTTCGGTAACTACGCCAAGGTAAACAACCTCATTTATGAACCCGATGACAATGTGACTGAGGGTTATGGTAATGGCACCATCCTTATCAAAGACGAGGTATTACCTGACCGCTACGAGTTGGCTAAGCTGCCTTTCGCCGCCACAGAGAAGAGTCTTGATGTACCTGGCATGTTGCGCATCCTCAACTTCGAGGCCAACGACCTGACCGCCAAGCCACCCACTTACTCCACGATACGCGCCAAGCCCCGCATTACGCTCAAAACCGCCGAGCGCTTGCTAGAGGGCAAGCTGATAATGGTGCCCGAGACCGACCAGGCGCAGGCCCAGCTCCAGCCCTTCACCACGAGCCTAAGCTTCTTTGAGAGTCCCACTATCAGCCTGCTGCTCGACGAGACGGTGCTGACCGTGTATTGGTCAGACCTCCGGGCAATGCTGGACCGCGCACGTTACCTCGTCGAAAATTATCGCCTCACTGCGCAGGATATCACAGAGCTTGATTTCTCGGTGCCAGTGTATGACAAGGAGCTAAATGACTTCTTCGTCGTGTGCAAAATAGCCGAGTTCGATGCCCGCCGGCCGGTCGAGGTCACGATGGTGCGCCTCAATCCTGCCCACTTGCCCCCACCGATGCCGCCCGGCGGCATGCGCGAGTTCCACGGCCAAGAATTCTACGCCGGCGAGTTCTACTAACCCCCAGTCACTTACCTTTTTTCTTCCTTATCATGCCCGCCACCCTAACCCTGACCGCGACCGATGGTCAACACATTGCCGAAGTCACCGTGCCTACCAGCCTGAGCGAGGTGACGCTAGGCCAGTGGATAATCTTTATCAGCCCCAACGCACCGGAGGCCGACGCGGTGATGACGGGCCTAGCGCCCGAAGTACTCGACACGCTGAGCGACGAGGACCGCAACCAGATTCTGGAACTGCTGCTGTTCCTAACCGATGCTGGTATGCTACGGGAGCTGCAACCCTCGCAGGGCCTCTACGAAGTGGGCGCCTGCGCTCACGGCCTCTACGGGCAGGCCCAGAAGTATTTCGCTGCGCACCCCGAGCTAACGCGCTTGGCCCAGGGCGCCTACCTCTACGCGCTCTACCGCAACCCCACCGGCAGCACGATGCCCGCCCAAGAGCTGGCCGACACTCACGCCACCGTGCTGGCGGCCTCGGTGGTAGATGTGATTGCCGACTGCTACCACTTTGTCGCCAGTTGGGAGCACTACCAAGCAGGTGGCCGCCCGCAGCTCGGCCCCCAGCAGCCCGGCCTCTTGCGCATCGCTGGCCATAACCCGGCTGCCGAGTGGGATAAGGCCTACGCGCCCACCCCAACACCGAAGCCTACGGGCTGGCTAGCTAAGCTGGGCCTGGGTAACCCATGGAACCCCGATAAGCGGGCCGTGGCCTAGGCCGCTGCTACCCTTATCCTATCATTATTGACTTATAACTCATGCCCGATAATCAAACTGTCTTGCTGCGTGTGCAGCTTGACGAAGGCAAGACCGAAGAACGCTTAGCCGTGCTCGCTTCTAGCCTAGCCAAAACTCGCGACGAGCAGAAGGCGCTCACTAAAGCTCGCGAGCAGGGCCTAGTGAGCGAGGAGGGTTTTGGAAAGGAGTCAGTGAAGCTGACTAACCAACTACTGGTGCAGCGCACTGAGCAGGCCCGCTTAACCAAGGACCTGCAACTGTACCGCGATGCCACCGAGGGCGTGGGTACCTCTTACAAAAATTTGCAGAGCCAGCTCAGCCTAGCCCAGCGGCAGTTCCAACGGCTAGATGGCTCGGCTGACAACAGCACCGAGTCAGCTCAGGAGCTAGGCAAAGTCATTGATGGGCTTCGCAATACGTTGAAGGCCACAGATGAAACACAATCCAACTTCGCCCGCAACATAGGAAATTATCCCAAGCAGGGCAGCGAGAACATAGAGAAGCTGGTGCAGCAATTAGTGAGCCTTCAGGAGCAGCAAAAGCGCTACGTGGCAGGTAGCGAGGAAGAAATACAGGTGCGCAACCAGATTGGCTACGTGCAGCAGGCCGCCATTCAGCGAGGGGCTGCTGAGGGGAAGAGCTACGAGGAGACCACCAACCTAGTCCGCACATATTCCGATGCGATACGCCCCGCCACGGCTGACCTACTCAAGCTTACCGAGCAGCAGGAGCAGCTAGCCGCTTCGGGTGGCGAAGTGACCGAGGAGGTGCGCAAAATCGGTTTTCAAATAGGCGCGCTGGCCAAGCAAATCAAGGACACCCCAGCCGAGCTACCTGAAATCAAAGTGCCTACTGGCTCGCTCGAAGAGCTAGCGCAGGGCCTAGTGAAGATTCGGGAGCAGCAGAAAGGCGTAGCTGCCGACAGCCAGGCCTTCGAGCAGGCCGAGCGTGAAATCAAAGCCTATGAGGCCGCGGCTGTTACCGCTGGCGCTGAGGTCGGCCTGAGCTATGACCAAGCCAAAAAGCGCCTCGACCAGTACACAGCGCAGGTGCAGCCCCTAGTGGAAGCCCTGGTAAAGCTGGAAGCAGAGCAGGCCGAGGTCGCCAAGGGCAGCGAGGCCTACACTAAACTTCAGACGCGCATCACTACGGCTACCCAGGCCCTCGACAAAGCTGCCAAGCCGACCAAGAGTCTCAGCGGTGGCTTACTCGATGCGGCCCGCAACTCGGAGGCTCTAGGGGGCGCGGTGGGGAAGGCGACCGAGTATCAGGAGAAATTCAGCCAGGCCCAGGCGCTGGCCAAGATTGCCATTGGTGGTAACGTCACCGCCCTCGGGGCGCTGCGGCTAGCCCTGCTGGCCACTGGCCTCGGAGCGGCTGTAGTGGTGCTTGGCAGCCTCATCACGTTCCTGACGAAGACCGCTGCGGGTACAGCCATCCTTAACCGCGTGACGGCCCAGTTTGGCGCCGTGGTGAAGCTGGCCACGAACCTTGCGGCCGACTTTGGCGAGAAGCTATTTAAAGCGGCTAACGACCCCAAGCAGGCTTTTGAAAATTTAGTCGACTTCATTGGTACCAACCTGATGAACCGGGTAAAGGCATTCGGGGTGCTGGTGGATGGCATCAAGTCGGGCAACATCGGCAAGATTGCCGACAGCTTTATTCAGGCTGGTACTGGCATCACCGAGGGCACGGCCAAAATCAAAGCTTTCGGAACCGAGGTGAATGCAGCAGCCGACGCTGGCGCGCGCCTGAGTGCCATGCAGCGCCAGCTCGAGCGCGATACCAACGATAACATCGACACGAATAAGCGGCTGCTCAATGAGGTGGAGCGCTTGAAGAACGTGCGCGATAACGAGTTCAACACGCTGGCCGTGCGCCAGAAGGCTAACGAGGACGCCTACAAGGTGGAGATGCAGCGTGAACAGGCGCTGGTGAAGGTGGCCCGCGATAAAATTGCCGTGGCGCAGCTGGCCCTCGACCAAGCCGGTGGGCGTGGTCGGAGTGAGGAATTATTTAAGGAATTGCAGGATGCGCGCAATGAACTCAAGGATATCCAAGAAGATGCGGCAGGTAAGCAGAACGAATTAATAACCAATCGTTTTCAGCTCACCAAGGATGGCCTCGATAAAGAGAAAGATGCAACGGCTAAAGCGCTCGATGCGCGCCTGGCCCTGCGCAAGGATGCGCTAGCGCTCGAAGCGCAGCTGCTAGACCGGCAACTGAAAACGGTGCAGATCAACAGCGACCAAGAGCTGAGCTTGTTGCAGCAGAAGCTACGCAACGGCTACCAAGCCGAGTTGAATGTGAAAGCACTCACGGCGTCGGCAAAGAAGGTCATCGACACCAAGTATGAGTCAGACAGCCTAGCCCTGACCCTCGACTTCAACCGCCGCAAGCTCCAAGCCTCCCTGCAAGCTGAGTCCGACCTGACCACTGCGGCCCTGGCTGGCCAACGCGCTGGCAGTGACGAGGCTCTGAAGCTCCAAGCCGACCAGATAGAGCAGCAGCGCAAGCAAGCCATTGCTGGGCTACAGGCCAACGCGGATAACACGGCCGCCATCGCCAAAATCAATGCCCAGGCAGCTAAGCAGCAGCGCGACCTCGAATACCAGCAGGTAGCGAAGGCCCTGCAGGATGATATCGCCAACCGGGAGCGGCTGCTCGACAACAGCTACGCAGCTGGGCTGGTGAAGGAAGCCGAGTACCAGGAGAAGAAAGCGGCCATTGCCAAGATTGGGACCGACACCCAAACGGCCATCAACGAAAAGTACCTGCAAGACAACACGGCTAACCAAGAACAGGCCAACGCCAACGAGCGTGACGCTATCCAGCGCCATGCTGACCAAGTAAAGCAGACAGAGGAAACCAAGCAGGATATTCGCAACAGTACCGTTGAGTCGTTCAAGGCCGGCACAGACCTTGTGATTCAGCTGTTTGGGGAGGAGAGCGCCGCCGGCCAGGCCGCCGTGGCGTTCAAGAAGGTGCTAGCCCTAGCCGAAATCGGCGTGAACCTGCAACGCACCCTAAGCCTGAACGCGGTTGCCGCTGCTCAGCTCGGTGCCATTCCCATTGTCGGCCCTGCCCTAGGTGCGGCCTACCTAGCGACTAAGAACACGCTGGCCATTGTGCAGGCCGCCGTAGCAGCAGCTACCGTGCTGGCGCTAGAGCACGGTGGTATTGCGCACGTAGATGGTGGTGGCGTAGCCCATGGCCCAAGCCACAAGCAGGGTGGCATTCCGCTTTACTACCGTGGGCGTCCAGCGGGTATTGAGATTGAGGGTGGTGAGCCAGTGCTGACCAAAGGTGTAGCCGCCAACCCCTTGCTCCTATCCATGGCCAGTGCTATCAACCAGATGGCCGGCGGGCGGGCACTGGTGGCTAACCTCAGCCATCGCCATATGGCCCTAGGTGGCCTGACTTCCCCATCTCAGCTAGCACCGGCGCCAATGGTCATTGACTATAAGCAGCTGGGCGATGCGGTGGCTGATGCGCAGCGCCGGAACCCGCCGCCGCCTTCTGTCAACGTTTGGCGGCATTTTGAAGCAGCTCAAGACGCGGCCCAGTTCACCGAGACGTTAGGCCGGACCTAGGCAGCACCCGAACAATCAGCAACAAAAAAAGCCCCAGCTCAAGTAGTCGGGGCTTTTTTGTTATTGGGTAGGCGTGCTGGGTGGTGGCCCCTGATAATTGGCAACTCTCACCAGCTTGCCACTGGCAATATCATTGAGGAACGGCACCAGCAAGGCATTCACACTGATGCCTTCCTTGGCCGCCATCTCTTTGAGTTTTTTCGCCACAAATGGTCTTGGGTTTATCTCCATCGAGGCGGGCTAGTTAACAGATGCAGATAGGGTTGGCATTGGTTGCGCGGTGAGCTTGAGCATGTGGTGAAGTTCCTAAGGGCCCGCCTTAAGCCCAAAATCGGCTCTAAGTCTTGTTGCACAGAGCCCAGCGCACTGATGAAGTAAGCCTTACTCCTCAGCATGGCGTCCTTCACCGACATCGCCGCCGGTCGGCTCACGCGCTCGTCGCACTGGGTGCCGCCAGTGCAGCAGCAGAAGGCATAGTATCTTGGAGCATGATATATACTCGCGAACAAATTGAGCAGCTTAAGCCCGGGCAAGAGCTAGATGAGTTGGTTGATTTTTATCTCAACCATTCAAATCCAATTGAATTGCCGTTCGTAAATTACATTGCCCCCATAAAGACGGATTTTTGGTTTGATGGACAGTGGGTTACATTTTATGGTACACCGCCATTCTCCAGCAACAACAGAATAGCTGAACACGCAGCAGCAAAGCATAATCTGTTTGTCACTGAGGAATTGCCTTCTGGTGATTATAAGGTTACACTTATGGCTAATAACGGTAAGCAAAGGCTACCGCCGGTAGTAGCAACTACAAAGGCGCTAGCTGTATGTCGTGCTGGGCTTATTGGTAAGATTTCAGGAGTATAAGCGCATCATCGTAGCTTCGCGGCCCTATGAAAAAACTCTTACTCGCCGGCCTGCTGCTCAGCGGGCTAGGGAATAAAATATCCTGCTATGCCCAGTAAGAGCGAAAAGGAACAGCGCAAGCAACTGCTCCATAGTGTGCAACAGAGGGCAAGGGAAGAATTCGAGTTGAGCTTGCCAATGAGCAGCACCAGCTTTGTAGAGCTGTTCGACTATTTGGACGAAGAGCTAGCTCACCAAGCTTGTGACGATACCACTAAACTGACCAAAGCCTTCTTGGATAGATTAGGCAGTAATACCACGGTTGTGCTAGCGTGGCTGGCTGACAAGGGTGGACATTGTGACTGCGAGATTCTAGCAAGCGTAGAAGAGAAATTTGAGTAAGGAGTCACAGGCCCATTAGTCGCCCGGACGGGCTTTTTCGTGGGCTAAATATTAAGTGCATAATGGTTAGGCTATTGTAGCTTGGGGGCATGAAAAAGCTAGTATTACTGGGTGGCTTACTGGTAAGTGGGCTGTGTGCTTGTGGGGATGAGCAGGCCGGCAATACTGATAGCGAAGTGAGGATGCAGGTATCGGCGCAGGAGAACACTTGGTTGGAAGTAGATACACACTGGACAGGGGCTTTCGCGGGTTCAGCTCATGACGAATACACGCTGTACTTTGTCCGTCGAGGCGGCTGGTTGCAATACGATAAGCGCTGGGCGCTTAATTATTGGCCAGCCGCACCTGGACCTGTCTTACGCCGCATAGATGCCGACACTATCGCTGTGGATGTGCGGTACAGCAACGGGCGGATGCAGACCACCAAATATTCCCTGGAAGGGTATCAGCCCAAAGGAGAGCCCCGGCTGTGAAGGTGGGGCTTTTTTCGTGGGCTGAATTTTTTAGACACGGCTGCTGTGCAATATTTTTTAGTAGCTTGGAGGCATGAAAAACCTGCTACTGCTGGGCGGCTTGCTGGTGTGCTAATGGAAAATATCTCGCAACGCAGGCGCGACATACTAGCCTCAAACTTGCTGTTTGCTTCGCTTGTGCTCTCACTTAGTGCCTCGATTATACAGCCCTATCTACCCCACCAGCCACCGCGCATTTATACGCTAGGGTCTATTACCGCAGTGGCGACGGTATATCTACTGCGTGGCATGCTGTACTATGCGGTTAGACTAGGGAAACCGTGGGCTAAGAAATTATTATTGGCCATGTTCCTTTTCAATATTGTGGCAGCAATCGTCGTCTTCACCAATCCGTTAATGCAACAACTAGCTAGTCGTCCTTCTGAATTAGTCCCCGTGCTTATCGTGCAATCACTGCTTGCGCTAGCACTTGTTTTACTATTCAAGAAGCCTACTTTACGAGTTGTGTAAGCCTTAGCCACCCGCAACGATGAGGCTTTTTTGCTTGGGGATGGGCAAGGTTGCACAGGCATTTTAGCTCCTATGCACCTGCGGGCAGCGCTCGCGTCAGGAATGGCGGCTAGCTAGACAGTGGGCGGATATGGGTTAGCGGGCGCTGTACAACATTTTTTAGTAGCTTGGCGGCGTGAAAGGTATTGATAATCAGACGAAAAACCTTGTGTACAATTAGTGGTGCAACAAAGGTTTAGCCCACGAAAAAGCCCTCGGCCTAGGTTGGTCGGGGGCTTTTTTAGTGTTGCACAATAACTGTGTGTAATTTTTTGTGCTGGCTGTTAGGGGGTAGGATAGCTATGTAATTAATCCCTTGTCTGTGTCTCTCATGATGACTTCAAGCGCTGAGAAGTCAGCGTACTGCCATCTAAAGCTTTCCGCTACAGGGCTGGGAGCTATAGCTCCTTCATAGGCTTGACTTCCAATTGGCAGATACAATTCAGGCTGGCCCGACGCATCATATTTTACTAATTCAATCTCTTCTCGCTTTTCACTAAAGCGTAGATAGATACTGATAGCGTACCGTATTCTGCCTTCTTGGTTTAAGTAAGGAATTGTAGTTTTCGTTACTGCGGAGGCTGTATACCAAGTAGCAGAAGCTTGCCCACGCCGTAATAAAAAGTCTTTTGTTTTCTTTCTTGCTGGTACAGACTCTTTTGGAAAGAGTGAGTGAATAATCTTGGTGCCTCTATATAAAAGCAGTCTATGAACTACGGCAATGCCATCTGGATAAATATAGGCACCTTCATATAGTTCAAATTCGGTAGGCCGGCGATTATTTTTCGTTTCTAAAGCACCGTGTAAGTAAACCGCATCAGCAATACTGATATAGTCAAAGACTGGCATTAAGCCAGGTCGAAAGCGGCTTGGGTCGTCTATGCGCACCTTTTTCTCTCCACTGGGCGCGGTATATTCTAGCCACGTTCGATGTAACGAGTCGGGAGAATGACGCACTTGAATATGGTTTAGGCCGGTATGCTCATTGCCTGCCACGAGTATGAGACCACTTGCAGGTGATACACGCTGAATAGAAGTTGCTGCTAGTCCCATTATTACCACTCTGTCCGCATGCTTCAGCAGGTACCCGGCCGCGGCAGTGGTAATCTGGGCAAGTTGGCTGCTGGTAAGCAATACTTCTGGGGTAGTATTCATAGGTGCCAAGGTATGGAAAAGCCCCGGCTCCTGGATGGGGAGGCGGGGCTTTTTTGCTTCAGTGGTCAACGCCGCAGCCGCACTCTTCTATTAAACTCGGTTCGTAGAAATTGATTATTTCAGCAACAGTATAAATAGCTGCGTTATAATCAAATTCCAAAGCCATTATAAATATTTTCTTATACGCGTTTGGATAACTATCTCCACCATGTTTTGTGTGCGTAATTTCGTCTCTGCAATCCTTCAGCTTTAATACTATCTTTCTAAAAGCACCTTCCTTGGATTTATCAAATGATTTACCAAATACTACAGGCAAAACCTCCCATAATTTTTTCTCTGTTGAGAAATGTCTTTGTATCTGGTCTTTATTCCAAATTTCGGTATTCCGCTTTCCCTCTACTTTGAATTCGTAGTCCTCTGGAATTATATAATTAACGAACGCTTCTAAAGAATTGTATAGAAGTGTTACGAACATTGTAAAATTGCTAAAAAACGTATATGTAGCATCTAGTTGTTTGCGGACATCCAAACCTAAAATAGGTTTTTCTATCTCTAAAAGCAACAGCGCTTTGCGTTCGTTTATGTGCTTTAAAAAGAATTGAGCACCGTTAAAATAAAGAGTAATTGGGTGGGGCTCAATGATATGGTATACAACACCATCTTTTGTAAAGGGAAAGGTTTGAATAAATTTATCATCCTGGGTATGCAGATAGCTTACAATCTTGTTTGCATACCCAGGGGCGATAGATTTACCTAGAACAGAAGCCCCGCTGTTTTCTAATGCACTTACAGCTTCAGCATCTAGCTTCCATTCCTTGAGAGGCTTTCTAACAATGTGCTTCATAGTAAGAGCGGTCAGTGAACTTAATGCTGCTAAGCTACAAAAAAGCCCTACCTCCTTAAAGGGCAAGCAGGGCTTTTAAGGTTAGCTAAATATGTTTCCCATTCGGCGGCCAATAATATTTTGGTCATTTTGCTGCGCCTTCTGCACCTCTAGCTCTAGTGCTTGCAAGTTGTATGCACTCACAACAACATGCCTGCCATTGACTTTAAGAAATGCATAGTAGCTATTATCAGCCTCCTTTGCCGTTACGTAGCCATGCGAATTATTAAGACGCTGTAGTACAACCTTTGATAAATTCTGCTCTAGCTCCTGAGCTACAAGGACAATATCTTGTTCGTAAGCTTTCACCTCATCTTCAGCCTGCTTAGTTGCCTCTTCAAGCTGTCGCGCCTCAAAAGCCATGTTGAATGAAATGACAGTCGGAGGGTTGTCATTTTTCTTCATTTCCCCTTGCCTTTGTTTAAGCGTCTGCTGGGCTGCGGCCAGCCCTTCTTGAGACTTAGTTAGCCGTTTAAGGGAGGTTATAAACTTCTCCTCTGGACTGAGCTGTAAAGCTTCTGGACGTCGAAACCCCCCGGTAAGTCTTGATGAATCTGGCATTGTCGGTGAGAATTGATGAGGCAGCAATTTACCCTTACTCACAGACTATAACAAGGCTCTGTGGCTTTATTCTACACTCAGGCGGCGAGCCTCATCAAGTGCTAGCGAGCGAAGTAGGGCCGTCATAGCTAAGGAGTAGGTCGCCTACTTCCACGTATTAACCTATAGCACCCATACACCCCTGCTAGCAGCACAAGAAGCGAGGTGAGAAAAATAGGCCAGTTCTCCACTTGGACGCTGTAGATGAAGTGGCTTTTGACTTCTGGAAGTCTCATATCCGGCAAGGTATAGGGCTACTTCACTATGCCCAGGCGGCGGGCTTACAATTGAGGTGGGTGGACGCACTTAGTGCATAAAGGCTAACGTGCTAAAGCAAGCACCAACGCCAATCACAAAGGCCAGCAACAACACAAGGCTGAGTCTGCCTATCCTCTCGTCTTGCCCTGCTGCTTGGCGAACGTAAAACCACCAGCCTGCTGCTACAACTACTACCAAGGGCACGCCGCCCACAAGCAGTAAGAAATACCACAGGTAAGCGATGTTTCCGCTCAGGAGTAGGGTTGTGAGCATAGAATAGCAGAGGCTGTAAGCGGTAGGCTTACGAGGTGACAAGTGAGGGGAGACTGATAGCCCTTACTAATTCGTCGGCCCCGCATCAGTACGCGCCTCCACTACATTCTGCACGCTCATTGGCAACACTGAAAGCAAGTCCAAGCCAGCTGCCGCCTCAATGGCATCCACCGTCGTGCGATAGCCGCCCCAAGCCGAGTTCAGGCTATTATTGTTAGGCGTATTGATAGCAATCACTCGCGTGCTGCTAGTAACCCGACTCACATCATTATTGCCGGCCGGCAGCACCACAACCACCTTCCAGCAGTTCGAGGGCACGGTGACCTTGCCACCCGCAATGGTCGTTTGGTACCCTGCGCTACCAGTGCCGCCGCGGCCATAGCTGCCGCAGATAATGTAGAGCTCGTTACCGGCGCGCACCAGCGTGCGGCAATAGTCTTCTAGATTGCCCCACGTCTGCTGATTGTTGTTGGGCGCCTGGGGCATCATGTTGCTCATCAGAAACGTGGCCGAGTTGTCGGCGACCGTCGTTGTGCGGTCGGCGCTGGGGCAGTTGTGGCCGCGGTCAAAGCCGGAACTCGAGTAGTCGCTCATCTTGACTTGGTACCAGCCGCTGGGCAGGTCCGTATCGGCCCGGAAGTCATCCTGCCGAGCGGCGCTGCCGAGGTCGGCTGACCCTAGGTGCCAGCTCACCCAGATGGGCTTGCCTTGGTCCCGGTTGTAGCCGACCACATACTGCGGCTTTACCAGTAGATAGTTTGTGGGCGAGGCCGTGCTGGCTACGGCCCCACTGGGATTACCCATGGCCAGATTATCGTTGCTGTTGTCGACGGCCGGCTTAGCGTTGTCGGACTTCGAGCAGGCTGTAGCCAACAGTAGCAGCAGCCATAGGGTAGCCGCGCGAGGTAGTAGGTAAGGCATAGCAGGAAAGCAGGCCACAAAGATTCTGAGGTGAAAAAGAAAGCCCCAGCCTTTCGACTGGGGCATCAATCAGAAGTAGGTTAGACTAAATGTATGTCTTGTTGCCTTTGCTGTTGATATAATAGCAGCCTCCACGTGGACCAGTATAAACGGTATGGCCGTTATAGCTAGCCGGACAGCCGCCAGTTGTGGTGCCCCCACTGCTGCCTCCACTACCGGTTCCAGTAGTTGGACTACCGCTTCCGGTGGTTGAGCTAGCTAGTCCTATTTGGCTTTTGGATTGAACTAGGTTGTTCGAAAAGACGACGTAGATGACTATAGAGTTCGTCTCATCGGCACTCCATGAGTATGTAGTAGACGAACTAGTGCTTGCCGTTCCTAGGATGGCCGTTACCTGGCTGGTAGTCATGCCAGCTGTTACACGGTTGTAGTTGTCGATGTTGACAGCGTCGTTCGTCTGAGGGGCTTGTGGGTCACTGCTCTTTTTGCAGCTTGCCATGGCCAACAGAAGCATAAATAGATAGAAGGTGTGGTAAAGGTTCTTTTGCATAAGTGTTGAAATATTGACGAAAATGCTAACAAGTATACGCCATGAAAAACGCAACTTTATTGAATACTTACTATAGGACAATCATTAAGCAAAATCCTTATAAGACATTGTAATTTACTCTATTGCTAGCCACATGCTTCGCCTTAATCGCTTGCCTCCTGCTTGTCTAATCTACTTCCTTCCAAGCTGTAGCTGTACTACCTATTAACTCCTGCTACATATTTAGCTTAGGCAGCGCTGATATCTATTATTTTCCTGATAGCGGCCGTTCTTTTCTTTGCACTAATGCGCTACCTCTCGCGGCTGTTATTTTTACTTAGTTACGTGCTACAGGCAAGCCCCCTATTTGCCCAAGTGGCCCGGCCGGCAGCTAGGGTACACCTACCCTTTGACCTCGTGGGCGGGCTGGTGGTGGTGCGCAATCTGGAGCTCAACGGACAGCACGGAGACTTCATTCTCGACACAGGCAGCGCGTACGGCCTCGTCGTCGAGCAAGCCGCCTTTGCGGGTAAGCTGCGCACTACCACCAGCAGCGTTCTAGGCGTGGGAGGCACTGTGTCGCTGCAGCAACTCGCTGTTACCAGTTTTCAGTTCGGAGCTACGCACTATGGAGGGCTCACAGCGGTGGCCACCTCCTTAGCGCAGGTGCGGGGCTACGTCGGGCCGCACCTACTGGGCCTAATAGGCACTGAGCTGCTGCGAGACTACGAGGTAGTTGTCGACTACGCGCACCGACGCCTGAGCTGCTATCCTCTCGGGGCAGGGCCGCCCAGCACTCGCCCGTTTGTGCGGGGCGACTCGCTGGCGTTTACCCTCGAGCAAGGCAAGCCCGTGGTGAGCGGCTACATCGGCAAAACCCGCGCGCGGTTGCTGCTGGATACGGGGGCCATGACCAACAGCTTGGACCTGGCGTTCGTCGAGCAGCTACCGCCCGCAGTGCGCCCGCGGGTGCTAGGCGGCAGCGAGCCATTGACAGGGCTAGGTGGCCAGCAGCAGGCGCAGCGCGCTATCCTGTCCGAGCTACGCCTGCCGCCCACGGCCTGGCGGGAACTGCCTGTTACGCTTATCCGACTAGCCCGTCCCACTACCGGGCAGGCGCTGCCGTATCAGGGTATCTTAGGGGCCACGTTTCTGACGCAGAGTAGCATGGTCAGCTTTCACTATGGCCGGCATAAGTTCTATGCCCTAACCCCAAAGCGTCCCTAATGCTTTCTCTTTCTAAGCTGCTGCCGAGCCGTTATTTAAGGTCGGGGACGTGGTGCTGCTCGACCGGTCCCTGCACCGGCTGGTCATCCGGCTGATCTGGTCATCCGAGCGGCTACGGTTGGTGGTGTGAGTAGTGAGCTTGGTACTTACAACGTTGGGAGTTTAGATAATATGCACCCCGCGTCCAGTATATGATTCAAGCGCCTCTTGTATTATGCTATATTTAGAATTAGCATGGCATCTAGGGCATCGTATAATACCATCGCTCGGATATGCAAATACTTGCTGTCCATCTTCCAATGGTTCGGGCAATGACAACCCAGGCTGCATATTGAATACTATATGAGTCATTTCTGGGCATGCACCATTCAAGCACTTGTATTGCAGTTCGTATTGCGCCTCATCCTTACCTACACCCAGGCTAGCTAGATTGCTAATCTGCGCCGCCAAATCAGTTTGAGGCAAAAGCACCATCTGAGTCATTAAAGCAGGATAATTTGTATCCCAATCCGGCCTGATAGTTAAAATACTTTCACGCGTTGCAATCAATAAGCACTCTAATGCACCATCAAGAGCCACACTAGTCATATTGCCTTCCGCTTCAAAAAAATACCGATACTGTTCAAATTTCCTTTCTGCATTACTAAGCGCGGAGACGTAATCTCTTGGTCCCCTTGGGACTGACGCTGGACGTGTATCTACCATAGTGGGCAAGTATTCTGGTAGAAATGCCTGGTAGTGCGCCTGTAAAGATTCCTGTGTGTCTGCACTTAATTTAGCATAGAGCCTACTTAGATTGTGCTCACGAGGAACGGGCTTACCCTCAATGACTATTAAGCATTTCAAGTAAAGCTCTACAGCAAAGGCACTTGTTGCTACTGAGACCACTCTCATCATCATATTCCCAGTAGGAATATTACTTGCATCAAGCATAGAAGTACTGGCGTCAGTGAATCCTTCAGCCTGTGCAAAAATATTGTATGGGTCTACTACTGGGAGTGGCATTTTCGTTACCTGAAGGTGATTATAATTAGTTATTCATGGCCATAAAGTACTCCTCAGCCCTATCGACCACGCATCGAAAGTATAGACTATATCGTAACTTATCTAGCATGGTGAAACTCACCTGCCTCTCCAACGGCCACCCGCATCCTGTCGAAGCTGAACTGACAGACTTGGACTTGCCTAGCTATGTAATCTATGGGGTAGGCAAGAAGGAAACTGAGGCCGAAGCTGACCTTAAAAAGAAGTGGCCGAGTACATCCGCTTATTAGAGCAGGCCGACTACACCGTGTTGCGTGGCTAGCTTGCCAGCATGAATTTCTACGCTTTCCGCTTGCTTTCGCCCGTCATGCAGCTCGTCTGGGTGCTACGGCACGGCACCTACCTAGCCCAGCGCTGGGATGACGAGAGTGGCGTCAACCTCTACCACTGTGCCGATGAGGGCCGCGGCTTCTTTGTCGAGGTAGGCATTGATGACGGCCGGGGGCAAGCCATAGTGCTGCGCAGCTTCGTCAGTAGTGGGCCGTTGGAGGATTATGCGCACGGGGTGCGTCTGCCAGAGTAGAAGATAAAAAGCCCCAACCGGTTAGGTCGGGGCTGCCGAAGTGCTGGTAGTAGTTGGCTTGACCTCTCGTGAGCCGCTATCGCATATAAGCGCTGTCTAACGCTTTCCAAATGAATACTGCGCGCCGACTAGCACGTTGAGGAAGAGGCGGTCGCTAAACGTGCGGTAACTATTACCCACTATCGCGCTCAGCAGGGCATTAGCCGTAAACTCTACATTGGGTAGAAAGGCATAACGCAGGGCGGGGCCCACTGTAAGGTTAGTCCGGGTATCCGAACCCTTAAAGGCTACATAATTGATACTGTCGTTTCTAGTGTATTTGCTGGCCGCATGTACGATAGTGACCCCTGCAAGACCATCCAAATGCCACGGTGAGGTTGGGGAAGTAAAGGTGTAGCGTAGTAGTGCAGGCATCACTAAGTGATAGTAGTGATAACTATCGATACTCGGCCCTGGTCCGGAAGAGTAAGAAGCAATAGCTTCTGTTCTCCCGTGATAAGAAGCACCTAGCTGCACGGCTAAGCGGGGACTCAATGCTAGTCCAGCTGTGAGTGCAGGACCGAATAAACGATCGGGCTTCCCTTCACTAAAGGGACGGATGGAAAGGACACTAGCCCCGGCACCTACGTAAAAACGTGGTGCGCTTTGAGCGGAGCTGACCAGGGGTAACAGGGTGGCCAGTAGGCCGACCGCAAGTAGAGTGCGCGTACACATTAGCTAAAGGAAAATGAAAAGCGATGGAGCTATCAGGTAGAGTCCTTTAGAGCCCTAGGCGTTGCACCAATATCCTCTCTTCGCCCTCTACCTACTAAAATAAAGGTAAGATGGTGAGGCTACACCAACTGTTGCAGCATTAAATCGCGTTAGTGTTTACAACTAATTTCCAAGGCAATCACAAAACATTTATCATTGACAATCAATCAACTAAATGTATATCATATCTCATATACATAAACTAATATGATTAGCACGCGTTTCTTTAGGGCCCAGCTATTCTTTTCGCCCTATGCACGACGTCGTTCTGGTCCCCGTCCCTGAGGCGGTACTGCCCGCCTACCTACCCGTCTTTGCCTGCCTCGTGCCAGCGGGCTTTCCTTCGCCGGCTGATGACCATATAGAGGCCCTATTCGACCTTAACCAGCTACTGTTTCGCCACCCTGACGCTACCTACCTAGTGCGTGTGACAGGCGAGAGCATGGCAGGTGCAGAAATCCACGCGGGTGATCTACTAGCGGTAGACAAGCACTTGGAGGCTGACCACGGCCACATCGTGGTGGCGGTGGTAGAAGGCGATTGCACCGTGAAGCGATTAGAACGCCGAGGCGCGGACTGGTGGCTAGTACCGGCCAATCCGGCCTTCGAGCCTTACCGCATCCGCACGGGGGAAGAGATTCATATCTGGGGCGTAGTCACCCACGTGGTGCACGAGCTGATACCTGGCAAGCTCAACGCCTTGCTGCTTAGCCGGGACTAGCCTATGTTCGGCCTGCTAGATTGCAACAACTTCTACGTGAGCTGCGAGCGTGTCTTTCAGCCCCGTTTCGAGGGTAGGCCCGTGGTGGTACTCTCCAATAACGACGGCTGCATCATCTCACGCTCTGCTGAAGCCAAGGCGTTGGGCTTGGCGATGGGCGCGCCCTACTTCCAAGTCAAAGAGTTATTGCGCCAGCACCAGGTGCAGGTGTTTAGCTCCAACTATGCGCTCTACGGGGACATGAGCCGGCGCGTGATGTGGTACCTAAGCCACGTCACGCCGGGAGTAGAAATCTATTCCATCGACGAGGCCTTCCTCGACCTAGCGGGCTTAGACACCCACATGAAGCCTTACCTAGGTGGCGGACTGGAGGCCTTTGCTCGCACTCTGCGTGCCAACGTCAAGGCTCGCACGGGTATCCCGACTTGCTTAGGCATCGCCCCTACCAAAACCCTGGCCAAGCTCGCTAACCGGGTGGCGAAGAAAACCCCAGACCTAGGGGGCGTGCTTTACCTCGACTCGGCTGATCGTCGGGCCTGGGCCCTCGGGCAGGTAGCCGTTGGTGACGTGTGGGGCATCGGTCGCCAGTACGCCCAGAAACTCACGGCCGCCGGCATCGACTCGGCCGCCGACCTCTCGAAGGTGAGTGAGGCTTGGGCCCGCAAGATGCTCGGCGGCGTAGTGGGCGCGCGCTTGGTACGCGAACTGCAGGGCTATTCGTGTTCGGGCCTGCACCTGAGCGAGGACGGCACGCTGAGCCGGCAGAGCATCAGCTGCTCGCGCACCTTTGGGCGGCCGCTCACCGCGCACGCCGATGTACGGGCCGCCGTTGCCTCCTTTCTGACGCGGGCGGCCGAGAAGCTACGCGCCCAGGGCGACCAAGCCTACGTGCTGACGGTGTACGTGCAGAAGAACCGCTTTGACCCAAGGGTGCCTCCCCCCTACTCACGCTCGGCCACCTTAACGCTGCCCGGCGGGCCCTCGGCTGATACGCGCGTGCTAGCCCAATATGCCGGGCACTTACTCAGTAAAATCCTGGAGCAGGGCTGCACTTACCACAAAGCTGGTGTGGTGCTCGACGGGCTGGAGCCGCCCACCACGGGCCAGCAGTTGGGCCTGTTTGCGCCGGCCGCACCGGTGGCCGAAGCCGTGGCGAAAATGAGTACTGACCGGCCGCAACTCATGGCCACCCTCGACGGGTTAAACGCGCGCTTTGGCCGTGGTACGGTGCGATTGGGGAGTGCGGTGCCAACGACCCTAGTAAGTGGACGGGCACCCTGGCAAGGACAGGCGCAGTGGCAGTCGGGGGCGTTCACGACGCGGCTCGAGGATTTGCTGACGGTTAGCTAAATGAGGCTCTGCGCTGGTTGGTCGCCTAGATGGCCACCCGAGCGGCTGCGGCTGGTAGTTTGGGTGCTTAATGTAGGAGCTTCTTTCTTATTGATAATTGTTAAATAAATAAAGCCTCGACCCGACCGGCCGAGGCTTTATAAATAATAAAAAACTCTAAAATTTTTCAGCAATGACACTTAGAACTTCTTGAGATATTTCATCAATTTGTTGTCTTGCGATTGGGTATATATCAATGAAAGCAGCACACAAGTAATCTAGAGGTGAAATCCTTTTACGGAAAGCATTGTAAAGCCCTCTATCAATATTAGGATGACGTGCAAAGGTTTGACGCTGACCAAAATTATCTAGCGGAAAGTTTTCAGGAATACTTGATTCATCCCAATCGTCAATTTGCAAGTAAGATTCACGGTCTATAAAGTAAATAGCAAGCGTATTTAGGCAGAATCCAACACATGTACCTAACTCTGGCAAACCGCTCAAACTTTCAAACTTTCCTTCAGCATTGTAAGCAGAGCCATCAAACACACAACTGTATGTTATTTCGCTATTCTCGCAAACCCGTTTGCAATGCATCAAGAATGCACCTATTTCATTCTCATCATCAACCTTCACAATATTGATGATTTTATAAACAAACCATTTACTTGGATCAAAACTATTAAGCAGCTGCGGAGCTCCACAGTAATGGTGCAAATAATTTACGTCATTCAGCCTGATTAATATACCAGCATGACATGGAACCTTTGCATCGTCAAGTTCTACTGCAATGGCAACAAAACTATTGGGAAGAGCAGATTCATTAAATCTAACTAAATCTTTTTTGATATTCATGCTAGATTATGTTATGAGTACTACCTGCCCTTAGAACTTCTGATAACCCGCTATACATAAATGCGATAGGCTCATCATTTCTCAAAGGTTTTAAAGCTATGAGAATAGTTCTTAAAACGCCCCTATCAGCTTGAGGATGGTCAAAAAGTCTCATCAACTTTATAACCTCTGCTTTAATCCTTGGCTTCTCAACTGCTTCTATAATCCTTTTATAGATTATATCAAATCGATCTAGTGATTTTTCATTTTGAAAATCTTGATAAAAGTTCTTAAAAAGCAAGTAGGTTTCTTCTGTTACGTAGCTATCCATCAAGGAATAAGTAGGCTCATCTTCTACTTTCCATTTTCTCAAGACACACAGTCGAACATCGGAATAGAGTAATTTATTTAAGCGCTTAGCCTGCTGCTGCGAACACTCTACCCTAATATCTTTGCCATCTACATCAAGATGAATATTAGATTTTGTTTTCCCACCAGCTTCAAACAGCCGCCCTTTAATAAAATCAACCTTTTCACTCCACTCAATTCTGCGTCCTCGTTTCAGGACAAAATTCTTGGCCTTGAACTCAGTTGTTAAATCTCTAGATGAATTATCTATCTTATAAGATACCTCATATCCTAGCCCGTTAGCCTTAATCTTATCTTGAACATTTTTTAATAGCCTTACATATTCGCTATTATATGAGCGCCCTTCAATTACATCAATAAACTCTGTGCTTATCGCATCTATACTTTCCGGGTATTCCAACACACCCTCGGCCGAGCCTTCCCTTATAGATATTCTGACGCCTTCCTCATTCTGAAATAGCTTAGCAATCTTGGATAGGGAATCCAAGAAAACTATGAAAGCATCAGCAGCCTCGATAGGCATACTATTTAAATGAACAGCATTGCCTTGGCTATCTGTATTAATCTTAAATACCAGTTCGTTTGCCATAGCGACCTATCGAATTAGAAAGAGAATATGACGCATGGGAAAAATGCAATTTAAAAAAGAAGGCAGAAATCCCTCTGCACTTCAATAAACCAAAACTAGCTACATACGTGCCTCAGCAGGGCAGCAGATGCAAACATAAGTGAGGCGACAATTTCTCTCTACTTCACAAACCACTTCCCCCACTCCTCACCTTGACACCCGCACCCATGAGCGCGCCCACTACAGCCACCAGCACGGTGCCATCCTCCTGCGGCACGCCCGTGTAGCGCTTGTCAATGCGCAGGCCCTTGAAGCCGTCGAAGGCCTAAGTACTGAATTTAGTGATGGGGACGTGCGTTCGTTTTTGTTAAACTTGGCATATCGTGGTTTCAGGCAAGAATAAAAAACGCTCATCCGGGGGCAGAACCGGGGGCAAAAAATAAAAAGCCGCCTTTACAAGGCTGTAAAGGCGGCTTTAGTGGGCCCACTTGGAATCGAACCAAGGACCTGCTGATTATGAGTCAGCTGCTCTAACCGATTGAGCTATAGGCCCCAAGCCGGCCCAAAGGGCTGGCTGCTGACCCAAAGGTACGGCAGATTTTCTTTTTTTGACGCAGCCGGTGCCAATAGCGGCCCCAACTTTGTGGGCCGGCAATCAGCCCGCTGCTTCTTTATGCTTCCTAATCTGCTTTTTGATTTTGGTGGTGTCATCATCGACATCGACTACGACCGCACTCCTGCTGCTTTCCGCCGCCTCAGCCGGGCAGGCAGCACTGTGGAATACTCGCAGGCTAGCCAGGCCGAGCTATTTGACCTGCTCGAAACCGGTAAGGTTTCGGCGGCGGAGTTTCGGGACGGAATGCGCCAGCTATACGACCTAGACGCCACCGATGAGGAGATAGACGCTGCTTGGCATGCGCTATTACTTGATGTGCCCGCCGAGCGGCTGGCCCTCATTGGCGAGCTACGGCAGGCTGGGCACGCTACGGCGCTGCTTTCTAACACCAACGCCCTGCACATTGCCGAAATAAACCGGCGCTTGGCCAAGCAATATGGCTTTAAGAATGGCATCGCTGATTGCCTCGACCGAGTATTTTATTCGCAAGAGGTAGGCTGGCGCAAGCCGGGCGAAGAGATATTCCACCACGCACTGCGCGAAATGAACTGGCAGGCGGCCGATACGTTATTCATAGAGGACAGCCCCCAGCACATTGCGACAGCCCGCCGCCTGGGGCTGCGGGTGCTGCACCTGGCGCCGCCTCTCACCCTTACCACTGCCTTGCCCGAAGCCCTGCGTGTCTTTCCCCAAGAATTTACCGGATTTACCTCCTCTCCCACCGCCTGATGACGAGCCCCTAGGGGGCTTCCCGGCCGATACTAGTGCGCCGCCTACTCTGGTGTGGGGGCGGCGTTTGTTTCGCCGCTACGAGCGGCCCCCGTCGCGCAGCCGCACAGCGTTTATCCACATTGGGCTGTTTGTGGTGACGCTCGCCACGACTATCCTGGCGGGCGTGAGCCTCACGCGAGGGGGGCTCGACTTTATCGATATTTCGGTGTTTAGCCTGCCCGCGGCGGTGCGCAACGACGAGCTAGGGCGTGGGCTGACTTACGCGCTGGCTTTCCTGGGGGTGCTTACAGTGCATGAGTTTGGGCACTACTTTGTGGCACGCTATAATAAAGTGCGCACTTCGTTGCCTTACTACCTGCCGTTTCCGCTGGGCCTAGGCACATTCGGGGCGGTTATTCGCATCAGGGAGGCCATTTATTCGCGCCGCGAGTTTTTTGATATTGGGCTGGCGGGGCCGCTGGCAGGGCTAGTAGTAGCGGTAGGCGTGCTGGCCTACGGCTTTACCCACCTGCCCGACCCACTGGCCTATGTGCAGCACATGCATCCCGAGTTTATTCCATTTGGGGCCGACTACGCTCGGGCCTACCAGGGCCAGGCGGGCCTCACCCTGAGCCGCCCCCTACTCTACCAGTTGCTAGAGCACTGGCTAGCCGACCCGGCACGCCTTCCTCATCCCAACGAACTGCTGCATTACCCCGTGCTGGTGGCCGGCGAGCTGAGCTTGTTTTTTACGGCCCTCAACCTTATCCCTATCGGCCAGCTCGATGGCGGGCACATCTTATATGGGCTACTGGGGCCGCGCCGGGCGGGGCGGCTATCGGGGATGTTGTTTGTAAGCTTTATCTTTTATGCTGGCCTAGGGCTGTTTTCGCTGCATAGCGACTGGCACATTTGGCTCTACGGAGCAGTGCCCTACGCGCTTTACCTCTGGCTGGTATTCCGTAAGGCCTTGCCGCGGCCTCGGCAGGTACTGGCACTGGGGGCGCTGGTGTGGGCGGGGCAGCTAGCGGTGGCTACACTGTGGCCAGCCGTGCAGGGGCAGCCGGGTTGGCTGCTATTTGGGCTGTTGCTGGGTCGGGTGTCGGGCATCTACCATCCTAGCGCTCCCGACGAGCGCCCCCTGAGCTTAGGGCGGCAGGTACTGGGCTGGGTGATGGTGCTATTGTTTGGGTTGTGCTTTTCGGCCTCGCCGTTTGTTAACGGATAATAGGGCGAGCAAGCGAGTAGGCGAAAATGGATAGAAGGCAACTAAGCCAGTAAATAATCGGCTAGCAGTCGGCACTACCTTCTCACCCAATTAAGCCTTATTTTTACTATTCTATGCAATTTCAACAAAGTCAACTTACCCGTTCTACTCAGTTTGCGGTGCGCGAGCATGGCTTCTTTGTGAGCCAGCGCGATGGCCGGGGGCAGGTCGATATCGCCGTCGAAATACCTTATGAAGAGCTACTTCCTATTCGCCTAGAGTACCGTAACACTGTGCCGCAGCGCCAGCTGCTGTGGGTGCTAGGGGGCGTTATTTATGCGGGCGTGCACGTGGCGCGCCCCTTCTTGCTATCCGACCGCCCGCTGCCCGATGATGTTTGGTTTTGGGCGTTTGGATTGGGAGCGGCACTGGTAGCTTTCTTTATCTATGGCTTGCACAACTGGTGGCACCAAGCCATTTTGCACACCGGCCGCCTACAGCTAGTGCTAGCCGACCACCCGCGCGACCGCCGGCAATTTCGCGACTTTACGCAAAAGCTTGATGCCCACACCAAAGCTTATTTGCGCCAAGAATACGGCGCCATTAACCCGCTGGGCTACATCGAGCCGCAGCTGCGCCGCGTAGCATGGCTACTCGACCTAGGCGTACTGAGCCCTGTCGAGGCTCGTACCTTGAACACTCGCCTCACGGGTCGCCTCTCGGAGCGCACCATCCGCAGCATGGGTCAGCGCCTCGAACCGCTATACGTCAATTAATCACTGATTTAACGAATAGCTCAGATACGCCCGCCGGTGGCGAGCTGGCTTTTTTTGGTAGTGGCTAAGTGCCCTTTTGCTTAGCTCAACTATAACTTGGAGGGCTACTCGGTGCGTAGTTGGAAGGCACTTATTTCCATTACACACCATGAACATTTCCCTGAATAAAGCGGCCGTCACCTTTGCCAAAGGCTTAATCAAGGACGGTAAACTAAAAAACGACGAAGGCCACTGGGGGCAGCACAATCCTAGTGCAAAAGAGGAAAATGCCTTTCTTCAGCAGCACGAGATAGAGGAGTATGCCCAGTGGCACCTAGGCGAGGATAAAAGCCAGAGCGAAGACAACAAGGGGCGCTACAAATTTCCCTATGGCGACTTTAAGACGGTGCACCGCGATGGCCTCATCGCCGCTAAAGAGCGTGCCGCCCAGCAAGGCTACCATGATATTGAGAAAGCAGCCGATGAACTGCTACACGCCCTGGAAAAGCAGGCCGCCTAGGTGGCTACTCACCTAGTCTGGCCGCTCAGCAACACAAAAAGGCCCTTGCTGCATGCAGCAAGGGCCTTTTTGTGTTGCTTTGTTTCGAGCTCAGTTTACTGGAAAGGCTGGGCCTCGGGGCCGAACGCACTGCCAGCCACTTCGCGGCCAACGCCACCTTCTGAGCCATCACCGCCATTGTTGTAGCCCACACCCGTGCTGTTGCGCACGTAGTTGGGGTCGGCGGCGCGGGCGTCATCGTAGCGCTCGGCCAAGCCTGGAATCTCCTCACGCAGCGAATCGATGAACTGGTCGAAGCGCTGCACCAAACCGCGCAGGTTTTTGGTGAGCTCGCGGGCGGTGCCGCTGAGCTGGCCACCCTGGCTCTGGGTGCTGCTAGGCACTTCCGACAGCGGCGTGTAGAGGTCGATAGCAGCCGTGAGAGCATCTAGCTGCTCATCGGATACACCTTCGTTGGCCAATAGCGGACGCACGCCATCGGCGGCGGCGGCTATCTCGTTGAGAGCGGCTAGCAGGTCGGGGCCGTGCAGCGGGTCGAGCTGGTCGGGCGTGTAGCCAGCAGCTTTGGCGATAGCGGCGTTGGGCACGGTGCTGTGCAACTTGCGCAGGCCTCGCACGAGGAGGCCGGCAGCTTCTTCAGCGGCGTGCTCGGCACGGTCGCGTACGTCGGTGTACTCGGCACTGCCTTGGCCACCCTGGCGGGTTGCTACTTCGTCAATGGCTTGCAGGTAAGCGTTTAGCTGCTCAAAATCGGCTACCGCGGCTGGGTTGCGGGCCTCCCACTGGGGGCGCTGGTCGGTGAGGACGCGGTACAGTTGGCGGGCCATTTTGGCGTAGGATATTTCGCGGTCAGTCATGACGGAAAAGGTCAAATTAGGATGAGAACTTCCCTCTATACTGCCTAAAGCGCCTCACCGTTGCGGCGAGCAATTATGAATTAAAAATTATGAATTATGAATTGGCTTTCAAAAGTGGCGGCAACTGGTGTCCAACAAACTTGCTCAGCAACTCATAATTCATAATTTTTAACTCATAGCTCCTGGCTAGCCCAAGGCCGTTACGCCGGGCAGCTCCTTGCCTTCCATAAACTCAAGCAGGGCGCCGCCGCCAGTCGAGATGTAGCTTACACGGTCGCCGTAGCCAAGCTGCTGCACAGCCGCGGCCGAGTCGCCGCCCCCAATGAGCGAGTAGGCGCCGGCCTCGGTGGCATCGGCGATGGCGCGGGCCACGTACTCGGTGCCCACTGCAAAGTTGCTCATCTCAAACACGCCCATTGGGCCGTTCCACAAGATGGTCTTCGAGTCCAGAATAATGTCAGAAAATGCCTCGCGCGCATCGGGCCCTAGGTCGAGGCCCATCCAGGTATCGGGGATGGAGTGGTTGGCAGCAATATCGGTGTCGGCGTCGTTGGCAAACTTGTTGGCAATCACGCTGTCGCCGGGCAACACCAGGTTTACGCCTTTTTCCTTGGCCTTCGCTATCAGCTGTTTAGCCAGCTCTACCTTGTCGGCTTCGAGTAGCGAGCTACCCACGGTGCCGCCTTCTGCCACGGCAAACGTGTAAGCCATACCGCCCCCGATGAGCAGGTTGTCAACCTTATCGAGCAGCTTCTCAATAATCAGGATTTTATCCGAAATCTTGGCGCCGCCCATGATAGCCGTGAAAGGCCGCTCAGGATTCTCGAGCACCTTCTGAGCGTTGTCGAGCTCGCCTTGCAGCAAGTAGCCGCCCACGCGGTCTTGGGGCGCGAAGGAGTGCGCCATGACGGCCGTAGAAGCGTGGCGGCGGTGCGCGGCGCCAAAGGCGTCGTTCACGTACACATCGCCGAGCTGGGCGAGGTGCTTAGCAAAGTTCTCATCGCCAGCTTCCTCTTCCTTGTGAAAGCGCACGTTGTCGAGCAGCAGCACTTGGCCGGGCTGCAGGGCCTGGGCCTTACCTAGGGCCTCCTCCGAGAGCACGTCGCCTCCCCAAAGCACCTCCTGGCCATACTCCTGCTGAAGGCGCAGCACGAGGCTTTCGAGCGAGTATTTCTTTTCGTAGCCGCCCTTGGGCCGGCCTAGGTGCGAGAGCAGCACCACAGAGCCGCCATCGGCAAGAATTTTTTTAATCGTGGGCGTAGCGGCCCGAATGCGGGTGTCGTCGGTGATGCGCAGGTCTTTGTCGAGCGGCACGTTAAAATCGACGCGCACCACGGCGCGGCGCCCAGCAAAGTTGTAATTAGCGAGGGTGTTCATTGAAAAGAGAGAAGATGAAGTGGTGAAGTAGTGATTGCAAAGGTGCAGGCGGTGGCCAGCCCCTGGCTGCTTACCGCAGAAGCAGCGGCGAGGTTGAGTCTGCTGGCCGCCCGGCTAGCCGCCTAGGTGCCCGCCAAGCGCTAGCCTGAGCCGCGAAAGTACGCGGGAGGTAGCGGCTACGTGTATCTTTCGCCGGGGCGGGCCAGGCTGGGCCGCTCCTAGGTCACTACTTCAACGCGGCAGCCGCGCTGCCTATTCCGTGAGCAAGCTATTGGAAATCTGCACGGCCTCCCTGGCTTCGGCCCAGGCGGCGCAGGTGGGGGGCGCCCACCGCATCGAGCTGTGCCAAAACTTAGAGCAAGGGGGTATTACGCCCTCCTACGGCCTCATTCGGCAAGTGCTGGCCGAGGTCAGCCTGCCGGTATTCGTGCTGATTAGGCCCCGGCCGGGCGGGTTTGTGTACAGCCCCGAGGAGCTAGCCATCATGCGGGCCGACATTGCGCTGTGCCGCGACCTAGGGTGCGCCGGTGTAGTGCTGGGCGCCCTCGACGCGGCCGGCCGCGTGGCGCGCGCCGATTGCCAAGTCCTCATCGAGCAGGCTGGGCCGCTGGGCATCACCTTTCACCGCGCCTTCGACGCCTGCCGCGACCAGGCCGAGGCACTAGCGGATATTATCGACCTAGGTTGCCAGCGGTTGCTCACCTCGGGCGGCCAGCCCTCGGCCGAAGCTGGCCAGACTCAGCTAGCCGCGCTGGTGGCCCAGGCGGCCGGACGCATCGCCATTATGCCTGGCGCGGGTATCACGGCCAGTAACCTCGAGGTGCTGGCCGCCCGCACGGGCGCGCAGGAGTTTCACGCCAGCGCCAAGCGCACGCTACCGCCCGACCCAGCCGCGGGCCTCTTCGCCACGGCGCAGTGGGAAACCGATGCCACGCTGGTAGCCGAGTTGGTAGCTCACTTAAGCGCGCTGCCCAACAATTAGCCCTGATGGCTCCGCGTTATCGGTCCTTACCTTTGCCCTACTTATGAAAGTTGGTATTTTCTTTGGTGGCACCTCGCGCGAGCGGGAGATTTCCTTCGCCGGCGGGCGCACCGTTTTTGATAACCTGGACAAAGGCTTGTTTCAGCCGGTGCCCATTTTTGTGGATAGCCTAGGGCACTTCATCCTGCTCGATTGGCAGTACCTGTATAAGGGCACCATTCGCGACTTCTTTCCGCCCGCGGCTGTGCTGCCTGCCAGCCGCCACCCGTGGCAGCTCTACTTGGAGAACCTAGGCGAGCTGAGCGACGAAGCGCTGCAAGACCTTATCAGCCACGTGGGCCGCCGCGTGGAGGCCAGTGAGCTACCTAGGCTCATGGACTTCGCCTTCCTGACTCTGCACGGGCCAGGCGGCGAAGATGGTGCCATTCAGGGCCTGCTGGAGTGGCTAGGCATTCCGTATTCGGGCTCAGGCATTCTGCCGTCGGCATTCGGCATTGATAAAATCGCGCAGAAGAAACTGCTGCAAGCCACTGGCTTGCCGACTCCCGAATTTTACGTGCTTACGGCTGCCGACTGGGCTACGGCCGACCCAGCTGCGCTGCTTTCTATGCTGGGCCGCGAGCTAGGCTTGCCGCTCGTCATAAAGGCGCCGCACCAAGGCAGCAGCATCGGCATCGGTATTGTGCGCGAAGAAGACCCCGCGCAGTTTGCTACTGCCGTGGAACGGGCGCTGTTCCGCCGCACGCTCACCAGCGCCGAGTGGGAAAGCCTGGACGAAAACGGCCGCCTGGCCTGGGTACGCCAGTTAGCGGATATCCGCGAGGGCATTGGCCTGCCGGTAGTAGCCGACGCGCGCCACCCCGACCTAGGGGCCGCACCCAGCAGCCAAGCGCCCATCTTTGCGCAGCCCGAAGCCCTGCTCGACTTCCTGATGACGGCCTTTCCGAGCGCTACCGAGGTAGTGTTCAGCAGCCTCACTGGCGAAACGCAGGTGCTCGTGGAAAGCTTCGTGGCCGGCCGCGAATTTTCCTGCATCGTGGTCGAAGACGAAAATGGTGCGCCGCTGGCCCTCCCCCCTACCGAGATTGTAAAAGGCACCGAAGTTTTCGACTACCGTGCCAAGTACCTGCCCGGCCTCGCCCGCAAGGTCACGCCCATCGACTTGCCCGAAGCGGCTATTGAGCGTATTCGCCAACAGTGCCAGCAAATGTTCAACACCTTTGGCTTCGAGGTGTACGCCCGTCTGGATGGCTTCATTCAGGAAGATGGCACCATCTTCCTCAACGACCCCAACACGACGAGCGGCATGCTGCCGGCGTCGTTCTTCTTCCACCAGGCCGCCGAGATTGGGCTGAACCCCAGCCAGTTTCTGACCTATATCATTCGTACTTCGCTGGCCGCCCGGCGGCGGAGCGGCATGAAGCCGGTGCAGCTAGCGGGCTTGTTGCAGACGCTTGATGCCGCCATTCAGTCGCGCCAGCAGGTGCAAGACGAGCGCCTGCGCGTGGCCGTTATCATGGGCGGCTACTCGTCTGAGCGGCACATTTCGGTGGAGAGCGGGCGCAACATCTACGAGAAGCTCTCCTCATCGGTGAAGTACCGGCCGCTGCCCATCTTCCTGGCGGGCAACAGCGAGGAGTTCCGTCTGTATGAGCTACCCATCAACGTGATGCTCAAGGATAATGCCGATGACATTCGCGAGAAGATAGAGCAGGCCGAAGCCGGCCACACCTCTCACCCGGTGCTGGCGCGCATCCGGCAAGAGGCGGCGGGCATCACGGGCACCTACGCCGGGCAGCCGGTGGCCGCGCCACGTCGCATCTCGTTTGCGGAGCTAGCCGAAAAGGCCGATGAGGTGTTCATCGCGCTGCACGGCCGGCCGGGCGAAGATGGGGCCTTGCAGCAGGAGCTAGAGAAATACGGCCTGCCCTACAACGGCTCGGGCGCGGCGAGCAGCGCCGTGACCATCAACAAGTTTGAAACCAACCGCCGCCTGCGCGAGGCCGGCCTGCGCGTGGCCGACCACCGCCTGGCCTACCGCCTGGAGTGGGCCGCCAACGCCGAGCGCTTCTACCAAGAGCTAGAGCAGCAGTTTCCGTACCCCTTCATCGCCAAGCCGGCCGATGATGGCTGCTCGTCGGCGGTGAAAAAGATTAAGAACCGCGCTGAGCTGGCTGCCTTCAGCGAGCAGATTTTCCGCGACCAGGAGCCGCTGCTCACCGGCCCCGCCGAGGTGCTGCACCTAGGGTTCAAGGAGGAGTTTCCACAGAAGGATGCCTTTTTGGTCGAAACGCTCATCGGACCTGATGGCGCGGCACACTTCCTCGAAATCACGGGTGGGCTGCTGACGTCGTACGACGACCAAGGTCAGCTCCAAATTGAGGTATTCGAGGCCAGTGAGGCCCTGGCCACCGGCGAGGTGCTGAGCCTAGAAGAGAAATTCTTGGCTGGTGAAGGCCAGAATATCACGCCCGCCCGCTACGCCCCCGACCCCGCCGAGCGCCAGCGCATCAGCGACGAGGTGAAGGCCACGCTACGCCAAGTAGCCGAGATTCTGCACATTGAGGGCTACGCCCGCATCGACGCCTTTGTGCGAGTGCGGCAGTCGGGCGCGGTCGAGGTGCTCATCATCGAGGTCAACTCACTGCCCGGCATGACGCCCGCCACCTGCATTTTTCACCAAACGGCGCTGGCGGGCTACACGCCTTACCAGTTCATCGACCGCATTCTGGACTTTGGCAAGGCACGGGCAGCGAAGGGCTTAGCTACCATTTAACCTCGTCATGCAGAGCGCCGCGAAGCATCTCGCGTGGCGCAGTAAATTTTCACGTCATTAGTTACTGCGCCACGCGAGATGCTTCGCGGCGCTCTGCATGACCTTTGTAGTGTATGTCTTTCTTTAAATCTGATACTTGGTTCGACGTTTTTAAGCACCTTGCCCTCATTGCGGTGCTGGGCGCGGGGCTGGTGCTGGGCTTTTTCTACGTGTACCTGCCCCTGACCACGCACCACGGCGAAACTATTGTGGTACCCAAAATCACGGGCATGAACCTGGCTGACCTCGAAAACTACCTCGACCAGCGTAACCTGTCTTACTACGTGGACGACAGCAGCTACTCCACTTCGGCAAATCCGCTTCAGGTGTTGACGCAGGAACCCGCGCCTGGTGAAAAGGTGAAGGAAGACCGCAAAATCTACATTTCGGTGGCCATGCGCCACCCGCCGGTTATCAAGATGCCCAAGCTTACCGATGGCTCGGATAAAGTGGCGCAGATTATCTTGAAAAGCTATGACCTGCAAATTGGTCAAATAAAGTTCGTGCCCGACCTGGCCCAGCACCTAGTACTCAAGCAGCAGGTTAATGGACAGGACATTGCGCCCGGCGCACCCATTGCCAAGGGCACCAAGGTAGACCTGATAGTAGGCGATGGTCAAGGCAATCAAGAATTTGCGGTGCCCACCCTGGTGAATATGCCAGAGGACGAGGCACGCACCCTGCTCGCGGGCCAGGGCCTACAAGTAGGTGAGGTGTTCAAGCAAGCTGCCGAAGAAGGCCAGACGCCCGGCACCGTGGTGCGCCAGCGCCCGGTACCAGCACCAAACGCGACCATTCGCATGGGCCAACTCGTAGACCTCTGGATAGCCGAATAATTATTAAGCCTCAAGTAGAAGTAAGCAATTATCGGGGTCGCCAACAGTTCTAGGAACGGTTGGCGACTTCTACTTATTTGTACACTGGTACCGGCTCGTTAACTGATACGTGACAATCTATGCGTCTACTTCTCCGCCTGCTAGCTCTGCCTTTGCTGCTGCCATTTGGGGCAGCGGCCCAGCTTGTCACGAGTCCGCTACCCGCCGACCCGTCTCGTGCAGCTACCCTAGGTACGTCTGCGGCGACGGGCGCAGCCCAGCGCACCACGGCCCTGACGCTGCCTTTTTTTGATGACTTTACCTCGCCGCTGGAGGGGCCGCCCAACGCCACCCGCTGGCTGAGTGCCACCACCGCTTACCCCGACCTAGGCGTCACTATTCGCTACTTAGGCGGGGGCAGCTACGTCAGCAACCGCTTGGCAGTGAATCCACTTACGCGGGGCACGCTCACGCTCGATGGCTTGCGCAGCAATGGCCTGCCTTACTCGCCTAACTCGGCTACTTCCTACGGCCAAACGGATACGCTTACCTCGCAAGTCATTGATTTGTCGGGCCTAGGCGTAAGCAGCAACGTGTACCTGAGCTTTGCCTGGCAAGCGGGCAGCGTGGTGGGCGCTCCCAATTCCAACGCGCAGGTAAACCTACGGCTAGAGCTGCTCGACAATACTGGCCGCTGGCAGGAGGCGTGGGCGTACACCAGCCGTGGCACCACTACCCGGTTTAAGCAGCAGATTTTGCCGATTAACCAAGCCGCTTACTTTCATAGCGGCTTCCAATTCCGTTTCCGGGCCAGCGGCAGCCGCACCCTCAATAGCGACTTGTTTGGTCTAGATTACATCTACCTGAACAACAACCGCACGGCTAGCGACACCACGTTTCAGGACATTGCCACTAGCCGGGGCCTAGGTAGCCCGCTGCGCACGTACACGGCCATGCCGGTGTGGCAGTACGCCGCCGCGGCCTCGTCGGGCACGTCGCCCCTCAACCCTACGCTCACGGCTACGCTCAACAGCCTCACGGCCCCGCTCACCACCCCTACCCCCGTCAACTGGGTGGGCACGGTGCGCGAGCTTACCTCGGGCGGGGCAGCCACGGCGACGTGGCTCACGGGGGGGCGACCCATCGCGGCGGCCGCGCGCCAAGAGCTGGTGCAGGGCGATGCTACCACGGCCCCGCTAGCCGTAGCGGGGGCCACGCCTCGGCGCTTTCGCTACCAGCTGGCGCTGCGCACCAACGAAACCAACCCGCTGACGCTGCCCAACGACACCATCAGCCGCGACCTAGAGCTGAGCAACTACTATGCCTACGACGACGGCACGGCCGAGTCGGGCATCGGCCTAACTGCCAGCAACACCAACCCCACCAGCTACTTAGCTCTGGCCTTCACCACCAGCCAAGACGACTACGTGCGGTCGGTGCGGATAGCGCCGGTTTTCAATAATATTCCGCTGGCCGCCGGGGGCGAAAACAACGAGAGACGCCCCATTACGGTGGCCGTGTGGGCCGACAACAACGGTGTGCCAGCCAACACGCCACTGGCTACTGCCTCGGTTACCCCTCTGAATCCGCTGCCCGCCGGGCAAACGTTCGTGGAAATACCCTTTGCCGCGCCGGTGCCCGTGAAGGGCCGCTTTTACGTGGGCTACGGGCAGGTATCCAATGGTCGGTTTCTGCTTTATGGCTTCGACCTAAACAGCCAGCTACCTGCTAATACCCTATTCATCAACACCCAGGGCTCCACTGCTACCACCCCGTGGAGCGCTCAGGTGCTCTCGCCGGCCGGGGTGCCCATGCTGCGGCCCGTTATGAACCAAACGGTACTGGCTACTCGCGGGCAGCAAGCCATTTCGGCCGCTTTCACGCTGTATCCTAACCCCGCCCCCACTGGCACCACAGTGGCCGTAGATGGGCCTACCTTCCGCCGCGCCGCGCTGCTCGATGTGCTGGGCCGCCCGGTGTGGCAGCAGCCCACTGCTGAGGCTGGGCAAGCCGCCCTACGCCTACCCGCGGGCCTGCCGCCGGGGGTATACCTGGTGCAGCTCATCTTGCCCGATGGCAGCATAGCTACTCGCCGGCTGTCTTTGCAGTAATACAGCCCTAGGTCACTTACAAGCCGCTACTTTTTTAAACCAGCCTTTTACCGGCTCCTCAACACTCTTTACGCCATGCCTGACATCACCACTACCGAGCTAAAGCAGCGCCTGCAAGCCGGCGAAACGCCCCACATCATCGACGTGCGCGAGACCTGGGAGGTCGAAGAAAGCCGCATTCCCGGCAGCCAGAACATTCCGCTTGGCACACTGCCCACCCAGCTTGACGACCTAGAAGATTTGAAAAACGAGGAAGTGATTGTGCACTGCAAAAGCGGCGGCCGCTCGGCTTCGGCCAAGGCTTTTCTGACCCAGCAAGGCTTCACCAACGTGCGCAACCTAGAGGGCGGCATGCTGGCCTACGGTAGCTAAGTAGCGGCTTGGCCTACCAGCCCAGGCTACTTTACTGCCAGCCGCCCATCGGCCGCGTAGGCCAGCTTACCTAGCTCGACCAGCGTGCGCAGCGCCGCCGTAATGGTGGCCGCCTCAGCGGCGGGATAACGCGCTACTACCTCGCGGGGCAAGAGCGGCGCGGGACGTACCAGTTCCAACAATCCGGTCTGAAGCCCGGCAGCGTCTATAGGCGCTTGCTGGGCTTTTTTGCGGGCTAGGCACACGTCGCACACGCCGCAGGCGGGGGCGTCGGGCTCGGCGAAGTAATCGAGCAGGAGCTGCTGGCGGCAACGAGTGGTGCTAGTGGCGTACTCGATTACGGCCGTGGTTTGCTGCTCGGTGAGCTGGCGGGCCGCTTTTAGGCGACGCTCGTCGAGCGGCAGCTGGGGCGCGTCGTAGCGCGGGGTGGTGAATAGGGCCTGCGGCAGCTCGCGCCTAGGTTGGTAATGCAGCACGCCGGCCGTGTGCAGGTAGCGCAGCTGGCGCACTACATCGGTCGTACTCTGGCGCAGGTGGCGGCTCAGGGCGCCTTCCGAGATAGCCTGAAAGGCAACGAACAGCTCGCCACCGTACATGCGCAGCAGGGCCTTAATAAGCAAGTCGTGCTGCGCATTGGCGACTTGAAACTGGTATAAATCCTGCTGATTACTAATAAGCTGCACGCGGGCAGGCTGGTTCACCGCCTCCGTCACCTGCACAAAGCCCTGCTGCTCCAGCATTTTGAGGGCGTGGTGCGCATCAATGGCCTTGAGACGGTACGTCTCGGCAAACAGCCCTAGGTCGAAGTCGAAGGCTACTAGCTCGCCGCCCCCCACGGCCGTGCGCGAGTAGTTGGCCAGCGCTTGGTACACGCGGCGCACCACGTCGGGCGGCGGGTGGGCCAGCGTGGCTTGGCGGCGCGGGCCGTCGGCATCGGCCGGGCCGCTGAGCAGTACCGCAAAGGCGTAGAGGCCATCGCGCCCGGCGCGGCCGGCCTCCTGGTAGTAGGCTTCGAGGGTGGCGGGGGCGTCGAGGTGGATAACAGCGCGCACGTCGGGCTTGTCAATGCCCATACCGAAGGCGTTGGTGGCCACGATAATGCGCGTTTTATCGGTCAGCCAGGCTTCTTGCACGCGGGTGCGCTGCTCGGCGGGCAGGCCGGCGTGGTAAGCGGCGGCGGGTAGCTTTTGCTGCACCAGCCAAGTGGCCGTGTCCTCGACCTGGCGGCGGGTGCGAGCGTACACGATGCCAGTTTTGTTGGGGCCGATGCCGCGCAGCACTTCCAGCAGGCGGCGCAGCTTGTCCTCGGTTGGCAGCACCGAGTACGAGAGCTTGGGCCGGGCAAAGCTTTGGGTGAAGATGCCGTAGCCAGGCCGAAAATTCAGCTTCTCTACGATGTCTTGGCGCACCTGCCCGGTGGCCGTGGCCGTGAGCGCAATGCACGGCACCGTGGCCGGCAGCAACGCCCGCAGCTCGGCAATGCGCAGGTAGGGCGGCCGAAAATCGTAGCCCCACTGCGAGAGGCAGTGCGCCTCGTCGATGGCCAGCAGCCCCACGTTCATGCGGGCCAGCCGTGCCCGAAACAAGTCCGTCAGCAGCCGCTCGGGCGACACGTACAGGAATTTTATTTCCTTGCTGTACACGCAGTTGTCGAGCGTCTGGTCTATCTCCTGGTGGCTCATGCCCGCATACACGGCCTCGGCTTTGAGCCCGCGCTTGCGCAGGTTTTCGACTTGGTCGCGCATCAGCGCAATTAGCGGCGACACCACGATGCAGATACCCGGCCGCGCCAGCGCCGGCACCTGAAAGCAAATGCTTTTGCCACCACCCGTAGGCAGCAGGGCCAGGGCGTCGTGGCCATTTAGTACCGCGTTGATAATTTCTTCCTGCCCGGGCCGAAACTGCTGGTGCCCCCAGTGCTGGCGCAAGAGCGCGAGCGGGTTGGTTTCGGACGGGGCAAGTGGCATGGGGCAAAGGTACCACTGCTGGGGCAGCCTGGGGTGTGTCCTAGGGCTCGTGGGGCGCTAGACCCCATCCCTGTTCCCTCCCCTCCGGGAGAGGGGAGCCGACCGCAAACGGACGGAAGTGAACGATGTAAGTCGTCAGGTCTCCCTCTCCCAGAGGGGTAGGAACGGGAGTGGACTGCACCCGACGTACAACATTAGCCCACCCGTTGCGGGGCTGGCACGTATAGCTAGCCACTTACTACTAAGCTTAAGATGGTTGCTGCGTTACTTATCCGCCCGTTGGTGCGGCCTTTTATTGAATTTTTTCGCCGCGAGGCTGCTAGCGGCATAGTACTGCTTATCAGTGCATTACTAGCGCTATTGCTGGCCAATATCAATTGGGGGCCGGCCCGTTACTTCCCGGCACTCTGGGATGAGCACCTGCGCCTGGCTATTGGCGGCTTTGCGCTTGACCACACGCTATTGCAATGGATAAACGACGGGTTGATGACCGTCTTCTTTCTCATTGTGGGCCTCGAAATCAAGCGCGAAGTGCTCGATGGAGAGCTGGCCTCGCCGCGCCAGGCGGCGCTGCCCATTGCGGGTGCCCTAGGGGGCATGCTGGCCCCAGCTCTGCTCTTTGCCTTGCTCAACCATGGCACGCCCACGGCGGGGGGCTGGGGCATCCCGATGGCCACCGACATTGCCTTTGCGCTGGCCGTGCTGCAATTGCTGGGTGCCCGTGTGCCGCTAGGTCTCAAGGTGTTTCTGACGGCGCTCGCTATTGTCGATGACCTAGGCGCGGTGCTGGTCATTGCGGGCTTTTATACCACGGAGCTGCACCTCCACTTTCTCTACCTGGCCCTGGGTACCTGGGGTATACTACTGCTTTTCAATTGGCTGCGGGTGCGCAGCCTGTGGGCCTACCTACCGCTGGGCGTGGTGCTGTGGTACTTTATGTTGGAGTCGGGTATTCATGCCACGCTGGCCGGCGTGCTGCTGGCGGTGGCTATTCCGTTTCGCATTCCCTTCACGCGCGCCGACCTGCTGCACCGCGTAGATGAGCGGCTGGCCTTTATACGAGCCGAAACCCACGAGCCCGCAGCCGACCCGCGCGTTATCAGCGAAGAGCTCGAAGACCTGCACCAGCGCATCAGCTCGCCCGCGCAACGGCTCGAGCAGCATTTGCACCCGGTAGTAGGCTTTGTCATTATCCCGCTGTTTGCCTTTGCCAATACCAGCCTGGTTATCGAGCCGGCGGCGTTGCAGGGCTTGTTCTCGCCGCTGGGGCTGGGCGTGTTGCTAGGCTTGGTAGTAGGCAAGCCGCTGGGAATCGGGGCCTTGTCGTGGCTGACCGTGCGCCTAGGCTGGACCGCGCTGCCGCCTGGGGTGGCGTGGCGGCACCTGTGGGCGGCGGGCGTGCTCGGCGGCATCGGCTTTACCATGTCCATCTTCGTCACGTTGCTTGCCCTAGGAGAGCATTCGCCCGGCACCAAGGTGGCCAAGCTGGCCATATTGCTAGCCTCCCTAACGGCGGGTAGCGTAGGCTACTTGCTGCTGCGCCGGAGCCCAGCCGCGCCTCCTACGCAGTCCTAGGAGGTGCTTACCAGTGGCTTGTGCTACAACTTAGCCCGCTCCCGGATTTCCTCAAAAGTACTCTCCTGCACCATCCTACCCCACTCGTACACCGTCACTAGTTCGTCGTGCGCTTCGGCAAAGCCAGCGTCTCCCGACGTGAGCGTGCGGTAGCCATCGGCGGTTTTCACCAGCTTCAGGCGGCCTTTTTTCGACTGCTTGGTTGATTTTTGAGCATTGCCTTGGGCATCGAGTTCGGTAGGGGATTTCACCACGTCGCGGCCCGCGCCGTCTACCTCAGTGTAGCTGGCCTTGAAGGCGAAGTTGAACGTATCGCGGTCGATGCCGGCTTGCAACAGGCGGCCACCCATGCCTAGGACCAGGTTTTCGGCCGCAATGCCGCGGGCCGCCAGCACCTCATACATGTGCTTGATAGAATCGTAGTTCACCCCATCGCCCTGAATAACGCGCACTTGCGGCGGTAGCACTTTGTAGCCCTTGCTACTCAACTCATAGCCAAAGCATTCGAAGAGAATATCGAAGATGGCTTCGAGGGTCTTGATAATGTCGCCGCTATCGGGGCGAATGACGAGCGTACCCTGCCGGGCCAGCACTTCCTCTTTCAGCTCGGTGCCGATGTAGCGCACCGCCCGCAGGATGTTAAACGAATCGCAGACGCAGGACACCGGCCCCGTGGGGTAGGTGCGCAGTACCCGCCGAATCACATCAAACTCGCCGGCCTCGCCGCCTTGCGTCATGATGCTGTGCTCGGTGGCCGGGATGGATTTGGCGTACACCTCTTGGGTGTTGTAGTAGCGCCGTATCATCTCGGCGGCCGTGGTGTTATCGGAGCCTAGCCAGCTGACAAGGTGAGCCATGCCCCCAATTTGGGCCGACTCGACGCTCGACACACCCCGAAAGCCAAAGTCATTGAGTTGAAAATCGAGCGTAGTAGCGTCCGAGGTTAGGTCGAAATAGTGGCGTACCACTTTCTTCACCTCCCGCGACAGCGTGGCTACCGTGATGGGGTACCATACCTGCAACAGCAAGGTTTCCAGAAAATTAGGCAGCCAGTAGTACCGGTCATCCACGTTCTCAATAGTCATCAGCACGTTGCGGGTGCCTACTACCGTGCCCTCGGGCACTGCCCGGATGCGCACCGGGGCCACCGCGTCGTACTCATCGAGCCACTGCTGAAAGCGGGCTTTGTCAAATACATCGTCGCGCCCAAACACGCCCTTGAGGTGGTCGGCGGCATAGTCCAGCTCTTCTTGCGTGAACAGCGGGCCGCTTAGGTATTTCTTCAGCAAGTACTGGTAGCCCGCCACCAGCGTAGCCTCAAACACGCCCCCGCGGTGCCCGCGCGACTCTAAATAGGAGTAGATGCGCGTGGTGCCCGGCTCGTAAAACTTGGCGTGCGAGTATTTGTAAGCATCCGATAGCAGCAAGATGTTGGGCCGTTGCGTCTGGGCCTGTTGCAAGTGAGCTAGTTGCGCTTGCAACTGGGCAATGAGGGCCGACTGGTCGGGGGCGGTGAGCGTTTCCATGACAAAAGCTAATTGGTACTCAATGTTAAAGCAAAATAGGCGGTAGCGCTAGCGGGCGGCTGCCGCGGCGGCCTTAGGTGGCTAGCAGCGCTCCTAGGCCAAAACGCCACCTAGGGCCGCCGCAGCGCTGCTTTCCCAGGCCTGAATGAGCCCGGTGCGGATGCCCACCGAGCTGCGCTGCTCCTGCCCGATGCGGCGTCGAATATCGGTGGCGCAGTGGTGTGGGCTGGTGAGGTCGGGCAAAGCCGCGGTAGCAAACCGCCCGCCGTGGCACCGGTACGTGTCAAGAAAGCTGCCCCGGCCACCATAGAGCCGCACCGTAGCGGGCACCGGACCTAGGGCACTGGCTACCAGCTCGTCGAGGTGCTGCACCCAGCTCGCATCGCTGGGCTCGTCGGCCAGCGGCAGCACCCGAAAGGCCGGGTACTCCTCGGCAAACATGGCCTGCCGGTGCGGCACCGATAGCGGGTTGCGCTGGTTGGGCTGCGGGGCCTCCCCTAGTACGACCAGCACCACGTCGTTTTGGTGGGCTACATGGGCCAGTAGCGCCCGGTAGCCCGGATGCAGACCTAGGCGCGGCACCTGAAACCGGCCCACTACTACTCCAATGCGCGTTGACATAAGCGGGGTTGCAGCTATTTTGCTAAGCTGCTTGAATGACTTAACGTATTTTTTACACAAAGGTGGTTATAATTTTTAAATGCGCAAGCATTATTTTTCAATCCATTGATTTACAGCTCAAAATAAAATCCCGACTTTACCATCTCCTCGTAGCGCTCCTTATTGAAGCGAAACAGGCTGCCGGCGCGGTGGGCCACATTCTGCTGCTTGTCGCCAGTTTCTTCCACGATGCCGAAGGAAAGTATCTTCTTGCGGAAGTTGCGGCGGTCGAACTCGCGGCCCAGCAGCGTTTCGTAGAGCCGCTGCAAGTCGGAGAACAAAAACTTGTCGGGCAGCAGCTCGAAGCCCACCGGCTGGTACGTCACCTTGGCCTGCAGCCGCTGGTGCGCCACCCGGATAATATCGGCGTGGTCAAAGGCCAGCTCGGGTAGGCTTTCCAGCCGAAACCACTTGGCCTCGGCACTGTCGGTAGTGGCCGAAAGCGTGAATTTTTCGGGCTTCACCAGCCCATAGTACGCCACGCTGATGACGCGCCGCCTAGGGTCGCGCGCCACCGCCCCGAAGGTGTACAGCTGCTCGAGGTACACGTCGGCCACGCCGGCTTCCTCTTGCAGCTCGCGGGCCACGGCGGTGTCCAGGTCTTCTTCTTCGAGCACAAAGCCGCCCGGCAGGGCCCAGGCAATGGGCGCGTACTTGCGCCGAATCAGCAGTAGGTGCAGCTGCTGCTCGGCGTAGCCAAACAATACGATATCGACGGCGACTCTCATCATAGGCTGGCAAAAGTAGAGTTGGCGCCCCCGCCAGGCCCCTACCCCACGGCCAGAGCCTAGCACAGCGCCAACAAAAAAGCCGACCCTAGGGGCCGGCTTTCTTAACATATAGGTAGGCAGGGCGGTGAGCTTAGGCAGTCCGGGTAGTGGAAACCCGACCTAGGCACAGCCAGCGCTGCTTACATGGTGCTCGTTGAATCGTGTTTCATGCCTTTGTGCTTCATGCCTTTATGCTTTTTGTCGCTGGCTTGCATGTCGCCGTTCATACGCTTGGCCATCTTGCCTTTGTAGGGCTTGGTAACGGCCTTCATGCTGTTGCCTTCGTCGTCTTTGCCTTTCACTTTCATTTTGCCATCCTCAGCCGTTTTGGTCTTGGTTTTCATGCCATCAACGGTGGTTTTGGTTTTGTCGTCCTCCAGGCCCGTCGTGGTTTGGGCAAAAGCGGCAGTAGTGGTGGCAGCAAAAAGAGCAGCAGCGAAAAGGAATTTGGTATTCATGGTCGAAAGAGCTAGGTAAGGTGAAGTAGTCTACGCCCGCCTATACGGCAGCAGCTTGGAAAGGGCTACGCCGCAGCTCACATTTTTTAACCTGTGCGCCCTTAGCCGTTGCCGCTAGCACCTAGGCTAACCTACTGCTAAACAACTTACGCCCTCTATACCGGTGCTGCTTTCTGCATACTTGCACCGGCTCTTGCCAGCCAGCGCTTTTCTAGGTTGGCGTAGCAGTATTTCTTCGCTGCCCCCTCAAACGCAGCCGTCGCCCTCTAGCTCACCTAGGGCCACCAGCGGATACAAACGGCTGACTAGCCGATGCGGCAAGCGGCGTGCGCTAGCGCCGAAATACGGCAGCTATATAGTGGCTAGCTTATTACAAAGAGTGGGTAGATTATCATAAAAAACATAGGAAATCTTCATTTATCCAGAGAGTACAGGTGAGTGTGCACAAACGGTTGCGCTAGGTTAGCAGCCAGTTAGCAAAAGCCTCACTGGCCGCCACTCTTCGAATTCCCACCTTTTCCTGACATATGAAACACAGGTATTACCTGGCGCACCTGCTTTGGCTGGTGCCCGGGCTGAGCGTGCCCGCCGCCCAGGCCCAGACGCAGGCTCCCGCCCCCCGCACCACCATTACCGGCAAGGTGATGAGTGCCGACGGCAAAGAAGAGCTACCTGGCGTAACTATCTTATTAAAAGGCACTACCAATGGCACCGGCACGGGCGCCGATGGCTCCTACACCCTACAAGTGCCGGCGGGCGGGGGCGGCGTACTCATCTTTTCCTACGTGGGCTACGCCACGCAGGAAGTCCAAATTGCCGGCCAGTCGGTGGTCAATGTGCGGCTACAAGGCGAGGCCAAGGGTCTCGACGAAGTAGTGGTGGTGGGCTACGGCTCGCAGAAAAAGAGCGATGTAACCGGCGCCCTCTCCTCAGTGTCGGCCAAAGAAATCCAACAGGTGCAAACCCAAAACCTGACGCAGGCGCTCCAAGGCCGAGCAGCGGGGGTGGATGTGGCCGGCGGCAACTTCCGGCCCGGCGAGGTGCCATCCATTCGTATCCGGGGCAACCGCTCTATTCGGGCTTCCAACGAGCCGCTGTACGTGGTCGATGGCATTCCGCTGGCCCAGGGCACGGGCCTCAACGACTTCAACCCCCAGGATATTCAGTCGGTTGAAATCCTAAAGGATGCCTCGGCCACGGCCATCTACGGCTCGCGCGGGGCCAACGGGGTGGTGATTGTGACCACCAAGCGCGGCCAGGAGGGCAAGTTTGCCATCAACTACAATACGTATTTCAGCGCCGACCGGGCCTCACGCACGCTCGACCTGTTTAGTGGCGGCGGGTTTTTGGAGGTGCAGCGAGAGGCCAACCGCTCCAACGGCACCTACGCCCCGCTCTACGCCGACCCGGCGCGCGACTTTGCGCTGTTCGGCTCCAAGGACCTGAACGCCTGGGAAGGCATTGCCGACGGCTACGAGTGGACAGACCGCGCCAACCGCGTGGTAGCTACTCGCCCCACCACCGCCGAGGAACGCGCCCTGTACGGCGCCAGCGTCACGGAAATTCCCGTTTACGACGCCAGCAAGGTGCGCACTACTGACTGGCAGGACCTGGCTCTGCGCACAGCCCTCACCCAGAACCACCAGCTCAGCGCCAGCGGCGGCACCGATAAGCTGCGAGCCTCGGTGGCCGTGGGCTACCTCAACCAAAACGGCATTCAGCTGGGCCAAGATTTTGCGCGCTACAACGCCCGCGCCACCCTCGACCTGAAGGTAAACTCCGCCATCACCCTAGGGGCCTCGACCAACGCTAGCCTGTCCATCCAGAACTACGGGCCCGATATCTACGGCCGGTCTACCGGGCAGTTGCCCTACGCCGTGCCCTACGCGCCCGATGGTAGCTTCCTCACCAACCCCGGCGGCGACCCGCTGATTTTTAATCCCCTGCGCGAGCAGAGCAACGCCTTTAACGAGCGGCGCGTGACGCGCTTTTTCGGCAGCTTCTACGCTGATGTCAAACTGCCGCTTAAGGGCCTGCGCTACCGCCTGAACGTGGGGCCCGACTTCCGCAACAACCGCACGGGTATCTTCCAGTCGGCGCGGGCCATTGCCCGCGATGCGGGCGGCCCCAACTCGGTATCGTACGGGCAGTACGACCAGGGGCAGAACTTTACCTATGTTGTAGAGAACCTACTGTTCTACGACCGGCAGTTTGGCGAAAAGCACTCGCTGGGCATCACGGCCCTGCAAAGCGTGCAGCGCGACCGCGGCGAAGGCTCATCGGTGAACGCTCTCGACCTGCCCTACGACAGCCAGAAGTGGTACAACCTGAGCTCGACCTACAAGGCGGCGGCCAACGGCTTCAGCAGCTACTACACGGCACGCTCGCTGATGTCGTGGATGGGCCGCATCAACTACGGCTACCTCGACCGCTACCTACTGACCCTGACCGGGCGCGCCGACGGCGCCTCGGTGCTAGCGCCGGGCAATAAGTGGAGCTTCTTCCCGTCGGTGGCCGTGGCCTGGAAAGTACAGCAGGAGAGCTTCTTGCGCGACGTGGCGGTGGTGAGTGAGCTGAAGCTGCGCGGCGGCTACGGCACCGTGGGCCAGGCCTCCATCGACCCCTACACCACGGGCGGCACCTTGCAGCAGTCGCCCTACGCCTTCAACGAAACGCCCGCCTATGGCTACTCGCCCACACCCGGCACGCTGCCCGGCACCCTAGGCGGCCTGCCCAACCCTAACCTCAAGTGGGAGCGCACCTCGACCCTGAACCTAGGGATAGATTTTGGCTTCTTCAAGAACCGCATCACGGGCTCGGTAGAAGTGTACCGCGCCAACACCACCGACCTGCTGTTGCCCCGCGCGCTGCCGGCGGTGAGCGGCGTGGTGAGCATCTTGCAAAACATTGGCGCAACGCGCAATAGCGGCGTCGAAGTGGGCCTGACCACGGTGAACGTGGAGCGCAAAAACTTCCGCTGGAGCACCGACTACGTGTTTACCCGCAACAAGGAAGAGTTCGTGAGCCTGGCCTCGGGGTCGGTCGATGACGTGGGCAACCGCTGGTTTATCGGCCAGCCGCTGGGCGTGTACTACAACTACCAGAATGCCGGCATCTGGCAAACCTCGGAGGCCGATGCGGCCAAGGCCTACGGCGCCAAGCCCGGCGAAATCAAAATCGTTGACCAGGACAACAACAAAATTATCAACGCCAACGACTTTGTAGTGCTGGGCTCGAACCGCCCCAAGTGGAGCGGCAGCCTCAACAACACGTTCACCTACAAGGCATTCGAGCTGAGCTTCTTGGTGTATGCCCGCGTGGGGCAGCTGCTGTCTACCGGCTACGCGCCGGGCCTAGGGGGCCGCTACCCCGGCCTGGCCGTGGACTACTGGACGCCTACCAACCCCAGCAACGAGTACCCGCGCCCGGCCATTGGCCAGGATGCTGCCAAAAACAACAGCGGCTACGCTTTCCAAAGCGGCAGCTTTGTGCGGGTGCGCAATATCTCACTTACCTACACCGTGCCGCCGGCCATTAGCACCAAGCTGCGGGCCAGCAACTTGGCTATCTACGTCAACGCCGTCAACCCCTTCCTGTTTACCAAGTTCCGGGGACTGGACCCCGAGGCCAGCGACGTCGGCTCTACCTCCGGCGAGCTCGCGCAGGCCCGCAACCTAGGCACCAAGAGCCTCATCGTGGGCCTGCGCTTAGGCTTTTGATTGAGCTGTTAGCTATTAACCTCTCTTCAATGTCTGACAGCAAAAAGCTAGTAGCTAACAGCTATTGGCCAATAGCTAAAGAAAACTCCCACCCACCTCGCTACTATTTCTCATGAATACTTTTCGGACGCTGCGCGCGGTTGGTGCGGTGGCACTGCTTGGGCTAGGCCTAGGCTCGTGCAAAGACTACCTCAACGAAGAACTGGTTTCGACGCTCACCAACGACTATTTCAGCACCGAGCAGGGGCTGGAAGACCTGGTAAAATCGGGCTATGAGCAAACCCGCTACAAGTTTGCCAACGAGCATTCCTACGCCATGTTCAATTTCGGCGTCGATGAAATGACCCACGCCGACCAAGTAAACTTTTACTGGTGGAACATTTACGATAGCCGCCTCAACTCGTCGGATGGCTTCATAGATGGCGTGTGGACGGCCAACTACGACGGCATCAACCGCTGCAACATCGGCATTGCGCGCATCCCCGGCATTCAGGGCACCACTACGCTGCGCACCCAGGCCCAGAAAGACCAGCGCCTGGCCGAGCTACGTTTTTTGCGCGCCTATTACTACTTCCAGCTGGTGCAGCAGTACGGGGCCATTCCGCTGGTGGTGCAGCCCACCGAGGGCGTGCAGCTAGAATACACCCGCGCCCCCGTGCCCGATGTCTATCGCCTCATTATCTCCGACTTGCGCTACGCGGCCACTACCCTGTCGCCCACTACTTCCGACTTTGGGCGGGCCACCCAGGGCGCGGCCCACCACTACCTAGCCAAGGTGTACCTCACCCGCGGCAGCGCCGTGACCGATGTACGCGGCCAAAAGCCCACCGATATCGACAGCGCCGCTTACTACGCCGACCAGGTGATTGCAGGTGGGCGCTACGCGCTGGAAACCGACTACGCCAAGCTGTTTGATATTTCGAGCTATACCAATAGCGTAGCGGCCCAGACCAGCAAGGAAATCATCTTCTCGTCACAGTTTGTGAACGTGCCGGCGCTGGCCGGGCGCTTCGGCAACCGGGTGCACTCGTACTTCACCTTGCAGTACGACAACGAGCCCGGCATGGCCCGCGACCTGTTCAACGACCGGCCTTTCCGCCGCGTGATGCCCACCAACTACGCCATCGACATCTTCGACCGCCGCAACGACTCGCGGTTTTATAAGATGATGCGCACGGCCTGGATTTCGAACGACGGCCGCAACCTGCCGAAGTGGACCGCCGCCGACGCTCCCACGCCCGCCCAGGTAGGTCAGAACAAGTTTGCGGTGGGCGACACGGCCTTTTTCGTGGTTGTGAATACCCCGCAAAACCCCGTGCCGCAGACGACCGTTACACGCTCGCGCTACAAAATCTACGCCCGCTATGTGCGCAATGCGGCCGGCACCGTAGTGCCCGGCTATGACCCAGCCGGTGCCATCGGGCTGCGCAACAAGTTTCCGCAGCTCATCAAATACACTGACCCCTTCCGCACCAGTGCCGCCGATGAGGCCGGCACCAAGGACGGAATTCTGGCCCGCTTCGCCGAAACCTATCTCATTGCCGCAGAGGCCTACGGCCGCAAGGGCGACTACAACAAAGCCTTGCAGTACGTAAACATTGTACGCCAACGGGCGGCCTACAAGGCCGGCGAAGTGCGGCCCAATGTCAACTACCGCTACGAGGGCGGCGTGCGCGGCGATGTCACCAGCACCTACCCCGCCCTGACGGCCACGCAGGCTAACTTCACCACCAACGACCCCAAAGAAATGTACCCACCTTCGGTGGGCTCTACGGCCGAGCGCTTCATTCACTTCATCCTCAATGAGCGCACCCGCGAGCTACTCGGCGAGCTGCACCGCTGGGAAGACCTAGCCCGCACCGAAACGCTGGTGGCCCGCACCCGCTACCACAACCCCGACGCGGTAGCCATTCAGCCTTTCCACAAGCTGCGCCCCATCCCCCAGACGCACCTAGAGCGCATCTTCCGCAACGGCCAACCGCTGAGCGCCACCGACCGCCAAGCCGAGCAAAACCCAGGGTACTAGGGCCATGTGCCTTCCCTAACGCGTGGACCCCACCCCCGGCCCCTCCCCTCCGGGAGAGGGGAGCCGATTGAAAGCAGACGTTGGTGAACGTCAAGCAGTCGTCAGGCTCCCCTCTCCCGGAGGGGAGGGGCCGGGGGTGGGGTAATCACACCAGGGCAACACCATTCTTAGAAGCTTTCTCTATGCCTTTTTATCTGGCCAAAAAGCTGCTGCCGCTGGCGCTGGTGCTGGCCCCCGCCGCCACCCTGCGCGCCCAAACCGCCCCGCCTAAAACCAACGACACCACGCCCCCCCTGCACCTGCTGAAGCCCGACTACCCGGTGCCCTATGGCCAGGCCAAGGCCGAGGACGTGCGGCAGGTGCTCGACCGGGTATATGGCTACCTAGACGCGGCCACGCCCGCCGAGCTAATCGATAAAAAGACGAATGCGACCATCACCGACCGCCGCAAGTTCAACCCCGATGCCATTGTGAAGCCTGGCGATTTTCGGCTGACCAGCTACGAGTGGGGCGTTACCTACGCTGGCATGCTGCGGGCCAGCGAGGTAACCGGCGACCCCAAATACGCCGCCTACACCATGAGCCGGACGAAGTTTCTGGCCGAGTTGGTGCCCTACTTTCAAGCCTATCAAACGGCGCACCCCGAGGCAGGTACGCCCGTGCGCTCGGTACTTCAGCCCCACGCCCTCGACGATGCCGGAGCCATTTGCGCGGCCATGATAAAGGCGCAGCGCGCCGGCGCAACCGCCGACCTGCGGCCCATGATAAACCGTTTCATGGACTTCATCATGACCAAGGAGTACCGCTTGCCCGACGGCACCTTGGCCCGCAATCGCCCGCAGCCCAACACACTGTGGCTCGACGACTTGTATATGAGCGTGCCAGCGCTAGCCCAGATGGGCAAGCTCACCGGCGAGCGCCGCTACTACGACGAGGCCGTGAAACAAGTGGCGCAGTTTGCGCCCCGGATGTTTGACGAGAGCAAGGGCCTCTACCGCCACGGCTGGGTGCAGGACATGGCCGAGCACCCCGAGTTCCATTGGGCGCGGGCCAATGGCTGGGCCATTCTTACTAAAGTAGAACTGCTCGACGTGCTGCCCGCCGACCACCCCGGCCGCCCGGCCGTGCTGAAGCTGCTGCGCGCCCACGCCCGCGGCCTAGCCGACCGCCAAGCCGGTAGCGGCTTCTGGCACCAGCTGCTCGACCGCCCCGACTCGTACCTCGAAACCTCGGCCACGGCCATCTACTGTTACGCCATCGCCCACGCCATCAACCAGGGCTGGCTCGATGCCAAAGTATACGGCCCCATGACCCTGCTAGCTTGGAACGCCGTGAGCACCAAGGTAAATACCCTAGGTCAGGTTGAAGGGGTTTGCGTGGGCACGGGCATGGGCTTTGACCCCGCCTTCTATTACTACCGCCCCGTGAATGTGTACGCCGCCCACGGCTACGGCCCGGTGCTGCTGGCCGGCGCCGAGATACTCCAGTTGCTCAAGCAACACCCCTACGGCATCAACGACAGCTCGGTGCAGATGCTGAAGTAGCGTGGACTTTCAGTCCGCAAGTATTAACGCAACCGTTCGCGGACTAAAAGTCCGCGCTACTCCATGCTCCGCTACGCTTTTCTCTTCCTTTTCATCACTTTCGCCGCTCTCGCCGCACCGTCCGACACCTACAATGTTCGGAACTTCGGGGCCAAGGGCGACAGCCTGACCTTGGACACTGATGCCATTAACCGCGCCATTAATGCGGCGGCCGGGGCGGGCGGCGGCACGGTACTGTTGCCTGCGGGGCGCTACCGCAGCTACTCCATTCGGCTGCGCAGCCACGTGGCCTTATACCTTGACCAAGGCGCTACGCTGCTGGCGGCCACGCCGGTAGGCTACGTAGGCTACGATGCACCTGAGCCGGCCGACAACGATAAATTTCAGGACTTTGGCCACAGCCACTGGCACAACAGCCTGATTTGGGGCGAGAACCTGGTAGATATTTCCATCCTAGGTCCCGGCATCATCTACGGGCAGGGCCTCACGCGCGAGGGGCCGCACCAGGCACCCGTCGGCAACAAGGCCATTGCCCTGAAATTATGCCGCAATGTGACGCTGCGCGATTTTACGGTGCGGCAGGGTGGGCATTTTGCCCTGCTAGCCACGGGCGTTGACAACCTGACCATCGACAACCTCCGGCTCGACACCAACCGCGACGGCCTCGACATCGACTGCTGCCACAATGTGCGCGTGAGCAACTGCACCGTCAACTCGCCCTGGGACGACGCCATTTGCCTAAAAAGCTCCTACGCCCTAGGGTACGCCCGCGCCACCGAAAACGTCACCATCACCAATTGCCAGGTCACGGGCTTCGACCGGGGCACGCTGCTCGATGGCACCTACCAGCGCCGCGAGGCCGACCTCGTGCCCGACCACGAGGGGCCGACCGGCCGCATCAAGTGCGGCACTGAGTCGAACGGCGGCTTTAAAAACATCGCCATCAGCAACTGTGTGTTTGAGTACTGCCGGGGCCTCGCGCTTGAGACTGTGGATGGCGGCTTGCTGGAAGATGTAGTTATCAGCAACATCACGATGCGCGACATTATCAACGCGCCGATTTTTCTGCGCCTAGGTGCCCGCATGCGCGGCCCGGCTGGCACGGAGGTGGGCGCGCTGCGGCGCATCAGCATCAGTAATGTGAACGTGTACAACGCCGATGCCCGCTTTGCCACGCTCATCGGCGGGGTACAGGGCCACGCCATTGAGGACGTACAACTGAGCAATATCAGTATCTGGTACAAGCCGCTGGACGCGGCTTCGGCCAGCGCTGTGCAGAGCGTAGTGCCCGAGCACGAAAAAGACTATCCCGAGCCGCAAAAATTTGACGTGCTGCCGGTGTACGGCTTCTTCATTCGGCACGTCAAAAACATCGCCCTGCACAATGTAACCCTGCATTTGCTAGGTGCCGAAACGCGCCCGGCCCTGCTGCTAGCCGATGTGCAGGGCGCCGTGCTACGCCAGGTAGCCCTGCCGCCTAGCGCCGCTGGGGCGCGCTTGGTGCTGCAAGAGGTCAGTGGCCTGAGTGTACAGGATAGTGGTCAGCTGCCCACCCTTAACCTGTCGAAGCCTACCACGAAGTCGTTCTAAGTCGACAATAATCAAAATCCGTCACACTGAGCTTGTCGGAGCATCTCTACCGCACCGTTCAATGAAGCGGCAGAGATGCTTCGACAAGCTCAGCAGGACAGCATAAATCCTTCAGCCGGTCCATCCTCCTACCCTATCCTTTGCGCTTATGAAAGTACCCGTTACGCTGGCCGCCCTAAGTTGGGCACTGCTGCTGGCCGGGGCAGCCGAGGCCCAGCTCGGCCGCCGCTTCCCTTCTGAGCGCAAGGTGGTCCGCGACCCCGTGACAGGTACCGAGCTAACGTTCCTGACCAGCATGCCGGTGGGCGATTCCAAAATCTACCAGACCCACAACCAGTGGACCGCCGATGGGCAGTGGCTCATCTTCCGTTCGGGCCGGGTGAAGGGCGAGGCCCTGGCCGTACATGAAAAAACCGGCGAGCAGGTACAGGTAACCGAGGGCGGCTACATGGGCATGCTCAACGTGGCGCGCCGCGCCATGAAGCTCTACTTTATGCGCCAGCCGCCGGGCACGGTAGCCCCCGCGGCCGAAGGCACCACCCGCCCACCCGCCACCCTGCAAATCGTGGAAGTAGACCTAGGCAAGCTGCTGGCCGACAGCCAGAGCGGCAAGCTCAAGAAAGCCAGCGCCTACCAGCGCGTGTGTGGCACCACGCCCGCCGCCCTGCAAGCCGGGGGCGACATGGCCCTGGATGGCGACGAAACCTGGGCTTACTTCCGGGTGGGCAAGGACGAGGCCGCCCGCCACCTAGCACCCGGCACCAAGCTCGAAACCGAGTTTGGCCCACGCCACATGGGGGCCGGGCCGGCCGGTATTGCGGCGATGAACATGCGCACCGGGGCCATCAAGTACGTGGTGTCGGTGCCGTTTCAGATTGGGCACATCCAAACAAACCCCTGGGTGCCAGGCGAAATCGTGTTTTGCTGGGAAACGGGTGGCAAGTCGCCCCAGCGCACCTGGACAGTGCAGGCCGATGGCAGTGGCCTGCGCCCACTCTACCCCGAGGCGCCCTACGAATGGGTGACGCACGAGGCCGTAATCAGCAAAGACGAAGTAGCCTTCGCCCTCATGGGCCACCGCCCGGTGCCGGCCGTGGCCAAAGAAGTAGCGCCTGGCACGCCCGTGGCCGGCGCCAACCCTGGCCAGGAGGCGGCCTGGGGGCCTTCGGGCACCCGCGAAAAGCCCACGGGGCTAGGCATCGTGAACCTGCGTACCCGCGAAATGACCATCGTGGGCCAAACGCCCAGCGGCAGCGGCCTCTGGCAGGTGAGCGGCTCGCCGGATGGGCGCTGGGCCGTGGGCGACGATTTTGCCCGTAACATCTACCTCATCGACCGCCGCACTCACGAGATGCGGCTGCTCTCGGCCGGCCACAAAACTACCGCCGCCGACCACCCCCACCCCACCATGAGCCCCGACGGCACCCGCATCGAGATTCAGTCGGCCATGCTTTCGGCCGATAACCGGAGCATGAATATCTGCATCATTCCGGTGCCGGCCGAGTGGCTGGCGCGCCCGGCCAAGTAGGTCTACTTCGTCTTGACTAGCAGCAAATTATACTATTGGGCCCCTGGCCTTTTTCCACCGCCTCAACGGGCACTAATACTCTCCCACCCATTATATGAACACGAATAGTTACTCGCCACCAGCAGGCTATGCGGCCCGCTTACGCCGCTGGCTGGGGCCGGGCACCAGCAACTTGGCCGCCCTAGGGTGGTTGGCCACGGCTACCTTAGTCCCCGCCTCGGCTGGGGCCCAGAGCCTACCGGCCCGCCAGCCCGCCGAGACCCTAGGCCGCGGCGTAGTGGCCGTAGACCAGGGCAATGGTCAGGTCTTCGTGAGTTGGCGCCTGCTGACGTCTGATGCGGCCGGCACTGGCTTCGACCTGTACCGCCAGCCAGCGGGCGGGGCGGCCGTCAAGCTCAACACGACGCCTATCACCACGAGTACCAACTGGGTTGATGCTACGGCAGGCACTGCCACTGGCACCACCTACTTTGTGCGGGCCGTGCGCGGCGGCGTGGCCGCCGCAGCTTCGGCACCGGCGCCCGTGTGGCCCCAGCAGTTTATGCGCCTGCCCTTGCAGCAGCCAGCAAGCGGCACCACGCCCACGGGCGAGGTCTACACCTACAGCCCTGGCGACTGCTCGGTGGGCGACCTAGACGGCGACGGGCAGCAGGAAATCATTGTGAAATGGGACCCTTCCAACCAGAAGGATAATTCGCAAAGCGGCTATACCGGCAACGTGTACCTCGACGCCTATCAGCTTGATGGCACGCGGCTCTGGCGCATCGACCTAGGGAAGAATATTCGGGCTGGGGCGCACTACACGCAGTTTATGGTTTTTGACCTCGACGGCGACGGCAAGGCTGAGCTGGCCTGCAAAACCTCGGATGGCACCATTGATGGCACTGGCCAAGTACTGGGCAACGCCACCGCCGACTACCGCAATACGGCGGGCTACATCCTGAGCGGCCCGGAGTACCTCACTGTGTTCAACGGCCAGACCGGGGCGGCTTACCCCAGCGTCACTTACTTGCCGCAGCGCCACCCCACAGTGGGCGACAACCCGACGCCAGCCCAGATTAATGCCATCTGGGGCGACAACTACGGCAACCGCATCGACCGCTTTCTGGCCGCCGTGGCCTACCTCGATGGCGTGCACCCCAGCCTGGTGATGGCTCGCGGCTACTATACCCGCACAGTGCTGGTGGCCTGGGACTTCAAGAATGGGCAGCTTAGCCAACGCTGGACATTTGATAGCAACGATGGCAACCCCGACAACCTAGCCTTCCGGGGCCAAGGCAACCACAACCTGTCGGTGGGCGATGTAGATGGCGATGGCAAAGACGAAATCGTGTACGGCTCCTGCGCCATCGACGACAACGGAAAGGGGATGTACGCCACCGGCCGCGGTCACGGCGACGCCATGCACCTCTCAGACTTCGACCCGGCGCGGCCCGGCCTGGAGGTTTTTTCGGTGCACGAAACCCAGAGCCAGTATGGCTCGGCGCCCAACGACTTCCGCGACGCGGCCACCGGCACGCTGATTTGGGGCGCCCCCGGCCCTAACCAAGGCGACGTGGGCCGAGGCGTGGCGATGGACGTTGACCCGCGCACCCTGGGCGCCGAAGCGTGGAGCACCCGGGGCGGCCTCTACGCTGCCAATGGCACGCAGATTTCGGTAGCCCGACCCAGCCAGATAAACTTTGGCGTGTGGTGGGATGGTGACCTGCTGCGCGAAACCCTCGACGGCACTACCATCAATAAATGGAATTGGCTGACTTCTACCTCCAGCCCGTTACTAAGCGCCGGGCCCCTAGGAGCTGGCTCCAACAACGGCACCAAGGCCACGCCTAACCTAAGCGTTGACTTGTTTGGTGACTGGCGCGAAGAAGTGATTTGGCGCAACACCAACAACCAGGAGCTACTGATTTTCACGACCACCATTCCGACCACTTACCGCCTGCCTACCCTGCTGCAAGACCCGCAGTACCGGCTCAGCATTGCGTGGCAGAATGTGGCCTACAACCAGCCACCACACACCGGCTTCTACCTAGGCGATGGCATGAAGCTACCCCGCACCCTGACCTGGACCGGAGCCAGCTCGACCGACTGGGCCACGGCCGCCAACTGGTCGCCCGCCGAAGTGCCAACGGCCGACGACGACGTGCTTATCCCTGGCGGCACCGCCCAGCAGCCCACGGTGAGCGCGGCCCAGGCCGTGCGCAACCTAACGCTTGGCACCGGCGCGGTGCTTACAGCTACCTCTACTAGTACGCTTATAGTGAGCGGCGACTTCGTAACCGAGGGCGGCACCCTAGCCGCAGCGGGCGACGCCACAGTAGCACTAGCTGGCCCTACCGACCAAGTAATAGGCGGCGGTCCGCTAGCCTTTCAGAACCTAACCGTGGGCACGGCGACCGCTAGCTTCACCGGGCGAGTGCAAGTAGCCAAAACACTCGTTCTCAATGGCGACTTGACGACTAATGACAACCTGATGCTGCGCTCGAGCGCGGCCGGCACCGCGCTGGTAGTCAATAATGGTGCGGCTGTGGCCACGGGTAACGTGACCGTTCAGCGCTACCTCGACCCCAGCTTAAACCCTGGCCTAGGCTATCGCCACTACGCGTCGCCAGTAAGCACGAGTACCGTAGGCGACTTGGCAACCAGCGGCTTCATACCTGAAGTCAGCCAAGCGGCGGCCTACAACACGAGCCCGACGCCCGGCAATACCATGCCCTTTCCCACAGTGTTTGGCTACGACAAAGCCCTCGTGAACCGCACTAATACCTACGCTGGCTTCGACAAAGGCTTTTTTGCTCCTAGCACGCTGACGGCGCCCTTGCTACCGGGCCGAGGCTACGCCGTCAATATCGGGAGCAGGGAGCTAGTTGATTTTGTGGGCTCACTAAACAACGGGCCAATTACCGTAACAACGGCACGCAATGCGGCTGGCACGCTTGACGCTGCCGATGCTGGCTGGCAGTTTTTGGGTAATCCCTACCCAGCGCCGCTCGACTATAGCTTGGTAGACGCGGCCGACCGCAGTGGGCTGGAAGCGGCCATCTACGTGTACAGCAGCACCAGCCAGTACCAGGGGCAGTACCGCGCCTATGTCAATGGCGTCGGCAATTCTGTGCTACCCGTGGCGCAGGGCTTCTTTGCCCGCGTCGCGTCGCCCGGCACCACGGCCACCTTCACCTTTCGCAACAGCCAGCGCCTAACTAGCCCCGATGCTACGGCCTTTCAGCGCCTTACGGCCGACCTCCGGCCTCAGATACAGCTTGACCTAGGCGCTACCACCGGCCCCGCCGACACCTTTTATGCCTACGCCGAAGCCGGCGCCAGCCCTGCCTTTGATACCACTTACGATGCCACCAAGCTCCCCAATCCTACGGGCCTGAATCTGGCCAGCTTGACTGGGGGCACTAGCCTCGCCATCGACGGGCAGGCCGCCTTCACGCCTGCTATGACCATTGCACTGGCGGTAGATGTGCCGGTGGCGGGGTCCTACTCGCTCAGCGCCACGGCCCTTCGCAACCTTCCCGCTGGCTTGGCTCCGTACCTGCACGATAGCCAAACCGGCCAGACCGTGCCGCTGACGGTAGGCACCCGCTACGCCTTTAGCGTGACGCCCAGCGAGGCCGTCACTACCCTTATGGGCCGTTTCACCCTTCAGTTTAGCCCCCTTGCGGCCCTGGCCACTACTCCTAGCCTTCGCATCACCGACGTTACAGTGCATCCTAATCCAGCCCACGCTCGCTTCACGGTGCAGGTGCCACCCGTGGCCGCTGCGCTCAGCGTGCAAGCCGAGTTACTCAATACCCTAGGCCAAGCTGTGCGCTACCAAAGCGCTGCCTTATCCCCTACAGGTGCCACTTTCACGCTGGAAACCGCCGGCCTAGCCGCAGGCGTGTATGTGCTGCGCCTACAAGCAGGCAGTAATATCGTGACCAAGCGCGTATCGGTGCAGTAAGCTTGCGCCAGCACTTTACTAGCTTCCACAAAAAGCCCCGACCTGATAAGCCGGGGCTTTTTGTAGAGAAATACCTTCGTTATTGAAACAGGCTGCACGAGCGCTAAGAAATCTGAGTTGCGTGCTCCTCACGCAAGTTTGCTACCTAGGTAGAGGTACCTAGTAAACATTATTTAAGCCAGTAGCTACTTAGTCAGCATTCCTGAACGCGCTCCCGAGCGCCTAACGGTTACCGGCGCGCTGTGCTTCCCCGCCAATAGCTTTGCTAAAGTGCCAGGACCCTGAAATAACAAGTTAAACATCAAGGTGCAATTAGTCCGTAGCGTGCAAAACAGCGCTAGTAATGCTGCCCTACTAACGCTTCTTGCGTGGAGTGCAGCTTACGCTGCGACGCAGCAATGCGCTGCTGGAGTGCCTGCACCTCCTGCACCAGCTTGGCCTGGGTAATGGGCGAGCGCTGAGGCACCAGGTAACCCTGGGGCTCCTCAGTGCGGGTATGCTCTAACCAGGTAACGGCCTCAGCCATAGTCGAAAATGAAGCAATCAACGAGCCGGGCAACCAGTTCAGGACGGTATGCATCATGCTGTGGCCCCATAGCGAAGATGAATGAATCCAGGCCACGTGCTCAATACCGGCCAGGCTCATATGGGGCAAAAAATCGCTGATTAGCCACGCCGCTACGCCCCAACTGACCCCCGTTACCTGCTCGTTGCTGTTGAGCACGCGCGCATAAGGCCGTTGTAAATAGCAAGCTGCCAATTCAAGACAAGCTTGTTGAACGCTGGGCAAAGTGAGCTCGCCCTGCCAATCTAAGTAGAGCCAATCGTTGCGCGAGTCGTAGTAAGTAGTTAGGCAATTAGTTTGCCGAAGCAGATGCAGGTTCATATATAGCAGAAGAAAGAAGAGCTTAAGTAACGCAAATTTACTTTCCAAGCACCCAAACAACTAATTATTAGGTAAATACAATCTACACACAAGACCCTTGCGCACGCCTGCTACCTTGAGCACCCACTCCAGCCAGCGCCACATAGCTCGGCATTAGCACCCTCCCATTAAAATGGCTACAGGCCAAATAAAAAAAGGCTCTCACAATGCTGTGAGAGCCTTTTTAGTGGTCGCGTTAGGAATCGAACCTAAATCAAGAGCTTCGGAAACTCTCATACTATCCGTTGTACGACGCGACCAGATTGGGACTGCAAAAGTAGCACGAAAAGCCGGGGCCGCCAAACCAGGCCTTGTTTTATTCGTTAGACCACACCGAGGGGATAACCCTGAACGTCAAAAGTCAGTTTAGCCCTTCACCAACTGTTTCTCTTCTACCCACATGGAATCTACCAAGAAAACTCTCTACACGGCCGACGCTACGGCCATTGGCGGCCGCAGCGGCCACGTACGTTCGGCCACGGGCATCATCGACCTCGATATGTCGGTACCTGAGGGCCTAGGTGGCAAAAAAGGCGCTACTAATCCAGAGGAGTTGTTTGCCGCTGGCTATTCGTCATGCTTTCAGCAGGCGCTGCTTGTGATTGCCCAGCGCGCTGGCGATAAGCTCGACCCCCAGACGGAAGTAAAATGCTCGGTTTCGTTGTTTCAGGAAGGTGAAGGCTACGGCCTGTCGGCTATCCTAGACGTGGACCTGAAGTCGTTTGACCGCGATAAAACCATTGAAATGGTACGCCAAGCGCACAAAATCTGCCCTTACTCGGTGGGCACCAAAGGCAACATGGAAGTGGAGCTGAAAGTACAGGGCGAAGCCATTCCGGTAGCCCCCGAAGAAAACGCTGGCGTAGCCGAAAAAGGCGACGCTATCACAGCCTAAGTATTGCTTCTACCGTCTTGCACGGTACAGCAGATGACCAGTTAGCCCAAAAAGAAAGCCCGTCTGACTCAATCAGACGGGCTTTCTTTTTGGGCTTTAGACCACTTACATAGCCAATACTTCTTCTACGCGGGTAGCTGCGTCTTTCAGCAGGGTAGCCGAGTATACTTTCAGGCCGCTTTCGTCGATGATGCGGGCGCCTTCCTCAGCGTTGGTGCCTTGCAGGCGCACGATGATGGGCACGCGGATATCACCGATTTTCTTGTAGGCTTCTACTACACCGTTGGCTACGCGGTCGCAACGCACGATGCCGCCGAAGATGTTAATGAGGATGGCCTTTACGTTCGGGTCCTTCAGGATAATGCGGAAACCTGCTTCAACCGTTTGGGCGTTGGCTCCACCCCCTACGTCGAGGAAGTTGGCAGGCTCGCCACCCGAAAGCTTGATGATGTCCATGGTAGCCATGGCTAGGCCGGCGCCGTTTACCATGCAACCCACGTTGCCGTCGAGCTTCACATAGTTCAGGTTCGACTCCGAAGCTTCTACTTCCAAGGGGTCTTCCTCGTTGGTGTCGCGCAGGGCTACGAAATCCTTATGGCGGAACAGGGCGTTGTCGTCCAGGGTCACCTTGGCGTCAACGGCCAAGATTTTGTTGTCCGACGTTTTCAGCACTGGGTTAATCTCGAACATCGCCGAGTCAGTTTCGTCGTAGGCCTTGTACAAAGCCGTCACGAACTTCACCATCTCTTTGAAAGCATCGCCCGACAGCCCTAGGCCGAAGGCGATTTTGCGGGTCTGAAAACCTTGCAGGCCCACAGCGGGGTCCACAAACTCTTTCAGGATTTTGTCAGGATGCGACTCGGCCACCTCTTCGATGTCCATGCCGCCCTCGGTGGTGTAGATAATAACGTTTTTGCCGCTAGTGCGGTCGAGCAGCACGCTGATATAAAACTCCTGGGTGGGGCTTTCGCCGGGGTAGTACACGTCCTGAGCGATGAGCACCTTATTAACCAAGCGGCCTTCGGGACCGGTTTGCTTGGTTACGAGCTGCATGCCGATAATCTGGCCGGCAATGTCTTTCACCTGCTCCAGGTTTTTGGCGAGTTTCACCCCGCCGCCTTTGCCCCGGCCACCTGCGTGAATTTGGGCCTTGATAACGTACCAGCTAGTGCCAGTTTGCTCGGTGAGGGTTTTGGCGGCTTCTACGGCTTCTTCGGCCGTGTCGGCGGTGATGCCTTCCTGGACGCGCACGCCGTATTTCTTCAGGATTTCCTTGCCTTGATACTCGTGAATATTCATCTGAGAGGGAGGTGGGGTACTAAACTTAGGCGCGAAGGTAGTGCCCGGGGGCTAACCCCCGTCTGCTTTCGGCGTAGCTTTGCTTAGTTTCAAGCTTAATTTCTATCCGCACCTTGCTCCAGGCTATCAATATTCGAAAAAGCTACAACTCGCTGGAAGTGCTCAAAGGCATCGACCTCACCATCGAGCGGTCGGAGATAGTGAGCATCGTGGGCTCGAGCGGGGCTGGCAAAAGCACGCTGCTCCAAATCATGGGCACGCTTGACAATCCCGACTCGGGCGAGGTGATGTTCGACGGAGAGTCGGTGAGCAGCCTAGGGCGCAATGCGCTGGCCAAATTTCGCAACCGCCACATTGGGTTCGTGTTCCAGTTTCACAACCTGCTGCCCGAATTCACAGCCCTTGAAAATGTATGCCTGCCCGCCTTCTTGGCCGACCGCTCGGAGAAAGAGGTGCGCGTGCGAGCCCGCGAGCTTCTAGGTCTGCTCAACCTCGACCACCGCGTCGACCACAAGCCCAGCGAGATGAGCGGCGGCGAACAGCAGCGCGTGTCCGTAGCGCGGGCCCTTATCAACTCGCCCGAAATCATTTTTGCCGACGAGCCCAGCGGCAACCTCGACTCGCGCAACGCTCAGGAGCTTCACGAGCTATTTTTCTGGCTGCGCAAGGAGTTTGGCCAAACGTTTGTGATTGTGACGCACAACGATACCCTGGCCCAAATGGCCGACCGCACCATCATTATGCGCGACGGACACATTCTGGAAGAAGCCCGGGCTACCCGCATCGCCTAGCGCCTCGCGCAGCTTCCCGAGTAGTTTCAGCAGAGAGCCCTTGGCAGTGTGCCAAGGGCTCTCTGCTTTTGGCATTGGCTCACAATAGCTTACCCTAGGTCCACTACGCGGTTGGGCCGGGCGCAAGGGTCAGCACAGGTAGTTTCACCAAGGCTGAGCAGTCAAAACGGGCTATATAATTTTCTATCTTTCCTATTTGCTTTTACCAAAATTTTTAGCATACATTTGTGCAGCTAACGGCGAAAGCAAAATTAATTTTTAACCTTCGCTTAACAGGCTGATTTACAACACTAATTTTTACTAAAAAACGAGGCCATTCTCGGCACCTTTTCCAGACCTAAAAGGTTAAGTAGTCGTATATGAGCAAGCAACCTGCAACCCCCGAAACTACCGTTATGAACGAGGCTCCCAAAACCCCGAAAGACACCACGGCTACCAAGAAGGCGGCGCGGGTGGAAAGCTATGACATCGCTAAATCGGACGAGACGTTGGACCTCGCTAAGGACCTCGCCAAGTTCATTAAAGAGAATAAGCTCAGCACCCAGGTGCAGGGCAAAGAGTTTGTAAACGTAGAAGGCTGGCAGTACGCCGGCTCGCGCCTAGGCATCGTGCCTATCGTGGAGCACGTCATCAACGTGAGCACTGACCAAGAATTGAAATATCAAGCCAAGGTGACGCTGTTTGACATGCGCTCGCAGCACACCGTAGGCGCTGGCTTCGCTATCTGCTCGAATAAAGAGAGCGGTAAGAAGTTCTACCAAGAGTTTGCTATTGCTAGCATGGCCCAGACCCGCGCTATTGGCAAGGCTTACCGTAACATCCTGGCTTGGATTATCCGGGCGGCTGGCTACGAGCCTACTCCTGCCGAGGAGATGGAGTACACCGGCAACGTGCCTACGCCCGCTGCTGCCCCAGTAGCACCAGCAGTAACTGAGCCTACGCCTGTGATGCGTGCGGTTACCAACACGCCCGCTCCTGCCCCGGCCGAAGCTCCTGCTGCTGAAGTAGCTGCCCCCGTGCAATACGCTACAGCCTCGCAGAAGGAAGAAATCATCCGTTTGCTGAACCACCCGCTCATCACTCGTCAGGAGAAGACGAAGATGCTTCTTAACATCAACCGCCTCGATGAGGAGCGCGCTACCCAGGCCATCGCCAAGCTGCGCAAAGCCATCGAAGACCGCGAAGGCACCTCGGCCGTAGCCGCCTAGGTTCAACTAGATTAAGAGCAAACAAAAAGGCCTGCCGCAATCGCGGCAGGCCTTTTTGTTTGTCTACTTATATAATATCCACCTCATGTCTGTCATGCAGAGCGCAGCGAAGCATCTCGCGTGCTGACGTCTGCTAACGTTCAAAATTCCTGCACCACGCGAGATACTTCGCTGCGCTCTATGAGGTAGCGTACATACCTACCGAATGCCGGCCCGCGTAAGGGCTGCTTGGTAGCGTCGGGCGTTTACAAGGTGCTGGGTCTCGTTGGTAGCAAAAGCGTGGTAACCAGTGAAGTCTTCTTTAGCACAGAAGTACAGGTAGTCATTATCCTCGGGGTGCAGCACAGCGTCGATGCTGCTGATGCTAGGTAGGTCGATGGGGCCGGGAGGCAGGCCATTGACGCGGTATGTGTTGTAGGGCGAGTCCTTTTGCAGGTGCACATTGAGTACACGCTTGATACCAAAGTCACCGTTGGCGTATACTACCGTGGGGTCAGCTTGCAGCTTCATGCCGCGTTTTAGGCGGTTGAGGTACACGGCCGCAATACGGGGGCGCTCGTCGGCGTGCTGCTGCTGCTCGGCCTCCACAATGCTGGCTAGGGTGCTCACCTGCACGCGGGTAAGACCAAGTTTCTCGCGGGCGGCATCGCGCTCGGGCGTCCAGAATTTCTCGTACTCTTTTTTCATGCGCTGCATGAGGTTATCGGCCGAGGTATTCCAATAGAGCTGGTAAGTGTTCGGGATGAACATCGAGAGCACCGTGGTGGTGTCGAAGCCTAGGCTACGAGTATAGCTCGGGCTGCTCAGCAGCGAGTCTATTTGCTTAGGGCTAGCGTCAATTTGCTTGGATAGCTTGGCGGCTAGCTCGCGGCGCAAGCGAACGTTGGTGAATGTGAGCATAAGCGGCGACTGCCGGCCCGACTTCAGCAAATTGATTAGTTGGCGGTTGGTCATACCGCTTTTCAGCTCGTAGCGGCCGGGCTTCACGGCGCCGGGCTTGTTGTAGCCCATGAGTTTGCCCACAAAGTGCAGCGAAAGTTGGTCGATGATGACACTAGTATTCGCCACTTTTACGTTCTCCACCGCTACTAGTGCTTTCTGCCAGTCGTCGGTGCGGCGAATGTAGACGAAAGCACGCTGCTCTTGCGTGTCAACGTTGGAGGTGTAAAATATCTGAAAAAAGTAATAAGAAAAGCAAACGAGAATAATCCCGAGTATCACGCTGACGGTGGCGTATCGGTTGCGCCGACGGATGGCATCCGCCCGGTATTCGACGCCGGACTTTTTGGCAGGAGGAAGCATGAAAACACAGAAAGTGAGCCTCAAAATTACGCACCGCGCCAATCTTCAGCCTCAGTCGGCACTTATGAGCTATATAAACTCGGTTTTCCGCTTTAAAAATCCGTAGTACCTTGCCTGCCGTAAGGAGTCCTACCTGGCTTCCGGCCCGTTTTTTTGTTTCCTTCCCCCCCGATATGGCTGCTACTCTGCTTCGCATTCACCCCGAAAACCCGCCCCAAAACCGCATTCTGCAAGTAGTAGAAGTGCTGCGCAAAGGCGGGCTCATTATTTACCCGACCGATACGGTGTACGGCATTGGCTGCGATATTAACAACGCCAAAGCAGTCGAAAAGCTCTGCCGCATCAAAGGCATCAAACCTGAAAAAGCTGACCTCAGCTTTATTTGCCACGACCTGTCGCACATCAGCGACTACGCCCACGGCATTACCACCCCCACGTTTAAAGTACTGAAAAAGGCGCTGCCCGGCCCCTTTACCTTCATTTTTGAGGCTAGCCCCAACGCACCCCGCTACGGCGGTGTAAAGCGCAAGACGGTTGGCATCCGGGTGCCCGATAATCAGATTGTGCGTCAGATTGTCAAGGAGTTCGGTACTCCTATCGTGAGCACTTCGGTGCGCGAGAGCGAGGAAACCCTCGAAGAGTACGTGACCGACCCCGACCTTATTTTCGAGAAGTACCGCTCGCTCGTGGACCTAGTTATCGACGGTGGCTTTGGGGGCAACATCCCCAGTACCATTGTCGACTGCACCAACGACGATTTTGACCTCGTGCGCCAAGGCCTAGGTGATATTGAGCAGTTTTTGTAGACCTAGGAGCTAAAAAAGCAAGGGGCGCAGACCTGGAATGCTGATTTTCAACATTCCAGGTCTGCGCCCCTTGCTTTTTTAGCTCTCTGTGCGCTTGTGCTTCCAGCGGCGGTGTGTCCAGAGGTATTGCTCGGGCGTGGCCCGAATATCAGCCTCCAAGCACCGCACAAAGGCCTCGGTGATGGGGTAGCGTTGCGCTTCGTCGGGCGCGTTGGCGGCCGCAGCAGCTACTTGGCCATCTGGCAGTTCTGTAAAGGTTATTTCGTAGTAGCCGCGTCGCACTCGGCTGATGCCCACGTAAAGCACTGCGCAATTAAACTGCTGCGCCAAGCGCTCCGCACTGGTATAGAAGCCCGCCTCACGGTTCAGAAAATCGGTCCAATAAGGCCGGTCCTCAGGACCAGCCGCTTGGTCGGTAAGCAGGCTAAGCGTGCGCCCCTGCTTACGGTGCTGCACCAGGTAGCGCAGCGTGCCGAGCATGGGCACGGCATCGGCACCTAGGCGCGTGCGCAAGCGGCGCACGAAGTGCTCGAAAAAGCTATTATTGAGCGGCTTGTACACGCCCGCCGCCCGGCTAGGAAACTCTAGCGCAGCGCCCGATAGTATCCATTCCCAATTACCCCGGTGCGAGCCTAGCGAGAGCACAAAGCGGTTTTGGGCAAAGGGGCCCGTCATCAACTCGGGGTTGGTGAAGCGCACTCGGCGCTGCAACTCGGCGGGCGAGATGGCCGCTAGCTTCAAAATCTCGACTATCACTTGGGCAAAGTGCCAATAGAACTGCCGGCCAATCTGCCGGATATCAGCCTCCGTCTTTTCCGGAAAAGCATGGCGCAGATTGTCGAGCACTACCCGCCAGCGGTAGCGTACCACGTAGGCTAGCAGCACATAAACCCCGCGCGCCACTACGTAGAGCACACCTAGGGGCAAGTGCGCCAGCGCGAGTAGCAGCCAGTTGAGCGGGTAGAAATACCAAGCGTAGGGCCGGGTAGTCGTACTCATCGGGGCAGGGCTGCCCCAGCGGGTGCGTAGTCCTTAAGGCTGCGCTGCCCGCTACGGCTTTGGGTGGCCAGCACCTTTTTAGTAGCCGCATCGAGGGCTTCGATAGTGAGCGTAAACGGCCCCTCGGGCAGGTAGCCCATCGGCAGCTGGCTCTCTATCGGAGTCGGGCGGCCAGTGGCCGGCGTAATGGCGGGCGCTTCGCCATCGGTAGCCGTGCCGTCGGGCGAGGCTAGGTGATATTTCAGTAATACCGGCCGGCCGGCTGGCAGCTGATTCAGCTCGGTATAAAAAAAGACTGCCTCGGTACCCCGGCCGTAGAAGCCGCCCGGTGCCCGCGTGAGCAGGTAGCCACCCCTATTGAACACGCTCTCGCCAGTGGCTTTGGCGGCAGGCCTAGCAAGAAAAACGATGTCGCTGAACGCCGGTGCCTTAGGTGCTGCCACCACTAGCGGCTGCTCCACTGTGGTTTCGCCGTTGGCCGCCTTGTATTGGTCGCGCACGCGGCCCCGCAGCGTGTAAGTGCCGTCGGGCACAGTCACGCGCTTCAAGAAGCTAAGCGGGTTTTTGATACTAATTGTCGTGTCGTTGAGCACGGGCGGCTTCAGCGTCACAGTTTCGTGCCAGGCCGATGTGCCATCAGCTTTCATAATATCTAAATCGACCACCGCCGACGACTGAAACGACTTAGGGGCCCGCTGCCGATAAGTGAGGGGCTGGGTAGGCACGGTCACCGAAATCTCAATTTCGCCGCCCTTCTGCACCTGGTCGAGGTTGCGAAAGCGGGCTACTTCGAGCAGTAGCTGGGGCGGGCCGGCATAGGCACCTAGCGGGGCAATAGCCAGGGCCAGGGGGAAAAGCAAAAAACGCATAGAGCAAAATTAAGGCGGTTATAACGCGGACTTTCAGTTCGCGAGTTGGCAAGCTTACTACTGGCAGATTAAAAGTCCGCACTACGGGCTAGTTTGCCCTAGGCCTTGGCAAAGTCCGTGCTACGGCTACCTTGCAGCCATGTCCGTTGTCCTTTCTGAGCTGCACTACCTACCCAGCATCCCCTTTTTTCAGCAGTTGCTGCAGGCCGATTCACTCCTGCTCGACGCCCATGAGCACTACCACAAGCAAACCTATCGCAACCGTTGCCTCGTGCTCACGGCGCAAGGTCCGCAGCCGCTCACGGTGCCGGTACTCGACGGAAACCGCTCCGAAAAAATTCGCACCAGCGAAATAGAGATTGATTACCGCCAAAACTGGCCGCACCGCCACTTTCGCACTCTCCAGACAGCTTACAATGCGTCGCCTTATTTTGGCTACTATGCCGATTATTTGCAAGATATTTATGCTCAGAAACCTGCGCGGCTCTGGGACTTAAACTTGGCCCTGCTGAACTTGCTGCTACGCTGCTTGCGTTGGCCTTTACCCGTGGCTTTAACTACGGAATACCTAGCGCCGCTGCCCTCCCCCACTCCGGCTCTTATCGACTACCGCGACGTACTGACACCCAAAATTGCCCCTAGGTCGGGAGAACCTGACAGTACGTCGCAGCGCCCCTACTTGCAGGTGTTTGGCCCCGCGTTTGTACCAGGACTTAGCGTACTGGATTTATTATTCATGCAAGGGCCGGCGGCGGGCAGGTGGCTGGGTTAAGTAGAAATTAGGTTGGTAAGGGAATAAGCGCAATATTGCTTTTGCCTTAGCTGCTTAGCTACTTCATCACCCAGTTAGTACTTTCCGAACCTTCAGCCAAAGCAGCTTGTTTTCCAGTTATCAATCGCATTAATCCGTATCTGTATAACGTAACTATTTGCCTCTATACTGGTAGAAGTTAGACGTACGGCTTATACTATCATCTTGCTTGCATGGAAGCTAAATTTTCAAACCGCGTCAAGGAGGTTATCTCCCTCAGCCGGGAAGAGGCCATCCGCCTGGGGCACGACTATATCGGTACCGAGCACTTGCTGCTGGGTATGATTCGTGAAGGCGAAGGCACTGCCCTAGGGCTGCTCAAAAAGCTGGGCGTGGCCACCGACGAGCTGAAGTTTGCTCTTGAGCAAGCCACGCGCAATACGGCCACCCAAGGCACCAGCATCACTGGCTCGATTCCGCTGACGAAGCAGACCGAGAAGGTGCTGAAAATCACCTACCTCGAAGCTAAGATTTTCAAGTCGGAAATCATTGGCACCGAGCACCTGCTCCTCTCGATTCTGCGCGATGAGGACAACATTTCTTCTCAAATTCTTTCCAAATTCAACGTGAACTACGAAACCGTGCGCGACTCACTTGATTATCACGGCGCGGCACCGAACACCAGCCCCAAAGCTGGCCCGGATACCGATGACGATGACGACCGCCTATTTGGCCAAGGCCAGGGTGGTGCCGGCCGCGGGCAGGGCGGTGCTGGCAACGCTGGTACGGCTAAGAAGCCCGGCGAAAAATCGCGCACTCCGGTGCTCGACAATTTCGGCCGCGACCTCACCAAGCTGGCTGAAGAAGACAAACTCGACCCCATCGTGGGCCGCGAAAAAGAAATAGAGCGTGTAGCCCAGGTACTGAGCCGCCGCAAAAAGAATAACCCGATTCTCATTGGTGAGCCGGGCGTAGGCAAAACGGCTATCGCCGAAGGTCTCGCGCTACGCATCATCCAGAAGAAAGTAAGCCGCGTGCTTTTCAACAAGCGCGTAGTGACCCTAGACTTGGCTTCGCTGGTAGCTGGTACCAAGTACCGCGGCCAGTTTGAGGAGCGCATGAAGGCCGTGATGAACGAGCTGGAGAAGTCGCCCGATGTGATTCTGTTCATCGATGAGTTGCACACTATCGTGGGCGCTGGCGGTGCTTCGGGCTCGCTGGACGCATCCAACATGTTCAAGCCGGCCCTAGCCCGCGGCGAGATTCAATGCATCGGCGCTACCACGCTAGACGAGTACCGCCAGTACATCGAAAAGGATGGTGCCTTGGCCCGTCGTTTCCAGATGGTAATGGTGGACCCCACCACGCCTGAGGAAACCATCGAGATTCTGCACAACATCAAGGACAAGTACCAGGACCACCACCACGTGGTGTACACCGACAAGGCCATTGAGCAGTGTGTGAAGCTGAGCGACCGCTACATGAGCGACCGCTTCCTGCCGGACAAAGCCATTGATATCCTTGACGAGGCTGGTGCCCGCGTGCACATCAACAACATCGTAGTGCCCGAGGATATCCTCAAGCTCGAAGAGCAGATTGAGAACATCAAAGGTGAAAAGAATCGCGTAGTAAAATCGCAGAAGTACGAGGAAGCTGCTAAGCTTCGCGACACTGAGAAGAAGCTATTGGAGCAACTCGAAACGGCCAAAAAGTCGTGGGAAGATGAGACCAAGAAGAAGCGCTACACGGTGAAAGAGGAAAACGTGGCCGAGGTAATCGCCATGATGACCGGCATCCCCGTGAACCGCGTGGCCCAGAACGAAGGCGACAAGCTATTGCGCATGGGCGAAGAGCTCCAAGGCAAGGTAATCGGACAAGACAAGGCTATCAAGCAGTTGGTGAAAGCCATCCAGCGTACTCGCGTGGGCTTGAAAGACCCCAAGAAGCCTATCGGTTCGTTCGTGTTCCTAGGCCCGACCGGCGTAGGTAAGACAGAGCTTGCCAAGGTATTGGCTACCTACCTCTTCGACAAAGAAGACGCGCTCGTTCGCGTAGACATGTCGGAGTACATGGAGAAATTCAGCGTATCGCGCCTGGTTGGCGCACCTCCCGGCTACGTGGGCTACGAAGAGGGCGGCCAGTTGACGGAGAAAATCCGCCGCAAGCCGTACTCGGTTATCCTACTCGACGAGATTGAGAAAGCGCACCCCGACGTATACAACTTGCTGCTGCAAGTGTTGGATGACGGTATTCTAACCGATGGCCTAGGTCGTAAGGTAGACTTCCGCAACACTATCATCATCATGACCTCGAACATCGGGGCACGTGACCTGCAAGACTTCGGCGCTGGCATCGGCTTCGGTACCAAAGCCCGGCAGGAGAATATGGACGAGATTACGAAAGGCACCATCACCAATGCCCTACGTAAGACCTTCTCGCCCGAGTTCTTGAACCGCTTGGATGACGTGGTAGTCTTCAACTCGCTTGAGAAGAAGGATATCCACAAGATTATCGACATCAGCCTCAGCAAATTGCTCAGCCGCGTGCTCACGCTCGGCTACCGCGTAGAGCTGACCGAGAAAGCCAAGGACTTTGTGGCCGAGAAAGGCTACGACCCCAAGTATGGCGCTCGTCCGCTGAACCGGGCCATCCAGAAGTACATCGAAGACCCGATTGCCGAGGAAATCCTGAAAGCGCAGTTGCTACACGGTGATATCATCACGGCCGACTTCGAAGACGGCAAAGAGGAGCTCACCTTCGTAGTAAGCAAGAGCGACGAAAAGCCCAACCTGCCCAGCGACGAGCGGCCCGAAGAGGCGCCCTCTGAGCCTGAGAATGGTGAAGTGAAGTAGTAGCGTAATAAATAGAAAAGGCCGGTTACCGTGAGGTAGCCGGCCTTTTTGCTTTACTACTAGTTCGCAAAGCTGCCTAGGAAGCTGCTTCTTATTCTATCTAGGGATATTATCTCTCCTTACTGCTCTTCTACTAAGTCTTTAGCAAGCTTAAGCCAGTTATAAAGCTGCTTCGGCGAAAAGAAATTATATAGTCAAGCCGGCTATGCAATTTTGGCTTTGTCAATTACAAAAGAAGTAAGCTCCAGTGCTCCGTTTTTCTTTCTGCTTACATTCAGTCGCATTAGCTGTCCTGGTGTCCAGCCAAGCTCAGGCTCAGCAAAGCGGGCAGCCGTTGCTGACATTAACTGCGCCCACTACGCTACCTACTCCCAGCGTTCGGCCGAAAACTATTGCTCTGATTGGTCGAGTCGAGACTACCACGGGGGTGTTGCCTGGCGCAGTAGTAGAAGTAAAAGGCAACTCAAACCTGCGCGCGGTAACCGATGCCGACGGTTTTTTTCGTTTAGTGGTACCAACTACGACGAGCCCCGTACCCGTATCGGCTAGCTACGCAGGCTACGATGATGTAGCCGCCAACCTGATACCTGGCGCTATGCCAGCCGTGCTTCGGCTAGTAGTGCCGCACGATGAGATTAAGCTTCCTCGCAAACAGCAATTACCCGCATACATTCGCACAGCGCACAAACAAATTAAACAACAGTTGCAAGATGTTTACCAATAGCCTTATACGCTATGTAATACCACGCAAAAAAGGCCAGCCACTTAGTAGTAGCTGGCCTTTTTTGCGTGGCTAAATTGCTTGTTATTGCTGGCTGGCGCGAAAGAGCTTTTGCTTTTCGTCTTTCGATAGACTTTCGTAGCCAGAGTGAGAAATCTTATCCAGAATCAGGTCGATTTCGTCTTGGCCAGCTACAGCAGGCCCGCTGTTTTTGGAGCTACCGCCGGCCGAGCGAGTGCCGGTAGCAACCGGCTGCCGATGCGTCACGCGCATGCTCGGGCCTTGGCTGAACAAGCGGCTGAACCAATTGCCAATAGCGATAATGGGTGTGCCCATGTCGTGCCCGGCCTTGAGCTGCTTCACGAACACAAAACCTAGCAGCGCCCCACCTAGGTGGGTGATTTCTCCGCCAGGATTACCACCGTTGATACCAGCTATGGAAATCAGCACAACGGCCACTGCTATCCACTTGATTTTGACTGCTCCAATAATGAAGAGCATAAATGTAAAATCGGGGAGCAGCGTAGCTGCGGCCACGATAACGGCCGTGACGGAAGCCGATGCACCGATAACGGGCTGGCCCACGAACGGCTGCAAGGCCGGAATGAAATTATAAGCAAGCAGAAAGAAAACTGCCCCCACTAAAGCACCTAGGATGTAAAGGCTTACCAAGCGCCGGTCGCCTAGGTACTCACGAATGAGCTGCCCGAACCAATAGAGGTTCAGCATATTGAACAGGATATGCAAGAAACCTTCGTGCACGAAGGCATAGGTTAGCAGCGTCCAAGGGTGGCGCAGCAGGGAGTACAGGTCAGAGGGCAACGCTAATTGGCGCATGACAAGCTGGTAGCTACCCGATTGCGCAATGAAAAAGATAGCCCGCAGAATGATGAGTACCGCGAACACCAGCGCATTGATAATAATGAACTGGTTGAGCGCATTATCGCGGCGTGAAAAGGCGTCGCGGATATCCTGAGTTAAGCTCATGGAAGTGATGAATTAATAGAATTGCTGGCGGCCTCGCTCCCAGAATTTAAGAACAATAAACCCAATGAGCAGGCCCCCTAGGTGGGCAAAGTGCGCTACGTTGTCGCCGGGCGTGCGGTGTACCCCGCTGTAGAGCTCGTACAACGCATAAAAGAAAACGAAGTATTTGGCCTTAATGGGAAATGGAAAAAACAATAGGAACAGCTCAGTATTAGGGAATAAATAGGCGAAGGCGAAGAGCACGCCAAACAGCGCACCTGAGGCCCCCAGCATGCCCGCATACGGCGAGTTTTTCACCTCATCTACTACTCCATCAACGGCTTTGTTGGCGGCGTCTATATAATCGGCGTTCTGAGGATTTTGCTGCAAGCCGCGGGCAAGCGACTCATAGCCATTAGCCTCCGGAAAGTTATTGCGAAAGAAATCGGCAAAGCTGCCGCCCGTGGGCTCGCGATGAAACTCGACGGCTGCCCGCTCCATCTTGACGTTTTCGTAATAGCGCACGCCTTGGTATAGACCACCGGCACCTATGCCACAAATAAGCCAAAAAGTCAGAAAGCGTGAGCCTCCCCAACGTTGTTCCAGCATAGGGCCAAACGAAATAAGGCCGAACATATTAGAGATAATATGTCCCCAGCTGCCGTGCAAAAACATGTACGTCAAGAACTGCCAGGGCTGGAAATACGGCGAGCCAAAAGGATACAAACTACCCAGCTGTGTAAGATGTACGGCCGAGATATTCTGCTGAATAAGGAAAAACCCAATGTTCAAGAACAGCAGGTTGCGCACAGTAGGCGTAAGATTGAACATAAAGGAAACACCGTGCTAGTAGCCAGTGGATTGAGAAAAAAGGTGCCGTAGGGTTGGCTACGTACCGGGCTTACGGAAAAACTCGGCTAATTGCTGACCATCGAGCAGCACCACGGTGGGGCGGCCATCGGGGGTGTAGTTGGGTACTTGGCAGGCAAAGAGCTTATCAACTAAGGCACTGAGCTCAATTTCGGGCAGGCGAGCTTGGCTAGTGGCCTGAGCTACGCGGCGAGCTAGGGCGCGAGCCAGCGCCTCGCGGCGGTCTACGCGGAGCGGGGCGGCCCCACTGCGAAACTGCTCAATAAGGCTTTCAAGCAGCTCCTTTTCGCCCTGGGCGGGCAGGTCGGCAGGCACGGCCTCGACCGCGATGGTAAGCGGCCCAAATTCGGCGAAGCGAAAGCCCAGCAAGTGCAGCGGCTGCGTCAGCTCCTGCAGTACTGCAAAATCGGAGGGCGAAAAGGTGAGCGGCCTAGGGAAAAGCAGCGCCTGCGAGTGAACGGTGCTCCGTGGCTGGCCGGCCGCGTACTGCTCGTAGAGAATGCGCTCGCGCGCAGCCTCCTGGTCGATTAGCATCAGGCCCGACTTGACGGGCAGCAGCACGTAGCGCGTGAGCACCTGGGTGGCGCGGGGCGAGTGCGAGCCGCTGCTGGCCTGCGTGAGCGCCTGCGCCGGGGTAGGCGCGGGCGGCGTGGGGTGCAAGAAAGGTATTTCGGGCAGCGGTGCCGGGGCGGGCTCGGTGGGCGCAGGAGCTACTGCCGGGGGCGCGGCCACAGCGGCGGGCTCCTCGGGGCGCACGGGCTGTCCCAGCTCGCGGTAGAAGGCTTCTAGGTCGCGCTTGGCTTGCTCAGTGGGCTTAGGAGGCGGCTGGCGCTCGTAGGCATCGGCCGAACGGCCTTTGTTGGCTTGGCGCGATGCGGCGGCTGATACGGAAGCTGCCAGTGCGTCGGGGTTGAACTCGACGTGGCGAGTAGGCGCAGGCAGCTCTGCCCCGGTCCCACCTGCCGAGGTGCGCAACGGCCGGATGGGCGCAAAATTTACATCGCCCTCAAAGTCGAGCGAGGGCGTGAGGCTGTGTAGCCCGAGGGCCTGGCGCACGGCGGCGCGCACCACAGCGTACACCGTTTTCTCGTCCTCAAATTTGATTTCGGTCTTCGTGGGGTGCACGTTGATGTCAATCGTCTTAGGGTCAAGTTCCAGAAACAGCACGTAGAACGGGTGCGTGTCCTTGGGCAGCAAGCCTTCGTAAGCGGCCAGCACGGCGTGGTTGAGGTAAGCCGAGCGGATAAAGCGGTTGTTGACAAAGAAAAACTGGTCGCCCCGGCTCTTCTTCGCCGACTCGGGCTTGCCAATGTAGCCTTTCACCGTAATGAAAGGCGTAACCTCTTCGCAGCCTGCCAGTTGCTCTTTATAGTTATTACCCAGCAGCGCCACGATGCGCTGGCTGAGCTTGCCAGCAGGCAAGCCAAACACCTCTAGGTCATTTTGGTAGAGCGAAAAGGCAATCTGCGGATTGGCCAGCGCCACGTGCTGAAATTCATCCAGGATGTGCCGCATCTCCACCGCGTTGCTCTTGAGAAAGTTGCGGCGAGCGGGCACATTAAAAAACAAGTTCTTGACCGCGATGCTGGTGCCATCGGGGCAGGCGGTGGGCGCCTGGCTGCTCACCTGCGAGCCCTCGACCAGCAGCAGCGTGCCGGTTTCCTGGCCGCGCTGCTTGGTGCGGATTTCAACTTGCGCCACGGCCGCGATGCTGGCCAGTGCCTCACCACGGAACCCTAGGGTACGAATTCGAAATAAATCTTCGGTCGAGCGAATCTTGCTGGTGGCGTGGCGCTCGAGGCTCATGCGGGCATCGGTGGGCGACATGCCCGAACCGTTGTCTACTATCTGCACGAGTTGCTTACCAGCCTCTTTTACAATGAGTTGCACAGAGGTTGCACCCGCATCGACGGCGTTTTCCAGCAGCTCTTTCACGACGGAGGCCGGGCGCTGCACCACCTCGCCCGCCGCAATCTGATTGGCAAGGTATTCGGGCAGCAGTTGAATAATATCGGGCATGGTCTAACGTATACAGTACGCCGGGGCATTTCGACACGGCTGCGAGGAGCATCCGTGCCTACCTTTGCGGCCAATTTGGGTAAGCAACTACTCCTAAACGAGCAGTTTTCTGACCTTTCCTGCGAGCCTCCTGGCCCGTAGGGAACCGCTACGGCAGGCTAGGGGTTCCGGCCCCACTGCCACCGGCAAAAGTAGGTCTACCGGGCCGCCTTTTCTATCTCTAACTACTCCCTACCTGGGCTAATGCGCGTCAACTTCCGGCTACTCTCTCTGGGCTTGTTGCTGAGCGTCACCGCGTTGTTGCTGGGTTTTGCCACCCCCAGCACTACCCTGCCCGACCCGCTGCCTAATGGCCCTGCCGAGCAGCAATGGGTTGATAGTGTGTTTAATTCGCTCAGCCCCGACCAGCGCCTAGGACAATTTTTTATGGTGGCGGCCTACTCCAACCGCGAGAAGGCCCACATCGACCGCATCGAGCGGCTGGTGCGCAACCAGAATATCGGCGGGGTAATGTTCTTGCAGGGCGGCCCTAAGCGCCAGGCGCTGCTCACCAACCGCTTGCAGAACGCGGCCAAAGTGCCGCTGCTCATCGCGACTGATGCCGAATGGGGCCTCGATATGCGCCTCGACTCGACCATGCACTTTGCCAAGGAGATGACCCTAGGTGCCATGGACGACGATAAACTCGTGTATCAGATGGGCCGTGACCTAGCTCGCAAGCTGCGCGCCCTAGGTATCCACATCAACTTCGCGCCGGTGGTGGATGTCAATTCCAACCCCAGCAACCCAGTGATTGGCAACCGCTCGTTTGGCGAAAACCAGGACCGGGTAGCGGCGCTGAGCGTGCAGTATGTCAAGGGCTTGCAAGACCAGCGCGTGATTGCAGTAGCCAAGCACTTTCCCGGCCACGGCGACACCGATACCGACTCGCATAAGGCGCTACCAGTCATTAACACCGACCTAGCCCGCTTGGAGAAAGTGGACTTAGTGCCCTTCCAGAAGTCATTTGAAGCGGGCGCGCTGGGCGTGATGGTGGCCCACCTCTACATTCCGCTATTTGACACGACCAACGCCAAAACCACCACGCTGTCGAAGGCGCTAGTGACGGGCTTGCTGCAGGAGAAAATGGGCTTCAAGGGCCTCATCTTCACCGATGCGCTGAATATGCGTAGCGTGAGCAAGCTCTACAAAGACGGCGAACTCGATGCGATGGCCCTGGCCGCGGGCAACGACGTACTGCTGTTTTCGGAAGATGTGCCGGCCGCGCTTACCCGCATTAAGGAAGCGGTGGAGCGCGGCCACCTCAACCAAGCGGACCTTGATGCGCGCATCAAAAAGATTTTACGCGCTAAGTACTGGGCGGGGCTGAATCGCTATCGCCCCATCAATCTAACCCATTTGCGCGACAGCCTGAACCAGCCCGAAAGCCGGGTGCTGGCCCAGACTATTTTTGAACACGCGGTAACGGTGGTGAAGAACGAGGACAAGCTCCTCCCCTTCCAGCGGCTTGACACCTTGCGCATTGCGGCCATTACCATCGGCACGCAGCCAGAGGGGCCCTACGCCACGATATTCAATAAGTACCAGCCGGGCCCGGTGTACGCCGTGCCCGACCGCTACGCGCCCGACTCTACGTTTGGCCGCATCAAGGCCCGCCTAGGTGATGCCAACGTGGTGGTCGTGAGCTTACACCAGATGAACAACACGCCGAGCCACAATTATGGCCTGGGCGACGGGGCACTGAAGTTCTTGAAGGAGTTGCAAGCTGACCCCAAGCGCAAGACTGTAGTGGTAGCCATGGGCAACGCCTACGGGCTGAAATATTTGGAGTCGGCGCGCACGCTCGTTTGTGGCTATGAGGACCACTACCCCGCTCAACTAGTGGTGCCGCAGGTGCTATTTGGCGCGCTGCCGGCGCGGGGCAAGCTACCCGTAACGGTATCAGAAGCGATGAAAGTGGGTACCGGCATTGCTACCACTGACTTGCATCGCCTGCGCTACGCCGCCCCCGAGCGGGAGGGGCTGGACTCAAAAGTAATGAGCCAAATCGACCACATTGCCCTCGAAAGCATTGTGACGGCGGCCACGCCAGGCTGCCAAGTACTCATCGCCAAGAATGGCACCGTCGTATTCGACCAAAGCTATGGCTATGGCACCTACGACCAGAGCCAGCCCATAACCAATAGCACGCTCTACGACCTCGCTTCGGTGACGAAGGTGGCTGGCACCTTGCAGGCCATCATGTATCTCAAGGACAAAGGCAAGCTCAGCCTCGACGAAAAGGTAGCAACCTATTTGCCCGAGATGCAGCGCACCAACAAGCGCCTCATGACTGTGCGCGACGTGCTATTGCACCAAGCGGGCCTCAAGCCAGGCATCCCGACCTGGGAGCGCACCGTGCAAGCGGGTACGCTTAAGCCCGCTTACTACTCCAGCCAGCGCACCGACGATTTTCCTAATGAAGTAGCACCCGGCGAATATTCTATCAAGGCCGCCGACGACTCGGTATGGGCCTGGACGCTGCGCTCGCAACTGCTGCCTAAGGTGAAAGGCAAATACCCAGTGGAGTACTCCGACCTGAGCTTTATTATCATGAAGCGCCTGAGCGAAAAGCTCCTAGGTCAGCCCCTGGCAGAATTCTTACCCAAGGAGTTTTATAAGCCTCTGGGCCTGGGCAGCATGACGTATAATCCGCTCACGCGCTTCCCAAAGAGCTGCATTGCGCCCACTGAAAAGGACACGTACTACCGCCGCGAGCAGTTGCAAGGCACCGTGCACGACCAAACGGCGGCTATGGTGGGCGGCATCGGTGGCCACGCGGGCCTCTTTGCCACTGCCAATGACCTGGCGGTGCTCATGCAGATGAACCTGCAAAACGGCCGCTACGGGGGCACCACGTTCTTTCAAACGCCGGTCGTTACCGAGTTTTCGCGCCCCCAAGTAGCCGGCAACAAGCGCGGCCTGGGCTGGGACCGCGGCGACCCCAGCAAGCCAGAAGGCCCTACCAGCCACCTAGCGCCAGCCAGCACATTCGGCCACACGGGCTTCACGGGTACCTGCGTGTGGCTGGACCCCGACAATCAGATTCTGTACGTCTTCCTCTCCAACCGCGTGTACCCCGACGCGGGCAACATCAAGTTGCGGACGTATAACATTCGCACTCGGATTCAGGAGGTGGTATACAAGGCAATGACTCCGGGGCAGGTGAAACACGGCACGAATTAACTGAGATAGAAGAACACAAAAAGGAGAGCCTCTCTTGCAACCTATTGGTAGCAAGGGAGGCTCTCCTTTTTACTTCTCTTTTATCCCTATGAAACAAACTGCTATTTTCCTGTTACTAACTGGTGGCTTGCTACTAGGCGCAGGTGCGACTATGGCCCAAACTACGTTTCGCCTAGGTGTACGAGGTGGAGCTAACCGCGCCTTAACTACGCTTGATAAGGCCAGCAATGGTGTCGATGGCTTTGAAAACATCTCGGCCAGCAAATCGGCGATTTATGCGTGGCAGGGAGGCATAGTAGCCGAAGTTGGTTTTGGCAAACTGGCTTTGCAGCCAGCACTTCTGTTCTCCCAAAAAGGCGAAAAGTTGCACGCTGCTGCATCAGCCCGTGATTCTGGCTTTCCTTTCAACGCCGAGCAGACTAGCACCAACCGCTATAACTGGCTGGAACTACCAGTGAACTTGGTGTACACCTTACATGGTGACCATGGTTTGCAACTCTTTGCTGGGCCTTATGTTGCGCTGGCCGTGGGCGGCCGTCAAAGGGGCACTACCTACCCCTACTACGGCCCGGCTGTTGACAGCCGGCCATTTGATTTTGATAGGCAAGTCAGCTACGGTTCTAGTACCCCCAATCGTCGCTTCGATGCGGGCGTCAACTTCGGCGTTGGTTATCGACAAGGTCCGTTACAAGTGCAGCTAGGCTATGGCCTGGGCCTGCGCAACCTGCATCAACCCAGCGCAGAAGCTAACGCTAGTCCTATTCAACACAACTTCGATGCTGATGCCGCTCACAACCGCGTCGCGCAGCTTACCGGTACATACTTCTTCTCACTGTAAGTCTTCGCCCCTACTGTGGCGCTACCCACGCATTGTCGGCAGGGTAACTGTCGGGCACGTAGAGGCTACCTAGGGTCACTTTATTGATGGCTTTGCGGCCGGCCACTGGTACTGTAACGCGCTGAGCGCCGCCTTGCCACACGGCGATGGTGCGATGAATTTTCTCGGTGTTGCCGTCGGCAAAAGTTACCGTAAGGTCGATAGGCACAGGCTTGCTACCCTTGGTTGTAACGACGATTTCGCCGGGCTTCACGCTCGTGATACCTAGGTCGGGGTAACCGCCATCAAAAAACCAGCGTTGCCAGAACCAGTCGAGGTTCTGCCCGGCCCCGGCATTCATAGAGTAGAAGAAGTCGTAAGGCATCGGATGCTTGCCGTGCCAGGTGGTGATGTAGGTATGCAGGGCTTTCGCGAACAACTCGTCGCCCAGTAAATCCTTGACGTACAGGTACCCTAGGCCCGGCTTGGGATATGAGTTGAGGAAGAACGGCGTGCCGGTTTGTTGCGTCGTCAGGGTCACGATGGGCAGGTCGTCCTCAGTGGCAGCGGCGCGGGCATAAGGTGCCACGCCGTAGTCATCAGCCAACTTTGGGTCGATAATAGGTGAAATGAGCCACTCCCCTATCGTAGCCCAGCCTTCATCCATCCAACCGTACTTCGTTTCGTTGATGCCCATATAGAACGGGAACATCGTGTGAAAAATCTCGTGGTCGGTGAGCGTGATAGCGTCCTCGCGGGTGCGGGTCGGGTTGTCGTTCACCATCATCGGATATTCCATCTGGTCGAGGCCGTCGAACACCGTTTCGTGCGAGTAAGGAAACGGCCACTTGGGAAAGGTGTAGCTCATGGCCTGCACCGTTTGGCGCCCGAACTTGGCTACCTCCCGGAAGTCTTCGTGCTTGGCGTTGTAGACGGCATCGACGCGGGTGCGGCGCTTGGTAGCGGGGTCCACCACGAGGCTGCTGGCGTCCCAGACGTAGTGGTCGGCGGTGGCAAAGACGAAGTCCGTCACGTCGCGGGCGTCGAAGTGCCAGGTATTTTGCGCGTTAGGCGCCGTAGCATCGTGCCGCCGCGCCTCGGTGCTGTCGATGATAGTCGTGAAGCCATCCTTTTTCTCGGCGGTGCGCAGACGAGCCAGGTACTTTTTGGTAAGCACTTGGTCAGCGTTGGTCAGGTCGCCGGTGGCCCAAACCAGGAAGTTGCGCGGCACCGTGATATCGGCCGCAAAGTGGCAGAAGTCGTTGTACATCTCCGGCCCGCCCGTGTACGGAATGCGGTTCCAGCCATCAACGTCGTCGTACACCGCAATGCGCGGGAAGAAGTACGCCACAAACGCCGCGCCCGGCTCGACCTCACCGGTGCGCTGGTGCGAGCCTTTGTTGAGGGTGTACGAATACGTGATGGCCACCTGGGCGGTCTGCCGGGTACCTAGGGCAAGCGACAGCGGCACCACCATGTTGGTATTGTCGATGGCCAATTGGCTCACATCGAGCGCTTGACCATTAATGCTGAACTGCGCGATTTTGACGCCATCGCTCAGGTCTTCGGCCGCAAACTTGCCCGAGCGCGGGGCGCCCTTTTGGTAGATGTTGGGGTAGAGCTTGAACCACAGCTGGCGCAGCGAGTCGGGACTGTTGTTTTGGTAGGCAATGTTGACCGTGCCTGCCACCAGCCGCGTACCAGGGTCGAAGTTGACCTTGATGGTATAGTCGGCTGTGTTTTGCCAGTACTTGGGGCCCGGCTGGCCGGTGGGTGAGTGCGTACCCTTGTCGTAGGTGGCGCGCAGGTTGCGCGGCATGGGCAGCGGCGCCTGGGCTTGGGCGACCGAGCACGCAAGGGCCAGCAACAAGCCGAGAAGAGGAAGCTTTTTCAACAACGGAGAGTAACAGGAGCTTTAACGAAGCCGAAAGTTAGCGCCCCTACGAAACTGCGCCGAGCTTAGGCGAAACTGCCTGCCGCACCCAGCAGCCCGCTAGTGCCGCCATACCGCCCACTAGCCCGCCCAGCACGGCCGTTACCAGCACCAGCACCCAGCTCTGGCCACCTAGGGGCAGCAATTGGGCCACCCGGTGGCTCAGGATGCTGGCACTGTTGAAGTTGAGCCAGCCCGCCATGAGCAGCCAACCCAGCCCGATGCCCAAAAATCCCGCCCCGAAGGCCCGGCCACCAGTACCACCTAGCACAGCGGCCAAGGCAAAGCACAGTGGCGCAATAATCCACCAAGGGAGGAACAACTGCGCGAGGAAGGCTATTATTAGAATTAAGCTAAAAAGTCGCATACGGTTGATAAACAATGTTTTTTAGATATATTTTCTAAGAACGTCTGTCATTGCGAGCGCAGCGAAGCAATCGCACCCGAACAGCCCGTTTTGATGCGATTGCTTCGCTCCGCTCGCAATGACAACCAAGTTGTTGCGTAAGTACTACACTTAATAGAGAGCCCTATAGACCAGCCTATTTCGCCAACGTCCAATTGCCTATCAGACGCGGATTAGCTTCCGTGGCCGAGCGCAGAAAAATCAGCTCGTTGAGCTTGCCCACGCGCCAGGTTTCGAGCATATCGTCGTAGGCTGCCGAGCCGGGGTTGCCACTCTGCCCGCCCGGAAATACGCCGTAGGCTCGCACTTGCGGCCCTAGGGCCACCACCATGCGCCACGAGGGACCATTGCGCTCGGAGGTGGCGTTCACGATGCCTGCGCCGCCGCCGCAGTCCAGGTCCATGTGGCCGAAGCCAGGCAGTTGGAGCATGTGCAGCACATCGGTACCTTTTTGGTTTTTCCAGGCCCATTTGGGACCTAGGGGGCCGTATTTGCGGGTGAGCGAGTCGGTAGCGAAGCGCAGGCTGCGGCGCACAAGCTGCGGCAGAGTTTCGCGCTGCGGGGTGCGGCGGTCATCTATCCAAGGGCTGTTTTCTTCGTGCAAGAGCAGCTGCTTGGTGCGGTCGCGGGCGGGGTAGCGCATTTCGAGGCCGGTGGCTTTTGGGCCGAAGTCATCGCCCCAAATACGTCTTACTAAGTCATTGTACCAGAGGTCGTACACGCTAGGCGCTAGCGCATCGGCATTGTACTGGTAGTTCCAGCGGCGCATTTCGGCTAGCACCTGGGCCTCGGGCGAGGTGGCGGCCACCAGTGTATCGCTGTTGACGGGACCGGCAGCCAGCTCCAACAAGCGCGGCATCAGCAATTGAGCCGTGAGGTTGAGGTTGTCGTTTTGGAGCATCCGCAGGCTGTCGGGCGTGGCTTGGGTCATGCGCGCCAGCCGCGTATTGATGCGGTGCGAGCGGTCGTAAGTGCCATCTCCGTAGTTCCAGTTCAGGTAGTACGGGTAGTCGGGACCGGTCGAAAACTGGTTGGCCGACGACACGAACTGGCGCGGCGGGTTCTTCACGTGCGGGTTTTGGGCAGCCGGAATCCAGCCCTGCCAGTCGTAGGCGGGGTCGGTGCCATCGAGGATAAATTTGCCCTGGTCGCGCCACTTTAGCGGGAAGCGACCGTTGGGCCAGATGGCGATATCCTTATCAGCGCTGGCGAAGATAAAATTCTGAGCGGGTGTGCCGTAGGTACTGAGCGCCGTCGTGTAGTTTTGGTAATTATGGGCGCGATTGAGACGGTAGAAGGTCTGAAACTCGTTGGCTGCGTCGTGGGCGGTCCAGCGCATGGCGTGGGCTACGGGCACCTGGCCCGGTAAAAAGGGCTTTTCCGGCTTGTCATACACGATGGGGCCGTGGTGGGTGTAAAGCACCGTATCGAGGCGGTCGGGCTGGCCGCGCACCTTGATGCGCTCTACCACCCGGCGCACCGGTTTCCAGCGGCCGTCGTGCCAGTATTCGCGCCGGGTGTTGTCCTTAAACTTGAGCTGGTACCAGTCCAGCACATCGGCAGCCACGTTGGTGACGCCCCAGGCCACTTGCTCGTTGAAGCCGATAATGGCAAACGGCACGCCCGGAATACTCACGCCGTACACGTTCAGGCCGGGCGCGGCCAGCTGCACCTGGTACCAGATGCTGGGCAAATTCAGCTGCAAGTGCGGGTCGTTGGCCAGCAGCGGGTAGCCTGTGGCCGACTTGGCTCCGCTCACCGCGAAGTTATTGGAGCCTAGCTCGGGGTCGGGCTCGTGTTGCGGCACCAGGCCTGACATGGCCGCCGCGAAGCCAAGCGGCGTGGGCGGCACCGGCAGCGGCGTAAAGTCAAGCGGCGTGCCCACGGGCACGATGGGGTCTTCCTGCACCGGGTAGTCGGGAAACAGGTCTTTAACCACGGCCGGGCCGTACTTGGCCAGCGCGTTGCTCATGCGCAGGTCGTCGGAGCGGCCGCTCAAATCGAAAGCCATGTACTTCAAAATCAACGCACATTTCAACGGCTCCCAGGGCTCAGGCGCGTAGTCGAGCAGCTTGTACTCGAAGGGCATTGTTTTTGGGGTAAGCGTCTTGATATAAGCATTTACCCCGTCGGAGTACGACGTGAGCACGGTGTGGATTACCGGGTCGGTCATGGCGGAATCGAGCGAGCGGCGCGCTCCGTAGGCTAGGCCCATGCGCCGGAAAAACCGGTCGGTTTCGAGGCGGCTCGGTCCTACTATTTCGGCCAGCCGGCCGGCGGCTACGTGCGTGATAAAGTCCATCTGCCACAGCCGGTCTTGCGCCGTGAGGTAGCCCTGGGTGTAGTACAAGTCGTGGTCGTTTTGGGCGAATACGTGGGGTACCCGCTTGTCATCGTAGCGCACCTGCACAGGCGCTTGCAGGCCCGGCAGTTGTAGCGTTTGCTGCGCCGCGAAGGCGTCGGCCGCTTCGCCGTTTTGCCAAAAACCTCGAAACGGGCTCAGCAGCTTGCCGAAGGGCGGCAGGTCGCCGTGCTTGGTATCCAGCGCCCAGGTCAGCGCGACGGTGGCGAGGAGGGCGAGCAGGGCTTTCGTCCAGTTGAGCATGGGCGGCAGATTATAAGCTAAGGCTAAATGTATTCAATGGCAATTACTTGAGTAGCCACGAATCGTTTGATTGATGCTAAAACCCAACTCATTCGTCATGCAGAGCGCAGCGAAGCATCTCGCTCGCTTCATTGCTAACGCAGAAGATTACTGCGCCACGCGAGATGCTTCGCTGCGCTCTGCATGACGGTTTTATTACCTGACTAAATCACGCTACTGCACGGCGTTGCGCGGGTCGGGCTGGGGCTTCATCTCGTAGTCGTGCGGCGGCTGAGCACCGGCTAGGTTTTGCACGAAGTAGTCCCAGCGGCGGCGCGTCATGTAGGGCGAGTACTGAGCATAGCCGTGGTGCGCGTTAGGGAACACTACTAGGTCGTAGCTCTTATTGGCTTTGGTGAGGGCCTCGACTACCAGCATCGTGTTGTAAGGCGGCACGTTGTCGTCCATGAGGCCGTGGGCCAGCATCAGCTTGCCTTTGAGGTTCTTGGCGAAAGTGGCGTTGGCCTGGTTGTCGTAGTTGGTGGTGCCGTCGGAGTTGGTTTTGAGCAGGCCGATGTATCGCTCAGCCCAGTCGTCTTCGTAGTTGCGGTTTTCGTGGTTGCCTGACTCCGAGATGCCTACTTTGAAGAAATCGGGGTAGCGGAACATGGCCGCTGCCGTGGCGTAGCCGCCGCCCGAGTGCCCCCAAATACCGGCCCGCTCTAGGTCGATGTATGGGTACTTCTGCGCCAGCTGGCGCATGCCGTTCACTTGGTCACCTAGGGTGTTTTCGGCCATGTTGCCGTAGCACGCATCGTGGTAGCTCTTGCTGCGCAGCGGGTTGCAGCTGCCTTCGATTACTACCACCACGAAGCCCAATTCGGCCAGCGCCTGGTTGTCATTGCGGGCGGCCGAAAATGACCAGTTGCCCACTCCCCCACCCTGCGGACCGGGGTAGATGTAGTTGATAATGGGGTACTTCTTGGCTGGGTCCAGCGTGGTGGGCGTGAACATGAGGCCATACAGGTCGTCTTTGCCATCCTGGGCTTTCACCGTGATGGGCGTGGGCGCCTTCCAACCGGTGGCGGTGAGGCGCGAAATATCGGTTTTCTCTAGGGTCGAAATCAGCTTGCCGTCGGCCCCACGCAGTACCGTGGCGCCTGGCTTGTCGGGCTGCGAGTAGGTGTCCACGAAGTAGCGGCCCGAGGGCGCTAGCGCCACCTGGTGGTTGCCGGCTTCGGGGGTGAGCAGGGTTAGCCCCTTGCCATCGAGGCCGATGCGGTAGAGGTGCGCGAAGTAGGGGTTGCCGGGCTCGCGGCCATCGGCCAGGAAGTAGAGCTGGCGCTTGGCCTCGTCTACTTGCAGCAGCTGCGTCACTACAAAGTTGCCCTTCGTAATCTGGTGCTTCACCTTGCCGCTGCCGGCATCATAGAGGTAAAGCTGGCCCCAGTTGTCGCGCTCCGAGTACCAGATTACTTCCTTGGTTTTGGGCAGATAGCGCCAGTTGATGGCGTGCTGGCCCGATTCGTACTGCGTGGGCACGGTTTCTTCAAAAACTTCGCGCACCGCGCCGGTAGAGGCGTCGGCCACGCGCACTTTCTCCTGCTTGTGGTCGCGCGAGGTCGAGACGAAAGCTAGCTGGCTGGCGTCGGGGCTCCAATCCACGTCGTCGAAGGTGCCGCTGCTCGAAATATCATCCGACAGCGAGCCGCGGTGTGGGTCGGGGGCCACTTGCAGGCGCACCACTTTCGGGCTGTTTACTTCCACGATTACCCGCTCAATCATGGCGATATCCTTGTCGCCGGGCAGCGGGTATTTCCAGGCTTCTAGCTTGGGGTGGCCTACGTTGGTGGTCACGAGGTACATGTCGCCCACCTTGCGCTGGTCTTGCCGGAAGGTGGCGATTTTGCGCGAATCGGGCGACCAGCGCAGCACCGGCGCGTCGCTGTGGGTCCAGCCGGCGTTGTCGGTGGCGTAGCCGTAGTCCTTGGCGCCGTCGGTGGTGAGCTGGGTGCTTTGGTTGGTTTTTGTGTCGCGCACCCACAGGTTGTAGTCCTTGATGTAGGCGGCCAACTGGCCGTTGGGCGACTCGACTTCGTTGCGGGCGTTGCGGTTGGGTTGGGCGGCCGGCGTAGCATCGGGGCTCAGCTGCCCACTACCTAGGTCATACTGCCAGCTCTTGCCAGCCGCAGCGAAAGAAACCGACTTACCATCGGGCGAAAACGTGAGGTCTAGATACGGCAAGCGGTTGGCTTCGTAACTCTTACCAGTGGCCGTGGAGAGCGCGGTTGCCAGCTTGGCGTGGTCGAAGGCGGCGGTGCGCGTCTTGCGGGCCGGGTCTACCAGCACGTATTCGCTGCCCTTGGCCGTGAGCACGCGGTACCAAAACTGGTCATTCGCCAGCCAGTGGGGCTGACCGGCGGCGCCATCTACCAGCGCCTGTGTGTTGTAGCCCATAGCCCGCTCGGCGCGGGCGTAGTCCTGGTCGGTGAGGGCGGGCCGCTGCTGGGCCACTGCCGCTGTGGTAACAAAAAGTGTGGCGGCGGCCACGAGGCCCGGTACATACTGGGGCATAAGCTTGGTGGGGAATCAGGCTAAAAGTTAGTATTATTCGAAGGCGAAAGGTAACGCAGTTTACCCAACGGTTGCACCAGCCTTGTTTGGCAAAAAGAAAGCCCCGTGGCCGGGGCTTTGCTGGATGAGAACTGTCCGGCTGTAGGACCTCACCCCCCGGCCCCCGATTCGCTTGATGCGCGAAGCCTTGGGGAGAGGGGGAGCCGACCGTAACCTGACGCAAACAGACGTGAGCAGTCGTCAGGCTCCCCCTCTCCCCAAGGAGAGGGGGCCGGGGGGTGAGGTTACCCACTTGTTCAGCTACTCTACTCGCTGCAAATCCAGGTCCTGGAAATCATAGCTAAAATCGGTGGCTGACGAAATAGACTTCATCTTGATGCCCGAGGCCCGGCCTAGGTCATCGAGGGCGAAAGTGGCGAAAGCATCGGCGTTGAGGCTACGACTTTTCCAGCGCACCACGCAGGTACTGCCGCGGTAGGGCAGCACTTGGCCGACCAACCGGGGCGCCCGTACTGCGCGCAGCCAGAGTTGCTGGCCCTGCTGGTACACATTCACATCGCCCAGCCAGGCGTCGTGGTAGCGGCCCACGTAGGCCTTATAGTCAGGCTTTTTGGGCGCGGCTTTCTGGGCCACGGCCACTTGCTTCCAGGCGGCGGCCAGCTCCTTGTCCGATTCGCTAGCTATTTGCTGGCGGTAGCCGAGCATTTCCTGTACCCGGTCCTTGCCGGTTACGCCCAGGTAGTGGTCTAGAATCTGGCTTGAAATAGCGGTAAAAGCCAGACCGTCTTCCTGGTTGGTGAGCACAATGATGCCTAGGTGCAGCTCGGGCACCAATTGCACCTTGGTGACCATCCCAATCTGGCCACCGGTGTGCGACACCACCTTGTAGCCCCGTGCATCGTTTAAAAACCAGCCCAGTCCGTAGGCCGAAAAGTGCGTGTTGTAGGGCGTCGGGCTGGGGCCAACCGGCAGAATAGTCTGCGGCGACCACAGCTCCCACTGCGTTCGGGGCTTGAGCAGCGGCGCGGGGGCACCTGGGCCACCCATTAGCATCATCACCCATTTACTGAGGTCATTGACGCTGCTGTACATGCCGCCGCAGGGCGCAGCAAACGTACCCCGGTCACGCTGCACTACCCGTACCTTCCCATCTACCGGGCCGTGGGCATCGATGACATTGGTGGGGTCGGGCAGGCGCGAAAAATCGGTGGCGGTGCGCGTCATGCCTAGGGGCTTCACCAGGCGGGCTTCCACAAAATCGGCCCAGGGCTGGCCCGAAATGCGCGTCACTACTTCGCCCGCCACGATGTAGAGGTTGTTGTCGTAATCGTACTTGCTGCGAAACGACGACACCGGCTTGAAATAGCGCAGGTTGTGAATCACGTCCTTCACCGTGAAATTGCTGGAATCGGGGAAGAACATCAAGTCGCCCGCGCCCAGGCCCATGCCGCTGCGGTGGCACAGCAGGTCGCGCACCGTGAACTCGGCCGTCACATAGGGGTCGTACATCCGAAACTCGGGGATGTAGTCGGTCACCTTATCATCCCACTTCAGCTTGCCCTCGTCAACCAGCAGCCCTAGGGCCGCCGCCGTGAAGGCCTTGGTATTGGAAGCAATGCCGACCAGCGTGTTGGCATCCATCGGCTCTTTGGTGGCCAGCGAGCGCACACCGTAGCCTTTGGCTAGTACTATCTGCCCGTCTTTCACCACCGCCACGGACATGCCGGGCACGTTAAATTCTTTGAGGGTGCGAGCCACCGCGGCATCCACGGCCGCCACATCGAGGGGCGCCGTGACGGGCGGGGCGATTTGGGCCAGCGCCGGGCCGGCCAGTAGCAGCCCTAGGATGGCTAGTAAGGGTCGCAGTCGTTTCATAAAGAATGGGAGAGAAGTGAATTAGCGAAAAGGCTTGTTCTTAAATTAGCTAAATCGAAAAACAGTCGTCATGCAGCGCGCAGCGAAGCACCTCGCGTGGTACAGTAATCTTCTGCGTCAGCAACGAAGCGAGCGAGATGCTTCGCTGCGCGCTGCATGACGACCGTTTTTTAGTGTATTCAAAAGCTATTTCACACTGGCCGCCCAGGCGTCCATCTTGCGCTCCAACACGGCCAGGGGCATGGCACCGCCAGCTAGCAGCTCATCGTGGAAGGCTTTCAGAATGAACTTCTTGCCAAGCTGCTTTTCGTACTTAGCGCGTAGCTCGCGCAGCTTGAGCTGGCCGATTTTGTAGCTCAGCGCCTGGCCGGGCATGGCCATGTAGCGCTCCACCTCGGCCGTGGCCCCCTGCTCGCTGATGAGCTCATTGGTCATCATGTACTGGATGGCCTGCTCGCGGGTCATGCCTTTGGTGTGCAGGCCCACATCTACCACCAGCCGGATGGCGCGGTGCAGCTCGCCGCCTAGCGCGCCAGCATACTGGTAGGGGTCGGTGTAGAGGCCGAGTTCCTTGCCCAGGCTTTCGGTATATAAGCCCCAGCCTTCCATATAGGCGCTGTACTGGCTCATCTGGCGAAACTTAGGCAGCGCCTTGTTTTCTAGCTGCAACGCAATCTGGTAGTGGTGGCCCGGAATGGCTTCGTGCAGAAATAGTGACTCCATGGCCGGCTGGGCCACCGTGCTATATTGCGTGGCATCGAGAATGGGCACGTAAAAAATGCCAGGGCGCGAGCCATCAGGAGCGCCTGGTGAATACTGCGCGCTGGACGAGGCAGCGCGGAAGGCCTCCACCGGCCGCACTTCAAAGGGCGTATTGGGCGTGCGGCCAAACAGCTTGCTCAGGTTGGGGGCCATGCGCTGGTGAATGGCTTCGTAGGCGGTCAGCACGTCCTGGGGCGTTTTGAAGGGCCGAAACTTTGGCTCATCCCGCATATAAGCGTAAAAAGCCGGCAGGTCGCCCTGAAACCCAACCTGGGTTTTCACGGCCCCAATCTCGCCCTGAATGCGCTTGACCTCGCGCAGGCCGGTTTGGTAGATTTCCTCCGGCGTTTTGGTGGTTGTGGTGTACGTCTGCACGAAGTACTGGTAGGCCTGCGCGCCGCCCGGCAGCGCGCTTAGGCCGGCCGTGGTGCGGGCCTGGGGCAGGTACTCGGTTTTGAGAAAGGTGGCGAGCTTCTGATAGGTGGCCGCCAGGTCGGTGGCAATGGCCTGCTGGTAGGCCGCAGTCAGGCGGGCTTTATCGGCCTCGGCGAAGCTGGCCGGCAACTTAGTAATGGGGCCGTAGAACAAACTTTTGGCGGGGTCGGCCACGGCCAGGGCCTCCAGCTGTGGAATAGTTTTGAGCACCAGCACCTTGGGCAATACCACCCCCGCCTTCATACCGGCCCGAAAATTGGCGATGGCCGAATCGGCCCATACTGGAAAGCCGTGGGCCCGGCCCAGCCAGTTGTCGTAGTCTTTCACTGTTTTGAAGGGCTGCGCCCCCGTGCCCGCCCCTAGCAGCGGCAGTGTATTGGGCAGGCTGAAAAACTGCGCGAAGGGCATCAGCCAGCTATTTTGTTGCAGCTCAGCCAGCTTGTCCGTCAGCAGGTACTCGAAAATATCGTAGCTCACCCGGTCATCGGCCGAGAGCCCGGCGCGGTTTACCTTGCGCAAGGCGGCTAGATGCTGCCCATACGACTGCCGCAGCTGCTGGCGAAAGGCATGGGTCTGGTCGTTGGGCAGCTGGTCGTTGTAGCGATTATCGCCCAGAAAAATGCCATCTAAGGGAAACAGCCGCGCCTGCTCCTCCGAGTACGTGTTGAACAAAGCTGCCAGCGGGGCCGAGGCCACGGGCTTGGCTGCCGCGCTGGTGACGGTAGCACTGGTTTTGGCGGGCGGTGCCTGGGCAGCCGCAGGTAGCCCGGCGGCCAGCCAGAGGCCAGCCGCTACGGTGGGTAGTATTGCTTTCATCAGCAGTTAAGTAGGGGTTAGAAAATTCTGCACAATAACGGCTAAAAGTTGGACAGTAACGATGAAGTAACTACCTAAAAAAAGGAAAGCTCCGTCGCCGGGGCTTTCCTTTCCTAAAGACAGATAACTAGCGCTACTTACGCTTCGGCGCAGCCTTAGCGCCAGCGGGCTTTTTGGCAGGCGCCGCTGCGCCGCTCAGCGGAAAGCCGCGCTGCTTCATCAGCGCATCTACCTTGGGGTCGCGCCCGCGGAAGGCGCGGTAGCCCACGGCCGGATCCACGGTATTGCCGACGGTATACACGTGCTGGCGCAGGCGAGCGGCCACGGCCTTGTCGTAGGGCCCGCCAGCCTCGGTGAAGGCGCTGAAGCCATCGGCCGCCAGCACCACCGACCACAGGTAGGAGTAGTAGCCCGCCGAGTAGCCATCGCTCGAAAACACATGGCTGAACTGCGGCGTGCGGTGGCGCATCACCAGCTCGTGCGGCATACCCAGCTCGGCCAGCGTTTCGCGCTCAAACTTATCGGGGTCGATTTTTTGGTCGCCGGCCAGGTGCAGCTTCATATCGACCAGGGCGCTGGCCAGAAACTCGGTCGTGGCAAAGCCTTCGTTGAAGGTGCTGGCCTCGTTGATGCGGTCTACCAAAACCTGCGGAATTGGCTTGCCAGTCTGGTAATGCAGGGCAAAGCGGTTGAGGACTTCGGGCGTGGGCAGCCAGTTTTCGAGTAGCTGCGACGGAAACTCCACGTAGTCGCGCACTACGCTCGTACCCGAGAGTGTGGGGTAGGTCACGTTGCTCGACAGCCCGTGCAGGGCGTGCCCAAACTCGTGAAACAGCGTGGTGGCATCGGTCCAGGAAATGAGCACGGGCTCGCCGTCCTTGCCTTTCACGAAGTTCGAGTTGTTCGACACGATGGTCGTCACGGGCTTGCCGTCTAGGCGCTCCTGTTTGCGGTAGGCGTTCATCCAGGCGCCCGAGTTTTTGCCGGGCCGGGCGTAGGGGTCAAAATACCAGAGGCCTACCTGCTTGCCAGTGGTTTTGTCGTTCACCTGCCACACCTTCACGTCGGGGTGGTACACGGGCACGTCGGGCGCGGGCACGAAGACGAAGTTGAACAGCTCGCCAGCCACCCAAAACATACCTTCGCGCATCTTATCGAGCTGCAAGTACTGCTTCACCTCGTTTTGGTCGAGGTCGTAGCGGGCCTTGCGCACCTTCTCGGCGTAGTAGCGGTAGTCCCAGGGCTCGATTTTGAAGTCGGCGGGCGCGCCTTCTTTTTTGGCGAGCGCCAGCATGTCGGCCACTTCCTCGTGCACGCGGGCCACGGCAGGCTTCCACATATCCAGCATCAGCTGCATGGCGGCCTCGGGCGTTTTGGCCATGGTGTTGTCGAGGCGCAGGTGGGCGTGCGTTTTGTAGCCCAGCAGCTTGGCCCGCTCGGCGCGCAGCTGCAAAATCTGGGTAATGAGGGCGTTGTTGTCGTGCGCGCCGCCGTTATCGCCGCGGTTCGTGAACATGCGCCAGGCCTTTTCGCGCAGCGCCCGCTGGTCGGAGTATGTCAAAAACGGGTCAATGCTGGAGCGGGTGTTGGTGATGACGCCCGCCGCGGCCACTTGGCGCGTGGTGGCCGTGGTTTTGGCCGCTTCGCGCAGCGAGGCCGGCAGGCCCCCTAGGTCCTTCTCGGTTTTCAACACCAGCACCGAGTCAGCCTCGTCGGCCAGCACATTCTGCGAAAACTTGGTGAAAAGCCCCGCTAGCTGCTGGTTTATTTGCGAGAGCCGCGTCTTGGCCAGCGCGTCGAGCTTGGCTCCCGCCCGCACAAACGCTTTGTAACGCACCTCCACCAGGCGCTGCTGCTCGGGCGTGAGCTTCTTGGTAGCGGGGTCTTTATACACCGCTTCGATGCGCTTGAACAGCGCCGCGTTCTGCGAAATCTGGTCGCTGAAAGCCGCCATTTTGGGCGCCATCTCAGTTTCTACCGCACCAAAGGCTTTGTCATTTAAGGTCGTTTTCCAGACCCCGTACTCGGCCTGCACGCGGTCTAGGGTACCGCCGCTGCGCTCCAGCGCCACGATGGTGTTGTCGAAAGTAGCCGGCTTGGGGTTGTTGGCAATAGCCGCGATTTCGGCCAGGTTTTCGGCCATCGCGGCCTCCAGCCCGGGCTTGAAATCAGCTACTTTCACTTTGTCGAAGGCTGGCACGCCGCCGTGCTGGCCGCTCCAGGGCGCGAGCAGCGGGGCCTGATTGGTATGCAGCGTAACCGACGCGGTACCCGCCGCGGGCGATTGCGCCGAGCTGGTTAGAGACATTGAAGTTAGTGCCAGCCCTAGGGTAGCGAGAAACGCGGACCGGCAGTAAAAAGAAGAAAACGGCATAGAGGAGAGTAAATGGCAATCTAAAATGACGCGCAGGCTAGCGCTCTAGCTTGAAGTCCTTGTCGCGGGCGGGTTGCTCGGTGCGGTTGGCCACGGCCCAGCCGGTGAGGTACATCCAGAGCGTCATTTTGGTGAGCTTGGGGTAATTGATGCGCTCGCGCTCGTCGCGGGGGGTGTGGTAGTCGGGGTGCAGCACGGTGGTGTAGCTGAGCGCCGGGATACCTAGGCGCGCATACGGCAGGTTATCAGACCGGAAGAACCAACCCTCGGGGTGGTCGGGACGGTCCCAGAGGGTGTCGAGCTTGAACTGCGGCCCGCGCTGGTTGGCGGCCAGGGCGGTGGTCACGAGGTCGAGCGAGTTGCGGTGCGGGCGCTGGCGGCCGAGCAGCGAGGCGCTGTCGGGAGCGTTGCGGCCCATCATTTCGGCGTTTAGCACCGCCACAATGTTCTTTTCGCCCACTAGCGGGTGCGCCGAGTAGTAGCGCGACCCTAGGAGCCCGCGCTCCTCGGCACCCTGGAACGCGAATAACGCCGAGCGTCGCCCCGGCTTCTGCTTGAAGGCGCGCATGATGGCTAGCACCGCCGAGCAGCCGGTGGCGTTGTCATCGGCGCCGTTGTAGATGGAGTCGCCGGCCACGGCCTCGCGCACGCCATCGTGGTCTTGGTGCGTGCCAAAAAGCACGTACTGTGACTTCAATTGGGCATCGGTGCCGGGTATTTTGGCCAGCACGTTCACCGAGGGGTACTTGAAGCTTTCGAGCTGGAGTGTGGCCGCAAACTGTTGGCCGGGCTGCTGCGCCCACCCTAGGGCGTTGGCGGGCAGCCAGATGGTGGGCACGGGGGCGGTTACCTGCACGTTGGGGCCGCCGGGCAGGTCGTAGCGGCCGCGCTCGTAGGTGTGGCCCCAGTGCTCGTACACGGCCTGGGCGCGGGCATCGCCTACAAACACCACGGCCACCGCGCCGGCTTTGGCCAGCTCGGCAGTGCGGTCGCGCAGCGTAGCCACCAAGAAGCGCCGGAAGCTGAGGCCCGGCGTCACGCTACCCGAAAATTGCAGGGCTACGACCTTGCCCTTCACGTCTACTTTGGCTAGGTCGGCGGCGGTGCCGGTGCCCACCCACACCATCGGCGCGTTTACGGTGGCGCTGATGGGGGCAAACAAAATGGCGTCGTGGTTGAGCGCCAACCGATGGCTACCGATACTGAGCTGGCTGCTCTTGGTGAGGCGAAGGCGCTGAATTTCAAAGAACTGGAAATACGTACCATCATCGCCGGCCGGCTGCGCGCCGATGGCGCGGGCCTGCTCGGCCAGCCAGGCCGAGGCGCGCAGCTCGTCGAGCGTGCCGGCCTCGCGGCCGCGGTAGTGGTCGGCGGCCAACGCGTAGAGGTCACGCTTGATGTCGGCTTCGCGAATGGCGGCGCGGGCGTCGGTGGTGGAAGCGGTGGCTTTGGCAGGCGCTGGCTTGCGCTGGGCCTGGGCTTGGGCACCTAGGGATAGGCTTACCGCCGCCAATAAGGATAGTGTATACTTCATATGAGGCTTTAGAGGGGGATTTCTACAATGTTAAGCAACGCTGGCTTCATTGCATACCAACCCGGCAGCTTACACTAAAAGAAGCTGCTACTGGATTTTTCCAGACCCTGCGCAACTTCTTGCGTTCATCCTTCACCCTTGCGCCACCAAACCTCCGCTGCACTATTCGGTTAGCCTCTCGCCTACCTTTCCTCTTCCATGAACATCGGCATTGTCTGTTACCCCACCTTTGGCGGCTCCGGCGTGGTCGCCACCGAGTTGGGCAAAGCCCTGGCCCAGCGCGGCCATCGCGTCCATTTCATCACCTACAGCCAGCCGGTGCGGCTCGATTTCTTCAACGAAAACGTCTTCTACCACGAGGTGTACGTGCCTACGTACCCGCTTTTTCAGTTTCCGCCCTACGAGTCGGCGCTGGCTAGCAAGATGGTAGATATCGTGCAAAACGAAAAGCTCGACGTGCTGCACGTGCACTACGCTATTCCGCACGCCTCGGCGGCCTACCTCGCCAAGCAGATTTTGCGCTCGCGGGGCATCACGGCGCCGGTGGTTACCACGCTGCACGGCACCGATATCACGCTCGTGGGCAAGGATGCCAGCTATGAGCCGGTAGTGACGTTCAGCATCAACCAAAGCGACGGCGTCACGTCGGTATCGGCCGACTTGCGGCGCGAAACCTACGAGTATTTCCCGGTTGAGCATAAGATTGAAGTTATCCCTAACTTCATCGACCTACAGCGCTTTAAAAAGCAGGAAAAGAGCCACTTTCGCACCGCTATTGCGCCCGATGGCGAGAAAATCCTGCTGCACACCAGCAATTTCCGCTCGGTAAAGCGGGTCGAAGACGTGCTGCGCATCTTCGCCGGCGTGCGCCAGGTTCTCCCGGCCAAGCTGCTGCTGGTGGGTGACGGCCCCGACCGCACCCGCATGGAAAAGCTAGCCCGCGAGCTCGACTGCCAGCGCGACGTTCGCTTCCTAGGTAAGCTCGAAGCCGTGGAGGAAGTACTAAGCGTCAGCGACTTGTTCTTGATGCCCAGCGAAAACGAGAGCTTCGGCTTAGCAGCCCTAGAAGCCATGGCCTGCGAAGTACCCGTGGTGAGCACCAATGCCGGCGGCATCCCGGAGCTGAACGTGCACGGCATAACCGGTATGCTCAGCAACATCGGCGACGTGGACGACATGGTAAAAAACGCGCTTTACGTACTCAATGACGAGAATTTACCGCGTTTTAAAGCCGCTGCTCGCGCCCGCGCCGAGGAGTTTGCCGTGGCCAACATCGTACCGCTCTACGAGGCCTGCTACGAGCGGGCCATACAGCTAGCGCTGCAAGCCAGCTAATTAGTAGTTACTAAAACGGCAGTCATGCTGACAAAAGAAACCTCTTCCTAGGTGGGCGTTACAGCGCTACCTAGGAAGAGGTTTCTTTTGTCAGCATGACTGCCGTCTGCTATACCAGCTTTTATTTACAGCAAAATATCTGCTACTTCCTGCCAGCCGCGCACGCGGCGGTAGCGCGTTTCTAGCGCGTTATGTGGCGCATCGAACAGCAAGCCCTCGCCCCGAAAATGCTCGAAGTTGTAGGCATTGTCGTCGATAAGATAGTCAGCGTTGAGGATGCTTTTGTCACCGCAAAACACGTAATTAGGCCACGGGATGAAAGCGAAGTGCCGTTGCAGCCACTGGTACTTGTCGAGAAAGGAATTAGGGAATTCCATCGCGGCGGTGGCAATGAACAGCTCGTAGCGCTCGGAAAGTGCTTGCAGCACACGCTGGCTGTCTTTGATAACGGGCAAGTCGCGGAAGAAGCCTTCGGTGTTGGGGTAGGCGCGCAGCGCGGGCTGGTGCTCGGGCGCTACTACCTCGTAGGCATTCTTGCCATGCAAGGCCTCTAGGGTCAATTCGAGCTGATAATCGCGCCCGTACCATTCCTGAAACCGGGCGATGGAGTCAGCCATCACCTCGTCCATATCAACGGCAATTCGTTTCTTAGTCATGCTTGTACTAACTCAGAAGCATTGATGCGGGTTGGGCACCTAGTCTTAAAACAAGCGGGCGGCTTCGCGCTTTACCACGTCGAGGGCGTGGGCGGTGGGGTCGGCAGCGTCGGTCATGAGACCTTCCAGAATACGCTTGGCGAGTTCGGTGCCGCGCAGCTGGCTGGGGTTGGATAGCCCGTGAAACGCTTGGTTTATCATCGTCAGCACGTTTTCCTTAGCCTGCTTTACTTGGTCCCAGGCCTCGGGCGTGATGTAGAGCTGCTGCGAAAGGTTGTGCTCAAACTCAGCCCGAACTTCTTGTATCAATAAGCGGTGGTAGTCGGCCGCCGTTTGGCTGCCGCTGCCCAGGCGCACCAAAATGTTGTTGGGCGAGATGCGCTCCAAGAACAGAGTTACGCGCTCGTAAGCTTGCAGGCGCAGCGGTAGGGTAGTCTTGCTAGCATCGAGGCGCAGCTCGATGAGGCGGCGCTGCTGCTCTTTTTCGAGGTACTGGCGAAAAAGCAGGAAGATGGCCCCAGCCACAATGATGGCCGGCAGAATAGTCTTAAGTAAGTCGAAGAGATAGGTAGTACTGTCCATAAAAAGGCGGTAAGCGACGGCTTATCAAACTAACGAGTAAGTAAGGAGTTGGTTAGGGGTAGCAAGCTAGGCAAAGGTCAGCGATGCCCCACGCTCACCCACGCAAATCAACGAAACTTCCAGTGTGAACCGCCGCCCGGTTTCTACTGTTTTACTGACAGCGCAACAGCTTTACGCTGGCGTATATTTGTCTTATCTACGTTCTCACTAAATCAGCACCGTTATGGCTATCGCCACCCAAGTTGCGCCTATCGGCCTCACGCCCCGCGCTTTAGTTGAAGTTAAAAATATCATTCAGGAGAAGAGTGTACCCGCCGACTACGGCTTGCGTATTGGGGTGCAAGGTGGCGGTTGCTCGGGTATGAGTTATTTGCTCGGCTTTGACAAAGCCAAGGACAACGACGAAATCTATGACCTCGATGGCGTGCAGCTCATCATGGATAAGAAGCACGCCATGTACGTGCTAGGTATGGAGGTTGACTTCCAGGACGGTCTTAACGCCCGTGGCTTCACCTTCAACAACCCCCAGGCCAAGAGCACCTGCGGCTGTGGCTCGTCGTTCTCGGCCTAGGCTTTTTTCTTGCTTACAGCCTTTTATCTAAAAAAGCTGCGGCCGGTGCCGCAGCTTTTTTAGTGCCATAGGGCCCGGCGCAACTCCTCGTAGCGGTCGCGCACTTGCTTGAGTTCGTAGTCGTCAGCTAGGTTTTTTTGAGCGGCGGCCCAGCCTAGCTCGCCCTGTTGGGCGAGGGCCTCGCGGTAGTCGGGCAGCTGCGTGCGCTGCGCAATAGTGAGCAGAGCGCTGTAAGTGCGCAAGTAGATGGCCAGGTTTTCGAGCGAGCTGGCTCGGATTTGGTCAAAGGCGGTGCGGAGGTAGTCAGCAAACTCGGGGCGCTGGGCTAGCAGGCGCACCCGGCCTTCAAAGGCACGCTGGGGCTCGCCTAAGTCGCGCTCGGTGAGCAGGGCTAGCAGCACGCCCAGCCGGTCAAGGCACATAGCACCAGTACTGGTGTCGTTGATGCCCGGCGACAGTGCCTTGAGGGCAATATCGACTAGCTGGCGCAGGCCAAAGCCAAAATCCTGGTCGAGTGAGCGCTGGTTGTCAATACCATAGGCCTCAGCAATGCGCTTGGTAAGGTTGCTATCGGGCAGCCAAGGGCGGCCTCCATCGTAGCTGGCCACCTGCACAATGGGTGCTCCCTGGGCTGCGAAGCTACCCACGGCCTGCACCATTCGAATTACGAGGTTGCCATCGCTAGCCAGTTCTAGCAGCTTGTCGTCGTCAATACCCACAATGTAGCCCGACTGGGTGGCCACCACCGGCACCCAGTTGAGGTGCTCGATAGTGGCTAGGTCGCCTTTTTCGGCATGGCTGGCCGCATGGCCTATCTGCTTGGGAAAAAGCTTGTCGAGCAAAGCCTGAGTTTCGTCGGCTGCACGAGCTATTAGGTTGGCCGCCTGAATGGACGAGGCAATGTGGTGAATAAACATGATAAGCATCCCAATGCTGACCAGGGCCAGCAGCAGGGCAAACGTGACTGCGATGCTCGGTACAAACGCTCCCTCATCGCCGCCCCGAATGGTACGCAGCACCATGAGGCAATACACGAAAATGCTCACGAAGAAGCCCATTACCACTTGGTTGGTGCGGTCGCGCATAAAATTGCGCAGCAGCCGTGAAGTGTACTGGCTCGATACCTGCGCCAGCGTGGAGAGCGTAAGCGAGAAAATGAGACCTGCTACCGTAATCATGGAGCCGGCGATAGCCGACAGCATGCCGCGCGCACCATCGGCCCCGGCCCCAAACAGCAGGGGGTGCTGCTTGGTCCAGTCGTTGGCAAAGGCATTGTCGTATTCTACCAGCCCGTAGGCGAGCAGCATAGCCGCGGCCACCATGAGGGTGGGCACAAACCACAGGCTGGAATTTAGGTCCAGCCACCAACGGTGTAGGCGGCTCATACGGTGGGGCGACGCTGGCCGCCGGCTGCTGAATGGCGCGCCGGTTTCGGCGCAATCAGGTTTCTTTCCGTACCAGGATTTCTCATGCTGAACTGTAGCGATGGGCAGTAGCCTGCCTACGGTACGGTTCACTTTATGTTAGTTTAATTCTTTTTTTGCTGCGCATGAACATCAAGTATCTCTCCGACGCCAAAGGCACCATCACGGGCGTTTTTATTCCCATCGAAGAGTGGGAACAGCTCAAGAAGAACTATAAAATCAACGAAGAGGCCACGGCCGAGTCGGGCGCCAAGCTGCAAAAAGGTCTGGCTGATGCGTTTAAGAAAGCTAAGATTGAACCAGACCCGGAATAGTACAGCACGACGCACCTAGGCGCCTTGCGCAGTCTGCCTACACTGTGAAGCCGGCACTTACGGCCGCTGGTCGGCGCCTGGCACATTGCTCAGTGCCGACTGCTTTCCTTGCGGTGCCTGGGCCAGCGCGTTTAGCGTGCCGTCGTTTTCGAGCACTACGGCGGCGGCTTCGGCCAGCGTGCCGATGCCGCGCTCGCGCAGGCTGGTCAGGATTTCGCTTTCCGTAACGCGCTCGGCGCGCATGGCATCGTGCAGATACTGCCCCTGATACACCAGCAGCGTAGGATTGGCTTTTACCAGGCGGCTCACTGCCTGCGAACGCACCGACAGCCACGTAATGCTGAATTGCAGCCCGATAAGCAGTGCAAACGCCAGCAGCCCGTCGGCCAGGGCCACGCTCTTGGTGAGTAGCACCGTGGCCAGCGTTGAGCCCAGGGCTACCGTCACAATCAGGTCGAAGGCGTTCATCTTCGACAGGGTGCGCTTGCCCGAGATACGCAGCATCAATATCAGGCCCGTATAGGCCAATATGCTAATGATGAGCGTGCGGAAGATGCTGGTCCAGCTGGTAAAAAAAATCTGCTCCATGTGCCCTAGGTGTTTATACTGCCTACGGGACCGGGCGGCCGGGGTTGAAACGCTACCTTCTTCTACCAGGCTTTACTCCCTGCTAAAGTCGCGGCCGCACCTAGCTCCGCCCCAAACTCGTGGTGCAACGCACCTAGGGAAGCGCCACTCACTAGCCGCAGCGTAATCTTAGAGCATGCTTAGATTTTGCAAAAGTGACCTTTAAACCGTCCTTCAGAACTTGCCGAAGCATCTCTACCGCTCCGTTGAACAATTTGGACGAAGCGGTAAAGATGCCTCGACAAGCTCAGCAGGACCTAAACTCGAAAATCTAAGTACGCTCCTATCGTTTTCTGAGGCAAGGGAGCGCTAGCTAAACTCGTAGGAATAGCCGATTTCCTGCAAGTCGGTGGCAAGCATGGTCCAGTCCTCTACTTCATCGACCAGCGCCAGCACCTTGGCCTTGGTCACTGGCTCCTGGCGGTAGATGGGGGCTACTGCTTCAGCAGTCACGGGCTTTTTGTCTGACTCGTCGGTGTAGTACTCGGTGGCCCATTCGGCATAGGTGGCGGGCTGGCCATCCAAAATGTACAGCAACTCTTCGGAGCCATCATCTTCGTTTTCAACGATGCCACGCTGCCAGCCGTGGGCCGGCGTGTACCAAAGGCAAAACGTAGTACCGATAGAGTTGACGGGCTCGCCGAACATGAAGTCTTCGAACGCGTCGGGCAGGCCACGCGTGACTTGGGCCTTGCTAGGTTGGTCATACTCGTGCAGGTAGCCGTTTATCACGCAGCCCTCGGGGCGGAAGAGCACCAGCATTTGGTCGCCCTCGCCGTCGCGCATTTCCAGGATTTGCTCGTTGTCGCTCCAAGCAGGGTTGTAGGAGTAGTAGCGGTATTCCCAATCGGGCGAGTTGATGGCGTCGAGCACGGCCAGGGCTTTGCAAATACGTTGCAAGTCGGCGGCGGGCGGCAGGGCGGAGTAGTCGGAGGTTGAAATCATACTTAAGCAAGAAACAGTCGTTATGCTGACCGCAGGGACGCATCTTGGCTGGTTACGTCAGGAACAGTGCTTCAACAAAGCGGGCAAGATACTGCGGCAAGCGGACGTCAGATGGGCATGACAGACGCTTTATAGTGGTTTTTAATACGTTTTGGTCATGTCTTCGGGCACCACAATGAGGTAGTCGGCCACGTTCGAATTGGCTTGGTCGAGCTGTTGCAGTTGGCTTTGTGTCACTACGCTCAGCGTCTGAATGCGGAGCGGCTTCTTACTATCGGCGCGCAGGTAGGCCACAATGCCGTCGTGGTTGTCGGAATGATACGAGCCATTGAGGTGCAGCAGCGTTTGGCCGGGACCTAGGCTGCGGCGGATAGTATAGGCCATGGTGGCATCTTTTAGAGCCTGGGCCTGAATGATGGTGCGCCCTCCCCCACCGCCGTGAGCCGCGGCATCGCCGAACATGGCCGCCATTCGTTTATAGCCGGGCAGCTCAAAATCGACCTTTAGCGGCAGCGGCGCGAGGTAGCTTTTCTCATTAGCGGGCAGGGCGTCGAGGGCTGTGAGCGAGCCGCGCGCTACCTGCTGCGCATAGCGCCGCGGGGCGTTGGTGCCGACGATGGCAATTTTCTCCTGGCGGGCAAACTGCAAGAGCGGGCGGTAGTCGGTGGCGTAGTTGGGCCAAGGGCGACTTTGGCGCTCGAAAGCGGTATCGGGCAGGGTGCCGGCGGCGTATTGCGCCACTAGCGGCTGCACATCGCGCTCAAACATTTCCATTCCCAGCACGAGCTTGCCCGGCCCTTTAAGGCGCTGCAAGTCTTTGGCTACCTGCAAGGTTAGCCAGTGGGCCATGGGGTCATTGTGCTGCTCACCAAAGAGCACCACATCGGCTTGCGCCAGCTGAGCGAGCATCTGGTCATAGTCGGCCACTTGGCCCTGGGCCGTAAACAAGCGGTAGGCCGGCCGGTCGCCCATCGTGAAGCTGAGCAACGGCAGTAGTAGCCACAACCAGCGGCGCCCTAGGTGGCGAAAAAAGGGGGAAATCAACATAAGAGCAACGGATAACTATCAACAAAGTACGGCCAAAAAAAGCCCCGCTGCCGGGCAGCGGGGCTGTTAAGATTAACCCAGAATCGAGGCGTTTAGTTGATTAGCAAGCGGGTAGTTTGGGTTTGCTCGCCCGCTTGCAGCTTCACGAGGTACATGCCGGGGGCAAGGCCGTGCAGCGACAAGTTCTGCGACTGCGTGCCCGCCGCCTGGCGAGCCGGGGTCAGTTGCCGAATGGGTTGGCCCAGCAGGTTGTGCACCGTGATGGTGGCGGTAGTGCCAGTTGGCAGCTCGTAAGCCACGGTAGTCGTGCCGGCCGCGGGGTTGGGCAGCAGCGCTAGCTTGAACACGGCGGCCTGGGCGCCAGTGGTGGCCAGTGTAGTACCGGCGGGCTTAGTGAGCTGCCGACTGGTGTACACGGCGTACTGGCCGGGCTGCAACGTCATGGCTTGGCTGGTGCTAGCTACGTTCAATTGCTCGCCAGTGAGATAGTTATACCACGTGCCGGCTTGCGGGAAGGTCACGGTGGCCGTCTGCACCGTCACGTCGAAGTTGCCGACGGTCAGCACGCTTAGGCCGGCCCCGGTGAGGCTGATGGTTTTCACTGCCACATTGCCACCTAGGGTTTGGGTGTAGGCGGTGGGGGTGGTAAAGGCTGGCTGCTTTTTAAGGGCAATGAGCGCCTGGTAGGTATCGTAGAGGTGACGGCGGTTCGCATCCTGGTAGTAATTCCACAAAATGGGCTTGCTGCCGGTGCGTCCGTTTTCATCAATGCTGATGTCGTAACCCAGCTCGCCAAACTGCCACACTAGGCGCGCGCCGGGCTGAGTGAAGAAAAAGGCCGCGGCCATCTCGTTGCGCTTCAGGCCAATGGCGGGGTCGCGCACGTTGTAGCTGGGGTTAGATACGTTGGCGTACTCCTTGTTCTTGAACTGCAAGCGCTCCTCGTCGTGGCTTTCCATATAGGCTATCACGTTGGGCTGGCCCCAGTTGCGGCCGCCCTGGCCGCCGTAGTAGCCGTAGCTCAGGTCAGAGCCGCCTAGGTAGCCCATGGTAGCCTCGTTGTAGTTGCGGGTGAGGTTGCCCCACAGCATCATACCGTAGTCGCTCAGCACCTTACCCTCGTCGGTGAGGTTGGTGTCAGATACGCCCTTGGCAAAAAACTCCAGGATTGGGTACGAGCCCGCGCCGTTGGTGGCGCTCATTTGCGCGTCGTAGTAGTCTTTCCAGATGGCGACGCGGGTGGGGTCGTAGTTTTCAAACGTGTCCTCCGTGGTACTTTTCTGGCTAAAGCCGCCCGCCAGGTCGTAGCGGTAGCCATCGATGTGGTATTCCTCCAGCCAGAACTTAATAACCTGCTTGCTGAAGTAGCGGGTGTAGGCGCTCTCGTGGTTGAGGTCGTTGTAGACGCTGTAAGGGTGCGGCGCCGAAGTGTTAAACCACGGATTATCAGCGGTGGGGCCAGTAGTTACGTTGCCGTAGAGCTGCACCATCGGGTTGTTGCCGGTCGAGTGGTTCAGCACCACGTCGAGCACTACCGCGATGCCGCGGCGGTGGCATTCGTCGATGAGTGCCTTGAGGTTGTTTTTGGTGCCGTAGTATTTGTCGGGGGCGAAGTAGAACGACGGGCTATAGCCCCAGTTCTCGTTGCCATCAAACTCGTTAATCGGCATCAGCTCAATTACATTGGCCCCTAGGCGCTGAATATAGCTGAGCGTATCGCGCAGGGTTTGGTAGTCGTGGCGGGCCACGAAGTCGCGCACCAGCAGTTCGTACACCACCATGTCGGTGCGGGCTGGGCGCTGGAAGTTAGTGGTCGCCCAGGTATAGGCCGCCTCGCCCGGCGCTAGCACCGAAACCAGGCCGGTGGTCTTGCCCATGGGGTAGGCCTTCAGGTTGGGGTAGGTCACGGCCGGGATGAACTTGTCGTTGTCCGGGTCCAGAATTTTCTCGCAGTACGGGTCAGCGATGCGCAGTTGCCCATCTACCAAAAACTGGTAGGCGTACTCCTGGCCCGGCACGAGGCCATCGACCTGCACCCACCAGCGGCCAGTGGCAACGTCGGTGTCCACGGTCGCTGTTTTCTTGAGCAAGCCAGCCTCCGAAGTCTGCCAGTTATTGAACTCGCCCAGCACATAGATGTAGCTTTTCTTGGGTGCCGTCAGGCTCAAAATAGCCGACGTGCCACCATTGATATACGTGATGCCATCGGCCTTGGCCCCGGCCGGCAGCGGCGCGGTCGCTACGGCGGGCGGCACAAGCACCGTGGCCGTAGCGGTGGCAGTAGTAGTGCCATCCGTTCCGGTAAGCACCAGTGTATTAGCGCCCTGCTGTGTGACGGTTACGGTAGCAGTCAGGCTCGTGGTGTTGGCCTGCTGTGCTACCTGGGTGCCGTTCAGCGTAAGCGTGAGAGTGGCAGCAGCGTTGGCCGTGGCCGTCACGGTTAGCGCCGTGCCGGCCGCCACAATGGGTGCGGGGCCAGGGCTCGGGTTGGTGAATGCTACCTGCAAGCCTAGGGCCGCATAAATATCGCTATTGCCTACCCCCTTGCCTTCGGGCGTGCCGTTGGCCCCCCGAAACACCATTGCCAGTTGCTTTACTACCTCGCTCGAAGAGGCCAAGCCAGGGTAAAATGTGCGTGGCGTAAAGCTGATGGTGTACTTGTGGTTGCCGATGGCCGTCATTTTCTCGGCCGCCGTGGGCGTGCCAAAGCCATTGGGGTTCACGATGTGCAGCCAGTTGCTGGGCGAGGTACTGAGGTTGGTGACCACTCCCGTGTAGATGTACACGTCGCCCGTGTAGTTGGCCAGGCCCGCATTACCCAGCGTGGCATCGTAGGTGAGCGTGATGGGCGTGGTATCGGTGAAGTAGGCCGGGCTCACGGTAATCGGCGAAGCAGCTTGCGCTTGGGCCGCTGCTGCCCAGCCTACCAGCAAGAGCAAAGCCAGCAGGAAACGCCCCCAGAGTTGAGGTTTTTTCATATAAAATTGGGTGGGAAAAAGGGTAAGAGGCCCGCCAGCACAACCGGCCAACCAGGCGTAAGGACAGCTAAGGTACAAGGCCCACCGCATTCCGAAATCGATTTCGAAAGCGCACCGAGCTACCGCTGCTCCTAAGGCCGGCGCTCGGCCGAGCGCCTACCTTTGCCCCCAAGCTGCGTACTCGTAGCATTCGCATTACATTGAAGATTATGAACGTTGGAGACCGCGTCCGCCTGCTCACCGGCACCGAAGAAGGTATCATCACCCGCGTGCTCGACAGCGAGCTCGTTGAAGTAGCTATCGATAACGACTTTACCATTCCGGTACTGCTGCGCGAGCTAGTGCCCGTAGCCGCCGAGGAAGGCCAGGCTTTTCGCCGCCCTGCCCCCGAGCCCGTGCGCCCCGCCACTGGCAGCAAGAAAAACAAGGCCCTAGGTGGCCAGCCCAAGGTCCAGCGCCCCGGGGTACCCGCCCCGGCCCCGGGCGTAGCCAAGGCCCAGCCCGCCGGCCCCAGCGCCGCCATGCCGCCGCGGCCGGCGGCAGCCACCCCACCGCCACCCGCGGCCAAGGGGTTGTACCTAGCGCTGGTGCACCAGGCACCCGAACTGCTGGCGTTGCACCTGCTCAATAACACGGAGGCCGAAGTCGTCTTTACCTACGGCGAGGAACGCCAGGGCAAGTACCGCGCCCTGGCTGCCGACAAGCTCAAGCCCAAGGCTGCCAGCGCGGCGCTGGCCCACCTGCACCTCAAGGACTTTGAGCAGTGGCCCGCCGTGGTGTTTCAGCTCCTGAATTTTAAGCTGAACAGCGACGCCGCCTACGACCTGCTCACCAAGCGCCAGTCGTTTAAAGCCAGTACGTTCTATACCAGCCGCCGCCCAGCGCCGGTTATTGGCAAAGAAGCGTACCTGTTCCAGCTCGACGAGAAGCCCGCCCCGGCCCTCAACCCCGAGCGACTAGCCCAGGCCGAAGCAGCTCTCGAAGCCGCGGCTACCCCGCCGCCCGTGCTCGATACTAAGCAGGCCAACGCCCTCCAGCAGGCCCTAGGAGGCGACAAGCCAGCGCCCGTGCCCGCGGCCATTGCGCCCGCTCCGTCCAAGCCGGCCGCGGCCATCATTGCCCCGCCCCACGAGTTTGACCTGCACCTCGAAGCCCTGCGCCCCGAAGGCGGCGAGGGCCTGAGCAATACCGCCATGCTGCGCCTACAGCTTGATGCCTTTGAGGATGCACTGAGCCGTGCGCTGGCTACCAACATGCACGAAATCATCTTCATCCACGGGGCTGGCAATGGCACGCTGCGCAAGGAGATTCATCGCCAGCTGAGCCGCAACAAGGACATCAAATTCTTTGAAGAGGCCCAAAAGGAAAAGTTTGGCTATGGTGCCACGCTGGTGCGCCTGAAGTAAGCCAGGCGGGAACTTGCTACTGGGCAGTACGTATTGTATATACCACCCTACTCTTCCCTTCCTACCCATGAAATCGTTGCTTTTTGTCCTCGCCGCCAGCCTATTGGCTGGTACTACCTCTGCCTTGGCGCAGTACCAACCTGGCATATACACCAGTAGCCAAGAGTATGTAGAAAACAGCCCGTCGAAGCCGGGCACTGTTACCAACTCGGCCGCGGCCCACCCCTACCTAGAGGTGGTGCACGCCAACACCTACGCGGTGCATCGGGTGCCCCTCGCACACACGTGGGGCTACGCAAACAAGCGTGGCCAAACGTTTCGGGTAGTCGATAACAAGCATTACCACTTGCAGCCTCAGCAGAATGGGCTCGTGATATACAGCCGCCAACGCCCCGTCCAGAACGGCCGCTACACGCAGGTCGTGACCGAGCATTTTTACAGCGAAGGTCTGGACGGTAAGATTCACCCGCTCACCAAGCGCGCACTTCGGCAGCAGCTAGCCATGGCTCAGTAGACGAGCTGCTCGAAATAATAGAAAAGGTTGTCCGTGCCGCACGGACAACCTTTTTTTACATTCCTACTTCACCAAGGCGGCCTCTGGCGTCGGCTCGGCCGGCCCCCGGTAGCACCGCTTATTACCAGTTTCTATAGTTACATGTACGACCTTATCGGCGACATTCACGGCCACGCCGACGAGCTGCGGGCCTTGCTCAGCTACCTAGGGTACCAGCCCGATGCGGCGGGCGTACCGCGCCACCCAGTGGGCCGGCAAGTCATTTTCCTGGGCGACTATGTCGACCGGGGCCCTAAAATCCGCGAGACCTTGCAGCTGGTGCGTGGCATGGTGGAGAGCGGTGCGGCGCTGGCTATCTTGGGCAACCATGAGTATAACGCCTTGGCTTTTTGGCAAAAGGACCCAGCCGGTGGCTACCTGCGGCCGCACAAGCCCTGGCACATCCGGCAGCATGGGCGCACGATAGAAGAGTTTGGCACGCCTGAGCTGTTTCGGGAATGGCAGGACTACCTAGGGTGGTTCCGAACGCTACCGCTGGCCCTGGAGCTGCCCGGCCTCCGCGCCGTGCACGCCTGCTGGGAGCCCCGGCACCTGGCCTACCTCCGCGGCGAGCTACCGGGCCTGCGCCTCACCCCCGAGTTTATGCTGCGGGCTAGCCGGCGCGGCTCGCCTGAGTACGAAGCCACCGAAGTGACGCTGAAAGGCCGCGAAATAATCCTGCCAAAGGGCGTTAGCTTCTTTGATAAAGATGGCCACCCGCGCGAACGTATGCGGGTGCGCTGGTGGCAAAACCCTGCCACGGCTCCTAGCTACGCCCACTACTACCTCGAGGACCTACCCGAACTACAAGGCCAGCCGGTAGACTTCGCCAACCTAGACCCTTCCTACTACCAAGACGATACGCCCGTGTTCTTTGGCCACTACTGGCTGCGGGGCACACCGCAGCTACTGCAACCCCACGCCGTGTGCCTCGACTACAGCGTGGCCAAAGGCGGCCAGCTCGTGGGCTACCGCTGGGACGGCGAGGCCGTACTAAGCGCCGACAAGCTGGTGTGGGTAGCGCAAGCTACTTAAATAGATAACTGATACACAAAAGCCAGCGCAGTTACGCTCGTGTGTCGAGCTTGTCAAAGCATAACCCACGAGAGTAAACGCGCCACCTCCAAGCAATGACCTATTCCACTCCCGCCTTTAGCCCTGCCGCCGACCTAGCTTGGGAAAGCACCGGCCCCGGCGTCCGCCGCACTTTGGTAGCTTACAACGATGACCTACTGCTGGTTAAAGTTGAGTTTGAAACCGGCGCGGTAGGCGCCCTGCACCAACATGTGCACAGCCAGATTTCCTACATCGAAAGCGGCGAGTTTGAGGTGACGGTGGGCGACGAAACCCGCGTGCTACAAGCCGGCGACACGTTCTACGCCGCGCCCAACGTGCTGCACGGCGTAGTGGCCCGGCAGGCGGGCGTGCTGCTCGACTCGTTCAGCCCCGTGCGACTCGATTTTTTACCTAGCTAACTGCTTTTACTTCGTTGGCTTTGCTGGCGGCACCAGCTCTGCTTGCTGCGTTAGCCAGTGCACCAGAATTTGCAACTCGGCTGGCGAAAAGGTTTCTGGATTGTCGAAGGGCGCTTTTTCCTGCCCTGGCACGTTGGTTTGAAAAAAGTGATTGACCTGGGGTACCACGGCTGTCGTGACGCGCTGGTTACCGGCCACCTTAAGCTGAGCTTGCAGCGCGGGCAGCTGGGTAGCGGCCGGAGTTTCGGTATCCTGGTCGCCCGTGATGGCAAGTACAGGCATCTTTAACTGGCGTAAGCTGCGCGTAGGGTCCTGCGCCAGTATATCGTGCATCGTATGCTCCAGGTAAGATGGGGCATAGTACGTTATCTCTTCTGCGCTAACCCCTAGGGCCGGAGCTTCGCGCTGCATTTGGGCCAGGGCCGCAGCGCTATCGGGCGTGGCGGCCGCTATGGCAATCAGCCTGTCGTGCAACTTGATATACTTTTCTACGCCCGGCTTGTCGGCGGCGCTAGCGGCCGCTAGGCGCCCTTGAAAGTTCGACCGCATACGTGCTTGGTACAGCGTTGCATTGGGTTCGCCGATGCCTCCTAGCAGCACTACGCCCGCTAGCGAGGGGTCTTGCGCGGCCACTTGCACAGCCTCTAGCGAGCCTTGGCTATGCCCCAGCACATATACCGGACCTAGGTGCAGGCGGCGGTCGGCGCGCAGTGCGCGCACCGCAGCGGCGGCATCGCGAGCAAAGTCGGTAGTGCCTGCCGTGGCGTAGTGCCCGGTAGAGGCCCCTACCCCCCGCTCGTCGTAGCGCAGCACAATAAAGCCCTGGCGCGTCAACGCATCGGCGGGCACCAGAAAAGACTTGTGTCCAAACTGTTCGCTATCGCGGTTGTGTGGCCCCGAACCAGAAATAAACACCACGGCCGGCCCCCGCAGGCTAGTCGGCGCCGTGATGGTGCCCGCGAGCGTCACGCCCGGCGCCCCACCCGCAAACGTGGTTGCCAGCTCGCGGTAAGGCACCGGCCGGCTGGGCAGTTGGGGGCGCCTAGGTAGTATTTTGGCCAAGCGGGTGGGTGTTATAGGGCTTAGCCGCAAAGGCAGGCGCTGGCCAGCCGCCAGCAGGTAGCCAGCCAAGCCCAGCGTGTCGGTGGTGCGGCGCGCTACGTAGCTACCTGGCAACGCACTGATACCTAGCCGCAGGCTATCGCCAACGGTACTAAGCTGGTCTACCTGCATGGCGTGCAGGCCTAGGCTGGGCAGCGCTACCGTTGCCTTACGGGCTGGCAGTTGTTGCTGCGCCTCAAAATCAACTAGCACCAAGGCCGGGCTGCCAAATAGCGAAACCCTACCCGCCCAGGTGCCTCGCAGCGGCGCAGAAGCCGGCGCTTGCCCCAAGCAAGCGTGAGTCAACAGCACCAATAAGCAAGACATTATGGTTTGTCCGCGCTTCGAGAAGCAAGCTAGTTTTGCGAGGTTACGACTCTTTAACAGCATATACCTTAGGCCTTAGTTCTGGGCTTCCTTCTCTCCCGATGCTGCAAGTAACGCATTTGCACGCGCCAGCTAGCCGCACGCGGCCAAACGGCGTACCTTTGCCCCAGCAGTGAGCCACCCCACCGCCGCGCCCAACGCAAATGCGGGCGGGGAGGAAAGTCCGGGCTACGCAGGGCACCCTGCTTCCTAACGGGAAGGACTGGCCAATCGGGCCAGGACAGCCAGTGCCACAGAAAATAACCGCCCGCAAGGGTAAGGGTGAAAAGGTGCGGTAAGAGCGCACCAGCGGCTGGGTGACCACGCCGGCTGGGTAAACCTCAGGGGTTGCAAGACCAA
>Ga0160429_1000090_pt1 | contig 116417 bp, 117 predicted proteins | sample SolpanmetagenomR_FD_108199 | JGI IMG/M metagenome (GOLD analysis project Ga0160429, IMG submission 108199) | Solar panel surface microbial communities from Lawrence Berkeley National Laboratory, California, USA - R | ecosystem: Engineered > Built environment > Solar panel > Unclassified ...
GACCTGCTAGTAAAGCAACCGCGCCACCAAGGCTGTGGCCAACGAGTTCGAGTCGGTACTCGGGGTGCATCTTTAACGCTATGTCAATTTGTGGCGTAACTGTGCTTCGAGTATTCCGCCAGGATTTGAGGAATCCAGAATGCACAGTACAGTTTGTGCAAGCCTGCGGTGTGGTCGGTGATGGGTCTGTTACATTCTCGCCGATATATGGGACGTATTCCTGAGGTATAGTGCTTAGATCGACAATAGTATTAGCGATACTATAGGTGCCACGGAAGGCGATGATGATGCGAGGGTCGGAAGGAGAATGGTCATAAGCAATGTAGCCGCAGCTATCGGAGAGGAGTGGCCCTGTATTGAAAGTGGTAATAAGAGCAAAGGTTGGGAACGAAGAGCAGTGTGAGAGGCAGGAGAAGGGAGCGGTGATGCCAGTTAGGCCGACGCAGTAGGAGATATCGACGATGCGTGCAAGGGTAGAGAGTGAAGCGAATATATCAGCAGTGATTGTGTAGTTGGTTGGTGCAGGAGAGTCGTTGCTGATAAGTGGATGCTGCTGGTTGGTTGTGGGGAAGGCGGTTGTCGTGAGTGGATGAGGGAGGATGGAGAAAAGAGATGGTAACAACGCAGCCCGGCCGAAGCGCATGGTGTTGATCTAAGAAGGTGCTAGGACATGGGCGTAGACTTGAAACAAGATGAAGCTGAGATGAAACATAGCGAGCATGACATGCCGGAGGCCGATCGTCGCGCTCCCCAACTCTAAAACGAGGCTGAGGCAGCCACCGATGTCAGAGCTTGGCTATTTTGCCATTCAACAACAACAAAGAAGCTGATGCAAAGTCACACTCGTCACACAATTGCACACCACCTCTCTCGCTGTGAAATATCTGACCATTGCAGCTGCTATCTTTCTCAAAGCTACACTGCATGCAGATGACACCCTTTGTTAATTGAACGACTCCACTTATACGATCCATCGACAATGCTTGATCACACAGAAACGTCAATGACTGGTCTACGACCAACGACGCCTGTGGCGACATCATCCTCGAGCACAACAGCAAGAAACAGTATGACCGCGTCGACCATTGAACAGCCACATACAGCACACTCGACACCCTTGTCAAGTAAAACATCAGGCGATAAAGATTATGAGAATGCTCCTGCACCACTAGCAGCAACAGCTGCATCAAGACCATCAATGAACATTGATCCTCTCGACACAACGCGACCAAGCCGACCATCCGTTGTACATATTCAAGAGCCTATCTCACCATCTCGTGGTGTTGGCCGCACCTTTTCACCCATTCGCAATAACTCGGATTCTGCTTTCCATCTGGGACCTGGACTACTCCCTACTCTATCCAACGAGGCAATTCTCATGGCCGGGCCGCCTCCTCTCAATTACACTCTGAGGACTCGTAAATTATGGATCGCGGCTTTCTGGTCTCTCATTGTGATCGACTGCATTGGTGTACCAATCGCCCTTTACTTTGGTCTTTGGTATGGCACTACTCTTTCTCCGAACGCAGTCTTTTCTATCTCTACTGCATGCCTTGGTGGAGTCTCCATCGTCGAATACGTCCTGAGGTTCTGGCGTTTGTTCAAGAAGGGCAGCACTTGTCGAGTTCTCGGAGCACGAAGATCATATCTGGATTGGTTTCATTGGAACTTCAGCGCCGGCTGGTTCTTCGTCATGGCCGAACTGATTGTTGGTACTGTATTCACAAACCCACCAATTCGACTTCTGGCCATGCCAGTGGTTAGTATGCTGTGGTGGTTCGCGTTGCAAACTCTCTTGGAAGATCTTTTACGTTACATGGGCAAAACAAGTCCTGTACGCATCTCTTCCATGCCCAAAGGCTCACGCTTCCGTCCTGGTATTTACAGTATCATCGAAGACGTTGTTGCTGTAGACGGATCTGGTGGAACACGCTTCCGCAAGCGTCTCAATGACAGATATGAAGCCAGCCACTACTTCCGCCAGATGCTACATCGCCTGACACTATTTTGGTCATTTGGAGCATTAGCTACTGCGATACTCACCACTATCCTTATCTTTACCATACAGCGAGAGGCAGGTTATGTACTTGGCTGGGTTTTGCCATTCTTCTGGGCAGGACTTTGGACACCCCCAACTTTCTGGTATGTTGGGAAATGCTTGAAGCAGGAGAAGGAGGAGTGGCTGAAGGTGGTGCAAGCCGAGGGTCTCCATGGCCTTGCCAAATGGCAGACCCAAGAGCCGAGAGTCAGATTATTGAGTGTAGCCGCTGCGGCAGGTGAAACTCGGGCTATCAGAAGAGAAAGGATGAGTGTAGACCTACAGAGGAGAAATTCTGCCATCTTGAGAGGAGTCGGCCACGAACAGGATAACCCCAAAGCAGAGAGACCTTGAAGTCGAAGTCGAGAGGTGTATGTATACATTGTAAGCATAGGCAGTCATGGCGTGCTTGGAATGAGGCATTAAGCCCTGCTTGGTAGTAATGACTTAATGAACCTTTGATTTTTGGCTTACACATCCTGATCTACTTCGTACTACACCTTCATCATGCTGCCATTGCGCTTTATCTCAAGCGATGTTCCCTGTAGTATGCCCGTATGTTTCACTTTGGATTCAGGACCAAGCATCCTGGACCCTTGGAATTGCAAGCTGACTTCTGTCCTCGCCAATTCTCTTGATCATTGTCATCATCGTCTTTCAATCCAAGCTACCGTCGACCTGTCTCCTCGGAAAGAGGCCTCCTGAGGTAGTCCTCATCCCGCATCCTGCTTGACAATCAGTCACGTGAACACGCGTTGATCTCGAATTCGCGAGAGACTATCAACACGCATTTATATCTCGAGTTTACTATTGACTATCGACGGGCCGACGAGGATTCAAGGCACTGAAGCAGTTGCCAAATTACGAGAAAATAAGTGTGCTGCTGTAGTGCTTAGACAGGCTCAGTGTAGCCCCCAAGCCTCAAGTTGACAAGCTCGTCGAAGACACGATGAGTGGAAGATTGTGTGTAACTATCGCCGGGTTTCTCCGAGTCTAAAACAACCATTCTTCAACGAGGATCAGGTAGTAGCTTGCCCCTGTCATTCTGGGACTGTTGATACCATTTACATTCTTTGGCGCCTCTGGCGTCCTAGCCTGCGAACCTGAATCGCAACCACGACCGGAGAAGCAACACTTCTATAATACATCCACTTAACGACAATCAGATGTCTCCACCAACATTAATCTTCGACGTCTTACCACTCGAAATCACAGGCATGATCATCAACCTCATCCCAGAGATATGTCTCGACGGAATCACAACGTCTAGCTATTGTTGGGATCTGTTGCAACCTCTCCGAAACTTCGTGGCTGCCTTCCCCGAAGTGTGGTTCCTCTACGAACGATCGCTCCAGCGAGCTCGCCAAAAGCTTGATAAGGAGGAGGATGAATACGATGAATTCGATGGTGAGGAACTAGCACTTTGGGGGAAGAAGAATACAGCTTTGATGCTAGCAGAGCTGAATTTTACGATCCAGAAGAGTGAGGCGAAGATAAGGAAGAAATAGAAAATGAGTATTCTTTGAGTGTGGGCTGCTGTCACTCCAGTCAAAGCTTGAAGCTTTACATTAAGCTTGGATTCTGAAACAACATGTTAAAAGATTCCTGCTAGAATGGTCAACAGGCTTCTGGAGTTTCTTGCTCGCTATCTCGGTTCAGTCTCGGTAAAGAATTGGCTTCCCTTCTTTGCGAGCTCTATCTCTCTCTAAAACTCGAGCGGCTACCGTCATATACTCTGCTAACACATATGCTTCCGGAGCTTTCCTCCGTGGTATATATTAGGTCACGAATATCTTCCAATCACATAAACATTCGCTATCTTTCCTCCTCTCCTCTTCGCTCTATTCTCCCTGTTACAGTTCGTCCTGCTGCTACACATAACCATGCCCTGGAGAAAGTGGCCGTGGAACTACTATATACTTTCAATGAGAACACCGTGGCAAACCAGCAGAGTTGACTATGGTCCGACCACGCTCATGGAAGTACAGATAGTAGCTGCATCCTGCGCGCAGAGCTCATCCATCATCGTGACACATATTTCGAGCCTCCTCTTCTTTACCTTATTCTTATCCGCCTCATGCCTCTTGTGTAATCTTTCTCCTGGATTCGTCTCTTTGCTTTACTTGGTCTCCCATACTCCTCCACAATCATGGCCGACCTTGAAAAGCGAAGAAAGTGCCGTACATCTCCTCGGCGTGTCCAGCTGGTTGCTTTACTCGTTTTGCGATAATGCTGGGCATCACAACCACATATGAGCAGTTGACGTTCAATACGCGCGATACCTAGCCACGACAAACCTCAAGACCATCGAGGAGAGCATGAAAAAGGATCTCATTACTTTCCTCAAGAAGCATCTCTTGAATCGGACCTATGCGGCCTCGTCCAAGCTGCATTCCCTGAATCTATTGGACTTCGCCTCCATCCTTGGCATTATATCGACGTACTCTATTCCAGTAGAAAGGCGTTAAATAAGGACACGCATTATGTATATACACACATGATTTCGTTCCAGCTGTGTTATATGGATTATGACTTGAAGGTATGGGATCACAAGGTGAGACTGCCTGGGACGACGGTGGTACGCTTCGATCCGGAGAAGTGGATGGCGCTTGTGTTATGGATGACGAAAGGAAAGTATAAGTGGGACAGGGATGAGAAAGCCAGCGAGAATGTGGAGGGAGACTCGCAACTGTGATAAAACCCGATGGAGACGCTGAGTTTGGCATCGACACAATTGGAACTACCTCTGAGGAACCTGGCAAAGTCTGTGCAATCTGACTGAAATGATGCTAGGAGAGTGTAGAAATCGAAGAGTGTAATGCACACCCGTAATGGCTTGAGACGTTAGGCTTGACTGAGCTAGACTTGAGATAGTACGATGTCCAGCACTTGATGCAATCAGTGTCGCTGGATCACTAGATAAGATTCAGTACTGCCGTAACACTGTGAGAAAAGCGGAAGGCACGACCAACTGTTCTCTATTTGCTCGCTCAGACCACGTTTCGTAGTAGAAGATCGGGTTTGTCTGCACCTGGCAAACTCAGCGCATTACTCTGTCCATAAAGCTATGAATAGAAGGTCTTTTGCTCCGTGTGTAGATTGCCGTCGCTTTAGTCCTCGCTTAACACCCAGCTTGGATCCCGGGATAACATCAGAAAACAAGGTGGAAGATTTGTGACTCTCCTCCCGACGGACTGGATGTTAACTACTCAGGAGACATGGCGGAGTTTCCCTCCGTCGTATATTACGTCACAGATATCATTTATCCATTGGCTTTCTTTCTGTTTCTCCTCTTGCTTCAACTGCTCACCTACTGCTCGTAAACTATGTCGATGTCACCCTCACCCTCCACAGGTTTCCTCCCAGCCTACACATACAGCCCTCATTCTACCCGTCCCTCCTCATCCGAACAAACCGCCTACTTACTAACCGGCGGCCTAGCTGGGCTGTCCACGCTCCCCATCGAATTCCTCCTCTCAATTTCCTCCACTCGGTCCAATCCTACAGTCACGAAGCCACCACTTAATCTCACTACCCACCTCAAACCCCTGCTCAACCCCTCCCACCTCTACCGTCCCGCAATCCGCTTCTGGGCGTTCGACCTTGCGCGTGCCCGTCTTCTCCACGAATCCAGCTCCCTAGGCATCTCCTCACCACCTGTCTGGCTCGTCGGTGGCTTGGCGGGCGGTATAGGCGGGTTCATGGAGGTGTTTGTCCAGCATATTATCAAAGAGCGGTCATTACAGAAGTTACCGGATTTACGCGCACTTTCGGAGCAAAGTGCGAAGTTGTTCTTCTGTTTTGGGGCTTATACGGCGCTTGCGAATGGGTGGAAGGAGAGGCAGGAAGTGATGGAGAAGAAGCAAGTGCAGTTGCCCCCGAAACCGTTCTGGAAATGTTGGGGGATGGGTGCTGTGGCGGGTGGGTTTGGCAGCGCGGTGATGTGGTGCGTTAAAGAGGGTATGCCTAATGGGAGTGCGAGATGGAAGATGTTGGGTGCTGCGACGGGGAAGGGAGCATTAGTTGTGGGCACGGTCATCAGTGTGCAGGTCTCGAGCTGTCGGTGGGTTATGGATGAGTATGTTGAGTAAGAGAGGGTTTATAAGACATGGCGGGCAAAGGTGTTCAAGATTAAAGATGAGATACATGTCTTGGAAATGAGCAATATATCCTGGATAGAAAGAAACATTTTGGGGTCACTGCCTGATCGCAGAGATACTGTACCTCTTTCTGGACTAGGGTTCCGTACTCATCAAAGCAGATAAGCGGAAGGACTTGGGATTGGGTACAGTGTATCGGCACTCTCATCTCTCTACAAAAAACGATCTAACTGTACGTTTAAGTTCTCGTTACAGCTGAGAAGCAAAGGAATTGGGTACACCACATTGGCGCTCTTGCTTCTGTTTGTTGGATCAACACCAAGGGATGCGGAGAAACAGAATACAAGCTAACACACAACAACGGCAGCAAGCGACCCTGCCCGAACACTTACTCGACAAAATCTCCAACGCCAGATCTCACGCTCCTCTCCACCAGTCTTCCTTCAACTCGTCTACCCATAAAGAACACATCATGAGATGTTGTAAGCTTTGTGTTGGACATGCTCCCGAAGACCGTCATGGTGAGATACCGAGTTGTATTATAACTCGAAAGCACGAAAAAGGACCCCGGCAGACGCCACAACTTTTTTTCTTTGAGTTGCGTTTTCCACTCTTGGAAAGTTCGGCTGCCAAGCCTTTGGGATGTGAGGTTTCAAGCACTCGCTCTTGCTCTTCTCAACGACCACACTGTAACCATACATACAGACAGACATCAGGGAGCAACATCGTTCTCTCTTCTATTTCGGCACGAGATAAATCTGAGAGCCTGTCTGACATGAGCCTTCGATGATGGAGCTAGCATGCAGATGCAAACTGCATGAGCGCTGGCTGTCAGCATCATGATTGCCACCACCCGTGAATGGAACTTTGGCATGCTTCTCACATGAACGTTCCTTTCCCACGATCCGTGCGCAAAGTCCAGCAGCCGCTAAGAAAGTGGAGCTTAGAATATCACAGGAGATACGGGGGACTGGCGATCTGGTGAATACGTGGGAAGCTGTGAGCTTGCGGACGCACAGCTGGCGGATTAAGACGCAGACGGATAGAACGATGGGTAATTTATCAGCATGTTCAGAGAAAACCTTTGGGCAGTCTTTTGTCTGCTCTTGATTGGTCCAGCAGATCATAATCATCTCCACACAAGAGGTCTCTATTTCTTACATAGAAGAACAAGGTACGGGCGGGACCGGAGACATATCGATCGGGTCCAGAAAGACGGCTTGTTCCATGCTCGGCTGAGTAGTGCACAAGTCTAGAAGAAGAAAGAAGAAAGCGGTCCATATCGCTGGTGAAGAAGTAAGTACCACGTCCACGCTAGACGATAGGAAAGGTATATGCATCATATAGAAAATGTGCGGAGGTGGAGGTGGAGGACCTCGAAGGAAGTGTATGAGACGGAGCGAGCGAGCGAGGAGAAAACCTGTCATGCTTGAAATCACGCCAGAAAAGTGGTGGGTTGTGGACTTTATCATACTTGAGAGTTTCATCATCCATCTAGTATTTACCAGCAACACAGTACTGTCAGTACGACATATTGTAAGCTACATTATCCTTTTTCTTGTCATGCATCATGGCACATATATTTCTATACAAGTCTCTTTCTTTCGTGGACTATACACAAGGCACGAGCCTGCCTTTCTTTCTGTCCTTTTTCATCTCAGTCTTCAGCCTGTTCGCATAATATTCCATCCCAAGTCATTTCACATCATCTGCCAGCAGATTCATATTCCACACTCACACCACACCCTCTGTTTCGACCTTGATGTTTCCTCAATCTCGATACCTTGAGTATCCTGCTCCTGCGTACTCTGTTTTCCCTTCTGCATTTGGGCTTGAGCTTGTTTCTGGCATATCATATCCACCTCAATGCATCCACATCATCTGCCAGCAGATTCTTTTCATACTTCCACCACACCACCGCCATCTAACATCGATCTTGACAATCTCAATCTTCATCTCAATACCTCATATATCCCTGAGCCTGCGTGCTCTGTCTCCCTTGCTGCCCTCCTTGTGCTTGTCCTTGTCCCTGCCCCTGCGTCCAACCATAGCTATACATCCTCGACGGTGCTTCTTGCGGTGACACTGTCGGATCTACCGCCGTATGTGGCACAGTATAGGGCTGCCCGTACAGTGTCTGTGATTGCGTCTGGCCATACGAGGTCGCTCCTGGTGATGTCTGTGCATACGATGCTGCTCCGGGTGTGTATGATGGTGTTATCGACGATGAGGAATAGGCATTAGGACTCTGACTCTGGGCGTAGTTGGTTGGCGAACTGGTGGTGGCGTAGTGATACATTGATGGGGTGGTGTGGTGGGTGTAGCTTGTACTGCTGGTGAAAGGAGCTTGTTGCGATAGTGGTGATGGCTGAAGGGTTGAGAGTTGTGGTGGCTGGTATGATTGATGGTGCTGCTGTTGCATTGAGTTTGGAATGGGGAGTGTAGGTTGGGGAAGAAGACGCGAAGAGAATGAGGCATATTGTTGCGAGTCTTGAGGCAAAATTGGAGCGTACTGATAGCTTGAAGGATATTGTGTTGGTATCTCAGATAGTCGTGAGAATGGTGGTGACGGCCGTTGAGATTGTGGTGTATAGGCGGAAGGGGAACTTGATAATGGGTTATTGTAGTATTGCAGACTGCTTGTATCCAGAGGTGTTGGCAGATAAGTCGATCGCAAAGGCTGGTTCTGGTAGCTGGTTAAGGAAGAGGAAGTTTGTGGGTATTGAGGGATTGTTGGAGGCAGTGGTAGCTGATGTCGACTCCCTTGCTCAGCAGGTGAGGTTCTCGTCCTTGAAGCATTCAGAGGTGGTGAGGGGTTCTTCTTATCAGTTGGTCGATCAGTTGGCATTTCGAACCGAGTGAGGATAACAGTATCGTCGCCACCTGGTGAAACATCCGATTCTCCTTGCGAATGCCTCGTCGATCGACTTACACGACCACTGGCACTGCTGGCACCAAGTGTGCTTGGGGAACGCGGTGTTGAGCTTTGGTTGTACTCTGGTAATGACGAGAAGCTGTCCTGGTTGGCGACAACATAGAATTTGCCGGGTTCATGAAATGCGGCTTTGCGCTCACGATCCTCCTCGGTTGACAAGGTTGTAAAGCCAGGTGTGTCGTCCAGATCACTGGAAGCAGAGGGACGTGGTCTGCGCGTGGTGGCTGTAAAGTTTGTCTCGTATCAGCTGGTGATTATGGGTTGATGATTTGACGCAGAACACATTTGTGCTTCAGGCGAAGTATGAAGGGGAACAGTGTCGAATCATGGTCTTACTAAAACCCATACATAATCTTCTTGTTTACCAACCATGCAGCCCAAACTCATTCGAGGTGCAAAGATGAACTGGTAGACTTACGATCCCATGCTGGATTACCATTCAGGTCTCCCTTCTTTCCTACTAGAGTCTTGTTTGCATCCTTGAAGCTGTACTTGACTTCGTAGTCACAGTGTTGGCCCAATCGTACGCATTGCTAGTGAAAAGAATTAGTTCTGCAATGAAGTGCACAGCACCTAAGCTATTACTTACAGCACATATTGGTCTTTCTTCGCCGCACTGCAAGGACGGTGGTCAGTATCTCCCACGAGAACGAGCAACTCTGGGATGCCGGCTGACCTTGACTTTGCGTTTACGACACGTCCTGAAGGAACGTAGAATTAGCAGCCGGAATTTCGCTGTTGTAGCCACACTTGTGCCATTTCTCGGTTGAAACTTACCAACATCCTGTTTTTGATCTTGGTGGCAGATGTTTCAGGTGAGGATTGAGTAACGAGTAGTCGAAAGGAGTTTTTCCCGGCTCATCTCCTGAGCGATATGATTCCGCCATGACGTGTAATGTCAAAATGTGATCCAGACCAGGACAAGGATGAGTGGTGTAAGTCAGAGGGACGGACCGTGACAAGAGGCTTTCGGACGAACGGAAAGAGAATGTGTAACAGAAGAGTAAAGTGAAGCGAAGGAGGTGATTCAATCGTTAAAAAAGGCAGCGTACAAAATTTCACAGCAGAACGCGCCCTACGCAAAGTGCACTCGAATGGTTGTAAGCGAACATGGTTCCAGTGGGGGATCCCGAAACGTGGTTGTGCGTGGCTGATGCCCCACTTCCGCGTGGATATCGCGTGGATGCACAACGCTTGTCCTTGTAAGCAGAAAACAGTGGTTGGGCTGGGCGAAGCGAGAAGCCTAGAGCGCTTGTACTTGAGTACTCTGAAGCCTGCTTCGAAGTCATGGATGGTGACGGTTCTTTGTGCTATTGCCAAGACCATAGAGTACCGAGGTGTTCTCAGGACCTAGCTAGAATTGGAATTTAATTAGATGGGAACCCAAACGTTGAGTGAGAAGTCCACTTGCTCCAACGTCTTTTGTCATGCCGAGAACTGGATTACGCTCGGACGCAAGCAGCAACAGATTTATTATGCCTTGCTATGACCAACTGCCCGGGTTTGATTGGGAAGACGCAATTCTACGACTCGCAGAGTTTATGCCTTTAATACTAATTCCATAGCGCTTGACAAGTTGCGCCGTACGGCTGGTGACGGATCGGCTAGTCGGACTTCGAGCTGCAGCTTTAAAGCCTGCATAACCTCGCCAGCTTCAGCTTCGCTGTACTTGAGAAGCAAACGAGACACACTAACCAAGGCCTCGGAGTGAAGCAGTCGTGTGTCTTCCGGCAGTCCAGCCGGTTCACCATCCATGAGGGAAACCATGCGAGAAACGACCAGGATGGAAACGGGTCGGGCTGTCGAATTTTGAGTTGTATTGATCCACGTGTCAAGCCAAGCTTTGACCCCTCCTATTTTTGCTGTGTGAAACACAGAGAGGTTCTTCTTTGCAAGGCTAAGAGCAACATTGTCTGCTCCCTTCGTTGTCTCTAAGACCTTCAAGCAACGACTGTCTGTTAACGTTGTGTCAGCAAAAGGTTTCGAATATCTTCTATCTGGTGTAAACCTACCCAGAATAGTGCTATCGGTCCCTGATAGCCTGACTGAGTGAAAGAGGGCAGTAGTTGCAGCCGCCAAGGTGCGCTGACGTCTGTCATGTCATAATTAGTAAAGTATCTAAGCGAAGCTGAATGACAATTTTCCGTGGTCCAATGGATAAATGCCACATAAGGAAAATCGATGACAACCGGCTGCTTGGGTCTGGGTTGCGACCGTTACGCCTCGTGGCCACGAACTCTTCTCTCGTGGTGATGGCGATCTCCGATGACACGGGCCACGCTAAATCACAAAAAGGAAATGCCACTTACAAATCGTCAACCAGCGACTCGTCTCCCTGCGTATCGGTCATATCCCCAACAGTTGACTCGACTAGCTGGAAAGTCTTTTCAAACATGTCAGGCATGTCATCGACGGCTGCCACATCTCCGAGGGTCGTCAAGGCGTGTGGTTTGTACTCAGCATTACGTCGTCCAGCTTCGCGTAGAGCAATCTGGTGCCAAGTCAGTAAACGTAGCCGCTTCATGCAGTAAGCATTGAGAACGTCAAGTGCCGTCCCGTCTCCTTGCTCTTTCCAGCTTGCTCTTCCTCGGGAGATCTCCATGCGAAACGGCACGCAAGAAGACTGACGAGTGGTAATGGCAGGGCCACAGAAAAAGAACTCATAAACTCACCTTCACAATCTCGACGCTCAATCCCTTCTGAGTCTTCCAGAAAGCAGATCCACCTGTCACAAAAGTGCTGAAAGCTTTTAGAACCTTTTCTTTGCCCTCCCAGCTCTTTTCCGCTAAGGCAGTCTTCAATGCTGGCCATATCAAAGCCGCTTCAGCCTCACTTAGCGCACCGCCACTACGTGCGGCAGATGCAGCATCTGTGGCTTCAGCAACTGCTAGGGCTGCACCATGCTTAATAACCCATCGCTTCGACGTCAGATTTTCATTGGCTAGTGCGACAATTTCTCGGAGATAGAGAGATGCTGCACGACTGCCACCAGTATTATCGTCCCAAGTCTCTTTGAACAGCTGCTTTACGCCTGTGTTTTCGTCATTTCTTCCTGTGAAAACCAGCGGCAAGAAAGCTGCTGCCAATGAGGCAAATCGATCTGTGGCGTACTTCGCTACCGCTTGAACTGTCTCACCAGCAATAGTACGGGATTTATCATCATCCGATTCAAAATAAAGTTTGCGGGCGTGTGCAGCTAGCTTTAGTATGGCATCATCTGATGCACTTCTTGCAATATAGCCGAGCGAAGCTGCATATGAACTCGTGACCATTTCATTTCTATCCTTCAAGCAATGCCTTGAAATAGTGTCCAAGAAGTTGTCGGCATATGGCTGGAAGAGAAAGTTGCGCCGTGTACTCAGCGAGACAAGGACACGACTGCAACCAACTTTGGATGGCATACCTACAGCCGATCTCATAGATGATTGCAGACGAGTCGATAAAGCTTTCATGGTATCCTCATCCAACAGATCGAGACAGCGCTCGATTGCTTCCATCAGCGGGCTGCCTCTGATATTGGTCAAGCGCATCTCGTCGATTTTCTGCTCCGTCACACCATACTTTGAAGCATTGAGGTGAAGATAATTGACGGCCTCACCCTCAAAGGAGGTTAGGAGACCTAGAAGACTCTCCACCAGCTCTGGAATAAAGGACCGAATGGCATTGCCGTTTGCCTTCTTGATGATCTCGAGGATGGTGTGTATGCTGACCATCTGAGTCTCTTTCGCGCTCGACTCAAGACCTTGTGTAGAGAGGAGGAAGGGTAATACACTGCGGAGCATACCTTTCGAAGACTCTGTGCTGGCGTCATTCGATTCCAAAGTCCGCAGGAGAATGCCTATTAGCACACGCGACAAATCAGCTGCAGCCTTTCTAACAGACGATTTGATATCATCAAGGACTTTGAAGCAGACACTCCACACACGATCGAGATAAGACATGATTTGCTCGAGTTTGCGTCCTTGCACAAGGTCTGCTATCGCGGCGCACGAAGCCTGCCGCACGCGCCACTCCCTAGCCAAAATGTTTTGCAGCAAGTCTTCCATTATCGAAACAAAGTGCTCATTGACTGTGGCGTTCGTATCTTTAATCAAGGCGTTCCAGATATCGTTCATGGATCGTCGCACATTGGGATTCGGATCAAATCTGTAACGGAACAGCTTAGGATACAGCTTGGGATTCGCTGCAAGATAACCATCCACACCCGAACCCGAGAGGACATTGCTGAGTCCGAAGCGGCCGAACGCGGCGCGAGAGGACCAGATGGCGTTGTTTGAAGCTAGCGACATGAAACGATACACAAGACTGGAATCTCCGACCTCTGATGCTAAGCTCATGATATCCTGGACATTGTTAACCTCTATTCAAAAACAGACAGAGCTGCCAGTGGTTAAGTGTGCTTACCTTGTATGTTGTGACCGACTGACCCTCGCCTGTTGGCAAAGCGCCAGCCTCGAACAGCTCTGTATCTTCTGATACAGTACCAGCAATGTTGCTTCGATCACTGGAGAATGAGCCGACCAGGTCTCGTACAAGCTCGTCCTGAATGTCTTGATCGCCCTTCTCATATACCAGACCAAGACCTCGAGATGCTGCCTCTTGCACCAATTCATCCCGATCAGTGAGACAGCGCTTGAACGCTACCTGTAGTTTCCTTAGACGGTCGTTAACCTCTGATCGCTCGCCACAGAACTGTACGAAGCAAAGCAACCATATCACAGCACCTTTTTTCAGTGACGGTTTGGTGTTCATACTGTCCTTCAATGTACGATCGAGCAGTAACGCTAAAGTATTCTGCCTAGCGGGACCGGATGGTGGGGGACCTTCCATAGCAAGTGTTGGCAATAAGGCAGTGCTCTCCCATCCACACGCGGCAGATGCGAGAGCCTCACCAACAGCAAATTGAGTCTCCGCCTGTCGAATTTCATGTAGCTCACGCAGTTTGTCGAAGAGCAGGTCAAGTTTCTCCTTGTTCGTCTCCTCGTCCAAAACCATAGCTGTATAGCCGAGTGCATGGATCGCCTTTTCATTGCCCGCCTTTGCCCATTTCGTAAATCTGTCTAGCAGGCTTGCGAAGGGTAGATGTTCCTCGATTCTGCTCAAGTCAATAACGTAATACTGGCAAAGCATCCCGATGGAGACGAAAGACGCTTGGTTGAGCAGAGTATCGGTGGCTTTATCTAGAATGCTAAGCAAATGTGGTAGAAGCTTGCCGACAAGCTCTTGTGCTACTGGATCGCCTTGTTGCAGATATAGTCTATGACAGACGAAAGAAGACAGTGCAAGAGCGGAACCGTGAGTCTTGTTAACATCGGCACCTACAGCAGTATTCCAGCTGGAGACGCGAGCTAATAAACTATCGAAGGTAACAGACGACGCGTCAAGACGCCTGGCAGTGAGCAAACCGTACGCCTGTGCGCTCAAGGTACGCAGCTCGATGTTGTTAGCGAAAATAGCAACTTCGAGTTGTGTCGTGTAAGCAGACATGTCGTTCAGAATCTGGGGAGGACAAAATGTGCACAGTTCAACGACCACTCGCGCGCATTGAGCTCTATCGGTAGATTGCTGCTCAGCTAATAGACCTCTTACAGCAGTTTGCCATAGTATTGCTAGGGCTTGTCTTTCATCTTCTTTCCATGCCAGGTTGTGAAGATATTTCCTGATTGACGTTCTTGATTTCTGATCTTGAAGAGCTGCCAAGTCGAGCTTGCGTTCCCATTCTGTATTCACCTCGATAGTCTGCCCGTTTGAGCTGAGAGCAGCCCACAGAAGTGCTTGCCGTGCATACTGTACTGCCATAGCTTGTGTCGACATTGGCAATGCCGAGATCCTGGTCTCTTCAAATACGTATTTGACGAGCTCCGCGAAATCTGGAAAGTTATTTCTGGTTGCAAGTTTGACATCGTCTGTATCGTTGGTAGTCTGATACATGCTGTACCAGTATGGGTCCAAGCCCTTCTTTGCCTCTTCTGCCATGTCGTGACTGGGTTGAGCCGCAAGAGCTGCAAAGTCAAGATACCGGGCGACGACGTCACTGTAAGCCAAGCACCGATTAGCAAATCGAAGAACAGCATACTGAAGATTTCTCGAGTTGCTTGATTGCTCTGACATGACGCGTAGTAGAAGCAACCTGAGATCATCTTCGGTGCTGTGCTCCAAATCGCCCTGAAAACACCGTAAAGTCGCAGAAAGAGCTCCATCAACGCTAACTACAACATCACGATCAGTCTCCTCGCTCAGTGATTGGAACAACCATCGAAGTAGAGGTAAGTCTTTCTGTAGCAGGACTGTACGGTCTGCAGCAGCGAGTTGACCTATTATCTCGTAGGTACTACCGCGAAGACTTTTGAGATCGCCGCCACGAGCATCTTCACCTTGTTGCTCGATGTACAACTGAAGGGAACGAATGAGAGGCTGTGCCAGGACGTCGAGATCAGTCTTTACTGCTCTTCGCGAAACGAAGCCCAGGTAGGCGATAAGGGCGGAGCGTAGCTTCATGACCTCTCTATCATTGGGTGACAAGCCTTCGTCATCACGCGTAAGATCTCGCTCGGCAAGTCGCCGAATCCTAGCAGGGAATGTGGTACTGATTTGCGACTTGCCTAAGATGTTGATGATCTTGCATCGCACAGGGACGCGCACAGCAGGGACGAAATGATTTGCATTCTGCTCTGGCGAAGTATAGTAGGAGAAGTATATGTCGTACAGCTTGCCTATCAGACTCTGGCTATCCAAATCAATATTCGGCAAAGCCCGCTTGAGCATGTCTTCGCCGACATCAGCTATTCTTGAAGCTGGTTCTGCAGAAGCAAACAAGGCTGGCAAAAACCGTTCCTGACTATTAAAGGCACCGCTTGCGAGAAAGGCAAGGACTCGAGACCTCGTCTCGGTCAAGTTCAGGCCTCCACTCTTGACTGCATCCCACGTTTCAGGTTTGCCTTGTAGCGTCAGAAACGAGAATTCGTCTTGACTGACGCCGGGCACGCTGGTGGTCGAAGCTGTCGCGCGGAGTAGTATCACCTTACCAAACCACAGACTCAAAAACTCGGCATCTGAGTCGGAAAGGCCCAATGTCTGACGTAGAGTACTGTCTTCTGGAGTGCCTTTTAGGGGTAGATGAGCAACGCTGAGACTGCGCAGGAGAAAATGGAATAGACTTGCTCCATGCAGAGCAGATGAGGCAGCATCCTTGGCAATGCCTGCAGAAAGAGTCGGTAGAAGAGCTGCAAGCTCGGTCGTAGGTAATCGTATTATGCCTTTGTGGATGTACAAAAGATCAAAGTGGCGAATTAGTGGTATGGATGGGTTGTCCTTAAACTGCTTCAGTAGTGCTGCTACAGGCAATTGTATAGACCTGTGGCATGTCAGCTTCCATTTAGTCCAGTTTCGTATCATTACAACACCTACTGGGGAGTGATGCGACTGTTGACATGCTGACATATGGCAATGACCTTATTGCGCACACTAAGGTGTTCTGAGGCGAGCTTCAACAGAATCGGAGCTAGATAGGTTGACAGGGCTGCTTGTAGTTTTGGCTCCGAATCTGCCAACGCTATTCTCAACTCAACCTTGTCGAGCAGGGAGAGTTCCCTCGATTCAGTGGTAGTGGCCGCTGCCATTTACAAGACGAATGTTAGGAGTTCAAGTCTAAATTCGTATATCTCGAATATCTCGATATGTTGAATTGATTATTTGTACTGTGGATGCAAATCACAAAGAACGAGAGTCTACTGAGGCAAAACAAAGTGTTCTTTTCCAACCGAGATAGGATGGACGCGTGCGCCACTTGTTGCCTCGCACGTTGATGACAACGAGATGCAGTGATGTCTGTTTCTATACCTTTCTACGCCACATGGAAGGAACCGATTATGTAGACTCGAAAAACTGAACCTGGGTTCGGTCTTCTGGTTGAATACACAGGAAATAGGCGTGGATTGAGACGCTATATCAACTGATTGAAGATGATCGTGAACGGGTCACGTGATCTGCTAGAGTAGTGCATCATAACTTAGCACATGTCATAACTCTCGTTGTTGTTTCAGGTTCCTCTCACTATTGCGGCGAACTTCATCGAACATCTAAGACCTACGAATTTCACTATCTGCCCACAACCGTCTTTTCCTTGTTCGAAACTTTGGTCGGATCCACACACTTTCTTCCTGCCTCACAAGAGCCTATCCACTTGCCTACGCACTACCTAGTACCGATCTAGGTTACACAAGAAACTCGGTGGCTCCTCATTACAACCCACTGCGCAAATCTTCGACCTATCTACAATTCCACAGTCCAATCAATATGGACGACGACACGATTGCCCAATTCACATCCATTACCAATGCTACCCCAGGAAAGGCCAAACAGTATTTGACAGTGTCTGATTTCGACCTCGAACAAGCAATCCAACTATACTTCGAGAGTGGTGGTGTGGATATGGGCGGCGCAGCCACCGACACATCTGCCAGTACGAATACAGCAGAAGGAGGTGGAGGAGCAAGCAATCCTATAACGATTGACGATGACGATGACGATGATGATAACCTAGCTGGACGTCCTTCGGTAGAAGATGATGAAGCAATGGCTCGACGAATGCAGCAAGAAATGTACGGTGCACAAGGAGCAGGAGATGAACAAGACGTCCGGGCACCTCAGGCTCGAACTGCTCAAACACTGCTTGGTCCTGACTTAGACGACTGGCGCAATGATCCCGACGACATGCATGCCGCCGTTCTGGAGCAGATGCGTCGTCGGCAGCGTCCAGGTATGTGAGAGACTCTGATTTGACACTGACCAGAGGCTGACCTTCTTGTGAAGTTGCTGGTCGACCAGGCATATTCAACCAAGGACCTTCGATTTGGGACGAGGAAGCTGATGCCGAGACTCGACGTCAAAATCTGTCGCTGGCTACTGGCGGAGCATCCGAATCCTCAACCAAGTCTAGCCTACTAGCCGAACTTTACCGACCACCATTCGAGATCATGTCAAAGATTGTACCCTGGGATGGTATCAGAGCAGAAGGCAAGGAGCAGGAGAAGTGGCTTCTCATCAACGTGCAAGATCCGAACATATTCGACTGCCAGGTGCTCAATCGAGATATCTGGAGGAACGCGGAGATTCAAGAAACCATCAAAGAACACTTCCTCTTCAAGCAGTACAACAAGAAAGATCCACAGGCTATGAGCTACATACGGTTCTACTTTCAATCACACGAAAGTGATGATTCGTATCCACACATCGCCATTGTTGATCCACGAACGGGTGAGCAAGTCAAAGTGTGGTCCGGTACACCAGTGCCAAAGCCAATGGACTTCCTCTCTCAACTTCATGAATTCCTAGATCGTTACAGTCTCAGCCATACCGTTCGCAATCCTGTAGCAACACGCAAAGCAGAAAGACCAAAAGAGATGGATGTCGACCGAATGACAGAAGAGGAAATGTTTGAGATGGCAATGAAGAACAGTCTTGGGGAAGGTGGTGCTACTCGTGGACCTCGAGCTTCAGATCCTGATATCTTGACCCGACCTTCAACAGAGACTGTCACACCAGAAGTTGTCGATACACCAATGACGGGACAAGACGCGATGCCAGAGAGTACCACCACATCACCCTTTGATCTTATCTCGGCAAGTTCACCTCATGAAGAACCTCCGGCTGACCCTGCGACTACAACACGAATACAATTCAGACATCCTGGCGGCCGTGTCGTGCGTCGGTTTGCATTGGAAGATCCTATCAGAAGGCTGTATGAATGGCTGAAGTCAACACCTTTCGAAGGCAAGGAAGGAGTGCCATTCGAGCTCGTCTTCATGGGAAAGAACTTGCTGGACGTACTCGACCAGACAATAACGCAGGCTGGGTTGAAGAATGGCTCGGTGATGGTTGAATTGATTGAAGGCTGATCAAGGTAGTTGCTCGGGATATGGAAGAGATGATTTCATGACCAGACGGGTTATCTTCAGACGGAGCCTCGACGCGAGCATAATAGCTGCGCTGTCCAATAGATATTTGCTATACCTATACTTAATACAAATACACTGCCCACTTAAAGCTTATTCCACTTTTCATGCACAATGACAGGGAGATCACCACGCAGCCGTTGGTCCCTGATTTGCAGTGTTTACAAACATACAGTTGCCAATTTCATTTTATGCTCGAGCCAATCTCTTTAGCTGTAAACTTCCCTACACGTACCGGCGAAGGCCTTGCCGCAACACTGAAAGGCCTCGGAGCGCTTTAACTGATTTGGTAGAAATTTGACGCCGGCTGACATTGTCTCATCACCTTTTACACGCTGCTGCCGCGCGCGCCTCGGTTTCAGATTTCACAGCATAGAACCTTATTATTTCTTATCATTGTCTTGTGCCCTTCGGCAGATTTTGCAGTACAAGCAAAAGTCCGACACAGCTCATCATTTGGGCACCGTTCAAGTCGGGTCTTTTCTTTGCGGTAATCGCTGCCATTCGCTGCTAGTCACTACCCGCACCTATCTCAAGCACGAGGCAGTAATCACATCAAGGCTGACTCTGGTCGATCAAGAGCCGCATCACGAATTCGCCGACATTATCTGCGATTCTGGACCTGCACTCCTGCACTAGTACCTGGCTCATCTGGAATCGCAAGGTCTCTCTGGGAATTTCAAATCGATTGCTGGTTTATCACAACGACACAAGGAAAGAGGAGGAACACTGGAGGCGTGAGGGGGCTGAATCAACAAGAGCTGGACAACATGGAAGAGACCGCAGGGGATATCATTAAAGGTGCTATTGATCCAGAAACCCTGTATACACGGCAGAACTGTATAGGTAGGTTTGAAAGAAATCAGCACTTTTAAGAAGCAAGACTAACGCGAGCCTAGGTGGTGGAAGTTTTGGCAAGGTCTACAAAGGGTACAGAAGAGCATCACTCGTTATATTGGCTCCTTACTAACATACAATAGCGTTGACAAGCGTACAGGAGAAGCAGTAGCTATCAAGGTTGTCGAAATTGAAGGTGCGAATGATGATGTACGAGAAATCATCGAAGAGATCTCCATTCTTGCTGGGCTACATTCATCCTACGTCACGAAATACTATGGTTCATACCTCAAAGGTTCAGATCTATGGATTATCATGGAATACTGCGGCGGTGGCAGCTGTGCGGATCTGTTAGATTCGGGGCCCATATCTGAAGAATACATCTCGATTATCATGAGAGAACTGCTGATGGGTCTGGATTATCTGCATTCGGACAAGAAGCTACACAGAGATATCAAGGGTTGGTTTTCTTTTCTATCGATATCAGATTAGTCAAGCTAACAGGGTGTTGTAGCTGCGAACATCTTGCTTGGTACGAGTGGTCAGGTGAAACTTGCAGACTTTGGAGTTTCAGGTCAACTCACAGCAACAATGACAAAGAAGAATACGTTCGTAGGCACGCCGTTCTGGATGGCACCGGAAGTGATCAAGCAGTCCGGCTACAACTATAGCGCGGACATATGGTCACTAGGCATTACAGCAATCGAGCTTGCCAAACAACAACCGCCACACTTCGATATACACCCAATGAAGGTCCTCTTCATCATTCCGAAACAGCCACCGCCAGTTCTTGATGGTGACTTCAGCCCCGCTTTCAAAGACCTGGTAGCATTGTGCTTGCGGAAAGATCCCAAAGAAAGACCAAGCGCGAAAGAATTGTTGAAACATCCGTTCATAAGAAAAGCTGGAAAAGCAATATTTCTCACTGAACTCATTGAGCGTCATGAGCGATATACGGCACGAAATCCTGGAAACAATGAGCACAACAGTGACGATGACGAACAAAGACCACAGCGACGGACAACAGAGGAGGAAGAGGACTTGTGGGACTTTGGAACAGTTAGACCTGGTCAGAGGGGTGGTGGATTGCGGGTTATGAATGATGCTGGCATGAACGCAAGAAACACCGTGAGCCGCACACCAAGTCCAACAAAGGCCGGTCCGATCCAAGAGAAAAAGCGCACACCAACAAAAGGATTGTATAACGTTAATCCTCAAATGCTCTCTGCAATGCCCTCACCAGCTAGGTTGTCACCCAAAAGTCAAGCGACGCGCAGGTCGTTATCTCCTGCTATCCCTGATAGACTCCCTCCACCACCTCCTTTGCCTAGTCAAGAAAGACAGCCAGTGCAAGCACCTTCGTCAAACAACTTGACGCGGAAGCCAGTACCGACACCATTACAAATTCCTGAACCACGTCGAAGCTCGAACATATCACTAGATCAAGACCTCGAGCGTAACATGAATGCACTGAACCTGGGCCCAGTAGCACCAAGTCCTGTTGCTCTCCGAGCGCAACAAACATCTACAACTTCATCTTGGTCACCACATCCTACACAGTCCCCAGCTCGCCCACTAGGACCGCAGCGGCAAGATACGGCAGTATGGCAGTCACAACTTCCACGGCCACAAAGGATACCTAGTAACAGTAACATTCCGTCACCATCCATTACTCGCACACAATCTTCCACAAGTCAGACGTCGCATATACCACCACCAACACCAAGAAGTCAGCCACCCACACCAGTCATCCAACAGCAACAAGTACCGGCATTTCCTCTTCCTGTCAGACAGCAGACACCTGTTAGCGCTGGGTACTCGTTTCTTCCGCAACCTACGCATCAAGCTACACGATCGGCTAGTGGCAGCACTCTCGCCTCACAAGCCTCGAATGCCTCCTTCTCATCAAACTCATCCTCCTCCACCACGACTTCACCTTTACCACAACCATTGACCTCAGAACCTGCCCATGCCGACGAGATTACAGCTTTGACTGGTGTTCTCGTACCAGCTCTTGCTGCTGCAGTAAATCGACGGCAGTACAGTATCAGTCTTCTGCATCGCCAGTCTGTTCAAGCTACTGGTAGTACATCATCCACTGCATCCGGCCCTGCCGGCTTCGCACCGGACGTTGCCGAGCAGCGTCGACGCCAGCTACAAGGACAAGAAAATATAAGACGTCTGGTGGGCAAGGTGAGCAGGTTGTTTACAGAGATTGATAAATGGGATTGTTGGGCGCCTGTGGGCATGGGTGGTGATGTGCCTAGTTTCTGCGAGGGACTATTGGAGGAAATTTTGAATCGAGTGGAGGAGGTGGAAGAAGGAGGAGAGGTCATGGCTGGACATCATGGACAAAATCATGACAGAAGGTAGCATTTGGTAGGGTGTGATTACTGGCGCAAACATGGCTGCTTTGGAACGCGCGTTTCTGCGTTGGGCTTGGACTTGGCATGGAGGAAGGCTTGATACCACATGCATCTTTTGCTATGAGGCTTGTACTGGAATTTGGAAAAGGCTATCGCATGAATCATAGACCACTAACAAATTGTACGACGTGGAGCCTTTGTGTTTGGTTTGTGTCTGTCCCTGTGCTGTCAAAATGCGGACCATCTCTCACGAACTTGTTCTGCTTGGGCTTGCATGAATAACAAGCCGAGACATGAGAACAAACGACGAAATCTAGAAGCGTGGCAGCGTGCGTGGGCGAGAACTCTGCAAACGTGAGGCGGTTTCTAGTCCCTTTAAGCGCCCTTATGGACAGCGCCTGGTCATATCCACCCTCAACTTGGTGACTATGGCATTCGACGCAGGTGTCCATTCAAGATTATGCGAATAAGGTACGAGATGGTTGTTTTCTTTGGTGCATTTTTTTTCCGGCGCCAAATTGACCAGCAACATGCACTTCTTGAATTGGTCTATATATAATGGCGCATACGATTCCTTTCTAATAGAACGGTGTAGCTTCTTGATAGTATATTTACCGCCCTGCCTCTCGTCTTTTTTAGTAAGCTAGGAAGGTATTATTAATATAGGGATGAGGCTAATAATACAAGGAAGATTGAGAGGTGATGACCGCAGCGTCCGTCATAGGGTCCAAGCGCAAAAATCTAGAAGCGCAGCAAGCGTGAGGCGTTTTCTAGGTCCGTCTCGCCTCGTCTGGCCCCAATCTATTCGGTAGTCGGTGCGAACGTGTTATGCCGTGCGACCACGATTTGCATGATTTGCGTGTGGAGGCCAGACGGGAAAGTTGAAGGGGTTTGGTGATGTGTTTTGTTCTTAGGAGAACCTTGATGAGATGAGAGGAATTGAGGCCGCTGTTTTATGCTTCTGCAAAAATGTATAACTATAAATACGCCTTGTACGGACGGACATCTCGTCCGGTTCTAGGCTACGGACGCTATTCGTGTTTGCGGGATATAATTATGGTCTCTCTTTCGTCAGCGCAACTAGCAATGAGCAGTGAAGGAATGGTACATGATGCAGAGTGATGAAGTGCTTCATCACGGCCTTGATTCTGCTATTGCTAGAATGGTCTGTATAAAGCCTATAAGCGAAGTAATAATGCGAGGATCCTATGACGAATTGTGCACGTCTTTCTGAACGTTGTGCCTTAGCCGGCGTCAGATCAACGTGGTCTAGATTTAGGAGTCTCTCCCTGAACGCCAGAGAAGAAGCTCGCCCTCACCCTCGCCCTCTCAATCCGCGTAACACATCATACCAAGTCGAGACCACCTCAGCCGGGGACACTTCCCTTAGACGCCTTGCTTTGACGCAGCAGTCTGGCCTTTTCGCTCAGACCAAACACCCTTCCTCCTGTTCCGGCCAGCTCGAGACTCATCTACCTTAGTCAACAGACGATTTTGAAGAAAAGTCACCCTCTTCCTCTCGCTCCCTTCTCCCATATCGTATAGACGCCAAACGACTCACATCGCAACTGAACTTCACGACAACTTCTGACCACATAGCTGTGTATTGTTATTGGAACAACACCTCGAGGTCGCTCCTTCCTTGACGAACAGCAACAACATCATAGGTCTAGAACGAGCCACGAGGCAGCCGGACCAGACATCCGCAGGACATTGAGCTTTCTATCGCTGTACCTTTGGCACACCGTTCCTTGCGGGGGTCGACCCTAACATATTATTCTCACTCCTATGTGATCGCAATAACCTATTAACAATGATTGCACCGCCTCGACATTCCATATGCATCTCTCGGTCGAGCCCCTCTGTCATCAAACACCAAGGAGACGTTGGCTTCACCGAAGTCTTACGCCAACATTACGCCGACGCCGAATCTCTCGCCCTCGAACAGCTCGTACAACTCAAGGCAAGACTATACACAACCCAGGAAGATGATTTTTGGCGCGTATTTTGCGAAGGAATCTCAAGAATTGTAGGCAGTCAATATGTCGTAATAGCACAGAAACTCGACGACAGTCCAGCCATGGGCGAAGTCGGCTCTTGTCTGACAGCGCTATGTTGGTTTTGGAACGATGGACATGGTGCGGACGGATTCTCGAGAAAGATCAGCTATCACGCATACGCCTGTCCATGTTCTGAACTACGCCATGGGAAGGCATTCTTAGTACCTAGTAACATCAACGAGCTTTTCCCCGAAAATCCAAACACCCCTAGCTTACCCATAACCATGGAGTCCTACTTTGCCATACCTATTCGAGATAAGACTGGCGAGTTGGGACATTTCGCTATGATTTGGTCGCGAGAAGGCCTTGAGAACAAGAAGCTCAGTTGGCCTTTCATAGAGACACTTATGAGATCTTTGGAAGATATGGTAGCTCGTCATATTACAGAAGGTCCAAGCATTGCCAAAGACGCAGATGTTATGGATGAGGCAGAGGCTGAACAGATTGTACCAATTCGAGTTCTATCTGAGCTAAGATCATTAGCGCCATATGCCAAGAACTTGTCACATGAACTACGAACACCAATGCAAGGCATCATTGGTATGCTTGATGTCATGTATTCGAGTGTTCATGAAGCGGCCGAGTTGGGCCCCGGTGATCAGATGATGAAACTGATAGAAGAGTTGAAGAGCAGCATTGAGATTATTCAGGGCAAGTGTACCTGAAGGTCAAGCTTCACGAGTAGATCACTAACAGTATCTGTATAGACAGCTCACGTCGTGCGGTAGATGCCGCTGACAATGTGGTCCAGGCCTATGCTCTAAACATGGGCTTAGACGATGCCCTCTCAACACCAATACCACAGGACAATGCAAACACAGAAAAAACTGCGCCAAGTTCAGTATTAACACCATCAACACGACCGCAACTAGCACTGTCACGCGGTGTGAAGAGGCGCTCTGACGACGATCTTCACGCTAACAATAGCCGAAGCAAAACCAGGCATATTGATGAGCACGGGCCAAGCTATAAACGACAAAACTCAGAAATCGAGCATGCTGTCCAAGAATGTCGAGCACTTGAAGAGTCTGAAGAAGCCCAATTCAGCCCAAGCATGATTGAAATCGTTGGGTCTGGCATGCAGTACGTCAATGTAAGGGAAATGATAGAATGTGTGGTCAACGAATCGCTACGATCAGGCGGTCGACCAGAAAGCTCAGTTGCAACGCCTACAGCGGAAGGACAAACCATTGAAGTACAATCACGCATGTCGAATGGCTCGACCAGAAGTAAAACCATAGAGTGGACGGTAGACAGCCAAGTTCCAGGATATATCTTGGGTAAGTTCCAGCTACGTGGGATTGCCTTGTTTGCAGCTGACATGATGATCAGCGGAGGAGCGCGCCATGGCTAAGACAATCTCCTGTGTCTTTCACAACGCCTTGAAGTTTACAGAAACTGGTCGCATCAGTCTGGTTGTTGATCTTTGTTCATCATCGAGGACGCTGCAAATTGCAGTGACAGATACTGGAAGCGGCATTCCAGAGCACTTTCAATCTCAAATCTTCAAGCCTTTTGCTCGAGAAGATGAGTCCATCACTCGAGACAGTGAAGGCTTGGGTCTTGGACTGCTCATTGCAAAAGGCTTATCGAAGAAGATGGGTGGTGATCTTCGTTTGATCAGAAGCAGTATTGATGGACCTCAAAAAGGCTCGGTGAGTTTCTTCATCACTACAGGCATTGACAGATGAGAGACTAATCTTTGCAGACATTTGAGCTTCGCATTCCTCTATCTCCTGGTGTAAAATGTCCGACCGAACCTAGTTCACCAAGCAGTGGGAAATCTACCTTTGAAGAAATCAGATATTCACACGGTCCTGCATCGTCTCCCTTGAGAAGGTCCGCCACATCATCGCCAACCTCACATCCAGTCGCCAGTAAGACTACACCACCTCAGGTAGACGAGCAGCCAGCTACCTCAGCCAACACACCGCCGCAGCGAACTGTAGAACAACAACTCAACACCACAGGGATTCCACTTCCATTTCACCATAATGACCTCCCCACTTCATCACGCCTCTCGGTGGCGGAACCTCCTCGGGAAAGTCCTACAAGTCCCACACGACGCAGCTCCTTCCACTTTGACCGCGAACTGGCCAAAACCCATCCACTTACGTTCTTGGTCGCCGAAGACAACATTATCAACAGAAAGCTTTTGGTCAATATGCTTAAAAAGCTTGGCTACGACCCCGAAACACAAATATACGAAGCATACGATGGCGCCGATGCAGTCGCTCAGATCCAGACTGCATCTCAAGTATCTCCTCCTGACGGCGCACGTAAGAAAGGTCCAGTGGACGTAATACTCATGGACTTGGTATGTATATGGCAATTACATGTGCTTGTGATACGTTGCTAATTTTATATGTCAGTGGATGCCTCGCATGGACGGTTCTGAGGCTACCGAACGGATCCTCAGCATGTTCCGACCTCGTCCGCAACGTAGAACAGCCACTGCTCCAGGTCGTATCACAACGAACATGCCGAAAAAGGTTGATATAAATTGTGGCACGGATGTCACCGAAGGCGAAGCTGTGCTGCATCCACATGCCAGCATTTCTTGTCCAACAATACTGGCTGTCACTGCTGATGCTACTGATGGAGCTGCTGAAAAGGCCAAGCGAGCTGGCATGCAAGGGTTCATGGTCAAGCCATTCAGAGTCAAGGATTTGGAAAGACTTGTCAAAGAAGGATACATGAAGAGGGAAGCAATGTGGCGTGAGAGAGCGAACAACGCTGCTATCGCTGTATAATTACCACAACTTATGATAGGGAGAAGGAGCATTGTGGTTGGTCAACTGTTTATCCTGGAGGTGTATTTGTATGTTCAAAAGCGAAGTCACGACTGAAACGAAAGCGGAGCGGGAGAGGTTGGTGACCCAGAATGGTATTTTGGAGAAAGTAACCACGAGACGACATAGCATATTTCTAATAGATTGACCATTACTGTCCAACCTTTTCCAGTAATCACGAGACGACTTAAGTATATCTTTGATAGATTGACCATTACTGTCCAACCTTTTCCTCTTCGTCTCACGACACCTCTGCTCTCATGGTACCCAGTGAAGCTCCTTCGTCTCCCATTTCGATGTCTTTGTAATTGCCTGTTGAAAATGGGTGTACAGTAGGCATGCGTGGACAGATGATCTTTTGTCACCTGGAGTGGTGGTTTGAAGCAGTAATTGAGACGACTTGATCTATTCATCAATAGATGATAATTATCGTCTACTGTCCGGCCTGAAGTGGCTTGTCCTCTTCTCTTACTGTGACCAATCAGGAGTACATCTCTTATCTTTCACATGAATTACATTTAGAATACCGTCGTCTGTTCCCATCTCGTTCTGCATCTTGAATAAAGTCGCATGCCCTCCCGTTCCATTCCGTCCCAGTCTATCTGTGGTATTTGTATCACTGAATGGAAATTGTTGACAATGTTGTCCATCCGGGCCATCGAGACGAGACGATAGCATTGGCATTACGTATTCGAGTCCGTGTTTGATCACGTTCCCAAATCCTAAGGCCATCACGACATGCGACATTCAACCTCTCACAGTCATGGTCTTGGTAGTCTTGGTCGCGCTACTTGGCTAAGGTGAAGATTCTGCTCGCTTAGTCTTTGCGACAATACTCCTCCTTGCGGCGACTTCTTCCTTGAAACTGGACATCGTTTTGGCCTGGACTCTGAATCTAACTTTGTGGATTCTGCTATCGAACTCCGCATTGAATTCATCGACCGCGAAAGAACGATTGCAAGACGATCTCTGTTGAAACGTACAGATAGCCGATCTAGAAGAGGAGAAGACTTGTATACCGTGCAACGAAAGAGAACAGACCTGAAAGAAACATCATGGCAGCAGTCACGAAGGATGGCGACAAGAATTCGACTAGTGGCAGTGGCAGTGCTGGCAGCAAAATCTCGACCTTTTTCAAGGATACCTTGAAGAAGCCCGCGCCGATTGTGTCAACCGGACGGGGTGGTGCTGGTATGTTCGTCTCTTTTCCTTCATCGCTTTCCTTCTCGGCGCATGATGGTTGTGGTCGAGTTGGGTAACAGCTTGTGACGAAGCACTCGTCTGCGCTCTCAATCCCCAACTACAGTTTCCACCAGCCTCTAAGTTAACACTTCTCTTCGCACAGGCAACATCGGTCCCTCAATCCACCCGACACCCACTCAAGCTTCCCTCACAACCCCAACAATCAAACAACCTCAATACACTACTGGCCGTGGTGGCAGCGGCAATATGGCTCTCAACGATCCTAGTGTTCCTGCACACGCCGAGATGGCTCGCGCAGCCCAAGACGTCGGCGCGCCTGCGATCAGGCAGACAGAGCAGACCGGCGAAGCTTTTGTGCATCATGGACGAGGCGGCGGCGGCAATGTAATGAAATTGGAGAGAGTGACTAGTCATGGCGCAGGTGTGATTAATGCGGAGGAGAGAGATGAGGTTGATGCGGATGGTAAGGTTGTGCCGGGAAGGAGAGGCAGTACAGAGAAGAGGGAATATGATGAGAGAAGAGGAAGGAGTGTGGGTGAGGGGAGAGGATTTGAGCTTCCGACTGGAAATGTAGCGGGACAAGAAGCGCAACAGCAACAGCAACAGACGTCAAGGCCGGAAGCCGAGAGGAAGGAGAGTGCTAGGAGGATGTCGGGGTTGATGAATAGATTGAGAAGTTCGAGTGGAAGGAGAAGCCCGAGTGCTAAAAGGAGTTGAAAAGCGAAGGGGCATTTCTGATAGTGTTTACTTCGGTCTGGAAAGGATGTTTCCATTGACTGGGTTTCTTGGAGTTGGCTGAAAAAGGAAATGTCGTACGATACATTCGATGGGTGATAGATTCGCAAGCGATGAGTTATGGGAGGAGTTATGCGTTATCTTGAGCCTTTTTCATTCTTCAATCTGTTTGTACTGTTTGAATCCCGCTTGTACTGCAAATGTGTTGTAGATTTTGTCTGGTGTATCAAAACTTCACTTGGCAGGGTGTCTGTCGTGACTTCCAGTTTCGTACGGCGACAACAAACACAACATCCCAAATGGAAATCTAGACAGAGTATAGATTACCGGAAAGAAAGAAACAATGTCAAGTGACTCCCTCAACGTCGTCGCCCTCATCTCAGGCGGCAAAGATTCTTTCTTCTCTATATTGCATTGCCTCAAGAATGGACATCGAGTGATTGCACTTGCGAATTTGTATCCGGACGTGAATGGTGAGGATGGTGATGGGCGATATGCAACATCACCAAATCAAAATACAAACGACGAAGAAATCGACAGCCACATGTACCAAACCGTCGGCGCAAGCATAATTCCCTTGTACGCCTCCGCTCTCAACCTCCCTCTCTACCGCCAACCAATCTCAGGCTCCGCAATCAACACATCCCGCGATTATTCCGTTTCTAAATCCACAACCTCCAACAGTGATAGCGATGAAACGGAATCTCTCCTCCCGCTCCTCGCACAAGTCCTCGCCGCGCACCCAAAAATAAACGCAATCAGCACAGGCGCCATCCTCTCCTCTTACCAACGCACGCGTATCGAATCCGTAGCATTACGCCTTGGTCTAACATCTCTGGGCTATCTATGGCAGTATCCGTACCTCGCGCCGTACACGCAGGACTCGTTGTTGCGGGATATGGCGGCTGTGGGACAAGATGCGCGGATCATCAAAGTCGCGAGTGGAGGATTGGATGTGCGACATTTGTGGTTGAATGTGGCGGATGGTACGACGGTTAGAAAGCTGGCGAGGGAGATGGGACGGTTTGGTGGGCTGGTCGGTGGCAGTATGTTAGGTGAAGGAGGCGAGTATGAGACATTGGCTGTCGATGGGCCGGTGGGCGTATGGAAGAAGAGGATTGTTCTAGATGAGAAGGGCAGGAAGGTGTGCGGTGACGGTGGGGTGTGGAGTTTGAGGATGACGGGGTCGGTGATTGAGGAGAAGGAGAGGGCAGAGGGAAAGGGGGAGGATGAGTGGATGGAGAGGTTGAGAGTGCCGGAGCTGTTTGATCAGGAGTTTGAGCGCCTCTTGCGGTCGGTCGAACTTGAGCCGGAGGGAAGGCGATGGGATGGTGAAGATGATCCGGTCGTTGTATCAATTCTACATTCTGATACCGATAACACGCGCACGACGACGGCTCAACTAAATGGAACACCACTCAAATATTTCACGCAATCGATACACACGACAGAGAGCACCCTTTACATCTCCAACCTCCACCACCCACCCGAATCATCCACAACCAACACAAACTCTACCAATCTAATACCACCCTCAGCGTCATCCTTATCCCCAGCAACACCATCAACATCATCATCAACAACAACAACTCCACCAAACGAACAATTCACAACAATAGCAAACCAACTCCTCCACCACCTCTCTACCCACGGCCTCAGCCCCTCCCACATAACCCACACCACAATTCTACTCCGTTCCATGTCCCTCTTCAGCCAGATCAATACCGCTTACGCTACTCTCTTCACAACGCCGAATCCACCTTCACGTGTCACTATCGCTTGTGGTGACCGGCTTCCTGAGGGCGTGGATGTGGTGTTATCTGCTATTTGCCATTTACCACGACGAAGGCAAGGTCATGGTGATGATGGTGGTAATGGAGAGATAAGAGGAGACGAGGACAGAATCGGACTTCACGTACAAAGCCGATCGTACTGGGCTCCAGCGAATATTGGACCATATTCTCAGGGTATTAGCGTACCGATTTGGGACGACGACGACGACACTGACGACGACAACGACGACAACGACACAAACGGCCATCCCACCAATAACTCAGCCCGCCTAATTTATATCGCAGGCCAAATCCCTCTGATCCCTTCCACGATGTCACTTCCCACCACCAGCACCTCCTCCTTCACAACCCAAGCAATTCTCTCCCTCCAGCATCTCTGGCGCATAGGTCGCGTCATGAATGTAGATTGGTGGATAAGTTGTGTTGCTTTTATTACTGCTTCTTCACCGGCTGATGCAGAGTGGCAGGTCAAGAGAGTTGGGGAAGTGTGGAGGGGTGTGCATGCACCAGAGTTTCTGTCACAGGATGGTGATGATGATGGTGGAGACCAAGAGGAGGAGGAGGAGGAGGAGGAGGAGGAGGATATCGATATTGCTGAACGAAGCCTTCGAGGAAATAGACCTTGGGCTGTTACCAATTCGTCATTATCATCGTCATCTCACGCTATGAATACACATCGACGAGCACTACCCAACTGCCCCGCCCTTGCCCGTCACACACCCACCAACAACGATAATTTTCAGTATTCTGACTACGACGCACACCTCAATACAAACATACCACCACCACCAACACCACCAATCTTCACAGCCCAAATCAACTCCCTTCCCCGCTCCTCCTCCATCGAATGGGCCGCCATCGGTCTCGAAATAGACAAAAAGAGGGCGTACATTTCGCGTTGTGAAGAAGGTGACAGGTATATCTGTCACATCCACGATCATAGTGGTGCCCTAGTGCTACGGGTAGTTCATGCCTCCGTTGTAGATGAAGAGGCGCTTATGGAGTTATTGGGTATCATAAATATAAGCGAAGAGCCCGGACTAGTTGAGGTGTTTGTATGCGATGGGCTGGACTTGCATTTCTTGGAGGACACTGTGAGGTGCAGTGTGCAGGTTATACCGTGCGTGAGTGTTTGGGATGCTGAGGGAAAGAACGTATTTGCTGCTGTTAGATGGAGGGAGCATGTATGATTGCTGGTTTATGAAAATGGGGGAAAGTGGGTTGGTTCTCAGCTGGTATGAAGAATTGGGTTTGTGTTGCGGTTTAGGCTGGGACGGTGCAAGAGCGGGAGGTATATGGTTAATTCAATCGGAGTGTAAGAGTTGAGCTGAGGGCGTGTGTGGTTGTTCGGTGAAGCTAACAACATAGCTACACGCGGAAGGGATCGAAGGACAGGTACGATGCCAGGTCAGCAGCAACGAATGGAAAACGTCAACGAAATCAAAACATTAATGAAAACCATGTCGAAACACAGTCTCTGACACCAATCTGAGGGCTTCTGCTGAATTAGACGTGAAAGACGAATGAGACAAGAAAAGTATAAAGCACAAACATACAAAACTGGAAGATACCTCAAACATCCAATCAACTACCATCCTCATCATTATTACCATCATCACGACTCCGTTCGCAAACTATTCTCACTACCACTATAGTTACCATTACATGTATCACTCACGATACCTCTATACTACTGCTCGCATGCCCAAACTAGTACCGCCACCTTTCTCATCTTCCAGATATATTCCCTGCTTCAATCCACTCACTCACTTAATCACTCACTTACTGCCGGGAACAGCGAATCTCAATTCATCTACAATACCTTCCGCAAAACCTTTCATGCCATTCCGATAGAAGCGAAGCTCATGTGCTGAGGCTCCCAAGAAAAGGGAAAATATCCAAGGGTTCGCACGATATGACTAGAGAGTGTTTCACCCTTAGCTGTTGTGCATATTCACTGTTTATCCGCTCAACACTCGTCTCATCACCACATATGACTCTTGAATAGCAAAAAGGATGGGCCGCCGATGGCTTCAGCAACACAATGCCCTTTCTCCCTCTCCTGCGAATAATAAGACAAAAAGCGACATCCCACGAACCAAAATTCCAGGCCCCCGCCACGTCTGGGAGGGGCGGTAGCGTGGTTATTTCAGCCTTGGATGTTGTGTCTGTCGTGGCGATCACCTTTCCACCGGGTATCAGAGGATGGTGAGGAGGTGCGATTGGAAGGAGCGTGGTTGGAAGGAGCTTAGTTGGAAGGAGGAATAAGGCAAAGTCAAAAGACAAGTTTGGTAAGAACATACAACGATTACACGGGTTGAACGTTGAGCTGCTTCTACCCGAGGTCATGATGAGTGTAAATCTTGTCTGCTGACGACAGTTTGTCTTGGAAACTTCGTGGACGTTTATTGACAAAAATTGAAACGGGGTCAGCCCTCTCCGACCCTCCACAGCGACACTGAGATCCTGACATATATTCCCTTGTTCCCAAGATGATGAAGAAAAAGGTTGATGGAGTGCTGCAACCATCAACCCATATACAGAGGGCTATAAGTGCGCAGACGTATTGATCACATTGCGAAAAAGTGGACTCTACTTCAATAAACTCATCGTAGTCAGGCCGTATCTTTCAGAAAGATTTTAGATCTTTTGCAAGGTTGTCCTTTTTCACCCATATACACTGTTGTGGTCCTTGTAATACGAAATCTCATTCATCACGATCATCATCCGTCGTCATCGTCATGTTACAAACAACTAAGAGCAATCGTTACACATCATTCATAAAAGGTCATAATCACCATAGTTCGTCACATTCCATCATGTTCACCTTTTCCTCTCCCTAGGCAACGCGCCAATCATCCACCTAGCCATCAATGGCAAGTTCTCCGGCTTCGGGCTTTTCCTCTTTCGCCTTTCCGATGAGTCAACCTTTGTTATGACCTCGACGACTTCAATGTCGCCCGCTGATTCGGAACTTCCAGACCCTGCGCCGGGAGGTGAGGGAGGTGGTGGTGATATACCTTCTTCTCTATCTTTGTCGTAGCGTTTCGATAAAGACTTCTTGCTACGATCAGGCAATTCGACCACCACAGGCTGTACAGATTTCGGTCGCGATGATGACGAGGCCGAAGACTTCTTCTTATCCTTCTCTTTCCTGTGCGTCGTTGGTGGAGGCGCAGCTTGTTCTACATCCACAACCTCTTTCTTCCTTCTGCTTCCCTCTCGGGGTTGTGGCAACGGCCACAATTGCATAGCAATATCCCAACCCGGCTGCACAGTATGTTCCCACAGCTCCGGCATGATGACTTGTTCATCCGGTCCAAAAAGCCAATATCGGCCTGCTTCAACCTGTGCGCAGATGCCAGGGTGATCGGCGTAACATTTAACGATGAGAATCTGCATCGTCTTCCATTGCTTGCAGAACTTCCACGGAAACGTCCAAGTCCTGCCACCTGCGTCTTTGAACTTAACTGCCGCTCTTGTGTCGTCGGCTGGAGGAATGAGTGCGTCGCGCTCTTTCTTCAACGCCTCTTCGGCCTTTTTGACATCTTCGTTTTTCTTTTTGAGCTCGGCCAGGTCTTTTTCGTACTTTTCTTTCTCCTTGTTCGCCTTGTCTTCGGCCTCTTTGGCCTTTTTGGCGGCAGCAGCCTCGGCTTTTACTCTTGCAGCTTCAGTGGCAGTGGCGAGCTCATTTGCTCGGCTTAATGCTTCACGATCAGCGGCCAGCTTTGACTCCAACTCTCTCTTCTGCTTTGCGATCTCATCTTCCCGTGCTTTGTCGCGAGCGAGACGTGTTGCAGTTTCGGCGTCCATTTGGGCGCGCATGTGGGCAAAGTACTCTTCTTGCTTGCGAAGAGCTTCGTCTTGCTTCTTTTCGATCGTCTCTTGGAATTGTCTTATACTGGCAGACGTATCCTCAGTGCGAGCGGAGGAGGAAGCTTGCGAAGGAGCACTACCGTGAGGAGAGAATTGGTGCATTACTGGTGGGTAATAACCACCTGCTGAGCTCAAAGGTGGTGACATTGGGTAGCCTGGATGTGGGTATGTAGAGTACTGATATTGCGGGTACTGAGGCTGGTAGTGTACGATATGTGCGGCCTGGGACGGAGGAGGATAGCTACTGTATGCTGTAACGTGGGAATGTGGAGGACTGTAGTCGTAGCGACGATCATCGTAGTAGCGATCATCCCTGTAGCGCCTCCGTGAGTCTCGGCGTTCGTACATATCTTCTTCGTGGTAGTCACGGTAGTGGTCGAGGTCCGAGATGCTGCGCCGACCAGTCCGAGATGAGTTACGTCGATTGTTAGCTGGACGGTCGTAGTCTCTGTAGTCGACTACTTCTTCTCGACGTCGCGATGACCGTTCGTTTGCTGGTACTGCTTCTGGCGCTGGAGGTGGAGGAGAGTCTTGGTTGTGCCGACGTCGATGGTGCTTGGAGCGCGAACGAGATCGTGAATGGTGCTTGCGACGAGGACGCTCTTTCTCCTGTGCTGGCACTCCGATATGTGACGCGGAGTCGGAAGGATGTAGCTCAGACTCAAAGTCTTCCCAGTCGGCGTCAGTATCTGCAGAGCGGCGTTGCTTTCTAGTTGGTGGTAGTGGTTGGTATCCGTCTGAGTATTCGACCACGACAAATGAAGAGCCTGTGCCGCTAGCTGAAGTCCGTGTCCTAGTATGTGATGGTTGACGCTTGGCCGTCTCAACAATAACTCTTCGATCTCTTGTACCGCTAATAGTGTAGTAAATGTAGTTAGTAAATCTATTGTGAATGTTGATGATCGGCAAAAGGATGAGTCAATGGGACGTCCAGGCAGATAGGCAAGATGAAGGCGAATGGGGGATGGTCCGAGTAACTTACGACATTGGCAGTGCCCGTCAGGTTCTGCGCATCGCCTGCTTGAGCAAAACTCCGGGCGCCTGATATGAAACCAACTTCAAACTGATCGAGTTTGACAAGCAATGTTGTGGAGCTGTACCAAGCCGTGAGCTGCGGAGAAGCTTCGAATGTGGGGGCCGAAAGTCTAACGTGGAAAACGTCTGGTTGTTTGTGTATCTTTAAGTTGACAGGAGAAGGAGGGAAACAAAGATGCAGAGGGTGAGCACAGAGAGGTCGTCTTATGCAGTGTTAGGACGGCGATGAAGGGGGTTGGACCGCGAGTGAGACAACAGATACTGAGATACCTCATCAAGGAATATAGCTCCGGTCTCCGGTACAAGGGCGTCAAATTTCGATGTATATATATGTGGCATAGCGGCTCCTGCCAGCGAAGCCGCAAGGCAGAAACGCATGAACAGACGTCAGCACCTTGATTGATGTAACCATGCAAGGCTTGTGTAACAGCAACAAATCTTGCTGTTCCGCGTGTTTCGACCTGTGTGTGACGGCCAACAGCCTGCTTTTTGCAGGTGACAGCACATCGGTGCTATGCTCAAGGTTGGCTCGGCCGACCCGTGATAGTAGTTTGTGGTGAAGCTGGTGTCTTCGAGGCGGCTGGTATTGTTATGATGCTAACAACAACAGGCGCTGTGCTCTGATCGACTGGCAGACAGTCTTTTGCAGTATGAGTCGGATGCTAATTGACCACCATCACTTGGCCAATTCCCTTGGGTGCGCTGCCCCTGCTTTGCAGCAAGAACCGACCCAGACTCCAGCAGGAAGTAACCAGGTCGTGCGACGTGCGGACCAAGTTGGTTGTGCTGGCTAACGAGCGACGCTTGACTCTGTTCGGCGTTGTCCTCCGTCTGGCACAAGCGGCGTAGTAAGGCGCCTTGGTTGTTCAATGAGTGATGAACCATGAACGAAATTGATTCTCTCATCCTTTCATCATCAGAATCTGCTTGTTGTTAGCTGTGTCCAGACCAGAGCTCTATCAAATCACATACCTCTCTCAGCGCCTGTGGGTCCATCATGGCCATTCGCTTCTGCTTGATATATCGCTGTCTAACGTTGACTCTGTTACCGCCGAGTGGCGTTGATGCACCTGTGATTGGTGTCGACACGCCGGAAGTCACTAATGATGAGGCAATGTCTTGTGCTCCTTCTGTGGAAACCGTGCCATTGGCTCGTTGTGCTTTCTTTAGTCGTTTCTCTTCCTTTCGAGCTTTTCGTTCCGCCCTCCGTTGTCGTCGCTCTTCCTTCGTCTCTCTACGCTCGCTAGTATCGATTTCGTCATCGTCCTGCTCTTGGTCGGAATTCGAACTTGACTCCTTGTTTAATTTGTGCTTTTTGCTGACCTTCTTCTCTATCTTCTTTATTTTTGATGCTTGCTTCTCTTGCTGCTCCTTCCGTTTCTTGTACTTCTTTCTAGCATCTTCGACCAAGTCTTTTACTACATTGACGTCCTTCTCCTCCGTCTCTTTGACATTCGTTCCATCCTCAACGTGTCCCATATTTACCTCCACGATGGCTTGCTCCTTTGGTAGATGCGTCTCAATCCTCTCACCAACCAAGAATCCACCGCTGACGAACTTAGTTCCTCCCGATCTTTGATGAGCATACAGCTTATTACCAATCTCAATCCTCTTTTGCTGCTCCTGCTGTATAATTGATTCGTCCTTTCCATTCAACCTTCCTAGCAAGTCATTAAATCCTATCAATCCAAAATTCTGGCCTTCAGCTTTTCCTCGTTGTGCTCCAAGGCCCAGGGTATCTTCTTTTAGTAGGACTCGGATGTGAGAGGAATTGGCGGCGGTGTAGTGACTTGCGTGTGCTGCATCTGTCGCGCCGAGGAAACCGCCAGGAGTCCAGCCCTGGGACATAAGCATGCGATGGCCATACGCTTCGGTGTCATTCGCCCATGTGGTGTTATTAGGGTCGTTGCCAATCTTTCTTCGTCTTTATGGTAGAGTCAGCGCTGCTCGATTATATGCTTGTAAGATAGACGATGAGTATACTTTCTTGGTCCTGCTAAGCCCATTATTGCGTGCTTGATGTAGGTGTCTGCACTAGTAATAACCTATCCAAAGTGATGTGAGTGCTCGTTCTTGAGACTTAAGGATTTAAAGATTTCTCGAGCACACGCACGAGTCATGATAGATAAGCTTGGCATTTCTACACTACATCACGTGACAGTGACAGAGCACGAATACCATCAATGCCATCACACCTTAACAATGCCATTCTTGGATCCTTGTAGGAGCTACCTGGTGGAATCTTGATTCTCCGTCACCTTGAGTTTCCAAGCTCATTTACAACAGAGACACAAGTTACAATACACGAAGCAGCCGCCAAAGATGCCTCGTAAAACGCAAATACCTGCCGGAAGGGCTGCTGAGCGAAACGCATCTGAGACCCTCGGCATCGAGACCTATAGGCAAGATCAAGCACAAGTATGCTATTCAAGACTAAGCTTTGTTCTTTTATGTCGAAGAGAGATTAACTTGGGCAACAAGGCCGCCCAACGCAAAGAGAACAAGCTTGATGCCTTCGAGAACGAGCTCAAAGAGCTCATAGCTTCAACCACTGACGAGTTGAATGAGCTTCAGGTTAGATGTGATAGTGAGCTGTAAGACTCTGGAGCGTCTGTCTGGCAGGCAGGGATACTGATCACTGTACAGAACCGTAATTCGACGCACACAAGTTGAGGAGCTCCAAGACTTATTGCAGGAGAAGCTCACTATCGAAAATCGCATCAAGCAAGCTGCCGACGAGTTGTTGAGCGCGTATAACAGCATGACAGTTGAGCTGCAGACTGCTATCAGCGGCAGGATGCTGGATTGCACATATGCTCGCGATTGATCCTGCGATGAGATCTACGGCGATCCTTTGCTACCATGTGCGTCAAGATATGCCATGATGGCCTATTGCTTCTTGCTTCGACACAAGGAAAATGCCGTCGTCTGTCATCCCGCTTGCTATGAGCATCATATGTCACAGGCCTGGTAAAAGGCATATCTGAGTCTTGTCAAGTACGGTTCTTCGCTTAAACGGCAGAATCCACGAAGCCTCGAAACTGACAAGGATACTTAGGGACAAGCGGCTTTGCAACCGGTGCAGCGAGCAAATGGATGTTACCCACCAAGCCCGTTCGGACTAATCCCGTGGTGTACCGCTTTCAACTTGCTCCTGTCGTCATCTATGCCCAGTCAAACACGTGCGAATACGAGTGTGCAAACTAAGTTTGTCACTAGAAAGAGCATCAAAGAAGAATGTTTCATGTTTCAAGATTCCAATGTGCACTTCAATCTCCCTCAATCAACGGACTGGCTTCTGGAAAATATAAAATGTGATGTTTGTGACTTGTTCGGCCATGCTGCCCTTTAGATCTAAGATCATCTGTTGCATTGCCTTCGCTCGTGGAGACTAGGTGCAGCAACTGCCTTGGCTTAGCTTGTGACTTCTCGGTCGCTCCATGCGGCTCAACTGCGAAATAGGGTACTTATCGGCGATGCTCCCGTCTCACCGGGACTTGGTCCGGTTCACTTGTCAATTGGTTCATAAGGATCGCCTGCCCTCCATCGCCATCGCCATCATCTTTCGACCCTCGTTCGCCTACTAAAAACAATCTATTGTTTTGTGGTTGTCCTCATATTTACGATTCATTGTAACGTTCTTATAACAAGCAGACTGATCAAGCCTTGACACAATTGTTGTAGAAAACAATATGTCAGACCGGTATCCTGAGATCCAAGCGCTATACGACTCAAGGTTTCTGGAAGGACAAGTCCTACCTGGACAGGCTGATGTTTATCAGCATAAAATGTATGCTGGACATGCACTTTTTGCTCACAAAACCCAATCCTCACCCCAAGAAAGTTCAGCGATGAACATGGGTCACATGGCTGATGCACTACCTTTCGAACCGTCATTGCAACAGCACTCAACTGTACCCTTGCTGTACTATCAGCAACCTCCACCACCTCGCTTACTTCAGGGAACCCAAGGCCACTTTCACAGCAGACGAAGTTATCCACCGTACACTCCCGCGATCCTTCCATTTAGCAACACAACAGGATCTACACCATATCCAATGTATTATGCACCAATGAACCACCAGTATCCAATCATAAACGAACAAGGAAGGGCTCAGGCGCAGCACTCGTATGCAATAAGCAAGGACAATCCACTTACCCCATACAATCAGGAGATGCCAACATACCCATTTCACATGGCTCAGGTCATGCACATGCAAGACCACCGCTTCAGCTCCAGTGGTAGTAACGCCACTGCTGGGTCGAGCCCTGAACAGCTCGCAACCCAATCTTCGAGCCCGGAGAAGCCTTCTACAAGCGACCTCAGCTCAAATGGTCCTCCTCGTAAACCACGTCAATCGGGGCACGCGTTATGGGTAGGCAATCTACCACCAACAGCCAATGTCTCAGACTTGAAGGATCACTTCTCACGTGGCTTGACTACCGACATTGAATCTCTCAAGCTTATCGCAAGGAGCAACTGCGCATTTGTGAACTATCATACTGCTGCAGCCTGTGCTGTTGCCATGCAGAGGTTTCACGACAGTCGCTTCCATGGCACACGTCTAGTATGCCGACTCAGGCGCACCTCTGACCCAACTGTGGCACCAGATAACACAAAGAGAGCCAGCCAGGGCCTCAACCTCAATGATGGTTCGACTGATGCTCAGCAAGAAGGCATCAGCGCCGATAGGACAGCAAGAGTTCCCGAGAGGTTCTTCGTGCTCAAGAGTCTAACTGTACAGGATCTCGAAACATCATTCCGAACTGGACGTTGGGCGACACAAGCACACAATGAAGTGCCTCTAAGCACAGCGTACAATTCAGCGGATAAAGTCTATCTTATATTCTCCGCTAACAAATCTGGCGAATACTTTGGATATGCTTGCATGGCATCGGCAATCGGCCCGTCCGAGCCCATTGTTCGTCCCATTCTCACTCCTCAAACTAGCGGCGACTCGTCACAAACACAGTTTACACCACCTTCGACTGTTTCGGGAAGTCCTCCATCGTCTATGATGAGTCCTCGCTCCATCACAACTTCAGCCACTGAGTGGGCACCCAGCGGCAAGATTGTTGAAGACCACGCTCGCGGCACGATCTTCTGGGAGGCTGATCTTGATATTGGACCTTCTCACAATACCACGACCACTGAGCATGCTGCAGCTGTTGAAGTGGATGCTTTGGCTCGCGATACCAGAACGAATGGTGCTTCATCAGACAATGGTATCGAGTATTTGCAGTCTTCAGGAAGCTCCTTCTCCATTGACTGGATCTCAACTGTACACGTCCCTTTCTACACTACACGAGGTCTTCGCAATCCGTGGAATGCCAATCGCGAAGTCAAAATAGCAAGAGACGGCACGGAATTGGAACCTGTGATTGGGAGAAAGCTGCTTGCTCTCTTCTTGCATCCTGGTATTGGGGGGGGGAAAGCTATGTGGAAAAACAATGATGCATGATGGGCTTTCATGAGAAATAACGACATGGAAAAGAGTTATATTGATTGCATACATGGCTGGGCTGAGTTGAGTAATGAAAATGATTGCTATAGGCCGAAAGGTGTTATTTGACGAATAGGGTAAACAACGAAGGGTTCGCAAAAGGAATGTAGGAAGCTCGCTGCGCAAAACGGGTAGCAGTGGATAGGCAATGAATAATGTTAGAAACATGCATGAATGGAAAAATCATGAATGTAGCTGTCGAAAAAGCATGCTTTCTCAAAATTCAACTTCCAAAAGTATGCTGAACTCGAGCATAATATGGTAATACCACGAAATCTAATGCACATGACGCGACCACACGCCGAGGTGTGCAAATACCTCCATCGTCTCAACGCAGTATTCCACATTGGTCACTCTCAATTTCATAGGAATCACAACAACAAAAGTAACAACAAGTCTCAATTTCAATCCCGCCAGCTAGCCAGGTCTCTTGCGAAGTTTCTGCCTTCGTAAATCGTTCTCGAAAGTGCACTACATAAGGTAGATCGAGTTCTCTTTCCTTAGGATCGACAATGCGGACATCTTTCTACCTTTCGTTTGAGCCAAGTACAGTAGCCGTTTCTACACAGCCAAACTAGGTCTTGTTGTTGAAGAGTATCAGAGAAGTTAACTAAAGTCAAATGATCAAGGTCAATGCATGACCGAGCAAGTGAGAAAGTCTCTTGTTCAGCACACCATTGAAGGTATATCAAGCGAAGCAAGACTCGCTTTCCTGCAGATACTCTACCGGAATCATCACCATGGAGTTGATTCTTCTGGTAGCTGTACCTGTGCTTATTCAGGCTTCAACTTCAGTTCGACCTAAGGTTCTTCTCCAAGCCAGGGGGCCGTTCCTCTTTAGGCCGCTACAGTGAATCAACGAGCAAGCTAGGCTGCTGCTGAAGTAAGACGAAAGCAGACTAAAGTCGAACCACCAAGGTCAATGCATGACCAAGCAGTAGTAAAAGATCTCTTGTTCAGCACATCAAAAACTCGAGTGCTTGCAGAGACTCTACCGGAATCATCACCATGGACTTGATTCCTCTGATGGATCTTATGCTCCACAGCGACTTCGCTTAGCCCTAGAGCTGTGTCAGTTATCAACGTGCCTGGAAGCAAAATTATCGAATGCCGGATTTGTTTCTACCACTCTAGATGTCATTGATAAATGGCATTGTTATCTGAGGCTCAATGGAACGTCACTATACGCCACATCGTGCCGCTACGTAATCCGCGTTTGCGCTTCAATGAGCATGATTCTTGACACGGCTTGTTGAGAAGTTGCGAAAAGGCATCTCGCTTCAAGGAAAAGTGAAAACGTTTCAATCGGATTGAGTTGCGAAAAGGCATCCCGCTTCAAGGAAAAGTGAAAACGTTTCAGTCGGATTGAGTTCCTTCAGCCACCGTTGCGCCTGGAGTTCCTATTAGTTAGCGAGTACGCTTCGCATCCGTTAGGCTGTGCGGCTCAGCTTCAGCAAATGTCTTTTCGTTTCATGCTTTGCTTCCATTCTCGTATCGTGCTGAGTAATGTTGTGTCAAGACCTAGAATGGAGGGTGAACTGGATGAGGATGTGTAGGGTATCTTCCATCAATTCTTGTTGTGTTGTTATCACAGCACAGCTTCTGCGCTTAAGTGTGTAAATGGCTTTCCACCCGGCAAGAATCATCGTATCCGCCCTGGCTCCTCGCGTGACTCGAGCACAGGCCCTCACCCGGCGGCGATGCGCGTCCTTGCAAAATGGTAAATCGGAAGAAAGCTGTGCACACGAGATGCAGCCTCGCGATGCACATGTATTGCGATCGAAGGGTTCTGGAGGTGATGATCATGGAGATCTTTTGACCCTGTAACATGATTCCCAATGCATGAGAAAACTCTATTTTAGTGCAAGTTGTCACTGTAGGTTGGGTGCCTCGGGAAAGTCACTGAGCTGACCTCGCTGACTTACCCATGCGTAAACAAAGTATCTTTAATTTCGAGCCCTGAGAGTACGAAGGCATGACCTAGGAGTATGGCCGGCCGGTATTCTCCTCAGAATTGCGGCTGCGTTTGCGGATGCAAACTCTTTTCATTGGTTGGCGCTAGGGGTTGGCTACTTGGCAAATGCCGTGATGGGGCTCTCATGGTAATTCGCTTAAACGTGCAAAATTGCAAAAAGCCCCTATGCTATTCTTGTTTACGACGTGCTGATAACAAACAAGCCACTCCCCGATATCACGTTCATCACGATTCCTCTATCGCTGCAGCAATTCAAATGAATAGGATAGCTTTGAAGATGTATGAAATTACACGAAACAACTCTAACAACTTTACGGTTGGGAAGGATTGTCGTTTGACTTGAGTACATACTGTTGGTGTTATAGATCACGGAGGGCACCGCGGCCCTCAAAACCGCAAACCATCATCAACGACTCGCACCAGTATTCTAGGTTCAGAGTTCCTGGCCAGAGCTTTTATTAGTGGGTGGTGGACGACCAGCACTGTGCGTGCATCAAATCGGACTTTTGTTGACTTGACGCGGGCGTATTCCATATTCCAGATAGTATGGAAAACCTGGATGCCGAAAATCACAAGACCAGAAAACAAGAGTAAGGTAAGTGGGGTTATGGGCCGGAGTATGCAGCGAGGACAAAGTAAGCCAAAAACAATCCAGACATCAAGCCGCCAGAACGCTTCTTGGTTTGTCCAATCGCAACGCATCGCGTTCCTGGCCTCAAACAACGATGGGCGATGCGATGCGATGCGATTTGTGTTTCCTGTCTGTTCGCCCCTCCCATCTCCCATCTGCTTGCCACGGACCTGCCTGCGCGGTTCAATATCACCAACATGCCTTTCCCGTTCTCTCTCGTCCTCCTTCTTGTTCACTCTCCGACCAATAATCTGCTCCTTCACCCATCTATCCCATGCAAAGATATTGACCTCTTCTTTCCTAATACACATCACCTAGAGAACCATCCGCTACTGCCTTCACCTCCTCCCCTTGGCATTGTTCTCTCCAGTCTACCATTGCCAGGCCTCGACCTTTGACAATCAAGCCTCCTTCTCCTCCAGTGCCGCTTCTCCGACCTTATCAACCACCACCATCCACTGCTCGTCGGCTTTCAATTGGCAGCCATATGCAAAGACCATCGACCACTTCTCCCCAATCTACACTACCTCAAAGGTACCTCCAGGTCATTATGACCGCTGTACGTCCACAACTCGAAAAGCTGGGCTTGATCGAGTATGGTGACAAATTGATTGCCGAGGGCTTCGATACTTGGGAAGCTTTGTGTGATATCACAGAGTCAGATTTGTAAGAGATTGCGAATGCTCCTTGAAACTCCACATTCTAATTCTGAATTAATAGAAATGAGCTCAGTGTCAAACTAGGACATCGCCGAGTAAGTTTTGCCTAATTCAAGACTTCCGTGCTTGCAGCTGTTCTTATTGAAGAGACATTACTGACACGTCTTGGTTTTCTCACAGAAACTACAACGTGCCATCACCAATTATCATACTCGAGCAAAGACTGCCCCTCTACGCATAAATCACGGGAAGAGAACATCACAAGCAATCAGCGAAGTTCAAGAATCAAGCGAGAAACATTCAGGAGCAGTAACGGATGAAGGCCCAAGACAAAAAAGAAAATACAGAAGACACCCCAAGGTATGCCAGCGAGGACTGAGCTCTGATAACCAGGCCGAGATCACAAAAGCTAATGTGTCGATGTTTGTAGCCGGACGAAAATGCTCCAGAAAGACCTGCATCTGCATATGTCATCTTCTCTAATTGTATGTCTTGGCCGTCAAGCCCAAACTGGCCTCATTTTAAGACCAAACCCTGATACCAGTCAGATATGAGGGAACAACTCAAAGGGCAGGATCTTTCATTTACTGAAATGGCAAAGGTGGTCGGGGAGAGATGGCAAGTTCTTTCAGCAGATTCACGTGAAGTGTATGAGAAGAGGGCAGCTACGACCAAAGAGAAATATAATCTCGAAATTGCAGAGTACAAGAAGACTGAAAACTACGCCGCTTACATGGAATACTTGGCTGATTTCAAGGCCAAGAATGCTCCTCAGGATGGTGGTAAGCATGATCTCGGAATAGACGCACTACGTTCAAGCTAATTTTCTCTTAGAAACGACCATCAACAAGCGAGTCAAACTCGTCGCCGGTGAATCAACAGGATCAAATAACAGCTACGATTCCAACAACTCCCGTAATAGTCGACGAAAGAGTGTGGTCTTCACACCGCCTGCTGTATCGGCCGAATCCACCTTGTCAACACAAGATTCACGAAACTCTTCTCGATCAAATAGCTATGCTTCAGACGGCCACTCACCCAGGGACGTTAAGGATAACAGATATTCTTCTACCTGGGGCCCAATTTCTACCGCGCCTATGCCATCTCAGCATGCCTTCTTGAAGACAATGTCGAGAGATGATACGCCATCATCTTACCGCGACCGTAATACCGCATCGCATTACGCAGAACCATCATCCCGGCCTAGATCACCACCAAGCACCGGTATTTACCGCGCACACGACCTTCCATTCTCATTAGCACGCCCTACTACTACTGGATATCACGATTCTCCTGCATCATCAATTGCTTCTCTTCCTCCACTGGCTGCTCTGCAACACGATGCACATCTATATGCCAAAACCAGTTATCCTTCTCATCAACATCAACATCGGAGCGCCCTCGATACTGCTGCAAACTCACCGCATACACCCTTTCGAGTGATGGTCGATGCAGATGCTCCCCGCTCAACCAGGACGTTGCCGGCACCGGACTTTCGTCGGAGCTCCAATGTTGCTCTGTTGCCTCCCATCTTGCCGCCATTCGACGGAGCGAGGACGACGAGCAGTTTGGATACTCTTCTGTTGGCCGCAAAAGTGGCTGAAAAGCATGATATGCCTCCTCCTCCATCGTCTTGATGGGAAGGAGCTATTCTTTCGGATGATACTTTACATCATAGTGCGTTACCTGGATCTCAGAACACGAGATCGGCGGTATTTGCTTCACATCAATAAACCTTTCTTGACGACAATACACATTCATATATCATGCGAGACGCCAACACATAGAAACGGCATTGGCGTCTAGGTGGGCGAGGTTATGTTTGACTCGACACCGCGTTATAAATCAAGGGCGGCAGAATCTATCTGACTGTCCTTCTTTCTTTTGCTCCAAATTGAGACGATACGACATGACCTTTAGCATACGACGACGATGGCATGACTACTATATCCATTCAAGGCATTTTTTCATTGTATATGACTACTAGGGCGGACAGACAGGAAAGGGCATGGCATTGCTGAGCCGGCGGGATCCGGCAGCTTTTAGGCATGGTATAGAGGCCGGCTTAGGTCTATGAACTGTGATGGTTTTAGATAGATAGGCATGGATGAAAGGGACATTGTTTAGATGAAGGTGGAGCTCTGTTGCTTGTTTGCTATATGCCCTGTTGTATGACTTCCGTCTTCTGGGTAAACTTGGGGTACTGTAGTGATATAAGACCTTTGCGAGGTATACACGGCAGCTGTCATCTATTTGTAACCCTACAACGGGCTAGATATCGCATGGCAAAGGAGCTACAAGGAGGGAAAGCAATAGGCCCCTCGTTACATGTACCAACGCAACCGCTCGTCTACGTCAATGCTGCATACGTGAGTCCCACAGTACTGACGTCGAGGCTAGCAGGAGGTAAAACCACTGTGACGCTGTATCCAAGCTCATCACTACGCATCACGCTGCCGCAAGCCTTCCCTGCAGCTGTCTCTTTCGTATCTGAGCCATCTCACACATCATTCGCGCCACTCCCAAAGCCAGCCACAACCATTTCCTCCACAGCCACAGGTCGACCTAACTTGCCAAATCTGACCTCCACCTCTTCAAGCCATCCAATGCACTCTCCTCCATACCAAGACACCCCCTCGCGGCTGGAGCATAGGGCTCGCCGCGTGTATTACCCGTTATGCAGAGTAACCGTAGAAACCCAGCGCCGTCAAAGGACGCCGTAAAAGCGCATGGCGACCAATCCCATGAGGATGAAGATAGGGCCCATCGGACCGAAGCTTACGATAGAAACGGCAGCAGAGAATAGCTACAGGTAAGAGTAAGTAACTGGCGGATGCTTGTATAAGTGAGAAGAGGAGCGCCTTATAACCCACCCACCACCAGATGTACGCCAGTAGGAGCTGGAGAGGAAAGAAATAAGGGTAAGATATCTTAGATATAGCATCTTAAGTCTTTTTTCGTTAGCTGTGGTCTGGGATACTGGTGTTGCTCGAATAGAAAGCTGAAGGATAGAAAAAGTTTGAAGAATCATGAGAATCACAAGGACGACTTTGCGTTTCACATATTTTTCACATCCTCTCACATCTCTTCCACATCCTCTGATCAAAATGATCAGTAACACTTGCCGAGGGTGGATGTGAGCGGGACAAAGCTTACAAAGTCACGGTCTATCAGGTTTCCGGTTGTGTTTGCGGCTGTTGCAGAGATTGTAGTAGACGAGGATCTAGGTAGAAAAGATTCAATCTCTGGGGTGCGCGATACCTTAAAAGAGATGCTTCGGTTTCTTAATCCTTAAGTGAGTCGGACGAGAGCATAAGAGGAAGTGATAAGAATGGGAAATGGATGAAAAGAGGTTCGACTAAAATGCCTGGGGAGCGGTTCAGTGTCAAACGGGTAATGTTATGTCCTGTCTCCCATATGCGAATGGTAGTATTATGGGTGCTTACACTGAACGCTTTGCCCTCTAGTGTTTTGGTGGCTGCCTAAAATGTATGTAGATGCAGGATTTATGTGGTCGAGGGTATATTTGTGGTCGAAGTGCTTGGAGGAAGAGAAAAATAGCGTGTGCTGTGCTGTGCTGTGCTGTGCTGAGCTTTTTTGAGAGCGTGTCGTGTTCGTGGTCGTGCGGCCCAACGATAGCAGTTGCAGAGCAGGCATGTTCCGAGTTTTTTTTCTCTTCCAATGATGTACGTTTGCCGGCATCTCCGCGTGGGCTTGGGGTCGGAACGAGGTTTGTTGCGTGTATCTTGCCCATTCACTTCGTACGGGAATCCGGAAAGTCTGTCGTTTGGCTTTATGAAGCACGAAGGAAGGCAAGCATGGTATTTGCTCAATACATAGCGAGGTCCATACCGCAGGCATAAGGATCGAGCATGGGAGATACACGCCCAACAGAGGGTCTTCCAGCCAATTCTTCTTGCGTATCTTCTTGTCGGGCTTGTTGAGCTCATGTAAGACATCGGCAAACAATGGAGATCGAGTAGTAGTAGCTGGTCATCATTCTCTGCTTGCCTTACTAGTCTTCTGCAAGGCTGTATTGACCTGTTGTCCACATCTATCGGCGCACATGTACTGCGTGGCTAGTGGAAAGGATGAACAGGTGTGCCGGGAGAAGGATAGGTGTGCTAGGAGGAGGAACGGATGCGAGTTGATACAACACATTGAACGTTGCGACAGCACTACCGAACAAGCATCGCAACTGGTTCTAGTCGTGGCCTGGATGAAGACGGCAGTGACGCTCTCGGTTGCAGAAACTGCTACGTAGACAGTCTTGAGGCGCGAGGACTGTCTGTGACTGATGCAGGACCGTGGGAGAGAAAGAGTCGTAGGGGGTGATGGGAGCGTCTGTTTTAATGGCCAGTTTCGCCTCTAAAGCAACTATACTTCCGGGAATGGCGTGGCAGAGCAAAAGCAGTACGCTGAGCATGCTTGGGAGGAGAAGAGGATGATACATCTTGGAAGGTGGTGTCGGAATCTTGGTTGGCTATAGTCTGGTACATCAGTATTGCTCAAACAGCAAGTCGCAGAACGCAAAGATATGAATAGTGCAGAAGAGCAAATAAGCAGGCGTATACAATGCACTGAAAGTCACAAGACACAATCTTTCACACCCACAGTTCTCCCCATCTATCTTCGACATCCTCATATCTATTAAAGACTCACCCAGACCAAGAGAAACAAAGATGGTAGCATGAGGACATCCCAGCCAGAAGTCGTGGATGACGCAAGACCGGAAAGCTGAGAATGTGGGGTGGGGACAGCCGAGAAAGAGAACAAATCAACAAAAAGCCCGGTCCAGTCGCGGCGACAAGACGGTAGAAGGGTACCTCAACAGATACACAGAGTCACGGTTCCAGCTGCTTTTTGAAAAGAAGGTTCAAGAGCAAAATGAGAAATGAAGGGAAAGGAACGAGAAAAATAAAGTATGAATATGAAAAGTGTCCAGTGTCCATTCATGTCCACATGGGCGACAAAGAGCAGCTAGTGGCATGGAAATGGGAGAGTCCTTGTATGATTGAGCTGTCTCCTTTGTAACTTCATGGCGAATTGCCCAACTTGACACATCGAGGCATTTGGTATCAAGCTCAACATGAAGAGGGGTGTAAAGGTAAAGGAGATGTTATGAAAAGCATCACGACAGACTCAAGACAACAAGTGAAATTCAGAAGAAGAAGAAGAAGGAGAAGACAAACTTTGATTGATTCATCTGTGATAGCTAGAAAACTATAAAACCAATCCAAGATATCCAGTGGTCTGAGCAGCGAAGTTGAATGTCGGTATTGCTGACTAAGCAGGTTCTCGAATTCCTATATAAAGTCGGTGGCGGCGTCAGTCATCGAGAAACCTCAGGTATCAACGAGTGTTGCACGCATGTGGCAAGCCACGATAGTGTTCAACGGTTGCTGTCATCATCGGGACCTCTACTGCGCCCTTACCTTGTGTAACTCCAGATTGCACAGGGTCAGAAAGTCGTAGCAAGATCCTTTCGTTGGCGAATCGGTGATGACAACATGGCATTGCCTAGCGATGATCACTGGCCTGAGGGTCGGTGGTGTCTGCATGATGCTCTTGTATGCTGAGATTCTTGATGCCATGAGATTTGAGGGATGATCGAGCGGACGGTGAGGACGATGAGGGCCGGATAGTGCTGCCAAAGGTAGACCAGCTACACCAGGACTCGAGATGTTGGTAAGTAGTGGAGTACAATTCAAAGGTCGAACGTAACCTTCATGTTGCAGTGTCCCAAGTGGTGATGGCAAGCTTGCTCCATTGCAAGGGGTTCGGGTATGTATTGTATATTGAACATGTCTTGCACTTCAAGCGAGTCTCGAGGATGTGGCGTTGGTTTCGAATAGGCGACCGTCTGAATCTTGACTGACCAGCAGGAGACGTGGTTGGATGCAGTCGAGTGCCTGCATGAGGTACAAGGATAAGATGTAGAGTGATGCATGAGGCTGTGGTGCAACAAGGGCAAGACAAGAAGACAAAAATGAGATGCTGATGTGTTGACAGTGATGGATTTGATGAAAAGTGTAGAGAAAGGAAGAAGAAGCTGAACGGAGGTTGATGGAAGTGATATATTCAATCACCAAGCACAACAAGCAGGCACGCTAAATTTCGCGTCATGTCACTTGCAAAGGCAGTCACGAAGCAAGGCACCTTCCCTCCCCAGCAACCTTTGTTCATCACCAAACGCCGAACGACCGAACAATATGATGACAGTTGAAAGCAAACAGCTGATTGCAGGCGCAGGTCTATCTATACGCTAACTCTGGTCTGAAAAGCTTCACAATCGCATCAATTTCTCTCACCTGAAATCATGGGTAGAATGAGATAGCGATAGCCGAAGTTGTCGCAAGCTCATAGCATGTTTCCAGCACCATTACTGTTGTATTGTCACCAGCTGGTCTTCTGGTGATGTTATCGTGAATGGTTTGGCCCAAGCAAGTAAGGTAAGCGAGTTCAGGCAAGATGAGAAACCACTTTGAATCAGGGGGACATTTGCAACATATAGTCATTCATTGACATTACTGCATCGTATATCATTGAAATTACTGCGTGGCGACCGCCACATGCAGCTTTGTCTCAGGGTACTTTGCGTCGCAATGGATGAAACACTTACAGGCTGAACTAAAGCCTACCTTGTCCATGTGCTTGGCGTGTCTGTATCTTGCATCACAAAACCACCAAACCCTGCACCAGCCACGCGCCACTCAGAACTACTATCTTCTACCCTCCTGTCTACCTCATCTTCTGCGTCCCACACATCTCCATCATTTTCTCCGTCGACGTTCCACCCCCATCGACATTCATCGCGTAGTGCCTCCCTGCGCTGCTTGACAGTGTTTGAAGTTGCATCAAGAGATAGCAAGGTTTTGGAAACTCGTCGACTCATCAACCATCAAACAACGTACGAAGCACAAGCGCGAAAACATTGAAGATGAGCGCCAACATCATCACCAACGAATTCATCAATCCTTTCGAATTCCCCCATCCCCTCGCACTAACCCGCGAGCGATACCTCCAGGCCTTCGATCAACGCGCCGACAAACTCGTTACTGGCGCTGTAGTTTTCGAACCATCCACGAATCCAAACTCACAAACCAAGCATATTCTAATCATCAAACGTGCACGCCACGAGGACTATTTTCCCAACTGCTTCGAGATTCCCGGCGGCAAAGTCGACGAGGGAGAGTACATCGGAGCAGCCTTGTCTCGCGAACTGTTCGAAGAGACAGGTCTAGTGCTGACGAAGGTGTTGGCACAATTGCCTGGTATGGCGTACACCACCACGAAGACGGTGGAGCAAGGTGGAAAACAGATTGTGATTGTGAAGAAATCAGTTCAGCTCAACTTTGCTGTCGAAGTCGCGCCTGGCGATATCAAGCTTGATGAGAATGAACATTTTGAGTGGATGTGGGCTGGATTGGAGGAGTTGCGCGGGGTGGAGATGAGTGAGCTCATGAGGGAATGTCTGGTGAGGATTTTGAAAGGAGCGTGGCAATGATGGAGACAGGATGGAGATTGGTTGCTAATGACTTGATGCGACACGTCCCACGTCGACAACGATACCATGAGACAAGTTCACTTCGGCTTACGACAAGCTCGTATCCGACTCTCACACGGGGCAGGCGCAGAGCAGATTAAAGGACAAAGATGGCATCGACTCCTTTTTTTTTCACACTAGTTACCTAAGCGACTCGCGTTCTATAGAACGACCTTTTCATTCAACAATTTCCAGTTCACCCGTCCGCATAGGCGCGAACCTCTCTTTGTGCTCGTCCCATAATCGAATCAGCTCGTCCATATACCGTTGATGAATCTGATCAATATACGCATTTTCCGGTTTACCCTGTTGTTCGACCTCGATCGGTCGGCCAACTACTACGTTAATAGGACGTCGGTATGGTAGAAGTCCTAGATAAAGTCAAAGTCAGCCACTAGTCTTCTTCACCTGTAGTTTCAGTTTTGGTTCATAGACTTGACTTACCAACATCATAATTAAACACTCCTCTAGCATGAAATAACGGAATCGTAAAGCCAACCCACTTCTTCACCAGCATCTGAAACTTGTGCACAAACGGATGCTTGTCCGGTTGAAACTGCTCGTACAGGTCGTTCTCACCAAAGCCGAGCACAGGGACCAAATCAGCACCATTGCGAATCGCCAGCTTGATGAACCCCTTGCGACGTTTGAGCACGAGCTTGATTTGTCCAGGTTTAGCATCCAACGACTCTCTCGCGCCTCCTACAACGATAGTGATAGCGCGGCCCATACCTTCGCCATTTGGTCCACCACGAGAAAGAAGATTGTCGCAGGATTCGCGAGAAACAGATGCGAGTCCTAGTGCTAGTGCGTAATCTCTGTAAATGGGCACTCGAAAGTTTGATTCCAGAGTTAGTAAGGTATTCGTGATTCCAGGGAATAGCTGAGAAAACCCTAACGCCTCAGTTGCAAATGCTGCAAATGCGCCATGCGAGATGATACCATGGGGATGATAACCGAAAAGGTATTTTCTCGTTGGTGGTAACTCTTGGCAGCGATGAAGACGTGCGGGATAGTATGAAGCAAACGCTGACCATGCCTTGGAACGTCGCAATCGTTCTGAACGGTGCGAGAGTTCTCCGGAAGTACTGGCACCGCTAAAGAGACAGTAGATCATATACGGGACGAGGATTGGCCAAAGCAAAGGAATAGCGCAGAGGAAGAGGAAGAGTGATAGAAGTCCAATGATGGAGAGACCGTGAAGGAGTACCATGAAAGTTTGGAGACGGCGTTGGAGGGGTATGTTGAGAGGCGCCCAGCGAATCGCAGAAGTTGCCCAGCCTTCACCTGCTTTGCGGCCGCTTGCAAGTGAGTCTGTGCGAGCGGGTTGAGAGGGCTTTGTGTTATGGCGCAGGCGAGGGTCTTCCTTCTTATTCTTCTCAAGGGCTTCTTCGTAGTCCGAGGGCATCTTCAGGGAGGTTAGGTAGTTGCCATCCTGCTCTTTGACCTCTTGTTCGAGCTTTGCAGGTTGAGATTGTGCTAATGGTCGAGCTGTCGAGTGATTGTTGGTATGGTCATCTAGAACATTTTCCTTCCGCGCCAAAAGGCGATCCGCAGGTGAGACACCGTGGTAGTGGCCTCCATTGACCTCTGCTGCCGCCGCATATGACCTTAAGCCTGGCGAAGTGTCCTGGTTCGACATTGCTCCACCTTTGTTTACTGTTGCCTCGGCTCTGTATTGCTCCTCGTCCCGTATTGAGAAGCTATTGCTAGCCTCGGAAGATATATGGGATGATTGAGGTATTCGTGGATGCACTACACCAGGCGAGACAGGGGAAGGAGGAGTATCAAAAGCTTCTTGGGCCTCGTTCGCGTAGAGCTCAGGAGTCGGGCTATATCGAAGGTATGTGGAGCGCAAGAGCGGGTTGGAAATCGACTTCTTGGGCGTGACGAAATGATTGTCTTCTGCCATTGACCACTCACAACTACAGCAAGTGTTTTAACGCGCGAGACAATCCGGTTGAGCAGGATGTTGGAGCAAGTTGAGCTCAATGAGCTTACCGGAGCTGATCCCGGCGAGACGTCATCCTCCTAACCCTATATGACTAATCAGCAAAACCTTCTGCATACAAGGCCAGCAGGGTTCTCTTTCGCCACTTTCTCCATTTCCGGGTGATAGAGTGGGATTGAAGCCTGCGTGGAAGATGGGGCTACAATTTACAGCAGCATATTCATCCCGCATCACAAAACCGAAAGCAAAAAACCCATTACTTCGTCGTACTTCGTCCTCCCCTTTCTCCTCTCTTCCTCGTAAGAAGCCTACCTTATCACATTCTGCGAGCAAAGCTTCCACCAAAGATGGCGAGGATGAGGAGGAATACTCCTTGAATCGACTCGAAGACCAGGGCCTTGTCACTGCTCTTGCAATAGACCTTCGACTGCGAGATGTTGCCCAACAAATACGTTATGTGCAGGAACATATGTTCAGCAAGATTCCCGAGCGTTCCGGACTGAATTCGACACGTACAGCAGAAGTGTTGAACTTCAGGAAGGATTTGGCCCCTCTCGTGACTATAGCGCACCTTCACGCACTAAGCCGTAGTCTAACAATCACGGAACGAGAAATTGCCGAGCTAATACAGAATGGTATTGTGAGAAAGATCAACATTCCTTACCGTGGCGTAGGTGCCACAGCTATAGGCGAGAGTCTGGTTCTGACGGAAAAGTGGGTGCAGGTCGTCAGAGATACGCAGGCATTGACTGAAGACACGAGAGAAAAGTATATCAAAGCTCTGCAGGCCAATCCTGCGGCAACATCTGTCCCACAAGGTACATTCACTCCCCAGGAAGCAACAGCTTTAGCAAAGTCTGGGTTTATCACTTCCGCGGCTACTGTGTATAACAGTCTAAGTCATATGCTGAAACCGGAGTCTTCCTCGATTGGGACACTGGCATCACTTTCAGCCGCAGGTTCAAGAGGCGTAGCAGGTTCCATGGACGCTATTGGCGGTAGTGGTGCAATTTATGAAGCTGGTGGTGGAGGACACGGAGCCGGTCTTATTGATCGCCCTTCATCACCTGGAGTACAATACAACTTCTCCTTGCCTTCTATTGGACCATATCTGCGACTTTTAGAAGCAGCAAGAGCCCACTTGGTGTCATTGCTGGCAAAGTCCAAGTATAAGGAAGCCCCAGAAACACTACTAAGAGAACGTTGGGATGGTGCTTTAGCGAATACTGAGAGGGCTTCTAGATTTACGAAAGGATTTGATGATTTGGTCTTGCCGGCGAGAACAAAGAAATGGAAACAATTCAATGGGTTGAGGTTTCAGTGGGTCTTGGAGGAATGTATGGGCACAGGTTTGGTCGAGGTGTTTGAAACGGGCTCCGTTGGTCGAGGCGTGAGATTGACCTGAGCAACACCTTGGGTAAAAAGCCTGACCTCCGCTGTTCAGACACTATGAGCTAGCGAGATTAGCTCTCGATATCTTCCGGCATATCTGGGACTTGCTCGTGCGCAGGCTCGTCTTTGTTATTGTTGCGACCGAGTCGCCTCGCACCAGTCATCAGAATCGAGTTTTGTGCCAGCACAAGTCGCTCCTCGAAATCCTGTCTGGACTCTTGGCCACTCGCGGTCGTTGGACGTCCTTTCATATCATAGGTCCGATTGTGCGACATGCCATACCGCTCAACATTGATGTTGTTCGAGGCATTGAGTCGGTACTGTGGAGGTGGAGCTTCTTGGACAGATTGTTGTGGTATCGACGCAAGCTGCTGATTGTTATCACCACTGCTACGTTTCCAGAGTTTGTATTTTGGATTCTTATCCGCCCAATGTCCATTCATATACCTCTGGAAGTCACCTTCCGATCGAAAGTAATGCAACTTTCTTGGAATGTCATACAAGGCAGGCGGATTTGTCTTCGTGCCAACTTCTACCGAAAGTTCATAGTCCGCTATTGCACCGCCCAAACTTCGCTCTTCGCAAATAAGTTGGATTAGCAATTTCGCTGTGACAGACGTGTGATGGTCATCTCGATCTCGAATCAAGCGGCGAATCTCCTGATCTGACATTTTGAGTACAAGTCGCATACCAATGAGTGGCCCTTTGTCGACAGGCTGGACAGTAAAATCTGTACTGTGTGGCGTCCCTGTAACTGGCAGCCTGCGTACGTCTTCAACATAATGAAGTAGTGCATGCCTCCCAGCCGCCATGTAGCCATCAAGGACGGACTTTGGATGTTCTACCGCTAATAAAGGACGAGACTCTGTTGAAGTCCGTACAACCAGTCCACAATATGGTGGTCTGATGGATGCGGACGCTCGTAAATGATTGATAATGACATCCTCGGCAGTGTCTTCGAGGCGCAAGTGCAATATGTTTACGAGGTACATGCCGGAAGACTCTTTCTCATAAGGAGGACATAAACTTGACCAGTCCGGTGGTTTGTCGAAGCCGCGGCCCAATGTTTGACGCAATTGATGTAATGCGCGGCCCATTCTTATAAATATCTGCAAACATTGCTACAAATAGACGGTGTGTTTCTACTCCCGTACAATCTGAAACACGCGATCTGCTGACCTTATCGTGCATAAATGCGGGGGTTCTGATCAAGAGATGGAGTAGACAAATCCCTGACATGTGACGTCCCGATTCTTAACTTTTTTGCGCTTCCGTCTGTTTCAGATGTGCTTCATCTTTGTCATCCTCTTTTCCGGCATATCTACGCTTGATTACTCTCTTGTGTAAGACCTCGCCGGATCGCACTGTACATACTACAACGAGTCTCCGATGGCGACAAAGGCATCAGTGAAGACGACCTTCGAGGCTGCCCAGGTCATCTCTCCTCTCTACAGTGGTGGCGGTGTAGCATTGGCTGGAGATGGTCGCATACTCGCAACGTGTTTGTCAGAAGATGTAGTACTCACAGATCTTGCTACGGGGCAGCGATTAGCACAAATAGAAGGGGTGAGCTAGAAGTTTTCAATCGTGGAATGATAGTGATATATTGACGCATGCTATAGGACGGCGAAGTAGTCACGACGTTATCCAGTATGTATTACACCTCATCCGGTTAGCCTAATTATTAACATATCTCAGTCACACCCTCCGCATCCCACCTCATAATATGTTCCCGCTCACTACAAATGCGAATATACGCGCTCGACCGCCCGACATTAGACAGTACATTGACGACAACCTTATTAAGAACAATAAAACCACACACTTCAGCAGTAGTAACGTCTACTATCGATCACACGGGCACATTAGTGGCAACTGGAGGAGCAGATGGAATAGTCAAGATTTGGGACATTCGAGCAGGATACACAACGCACACACTCCACGGTCATAGTGGTGTAATTTCTGCGCTGCACTTTTTCGAAGTGTCAGCCGACTTACAGACAGAAGATGAGACCAAGTCAAATAAGAAGCGGAATAAAAAGAAGCGGAAACAGTCTGATGTTGATGCGCAAGATGCAGAAGAGCAAGAGCAAGGTGTCGCTGGGTTCAGATTAGCATCTGGGAGTGAAGATGGCAAGATACGGATATGGAACCTGCAAAAGAGGTCGTGCGTCGCTATTCTCGATTCTCATGTGTCTGTCGTGCGGGGCTTGGATTTCGACACAAATAAAAGTGTGCTGGTTTCTGGAAGCAGGGACAAGACATTGATGCTTTGGGATGCCAGGGATTGGACGTTAAAGTCTACTATACCCGTGCTTGAAAGTGTTGAGGCTACAGGATTTGTCGCTGGTAAGGCAATTGTGTACTCAGCTGGAGAACGGGGACGAACAAGACTATGGTGGACAGCCACAGGACAGGAAGCAACAGAAGAACAAGAAGCTGGAAACGAAGGACAAAGCATACTCGATGTCATTGCAAGGCCTCAATTGCCATTTCTATTTTCTATTCACGCTGATCAGACGCTTATGCTACACTCGCTGGAATCTGTATCCGAAATGCCGGTGGGCAGCACAATACCAGCATTACCAATAAGCAGACAGATCACTGGCACTCTGGATGAGGTTATTGACGCAGCATATATAGGCTCGAATCAGGACTACCTAGCAGTAGCTACCAACCTCGAAGAAATACGTATTTTGTCTGTTCAATCTCAACAATCGTCAAGCTCTACGTACTTCGGTGCTGATGTTGGTGTTCTCCGTGGTCACGACGACATCATCATCTGCCTCGACGTTGACTGGTCTGGTCACTGGCTCGCCACAGGTGCTAAAGACAACACCGCCCGACTGTGGCGGCTTGATCCAGACACCTTCAATTTCACCTGCCATGCAACTTTCACCGGTCATGCAGAGTCTCTAGGCGCTATTGGACTCCCAAAACAAGCCCCGCCGGCTGGCTCGCCTGCCCACAATCAACGTCTCGACTATCCTCCACCATTTCTACTTACGGGAAGTCAAGACAAAACCATCAAGCGATGGGACACTGCCAATATTTCTGCTGCAAAAGCATCAAGAGCTACATATACACGGAAAGCTCACGACAAGGACATCAACGCCCTCGACATATCCCACGACTCTATGCTCTTCGCTTCTGCATCACAAGATCGTACAGTCAAGATATGGTCGACCGAAGACGGTGAAACGGTAGGTATTCTCCGTGGTCACCGTCGAGGTGTATGGTCTGTCAAATTCGCGCCCAAAGACACTGCCACCATTGCCAGTGAGGGCGGTAATAACAGTAGCGGAGGAGGGAGCGGATCAAGGGGCTATATACTCACAGGATCTGGTGACAAGACAGTGAAAATATGGAGCTTGGCTGATTACACTTGTCTCCGAACATTCGAAGGGCATACGAATTCAATTCTCAAGGTCCTATGGTTACCGCCCCCACCTGCCATGAACGCCGCGACCTCAGCCGACGATGACATGTTAGGCCTGGATGAAGAAGATGAAGAGACAGCCCGCATCCTTCGAGCACGCGCTGCAGCAGGTCGACAACAACGGACTCCACCAGCCCAAGTCGCAAGTGCTGGTGGTGACGGTCTCGTCAAGATCTGGGACACCGCCAGCAGCGAATGTGCTTGCACGCTCGACAATCACACCGATCGTGTATGGGCACTGGCAGTTCCACATTCCTCCGCCTCTTCCAATGCATCCTCATCACAACGCATCCTCCTCTCCGCAGGCGGCGACGGCGTCGTCACATTCTGGCACGACACCACCGCCCTCACCCTCTCCGCCGCAACCACAGCCAGCACAGCCCGCATCGAACAAGACCAAGACCTGCAAAACCACATTCGTACGGGCAACTACCGCTCTGCTATCAGTCTTGCACTGCAACTGAACCATCCTGCACGCTTACTCGCGCTTTTCAACGATGTGTGCGCGACGTGGCCGAAGGAGGAAGGTAGTCTTATTGGTGTTAAAGCTGTGGACGAGGTGTTGGGAAGTCTCGGCGACGAACAGCTGTGGATGCTACTCGAGCGATGTAGAGAGTGGAACGTCAGTGCCAGGAGTGCTGGCATTGCTCAGCGTGTTCTTAGCGTGCTTCTCAAGGTTGTACCAGCTAAGAGATTCACGAGTTTAGGAAGGAGGAGGAGAGTAGAAAAGACCGAAGCTGGCACGGGTGCTGCTGCCGTTGAAGGACCTAATGTGGAGAAGAAAGCCTTTGTTGGAAGAGGAGGCAATGTCAAGGAGTTGCTGGAGGGGTTGAAAGTTTATACGGACAGGCATTATAAGCGTCTGGAAGAGCTTATCGATGAGAGTTATCTTGTCGACTTTACGTTGAGGGAGATGGATGCCATTGGTGGCGTTGCTAATGGTAATCTCATCGAGAACGGAAGCGCCGTGGATGGTATCGCGAAAGGTGAGGATGTGGTGATGATCGGTTAGGATGCTCCTGGTTCGACTTATCGACAGAGTCGTTCTCACTCCTAGTTGAAAAGACATATCAAAATATGGCGATATGACTTACGCACCTTGGATCGGTATTGGGGCATTGGCCGCTGGCGCTTGGACTCTTCCCGCACGCAGCTGTCAAGATCAACCCTGGCGTGATTGTGCTATGCCATGGTGGAACCGATCGCAGCACCAAAAGACGCAATGTCGTGCTGATTAAGGCGAAAGGTCTTGATGGTTTGTTGGTGCAAGCTCAATGCAGAGGCTGCCTGTTGAGGAGGCTAACATAAATATCACAAAGGAGTTCAAGGGGTCGAAGCCAAGTGAGCAATGAAAGCATAAGACATGAAGCTCATTCTCACCTGTCTTGGATAACCTTGTAAGGTGAGAGAAGTTTTCCCAGTTGTGTACTGATTCCCGGATGAATTGCTCTTGGAAGTGCGCGAGCTTGCAAGAGTTGAAGGTCACCACCGGCAGCGTCCATGACCCATGATGGCATTGTGGCTGTGAGCTAGCTTCGGGGGACGCATCTTGACAGAATCCTAGCCGAGCGCGACGGGTCAAGACCTCCGATTCGTCCCAATGTGGAAGTGTGAAAAGCATTCATTGACACAACCCCTCTTCTATCCCTCACACTAGTGGAGTCGAGCACATTGTGTGCATATAAAAATACTGCGTCGTCGCCTGCTTTGTTGCTGCTTGCCCTCTTCTTTCACGTCCTTTACGTCTCTGAACCCGCCACGCAGTCCTCTTGCTTCCTACTTTCCCATCACCCGTTTATCAAAGACACACAATGAAATCCTTCATCTCCATCCTGCCACTCGCAAGTCTTGCTGCGGCGGCGGTGATCGACCTTCGTGCCTCAAACCTCGCTCCAGGCATCAAATTCCTCGGCCGTGTCAACCCTGCCAATTTACAACTCACATAGCCGTCCACAGGAATCGCCTTTGCATTCACAGGAACGACCGCCACTATCGGAGTCTCTGGCATCAATGGCTTGAACTCCATGGCGCTGTATATTGATGACTTGGATCCTATTGATATCTCTAATGTTTACGGGCGATATCGTTGTGCGCTCGATTACGGTGTACATGTCATTCAGCTCCGCAAGCGCTCTGAAGATCAGTGAGTGCGCATGGCATGTTGCGCCCCAAAGCATCCATATAAACTCGCTCCAGGTATGGATACTTCAGCTTGACCAACGTCACCTCGGATAGTGCGATAGACACCAGCGGGAAGAACCTCAAGTTGCCAAAGAGGCAGGTCGAGATCATAGGAGACTCCATCTCCGTGGGCTATGGTTAGTGAATATGCTGCTTCTGCTCCAGAATCATGTTGACCGTCCCATTCATCGACGGTGTCTACCCCTGCGTGAACGCCCCAGTGTTCGAGAACAGCCCGGAGACCTACGGCGCCAAAGCAGCCAACATGCTCAATGCCGATTACAGCATCGTAGCTTGGAGTGCCAAGGGCCTCACTCGCAACTACGTTACTCCCAACGGCATCTACACGAGCCCGATCATGCCTGAGCTCTGGACCCGCTACGGCGCAAACGACGCTGACAATAGCTACACATTCCCCCTCGGCGCTTAGAATCCCGACGCCGTCGTCATCCATCTCGGCACAAACGACTTTAGCTACCTCGCCTATAATTCCACATCCGGCACCAATTATCCCCCTCGTCCTCCTGTCAACGCTACTGTGTTGACTACAGCAGCCACGGCCTTCATCCAAACCGTGCACAAGCACTATAAGAAGGCCAGCATCTTCCTTATGGGCAGCCCTCTTCTCAGCGATAGCTACCCAACTGCTGCTGATGCCCAACATACCACCGATGCTGATGTATGGAAAGTTGCTGGAAGAGCTGTTGCTGCTCAAGGGATTTCGGCGCAGTTTGTGAATTGGCCGACGCAGGGGAATGTATATGGATGTGATAATCACCCAAATGCTTTGACGAATATGCAGGAAGCCGTTGTACTTGCGGATGCTATTTCGGCTAGCCTGAACTGGTAGGGGCGGTAGTAGATCCTGGCGTCGGGGCTAAAGACTCCAGTGGTGACATTGTATCATGGTCAGACTTGTGCAGTTAGGCTAATCCGAACGATAATACATTGATACTCTAGACACCTAGTGCATGATATCGCAATTCGCTGTGTTTCTGGTACGAAGATAGCAGTAATTACGTTATTCTATGCGACGTATTATGACCTAGTTCCCTTGCCAAGTAGCCGGTTCATCTGCACCTCGACCGTCTCCATGCTTTATGATACAATGTAGTCCCTCTCGGAAGTGCACATATGATCCAGGCTTCTTCGAGGTCCTATATGCCAGGTCCTGACATGTCAGAGACAGATCTGAGAGGCTACTTTCACCCGACAAACATTCCGATGGCACAGGAGATTCATTTCTCAGCGGGGAGGACAAGAGGTGAAAAAGATACAAAAGAATTGAAAAACAGTTGCATTATAAAGTAAAGCTTGAGAAAGACTAGAAAGAAAGACATCGAACCAGATTTCTTACCATCCTTCATCTTCCTCGCTTGCGACACATCCCTACATCGAACATGCCCACGATCAAGCCCAATTGCCTAAAAGGCTCATGAGCACTATCCGTACAATGCAGCAGGCGCATCGTGCAAGAAGTGTGACTTGCTGATTACATTGCTGACTCCAGCTTATGTTATGACCACTATCATCTAACGCATCCGTTCCATCCACTTCGCCATATTCGCTTTGTCAGGTTTGGACCCCTTCCCTATTCACTGACGCTATTTTCAACGACAGCAATTCCACCGCACAGTATAGATCTTTTTCAACGGGAGTACAAGACATGAAGAAGATATGGAGAGAATCATTACAGTCGCACTATCTGTCCATTGGGCATGATAACCAAGTTGGGGGTTTTCCATTGGATGTGATGCAGGTACGAGTTTAATCGGGAAGAAGCTTTTCGTTCTGAAAAAAACTCCACATGGAAAATAGCGAATTCTGCTACAGTATCAGAGAAAACTAAAAAAAAAGCGGTGCGCGAAGTAGATCACTTATGACCGCCACATCTTGTTGTTATGATGGACTGTTTACGGACGGGCTAGTAGCATTGATAACAGTCACATCTAAATGCGACACGATCACCAAAAGAAGAGATAAATAGAGCAAAAACTCAGGTCACTTCTCAAGCGGAACTGCAACTGCAACTATCGCCACGATGCTGACGAACGCGGAAGTCGTGTAAACGCAATACAAATATTGCGGAACCAGAATCAGACTGGTCCAACCGCCTACATAGGTGGTGCTTACTTCACTAGCATCGAAATACTAGAAGCAAGGAAATCCGCCTGACTAGGCGGATGCTTCACTAGACAAGCTAGAAGCGGCTTTTTGAAGTGACCTAAGGAAAACTCGAAGGTTTTATTAACCGCTACACCACGAGGATGTAGAGGCGAAATAGGATAATATTAAAATGTTTAAGAGCGAAGCATAGGACTCGTCACTTACGGTACCTGGGTAGGGGATGGAGCTTTGTTTGTTTTCAGACAAAGAGGGTCCAGTTGTGAAATATGAAGATAGTTACTGGTACAGCGATCCGTCTCTGTTGTCAAGGAAGAGCTAGAGGCAGACGAGGCAGATCACTCACGATTGCCTCATTACAGGCACAGCAATTCGCTCCCACGGAGACTTCTTGTATTCGTCTCAGGAGTCTTCAAGATTGAAGGTCACCACACGGTAGCGAAGTGAAACACATTAGTAGGCCTTTTATTTGCAAGTTTCTTAACCCTAAAGTTGCTTCGCTTTCCACGCTTGCGACATGCTTCCACCTCTGATTGCCCTCGATCACGCCCATTTGCCCAAGAAGCTCATAAGTACGATACCAGCAATCAAGCTTACAGCGGCGGGCATAACGAGTCTCAACGGCGTATACCGAAGCTCGCCGTACAGCCAGTCATGAGCCAGCAACTCAACAAGACCAACCCAAAGAAGGATACCAGCAGATAGAGCGTCCAGAGTTCCGATACTGATAATGGTAGCAGGATTATTACCATTGAACTGATTCAACACACCAATACCAATAGCCATACCGATAGGAGTCACCAAGGCGAATGCTGTGGCCATCAAGAGCTTCGAGCCCATCCGAGTCTTGAGAGCTCCAATGCGGGCGCCGAGTGCCAGACCTTCAAACATCTGATGGAAGAGGATGACAACGAAGAGCACTTTGAAGGATGAGTCTCCAGCGACGACGAGAGTGAGACCGATGAGTAGAGAGTGGAAAATAATGCCGCATTCCATGATTACGACCTTCATCTTTGCCAGATTCGCCGACTCTTCGTCGAGATTAGCTGGAGGGGTGTCGGTTGCGGAAGCTCTGCTCTGCATGCCGCTTTTAGAGTCGTCGTGGGATGTTGTTGTTGGTGTTACAGTGTCCTGCGATTGTCGTTGTAGCTTCTTTGTGCGGGCGAGAACGATTCGTGTGCCGGTGTAGTCCGGCAGGAAGGATAACATGACACCTGCTAGAGCTATTGCTGCTGTAGTTGCTTCGTAGTCCAGACCGCCGAGACAGTTACTCTCGAACATGAGAGTCGCGTGCGTGAACAGCTGATGGTGAATTAGCCTTGCAAGATTGTTATCAAACAATGAACGTTGGGCGACGTACATGGACAAGACTGGTGCTCAAGATGACGCCCGTACCAAAGTTCTTCAAGATTACCATCAAGTATCCATTGCTTTGCAGCTTTGGGATACCTGCGAGGAAGACAGGTGCGAAGACTCCTAGGGCAGAGGTCGCGAGGATAACGAAGACGAGACCGATTCGGAGGGGGACCTTATAATCTCTGGCGACGAAGGCGCAAGAAGTCTCGACAGTGTTGCCTTGGGCATCTACGCAGTGCTCGACACCTAGTAGAATGTGTCAGTGATCTTGAACCCACACGCGGCACCTGGTTCGACATCTCTCATTCTCCTGCCTCCCCCTCCCTTCTCACTTCACTTATTCAACATACCTGCATGAAAGTGACAGCTTACGCCCTCTGGCAAGGTCGTGCCAGACACCGAGGTTGTCGTCTCTCCTCCTGCTCCTTCTCCTCCCTCTAATTCTGCCTTGACTTCTTGGCCTGTGTGGGAGATACAGAACAGCTCTGAACCGTGGCTATGGCATCCTGAATAGACCGTTGGTAGCGCCGACGGGTTGGAAGTGTCGACATCTACCATCCTGTACTCCACTCCACCAGGTGCAAAGCAGAACTGTTCTGACCCATGGAGGTGACAGCCCGTAACTGAAGTCGGTTGTGCTGATACAGCGACTGAAGAGGAAGATACGGAGGGAGAGGTGGAAGGAGAAGTGGCAGCTGTTGAAGCTTCGCCACCTGCCAGCTTAGCTTCGACTTCTTCACCAGTAGCGGGAGAGACGCAGTACAGCTCGGTTCCATGCAAGTGGCAACCTCCATAGTTCGTCGGAAGGCTTGTCGCACTTGCCGACACGACCATTCTGTACTCTGTTGACGATGGACCGAAGCAGAATCTGCGAAAGTGTGTGAGCTATGTCTAACTTCTACATACTCTTGACTTTGACTCACTGCTCAGTCCCATGGAGATGACATGCAGTTAAACTGGTCACTGCAGCTCGAGAGCTAGTTGGAACCACGAGAGTGGAGGTAGTGGAAGCTGGTGCAACTGCCGGCGTGTTCGATACTTTTTGTGAAGACGTACGAGTTGTCCATGGGATAGTCGTGCCGCCCAGCATACAATTCCTTCTCGTTGTTAGCATACCTGGCGTATGTATCGAACGTGCTGAGGACTTACACGACACCATTGTCCAATGTTGTACAGCCAGAAAGTGTGAAGGTATTTTGAGCAGACGATAGGAGGGGTGTAAGGAGCAACAAGGTGGACAAAGAGAATTGCATATTGTATCTTGGAAGTCTTGAAACAATTACTTGGGATCACTTGGGGTAATCCAAGAACATAAAATACTGCGGAATCAGTAGAAGATGGATATTAATCTTTCTGAGGCCGGACAATGCATGAGGTGAAGTACTTGACACTGTCTATCTGTTGAGACAGAAAATTTCACAGTGTCATCGGAGACGGTAACATTCTCGATCGAGAATGACAGGCCTCCAAGACCTCCAAGGCCAGTCACCCAGCGTACTTGTCCATTGAATGCTTCGGTATGTGGCCGATGGCTCGAATAGTGAAGGCATATGATGGGCGGCAAAATTCTCGAGGAGCCGCCAAGTTGACAATCAGGAAGGTGCAGTCGTAGCCAAGTCGAACAAGCTGAAAGTAAAGCATCAGCCAAGTTGTATGTCTTGTCATATGGGGACACTGATGGTCTGATAGACGCAGCGAGAACAATCGAATGGCAAAATGGTGGCACATATTCGGAGCAGAAGCCTTCTGCCAAGGTGTGAGTACCTTGCTGGATTAAAGCCAAGGTGAAACTTTGGCACGTTTAGACATGCTTCGTATTGAATAGCGCAACTTGGCGACACTTCGACTTGTAGAATGTCACAACTCACAAGCCTGTTGAGGAAGATCTGTAGCTTCTTCTGTAGCGTTAGGCCAGGCTAAAGTCGACTGGTGAGAAAAATGGCGTAGAATCAGAGTAGCTCATGCCGAAGCGGTGGAAAGACTAGAGCGTGCTGTAGTCAGTGTAGGCCTTAACATATAAAGCGAGGAGACGTCCAGCTTCTGAACTCTTCTACAAGCACCCAGTCAAGAACTTTAACTCAAACGCATCTCAAACTACCTCATCATGCACTTCTCATACTTGGCCTTCACTGCCTCCTTAGTCGCCCTTGCGACTGCCTCTCCTCTCAAGGTTGCTTCGCCTATCCAAGAAAGGGATGTTACCACAGTGACTGTTTCCGGCACTACTGCCACCTCATACCCTCAGGCTGCACACGACATTGCTGGCTTCCCTATTCACAGCTCTTGCAACGCCACCGAGCGCAATCAGCTTGAGAAGGCCTTTGGCGACACTATCAAGCTCGCCCAGCAAGCCGCATCTTATATATTGCAGCACGGAAACTCATCGGACTTGTTTGTCAAGTATTTTGGCACAGCAAGCGTTGGTGAGCCTATTGGATGGTAAGCGTTCTATTGTCCTGCTCTATTGGGCATGAATATGCTGACAAGGTTCAGGTACGAGCAAATCGTCTATGGAAACCGTGGCGATGGTCTGCTGTTCCGTTGCGATGACATTGACGGCAACTGTGTTCTTCCCGGTATGCGATAGACCAGCCACGAAGTGACTAAGGAAAGCTAACGAGAGAAGGATGGGGTGGACATTGGCGCGGAAGCAACAATACCGAAGAGACCGTCATCTGTGACCTGTCATTCATGACCAGACAACCTCTGGAGAATCTGTGCAGCAGAGGCTATACCGTGGCAGGCTCACCATTGGCATGGACCTGGGCTGGTGACTTGATGGTAAGACTTGATACTCGAGTGGATTCCATTCTGCACCATACTGACTTTCGTTTTTAGCATCGTCTCTACCACGTCCCTTCAATCGGCAATGAAATCGTTGAGCACTACGCAGACAGCTATGCTGAATGTCTTAAACTTGCCGAGGAAGCACCAGAAGAAGCTGTACGCAACACCCACAGCCTGCAATACTTCGCTCTGGATGTCTATGCCCAGGAGGTCACCGTACCAGGCGAGGGCTGTACTGGCAAAGCCCCTGTGAGCTCCTCAATGGCCGCTGCGGTTGCTTCTTCCACCAGCGCAGTCCCAATGGCAAGCTCTTCCACCGCAGCATCATCGTCTGCTGCTGCTGCCACTACTAGTATCGCAGCTTCTAGGACGAGCGCTGCTGCCGTGGCTGCTTCGACCGTTCAGAGTGCTGCCGCAGTGAGTTATATCCCAAGCTCACCGAAGAGTCCTTCCCATAAATACTGACACTCTCGCAGGAATGTCACACACACTCCAACGGTGATGTACACTGTGCCTAAACAGGTTTAAGACGTCGGCTCTTGCTGAAAGGTGTCATGAGAATAGGGAGAATGCAGAAGAGGAAGACAAGGTACATAAAAGGATCGAAGGTGGATGCGCTAATGTATGTAATTTCGGGTGACATTATGAAGATTGAGCATTGGACAAGTTATTACCTCATCTCTGGTTCATCGTGCACGTGTCTTTACCTGTTCCTTGAATGTCTTTGGGCATTTTGGCCATTAAGAACTTGACAATAACCGTTGGAGTGGTATGACTTCCTTGAGATCATTGCAAACAAAAGCACTAGCCTCTCAAGACAGGTAAGTGTTGGTGGTTTCGTCTTGTTTCTTCCCAGTAGACCTGACATCGGCGTGTGTCTAGTAATATTGCCGTTCCCACATTCATCGTAGTACTCAGAGTTCAAGTGGTACTAGCTCGCATGATTATTGGGCATGTCAAACGAGCTGCTAGAAGACATGAGATTTCACCGCTCCTTCCGACGGGCCTACTTAGTAGTGCCTGAGTCGGCATCCTCGTCTCGTGCCATTACCATCAACGGCTGATATTGCACTCATTGCTTCCTAGCTTTCGTAGGATGCGAATTTCGTGCTCCCATACCGTAATGGCATCTTGCAATATCGGCAGCCTCATGGCGACGTTCCATGCCCACTTTCAGATAGTAGTGCCAATGTCCTCGTTGTCTCTGAATACGACAATCTTTCGACGCGGAGAATGATATGGTTTCGAAACCTGTGCCAGACCCGACTACGCTTCGCGTTGGTGTCTGACCTTATCCATATCTCTTCCCAACCAAAACTTCCATCCTATCATCTCTCACCAAGGCACCTCAACCAAATCATTTCTCGCCCCCGTCTTGGGCCCTTCCTCCATCGTAGTCACACCCGCACTCTTCTTCCCCTTCTGCCCCCGATTCCACACCCTCTTCCATCCCCATCTACCCACACCCCACACCGTGCCCAACGCAGCACTACCTACAATACCCGTCGGCGCAGCCAGTAAACCAAGCGCTCCAACACCTCCAATAGATATAGTACCGAGAGCAGCGATCGCGGAACCAATGACGGCGTATTTAGCCCACCTATACAGTCGCCAGAAGAGAAAGGTACCGATGGAATGTAGTGTGCGTAGGAGGAAGCGGAGGCGGAGTGAGGTGCCGGGTGCGGCGGATGATTTGGATGGGGAGATGAGGTAGTTGAAGTTGGTCCGGACACGGGCGAGGGCTGTTTGTTCGTGCAGACGAGCGGCGGGGGAGGATGGTGAGGGAATGGATTGGGAGAGGGGTGCTGTTGTTGTGGCCATTGTTGCGGAGGATTGTGGAAGAGTGGTAAGATGTGTGAGGTGAGTTACGAAGCTTGCGCAGGACCAGGCCCCAGGTGCTCAGCTCTCAGCGGCCTCGCACTGTTCGACCACTACCCTGGTCAACGCCAGTGGCGACTCCTCATCTTTAAGGTACTTTGATCTCTACTACGCACTTCATATAGCCATTGAACCTTGACAGCGGCATGTGAAACCCGAGAAGCATGGTCAGAATGCGTGGTCTGGGTTGAACTGTGTCGTCTATAACTATGGTCTATAGCTCTATGGTACCACATCCCACAAGCTTCTACTCCTGAAGAGACAGCTCAACTGTTCGCTTCTGTATCTCTGGGATGGCAAGTCAACAGCTGCCACGAGCCACAGCCCCTTTCTCTCTGACACTGACACTGCTACTGCATCCTGTTCTTCAATGCTTGCTTGTAATCCCTCAACACATAAACATTTTGGTTGTGCTAACATTCACACGACTCCACTTCGCGCCTGTAATAGCGGCATTCAAGAACTGCATAGGCCAGTAGACATGATACAGCCACCACCACGGCAAAGGATCCCACACCTCATAGGTTCCATCCTTCCAGTTGAGCATGTAGTCCATAAACTGCTGAGCACCTCCAGCAATACCAACATCTTTGTCGCCGGCGCGTCCAGCTAACATATCGACAAGAGGCATAATCAGGCAAGCGACAAAGTCATGTCCAATCCAATGATATTTGGTCTGAGGATGACGAGGGAACACTGGCTGTTCATCCATTGTGACTTCTGAAGCATCATAACCAGTCTTTCGACGATCGAGAAGAGAGAGATACGCGTCGACCATCTCAGGTGTGTCATTGAAGAGACAAACCGCAGTGTGAGCACGAGGATTGCACTCGATTGGATACAAGACCACTTTTGCAGGGTCCTGCTCATGCTGACTTTGTTCTTCCACCAGATAGTCGAAGCTGAGGTGACCTGTAAAGTCTGGTCCGCTCGCTGAAGCAATTTTTTTGGTGAAAGCCAGCATTGCCTTGGAGAGAGCAGAGTCGATTGGCAATGCTTCGTAGTGCATGAGTAGCTCGAGTGAAGGACAGGCACAGAAGACCTTGACCACACCTCGGATGACTACAGCGTGTGTACAATACTCCTTCCCTTTGATAAACTGCTGAGCAATCCAGGGACGCTCCTTAGTAGCGCTGATGCGCATTGTCGCCTTCTCAGTTTCAGCATCAGACTCGAAAGGAAATAGTGTCATATCGCCACGGTTTGCATCGTCCATGGCAACAGTCTTCATGATGTATCTGATGCCCTTTCGTTTAGCATCTGCAAAGATACCGCGAAGTTGTTCTCGACTCTCAACATAATGAGTCTCTGGAACAGTCAGGCCGATCTCCTGAGTACGCTGGATGAAGGTGTGCTTTTCGTGTAGTGTTTCTGTTGTTTTCACATCATATTGAATTGCTTTACACTTGGTTTCTCTTTCGATAGCCTCCTTTGCTTCACCATCACTCACAGCAGATGCTACACCGGAACAGCTGACCCACAGATCCACCTGCTCGTGTCTGATTATAGATAGCAGACTTGAGACATAGCCGTCGGATGAAGTGGCAGTGGGCTTTTGCATAGGATAGAACTTGTTCAAAGAACGAGAAACACGTCCAGAAACAAGTGCGCCCTTGGCCTCGAAATCAGCGCCAATGACACGATAACCAGCAAGATGGAAAGCGCGAGCTAGGACGAGACCCTTTGTCATGCCGACTCCAGTAACAAGGATGGTCCTTTGCTTGAAGCCAGGTTTGGCTTTCAGCTGCGCAATCTTCTCGCGACTCTGGTTGGGAGCCAATTTTGGTCGCAGAATGAACGACCATAGCAGCACGAAAGTATCGATGGGCAGCGAGACAAGACTGAGGAAGATGAGGCCGACATTCTGCAGGACGTGAAGATAGAGTGGTGAAGCTGTACCCAGAGGCATGATGTGTGTGTAGTATGGAAAGAGGATACTTTGAGGATGAACGTTGTGTCCTGAAACGATGGTGTTAAATTCGATTGAAGATGCTGTTTCAAGCAGGAGCCGCAACCGATGGCTCCTTCCCTTTCACAGCACAGTCACGACAGACGGTGCTACGTGCTCGCTTCTGGCGCCCAGTCTCTACAGGTTGTTGCTGACTATGAACAGCATCAAGACGGGAACAACAAGCCAGATGGCATTTTCAAAATGCCCCCCATTGGCCCCGCATCCAATGGGCAGCGTACGTCACTTTATGCTCAACAGTTTTTGACGTTCCTGCAGCAAAATCAGGCGAGAAAAAGTTATCAGCGACCCTCAGGAGACTTGTCAACTATGCTCATATAAGGCGGTCAATTCTCTGCAAGACCATGTCCTGCGTCTCAACAATAGAGCTGCAGATTGGACGAGCTTCTTCGGCCTGCTTCGTGATCTTTTTAATTCTTTTGTCCTTCCATGAGCCATGGGTTCGGCAGTATCTTAGCCGTCTGTCTTGCAGCGAACAGAAAAGACTCCAGGCCTTTGCTAAGAGCGGCCTTGATGCCTTGGAAGGATCTTCTGCTCGACTAACCAGAAGCACACACTCGTCAGCATCATGAGTCTGGAACGACCCGTGGCTGAGACCATTGGCCAAAGGGGTTCCGTTGCGGATCATGCGTTGGATCAGATCTGACCGAGATCTGTCTTGCTGCCGTCGATCCAACTGCCATGCCCCTCATCTTCAACCACTCCATCGTATTGACATGTTAAAGATCTCTGGTCCTGCTTGAGTGGTCAATGTCACTATTGCAGTCAAGAACAGTTCGATTCATATTGATGCTATTCAAGGTGTCAAGGTACGTGAGGCTGAGCAGGTTTATATGGCCATTGGAAGACGTTGTCTTCGTTGCATGGTTCATCACAGTATTGTATAACGCCCTGATCGTCCACACCAAAATATACGATTCGCTGAGGACGATATCTCCTGAACTCTCTCGTGCCGTGTGGCCCAGCCCCGAGTCAAAAGAGTTGCGCAGGAACCTCTTGATCACAAATCCCAGAAAATGCAGTATAGCTTCTAGATATGTCGAGGTGCTTGAGTTAGTGTGGTGAGAGAACTCATTACCAGTGCACCCAAGGGCCAAAGGAGCCATAGGAGCAAGCAATGCAGTAATGATGACGAGGACATTTCGAAATGAAACAAACCAAGTTTCTGGGTCATTGGAGCTAGTCCGGCATCGGCCTAGGAAAACGTTGCTTCCCAATCGATTTTTTCGTGGGGAAGAAATGGGACCGAGCGAAGATTATCAGATTGATTGCCGTGCCTGTGACGACACCTTGTTCCCCTCTCTTACCCCTCTCTCCATTGGAAAATTATCAAAAAAATTGAGGAGCGATGACCGGAGCATGCTCGCTCTATACCTGAAGCTTGCGCTTTATAGATAGCGATAATGTGCGGCTCTGGACGAAGCTGACACTGGTCTATCCATTGACCAAGAATCTCCAGGAAGCCTGAGGGGTTTGCGTGGTTGGGCTGCCTCGGATACTATACATCATCACGAATAACAACAAAGTTTCCTAAACCCAATTCTGCTGTAGCATCAACGCTCTTCTAAAACTCTCCTGCTCCACGTTGAAACCTCGTCCATGGCAGTTAATCCACTGTCAAGCATTGCCATGGATCGCCTAAGTATCTGTATGGCTAGCGATTTAGGGTCGTGGACCGCTTTGTCCAATTGTTGACGTCGATGGGCACACACCGTGTCACGAACACTCGTCGATGCTCGGCTCGCAACGCCAACAAGGATTTGCTTTTGTGGGGGGCGTGATGAGGCCATGGGGATTCTCGCACAATAGTGGGCAAGGCATTTGAGAAGTGGTGTGAGGGAATATGCCGTATATGAGATGGCGGCTGCCCCGTGGCTTTTTTCTCTTTCCTTCTGATTTCTCTTCCTCTTCCTCTACCCAACCTTTATTCTTTCAACCTTTTCACATATAGTTGTTTGACCTTAACAGTCAACACACCACACCCAACCATACAATATGTCTGACATGCAAGCTACCGTCACTGAGACCAAGGAGGGTTTCAGTGTCAAGGGATACGAAGTCTTGAACTACGACTTCGAGTTCATCGATGGCGTGTTCAACCCAGAGAACAAGTCTCTTGCAGACTGCTACACCAAGTGGGGCAGAGTTCTGGCTGTCATGGACTCCAACATCTACGATCTTTACGGCGACAAGATTGAGGAGTACTTCGAGCATCACAAGCTTGACCTCAGCATTCACAAGACCATGATCGGAGAGAAGGCCAAGTCCATTGAGACACTTCTGTCCATTGTCGACTCTATGAACAAGTTCGGAATCATTAGAAAGGTCTAAAGATACTCTATCTGCTGGTCTTCACCTCTATGGCATTATACTGACACCTAACACAGGAGCCTGTTCTCACCATTGGTGGTGGTCTCGTCACCGACGTTGCTGGGTAAACGACACCCTACCCATATCTGCCAAAGTCTCGTCTAAGGCACTCTCACCTGCATCCATTGACGTTTGCCGTGAGAAAGAATTCAGGCTAACACTTTTGTCCTTTTAGTTTCGCTTGCGCTGCCTATCGCCGTAACACCAACTTCATCCGTATTCCCACCACAGTCATTGGTACGACAGAAAGATCATACAACTGAATCACCAGAAAGATGTATAATAACAAAAACTACAGGACTCATTGACGCCTCCGTCTCCATCAAGGTCGGCGTGAACTATGGCCAATACAAGAACCGTCTCGGTGCCTACCACGCACCCATGAAGACCTTCCTCGACTTTACCTTCCTCAAGGTATTATTGATCCTGGATCATACATTTATGAGCAAGGCTAACACCTAGAAAGACTCTCCCTGAGGCCCAGATCCGAAACGGTTTCGCAGAGTTGATCAAGATCTCCACCTGTGCTCATTTGGAGACCTTCGAGCTGCTCGAGAAGTACGCTAAGCAGATTATCGAGACCGCTTTCGGTCGCAAAGACGGTGCACCAAAGGAAGTCCGTGATGCATGTGACAGGATCAACCGCAACGGTATCCACGAGATGCTTAAGCTCGAGACACCCAACCTCCACGAGATTGGTTTGGACCGTGTCATCGCATACGGTCACACGTGAGTTACATGTCTCAAGTCAAAATCGAGCCACTTTTCTGACACCTTTATCAAGCTGGTCACCACTTCACGAGCTTATTCCCGACCCACCACTTCGCCATGGTCACGCTATCAGTGTCGACATGGCTTACTCAGCTACTCTTGCCAACATGAAGGGCATGACCAGCGACGAGGATCTTAAGAGAATCCACGGAATATTCGCCAGCATTGGTCTGTCCATGGACCACCCTGACTTCACCGAGGACACGCTCGAGAAGGCTACTCAAGTAAGTGTTCAGCTCGATTGCTGACGCGAACTCGCTTCTAATGTTCCTCTAGGCCATTCTCAAGACCCGTGACGGCAAGCTTCGTGCTGCCATGCCCTCGCCACTCGGCTCATGCAAGTTCCTCAACGACGTAAGCCACGACGACATGTGTGCGGCTCTCCGCAAGCACAAGGAGCTCATGAAGAACTACCCTCGCGAGGGTATGGGTTTGGAGGCGTTCGTTGACGCTTCGGACACTGGTTACACCAAGACTGGTGACCTTCCCGAGAAGAAGGGTAACAAGAAGGCGAACTCCTCCAAAGTCCTTAACGACGATGCCGTTCAGGAACAAAAGCAGGGAGGTCTCAATGATGAGCCCATCAACGGTGTTGGCGGCGAGGATAACAAGAAGAACGCAATGCGTGCGGCTGGTGGCTCCGAGGGTGTCAACGGACACCAGGGTGCCACTCAGAACGGCATGGGAAAGGGAGGAAGGTAGACACGCATATCACAGCATGATTGGGAAGAGCTTCAGAATACCCCTGCTTGAATAGTCCATAAAAAGCAGTCCTGATAGCTACAAAAAACGGCGTTATGTAATCATGTTAATATAGCACACTGCCGCCACTTGGTCGGTTCAGTAGTCACCACTTCGCTGCCTCCTCTCATTTTCCCTGCTGCAACTAAATTGTACATCTGTTTACGTTAGGATATTGTTGTGCTGAATGTGGTGGTTTGTGGTCGACATTCTCCATTACATCATCGATTCGTGTGAAGCTTGCACAACCACCTTGATATCATTCACCTCAAATTATTCTTATATTCGACACTTCGTCTCACACGCTCTTTTAGGAATGGAATCAAATTACTTCACCTGTACGCTCGGTCAAGCAGTACAAGTCAACAACAACACACCCCAGATAAGCAATATCAACACATTTATAGATGATCAGGCCACAAAACATCCCGAACTCCCTGCTGTGGGCTTTGCCATGCTAGGCAATGACAAAACCAGCAGACCCAACAGCACAGTCTACACGTTCCGTGACCTACAACGTGGCAGTATCCATATCTCCCAACTAGCATCGAAACAAATTACCAAGGTCAAATCTTCAGGCCAGACGACAGTTGCTCTATTATGCCCGAGCACGCCAGAATTTCTTTTCACCTGGTTAGGTCTGATGAGACTGGGCCATGCTGTGTTACTCATTGCACCACAATGCCAACCTTCTGCTATCGCTCATTTGTGTCAGACGTGCGAGGTGGTTTCGCTATTTTACGATGAGAGCTATGCTGAGCTAGCGGAAAACTCTGTCAAGGCGGCGAAGAACGAGAAGAATCATGAAGTAGACAGTGTGCCATTATCGTTCTCGACCACTTCGTCAGACTTCATAACAGCACTGGAAAGAGAACCAGAGAATATACCACAACCTGCACTGGATGAATCAGCAATAGGCTATCTACATCACACATCAGGCACGTCAACCGGTATGCCCAAGCCGATACCTCAATCACATCGTGCAGGCTTGGGAGTACTGCCTAGGTTTGACAATGGGTCCGGAAGCGCTACATTTACGACAACGCCGTTGTATCATGGTGGTGTGGCTGATTCTTTCCGCGCGTGGACAAGCAGTGCCATGATCTGGCTGTTTCCCGGGAAAGGCAATCAGATCATTGCACGAAATATCGTTAGTTGCTTGGATATTGCGGACGAAGAGTTTAAAGCTGGTCGGACTCCAGCTGTAAAGTATTTTGCTTCTGTGCCATATGTCCTGCAGATGCTAGCAGCTGATAGCAAGGGGTTGAGATATTTGCAAGATATGGACATTGCAGGAGTTGGTGGAGCTGCACTGCCCGCAGAGGCTGGAGATGAGTTGGTGAAGAAGGGAGTTAATCTAATCTCAAGGTTTGGTAGTGCTGAATGTGGATTTTTGATGTCTTCACATCGAGATTATATAAAAGACAAAGAATGGTCATATCTGAGGTCTGGTTCCGGGATGGAGAAGATCAAGTTCGAGGAACAGGATGATGGACTTGTTGAATTGATTGTGCTGGAAGGATGGCCACATAAGGTCGGAATATACAGATCTGGTTCCTGATCACTACTAATGAATCTATACAGGCAAAAACAAACCGCGACGACGGCTCATTTGCCACATCCGATCTCTTCGTTCCACACCCCACAATATCAAGCGCCTATAAATATCACAGCCGCAGTGACAGTCAGCTTACCTTAATCACTGGCAAGAAATTCGACCCAGCACCACAAGAAGATTCCATTTCAACCTCCGACCTACTAGACGACGTACTGATCTTCGGCAATGGACGTCCTTTTCCCGGTGCTCTGCTATTCCGTTCCGAAAAGGCAAAAGACATGCCTACGGACGAGCTGATCTTGCAACTCGCCCCCATGATTGAAAAGCTGAACCGCGAAAGCCAAGATCACGCGCGAATAGCCCGAAATATGCTCGTTGTGCTTGAGCATGTACAGAATAAACTTGAAAAGAGTAGCAAAGGAACGATACTGCGCAATAAAGCAGAAGAGACGTATAGTGCCGAAATTGAAGGCGCGTATACTGGTCTTACCGCATCATTAAGCGAAGAAGTCGGGGATGATGAAGTGGCTAATTTGCTAAAGGAGAAGGTTCAGGGCATTGTGAGTAAAGGAGATGTCGAGCCGGAGGAAGATCTGCATTCGTACGGTGTCGATTCGGTTGCTTCGATACAGATCAGGTATACACTACGCCAATTGCTGCCGAAAGAGTCAGAAGAGCCACCGTTAAGCATTGTCGAGGATTGTGGCACTATCGCCAAACTATCTGCTTATGTCGTGAAAAGTCGACATGGTGAGGATTATAGCGCTGGAGGGGATAACGAAGATGAAACACAGCTCATGCAAGAGCTTGCTGAGCAATATGGAAATTTCGAGGATATGTCCGATCTGCCACAAGTGATTAAGTCCAATGGCACATCTCATTCGCCTTTACCAAAGCAAAAGGGCGAGGTAATCGTCCTAACTGGTGCTACTGGAGCTCTCGGTGCCCACATCCTCAACTTCTATCGCTCAAAGACTTCTGTAACCAAGATCTATTGTCTCGTGCGTGGCGCTACACCCCATGCGGCTACCGAGCGTGTGGACAAAAGCCTCATAGCTCGCGGTCTCCCAGCTCTGCAAGAAGAAAAAGTGGAAGTCCTTCCTTGCACACTCAACAAAGCCCAACTCGGTCTCAGTGATGCCGACTACATGGAATTAGCACAAAATGTGACAGGCATAGTACATTTAGCATGGGCAGTCAACTTTCGCTTGCGATTACGATCATTCGCAAAGGACCATCTCGGTGGACTACGGCATCTCATCTTACTTGCTGTCGCTGCTTCAAGAATACAAAATAGATCGTCAGCACCTAGATTCGCGTTTTGCTCGAGCGTCGCTAGTGTTGCTGCATGTTCTACTAGCTCAAGTATTCCCGAGGAGCTCTCGAGAAATCCAGGTGATGCTGGACCACTCGGGTATTCCAGGTCGAAATGGGTAGCGGAAGCGATCTGCGCAAGAGCTGTCGAGCAGGTAGAGGCGTTTTCAGCAGAGAATGCTAACCATATGGCAGTCTTTCGTGTTGGACAGTTGAGTGGAGATATGCAGAGAGGTATCTGGAACGCGAAAGAAGCTTGGCCTTTGATGCTAGGAAGTGTGAGGTCTACTGGCTCGTTGCCTGACCTGGGCGCTGAACCGTTAGGCTGGTTACCTGTGGATGTGGCTGCTATGGGTATGATTGAAGTCATCGAAGGCATTGCCGGTACGAAGAACCCGGGAACAGCACAAGCACAAGTATTCCATTTGCTCAACCACGACCAAAAGACCGCATGGAAGGATTTAATTTCATGGGCCCAGAGAAACGCAAAGGAGAAGTTCGAATTGTTACCAGCAACTGAATGGGTGAAGAAGATGGAGGAGCTGCAGAAAGAGAGACCTGAACATCCTGCGTTGGCGCTTTTGGGATTGTGGAAGAAAGCGTACGGCGAGAAAGAGGATGGAAATGTGCAGGGGAAAGCAGAGTTAGAGGCGGATGGCAACACTGCCGGGAAATTTGAGACGGCGAAGACAAAGAAGGTGACGATGGCTCTGAAGGAGCTGAAGATACTTGATGAGGCGTACTTTGAGAAGATATGGCGATGGATCATGGAGAATGTTGAAGAGTAACGCAAGAGCGGAAATCATTCTATAGACTCGCGAAGAGGCTCTCTGGGTATTATAATAGTACTTCGCCTTCTCCCATGATGCCGGTGTCTATATTCTGCCTCGTGTGTGTCGTGTGAGCTCTTGCCAGATAGGTGAGGTCAGATTAGAGTTGTGTGACTCAACCTTGGAACAATCAATCTCCTTTTTGCGGTTGATCGTCATACTTACCTCAAATCTTCAACATCGATATCTGCATCAGCGTTAACATCTTGCTCGCGTTCCCTTCTCCCTCCTCGTCTAATCACATCTTGGACACCAGCAGACGTCCATAGCGCCTTCCCACACACCATCTAGGCGTCTGATATCTTGTGCTCCCAGCGCTTTAACGCCACATCCACTTCAACATGCCTCCCAAGCCAGCAGCACTCGGTGCGATAAGAAACTCGGATATGTCCGTCATTGGCGCCCCATCTTCACCATTGCCTCATGCAGCATCCGGGGCTGCCGAGCCATCGACGAAGAAGAAGAAGCATCGATCAGGCAGGAAACATCGCAAGAACAGACGCCCAAGCTTTGCTGCGCCCAGCGAGAACGATACACCATCAGTCACCACAGAAAGACCGAACCTGGAGGATGTGCCAGAGGACCCAGCAGAGCAACAACATGCTCATAGCTTCTATAGACAAAATAGAGCTAGCAAGAGCAACGAGAGCTTGGAGAGTGAGATGTTACTTGATCATCGAGAAGTAGAACAAACCAGCACCAGACAGAGACGAGCGAGTGTATATCAGAGTGCCACTCGACCAAGTCAAGTCCACCGCCAATCAACAACCAGTAGACCCCAACCAAAAAGTCGCGCCTCGACGAAATCTCGTGACCTCTTGACTGGAGATTCTGATGCCGAAAATGAGGAGCCCAATACAGACCGTACACCACTACTTGAACAGTCATCAAAGAGTCGGACCTATGGAGGTGCCAAAGACGACAAGAAAAGACGGCCTTCGACATCTTCTTCTCGGTCAGGCAATCGTCTGCGAAGGCGAAAGACTTCCTCTACACACTCCAATGAATACGACGTCAACAACCCACCTTCCGTACCTGGTTCGCCTACCCATAGCGATGAAGAATACGATGATGTGATGCTGCCTGAGTTTGGCCGATCACCACATGACCACAGGAAGAGCATGGTAGGAGGACGAGAAGCGGTCATCGATATTGATGAGGACTTTGACGGAAGTGAAGCAGCTGGCTTTGACAATGGATTCTTTCGAGGATCACCAAGATCGCCAATACTGGGCAGAGAAGATCGTAGAAGATCAATGGCTACGGACGATGTTTGTATGCCATACGACAATATGACAGAAGGTGGAGACGAGGAAGAATACATGCACCAGCAGGATGGTGCTACATTACGCCCTCGACGGTCGAGAAAGCGAGAGTGGCCGGACTTGTCAGCGTTGGAGGAGTTTAGTTTAGAAGAGAAAGAAGAGCGGGAATTGGAAGGTGTCACCCGTGCCAAAAGAGTTAGTGAGCCAGTGTTGATTGGAGGCCGACTACGGCCTCAGAAAGGAGGATGGCGACGAGATGACGCAGAAGAACATTCGCAATTCAGATGGACTTATTTCAACGAAGAGCTAGACTCTAGCTTGAGAAGTCACAGTTTATCGGGACTGCAAGATCTTGGTTTCTCCCTCCGCGAATTGTTTATCCCAGACCAACCGGTACTGGATGAGTCTTCTGATTCGGAAGACGAAAGTCCAACTCGTGTCAGCATTGATCGCTCTGCTACTCCTGTGAATGGCAACAGCAGCTCCCGCAGCGGTACTCGCCAATCTTCCATACTTGATCATAAAGGGTTTGAAGCCAAAGATCATGCTCATCACCACGCTCATAAGTCTTCTGGCGACAACAGCCCCTCCCGCATACATTCCACATCACAATCTCGACCTCCGAAACCTCAGCGATTCGGTCCCAGACCAATCTTCTGGTTAGACATCTATTCACCAAAGCCGCATGAGATGAAAGCTTTGTGTCGTGCCTTTGGCATTCACAAGCTCACTGCCGAAGACATCATGGAGCAGGAAGCTCGTGAGAAGGTTGAACTGTTCAGAAACTATTATTTCGTCAACTACCGTACATTCGAGCAAGACCCAGAAAGTGAAGACTACATGGATCCCGTGAACATGTATTTTGTTGTCTTCAAGGGAGGTGTTTTGAGCTTTCATTTCAGTCTTATGCCACATCCTGCCAATGTTCGGCGCCGAATTAGACAATTGGCAGAGCATCAGTATACGGATAGTGATTGGATCAGTTATGCGATAATTGATAACATTACTGATGCTTACGCTCCTGTTATTGAGCAGATTGAACAAGAGGTCGATGAGATTGATGACGACATCTTAGCGATGCACCGTGTTACCGCTTCTGAGGGCGCGAAGGAAAAGAGAATGCGTGGTGAGAAGAGCAGGAAGAAGCGGTCGTCTGTGTTTGATCACGATACAGAGTATGACAAACTGTTGGAAGAAGAGAGCGATGCTGGCATGTCGAAGGATTCTGGCAAGGATATGTTGTTGAGGGTGGGAGAGTGCAGGAAGAAGGTCATGAGCTTGTATCGCTTGTTGGGTAACAAGGCCGATGTCATCAAAGGGCTTGCGAAAAGATGCAACGAGCAGTGGTCCGTAGCGCCAACAAGTGACGTTGGCTTGTATTTGGGAGATATTCAGGTACGTTCTGATCTCAATATGCCGAACAGAGCACACGCTAACACAAAAGCAGGATCACATCATCACCATGACGAGCAATTTGCAACATTATGAAAAGTGAGTCGAAGATACCTGAACTTACGTGAGTGCGAAATCTAACATACCATCACAGCATCCTCTCCCGCGCCCACTCCAACTACCTCGCCCAACTCAACATCGCCATGAACGAGCGCGCAGAACAAACGGGCGATGTCCTCGGCAAACTGACCGTCCTCGGTTCCATGGTCCTGCCACTCAACATCATCACTGGTATGTGGGGTATGAACATTTGGGTGCCTGGCCAAGGAGATGAAGGGAATTTGAATTGGTTCTGGGGTATGTGTGGGTTCTTTTTGTTGTTTGTTTTGGGAACGTATATTGTCGCGAAGAGGGTTTATCATTTGGTGTAATTGGCATTGTGCGGTTGGGATGGAGCATGGCATATATGAATGGCATTTTGTTGGAGTTACTAGGATTCTAGCATCTTCATGGTGGTGGGAATGTAATACATGATATTTTGAGGGTGTAATGACAGTATATGCCTGCCTACTCAAGCTTTGGGTACAAGTATGAGAAGTTGTTATGGCTGTCAAATGGTGTGCAGACAAAACAATGCCGCTTGCCCTGCCCTGCCCTGTTACAAGCTTGCTCTACACTTGGCTTGTCTAGTTGAGGCGTTTTTCCTGTTATTCTTCATAAACAAGACCATAAACAACATTCGTTATCCTACCCTTTTATGAGACCATCGATGAGTAACCTGGTTGATTGGTCTCTGCTTCTTGTACGGCTCAACTCTGTTCGTTCGTGATCGAATGCATGTATCGTACATTTGCTCCTTGATTTTGAACACTCAAGGCACAATCGAAGCTGGTGCATTTGTTCACATCGCAGGTAAGCACGAACGTTCTTCCTCTTCGCCCATTCAGTTGTTAGGACGGTGAGACGAAGATTTGCGACATGGACGAAAAGAAAGGTGGACTTGACAAACTCCCTGGTGCTTACAAAGCAGCCTACTAGCTGTCAGGATCGCAGGCAGTAGTCAAGTTGATGACACGAAGATCGGGAAGTCTGTCTAGGCTATACAGCAGTTGGCGGAGCTCTGGTTCGCCAATGCTTTTGAGCTAATTATGGATGCTTTGCGCCTTTTTCAATTACTTTGGTCCCCGGTCAATTTCGTATTGAAACATGCTTGAGAAACATGCTTGAGTATCGTCCCGTATGCCCACTGATCTAGCGGGTCCCTGCGAGGGAGCGTTGGAGACCTTGATTAGGTGCTTTAGAATAAACTTGTTAACCAGTGTGGAATGGTCATTCTCCAACATGTAAGGATGGGTAGCCAGCCACCTAGACACTGTAAATATAATAATACAGAAAAAGGCACAAATTGAGTGGCATGTATACAGCGGTCGCCTCACTAATTGCAAGTGGGAGATCCTAGACACGCCTTTACAGTCTTTTTAAGCATCAGAAAAGTGATATTGTAGAACTGGTAGACAGAAGGAAAGGTACTGCGCAGCAGCCGCCTATGACGATTACAATGAAAAAGCACAAAGCAAGCGATGAATCCACGACTTAATGTGACGGGCGATCATCTCCTCTGTATACTACTTGTAATAGGAGATTCATCCTTCAAACCATGACTTCGGAACAATGTGAGGTTATTGAGAAACAATTGTGTGGCACTTAATAGTAGAAAAGGGAATATATAACAAACATTGGTCTGAGATTCACATGTCAAATCACCAAGTGATATTGATTCGGTCTGGTGGTTAGTAATTTTCACCTCAAATATCCGGCTAAACGTTACTAACTCCTTATCAGGTCTAGTGGTATGATTCTCGCTTAGGGTTCACTCTGAGTTCAATATCTTGCGAGAGGTCCCGTGTGTAAGTTAAACCCGCCAGGCATTGTCAGGACCTTAACTGACTCCAATAAACAGTCGATCCACGGCCAGACCCAGCTTTTTACCCTTTTTTTGCACCTCGCATGTCTACTTTGCTGTTTGGACTTGATTGTGCTTTATTTGGAGCTGATATGTTATGTTTTGGGCGTGTTATAACGATTTTTTGGTAATGTGGGGTGTCAAGGTTTTGCATGTGATGTCATGACTAGCCCTAACCAGACTTCACCGACTGACGACAGCAATCTCTCTTCGAACCTGAGAGGGTTTGCGTCTATCATATCATCCATCGTTCCCTAGTGCTGGTTCAGCAAAGGCATAGCTATGCTCGCGCCGATGGAGCATATCCGAAGGCTCATCTACAAAGGCGAACGCAAAATGACACTAATGCATGAGCATGCAAGGGCATCTCTTCGGTCTAAGCCACACTGAGCTATCAGCTGACCCCTCTTATGGTTGAGGCAAGCTTCAACCCCTTGTATCACCATACCTGAATACGTCCTCGGGTTGCATCTTGCAAAACGTATCACACCTTTCGCCAGATTGAAACACCTGAAATCCTGTTTTAGTTGTACTGGCAGCAACTATGTCGACCCGATCGCCGTCATTCGGGGAGCTAGATCTGCATAGACTCATGCATGAGCGTACGCTGAGCAACGAACGTCGTATCGACTTATCAGCCTATGTGGTCCTCAGAGGCCAAATAAGTAACGGCTTCCAGGGGACGGGGAATGTCAACGTAGACCATCGCGTCTTTCAATATGTGGAAAGAAATATGCGTAACCAGAAAACCTTTCGGAATATGATTGTTGTTACTGGACACCCTTCAAAATGTGTTGCTATGTCTTGCGCAGATTATGCAGAGTGGTACTGGGAGGCTTGGGGAACCTTGTTCTTGGAGGCTATGGACGAGATATTTCTTCAAAGGCCCGCAGATGACGTCTTTTAATTCGATCTTCCAGAAATGGGTAAGTCCATCTACACTTGCTGCGGACAAATAACCAACAGTACTTACAGAAAAGCGGCTCCCTAGCACAAACCGGATCTCATTGTATCGCACACCCAACGACCAAAGGTGGAATCGCCTAGAAACGTCACACAGGCTGGATAGGTTTGGTTTTGGTCATGAGGAAGCGGTGTTCATTGCTATTGTTCAATTCCTCGCCTGGTTTTGCACCGTCTGCTCCGCGGGTGATGGTGGCACTGTGGATAGTCACAACAAGACTGCATATAGCGATTGTAGAATGAGTTATCGCTGGCAGTCTACAGGCTGGCAGTCTACAGGTGGTGAAAACGTCCGTGTTGTTATGAAGCTCGAGGAAGACCCCTTGTCATCATCCGTGCCAAACAGATCGTGCTGGCGCCCACTGCTTCCACGTATGAATCTCGGACGTTCGGCCATTCCCGAGCGTGACTTTGGTGAAGGGCTGGAGCTTTCATTTGACCTTATGCTAAGATTGCTCGGCGCATGCAAAGCATGGTACAATGGCACTACAATCTGTATACGAGGCAGGTGGTCGATGCTCGTTCTGGAAGATGTGAAAGAAAACACCGATAGGGAGAATCCATCAGCGCTGCAGTGGCATTTACACTGTGACGACGATCTGGACGAGGGACGACCAAGTATCACGACTGAGAATATGTCAACCTCATCACCTAGTCCAACCTCGGAGAATCTGTCAGAATCACTGCGGGACATGGACCTTGGAGAACCCAAGGACAAAAATCTCTTGGAGACTTCAATGCTAAAGAAGAAACTTGGTAATATTGAAGATTTGTCGTGGATGCCTTCATGTCGACATTTCGTCGGCTACTGCTCGGAGGCCAAAGTGGTTCTAGGCACAAGCGATGCGACTTACGATATGCGATACACAACTTTACAGGTAGCCAAAGGCATCTCAGCTGCTCTCAAGTCCCTCACGTTTGGTGCTGGCTACCAGGGCTTCATTAATGTTGAAGGGGAAGTTGACATTACGCCTCACAAAAGCGTACTACCTGCAGCCCCACCCAAGGCTTATGGTCAGATGATATTGAGGTCAAAAAAACGGGTGGTGCTTGTGTATGACATCCTCTCACAGAGAGCTTGCCTAGTACCTTTCGTCAACCTTCTCCTCCATATGGCTGTCATCGCTGCAAAGAAGGATGATCTGGATTTTCCTGCCACCTCACCAAGTACCTTAAATGCCAGTACCACTGCAGCTGAATTCTTATTGAGAAACAGGAAGCATGTACTTGCCCCTACTGAAGACATTCTTGAAGCTCTCGTGACTCGACTATTCATTACCGCCACTGCATGTGTGGAACAGCGCCGAGTAGAGCGTGACATGCGCCGACCATGGAAGACCGGAGTATTGTATGGTTGGGAGCTCATGGATGTGATAGAGGACAAAGACGAAATATACCGGAAAGAGGTGGTTTTCAAGAACGAGCACTCGACTTTGTTTTCGAAGAATCCGCACCCAACGTGGCTGCCACTCTGCTCGGACATCGGCGTCTTTGTGTGCAGTGGTCTTGGGGATGTCTTTCAACCTCATGACCCGAATGCTATATGCGATACATGGAAGACACGTCTAGCACAAGAGAAGTTTTTGCTTCTTGCTAGCACCGCTTGTGTCAAATCGCTGGCAGAGGGCAAAGGTTCTTACGGACCACCGATCCAACTCGCGCAAGAAGCTTATTGGAGACCGATTGGCGATCGGGCGGCTGTATTCGAACCTTGCGTTCATGGTGCTGCTAGATGTGTCAAGCATATACAGCAGATCGACAAAGCAAAGCCGTCCATCGTGACGCCGATTCCACTCCCTGAATATGGCGCTATTGTGTTTGGCACTGGCTAGTACCCCCATCTCTGCAAGCGGGACGAATCAGGATGGGAGATCTACCAATGGGGCCATCTAAAGGCAGGGGCGTTCTTAATGAGAGGTAGTAGTATCCATAGTTCAATATCATTGCTGAGTACGTTATGAATATTTCGCGTGTCGTTGTCCGTGCACGGAGCCGTCTTGTGTCGTCATTGTGACAGGAAGAAGCACGTTGAGCATGAGGGTGATTTCAAATGCTCTTCGAGCCATTATGCTTGGATATTTGCGTGAGATTTCTCACAGGCGATATTTTGTCCATGCTGCTTCAAAGATGACGACAAGCAACTTGCATACTTTTGGACTCCTAGTGCCGACCTTGTGGATGTCAGGAGCCAGAGACGACAGACGAGCTTTGCATCGCGTCAGCAATGAATGGAATGAGCGAGGAGCTCTTGTTATGCTGACCTAGATTTAGCACTTAAGCTCACAATATCACTTTCCAAGACTTTGCTATCACATACAAATGTATATCTGCACTCAAGCATGCACTGAATGCATACCGAGCTGTGACAGAAGGCGAACAAACATGCTATTGACCAGCTCGAGGGAAACGAAATGCTTTCTAAAACGTCATGTCAACATTGCCTCAAGGCAAGGATGCTCACAAAATGAGTCTGGTTCTTTGTACGTCCAAGGTCAACGACGAAACGAAAGCATATGTTTGGCTCAGGAGGAAGGAGCGAACGTTCTGAGGGCAAGGGCTGTAATCAGTCACTGGATTGGATCTCATCCTCGAGGCGCTAGCAGTCGAAAGGTTCTTAGCACCTGTTTAGTACATGACACTTTCGTCGAGGGCTGCTTCGCTGCCTCGATCATAATACCTGTAAATCGCATTCGTTACACAGCTAAATACCTGTCAGAACTTATTTCCTGTGCTGCTTAGCCGTTTCCGAGCAGATACTTCAAGATTACCTTCACTGCTTCCATGATCTGGTAGTGCCACACAAGTAGACTCGTAGCGGTTAGATTGAGGATGATACGTGCAATCTCGTCAATTGTTGTAAAAACGTCAAGCTTCGTGATTACTCGGCTACCATATTTCTGCGTAGTTGTAGCTTTGCGCCCAGCTCTCAGGACATATCACATCCATGCATCATTATCCTATCTCAATCCTATACCATATTACCCTTATTCTTAGACTCATTAATCATAACATTATACAAAGATGGAATCGTTCGACACCACTCAACCACCAAGACCAGCAGGCTTCGTCAGCCTCGACCCAGTCGAACTCCTCTTCACCAACCTCTCCCTTAGCCTTCCAGCATCCCCAATACTACTTGAAGGTAGTGGACTCAACACGTCTCCTCCATTTTCATTCTTGCGACCATGCTCAGGAGGCGGTCCATCATGCAGTCTGGTCGGCCTTATGCCCAACTTCTGCTCCCGCTTGAAGTCGAGATATACTATTGCAGACGAAGTGAGCATAATCGATGCACGCTCACTCGGAAAGTCTGCACCGTTTTGCAATAACAACTCAGCAATAGGGAAGCTCTTTCTTGGACCTTGTGGCATAGTATTAGCTGACGGCAAAGCAGGGTCAGCTGCTGCTAGTGCAAGATAGAGTGCGTGTGTATTGCGAGATCTGTCGGTAACATTTGGATTTGCTCTCAAAGCGAGAGCATACAGGACATTTCTAATGTCATTCGTTTTGATGGAAGCGAGGAGAAGCTCATCTGCAGATTGGAATCGGGAGGACATAGACATAGGCTGTACATAAGCGTGCTCGGCATACTTTGCTGTAATGAAATGTTGTCGGTGGTCCCGTGTCGAAACTGGTGTAGATTTCAGGCCCGATGCCGGATCGAGATTGGCTTCGAAAATCATATTGCTTACTCGATTACCTAGTAACAGTAGTAGCTCCGTAATATCTTGCGTGAATGAGTTCGTGTCGAGTGTGAGAGACCGAATCTTGGTAATATGCGTGCCCAATGAGCGGTGAATGCCACTACATTCAATGCATACGATGATTCCGAGGTTGATAGAAACCCATTCCACCCTTGAATCAGAGCCACAGTCAGCACACCAGGCATTACCATGATCGGCATCACGAATACTTTGTAATATCTTTGCTGGACGTTCTTCACTACTGCGACTTCTTGTCATGGCTGGGCGTTCGCCTACAGTTGCGTGTCTCATCGGGATAGACTTTGTGATGGCAGTCGTAGAAGATGATATCGAACGATGACCATGGAAAGACAGACTCTTCCCGAAAAGGTCTCTCCCTATACTTCCAGACGTCGTGTCTGCAGAGGGGTGTGCTTTCACTGGCAGTTTACCTTCGAATGCTCCTTGCAGTGCATTGTTTATTGCACCTATCCATGACTTCATCTCTTCCTCTGAAACAGCTTGGTAGACTCGAGTAAATTGAGGGGTGATTACCTCAAAACAAAAACGACGTTCTTGATTACGTGCTTCACGAACCGAGGCCATCCTGAGATCAATCGGATCTGAATGTGATTCCATGTTGGTCTTCCAGTTGACATACTCTGACAGCTTGCCTTGATCAAGGACAAGCCAGAATCTACACACCATACACATCAGTAGCTATTAAAAAATAGAAAAGAGACCAACTCACTTATGCCAGGCTTGCTTGTTGAGCCCTTTCGGATCAGCATGACTACCAGGTCTGCTCATGGACCAGAGAATACCTTCTTTCCTATATGATCCATCCGGAGTTGGTGGCGTTCCAGCTGTTCGATCTCTCTCCTCAAGATCTCTGATACCTTTAAACTTGTCATTCCCAACACTGGAGCTGAAATTACCAGACGGTATTCTTGGTGATGATTGCTGATGATCACCTGCCACTTGTAATGCAAACGGACCCAATGATTTTGGTCTCTCACGTGCTGCAGGTGGTACTGATGCAACACTGTTTGCTTGACCAAGTCGATTCAAGGAGCCAGTCTGACCAGGCGCGTGAGGTAGGGCCATAGACTCTCGCGGAGCCATTTCACCTTCAGGCAATATGGACTTGTGTTGAGTCTCCAAAGTGCGACGTTTCTCTTCCCTCGCTGTTCGAAGTAAATCGTACTCTTTGTTGGTTTCGTTGACCTCAAATCCCAACGCTTCCAGCTGTGGAAGCATGACCTCGACCTTCTTTGCTGTGCTCAGGAAGCCCTTTGCTTGAGTCTCGGCATACTTTGTCAACTGTGATAGTACTTCTTGGTCTTTCCTGCCACCATGGAGGTCTTGCATGAATGAGGAATACTCAAAACGCTTCAGTTCGAAGTTCCGCCTCTTACTTTCATACTTTGTATCAACCTCTGCTCTCTTCTTATCTTTCATCGAATCTTCACGTTTACCAAGATATCGACTGACGTAAGAATAGAATTCTTTTGTTTCTTCGTCAAAGTCTTTCTTCTTCGAGTCTACCTGCTTGATATCGTTGCTATAAAGCTTGGACAGAGGATCGATAATGAGCTTCTGCAGGTTCACAGCATTCTGTCTTTCATATGATAGAATCTCGGCGGCAATCTTTTCAAAGTAGTGGTCTAGAGCTGGCTGGATCGCGTTCGCTCTTGACGAAGAGGCTTCACGGAGAGCTTCCATAAAGGCGGCAATAGACGCATTTGACATCGATTGTGCTTCTCGAGCAGCTTCCGCCTTTTTCAACACTTTCTTCATCTTGATTCGCATACTGACAGTCTTCATCTCCATCTGTTTCAAGGTCGAGCGGAACAAGGGTCCATCCGCAAGCATACTTGGGTCTTCACCAGGTTTTTGACAATTCAGATCGACCTTGAAAGGATTGCTACTCATGGTGGGCGATTCCAGCCCAAGGCCATACTCCGGTATAGTAGGAATGACCTCAACAGGTGAGGGAGGTCCCATACCCCAGCTGCCTTCTCCTTCTGAATCACTCATTCTTGACTCGATAGATTGTGTTGAAGGTACTCTGAGGCGTGGAGGAACAGTCAACGTCATGCGCGGAGACGACATGCGTGGACTTTCGACTCTTCGGTTGTCTAAAGTATGTAAGCCAAGTGTTCTTCCAATAGCTCAACGTGTCGAACGTACTTTGTACCCAGAACGAAAATGTCACCAAAGTATTTAGTCGATGCGCCCGCTGATCATACTCGACAAACTGGACAATGTCAATCGTGACTTCCTTTTGTGCGGTATCTTCACACATACACTGCATGTATTCCTCCATCCACCTCCGCGATCTCTTTCCTGTTTTGGTGCCCTCCATTTCCACGACCACTCGAATTGCTCAATCTGATTACCACTAGTCGTGTAATCTCCTACCAAATCTACGTTGCCATGCTTGTGAATATTGGGATTCGCATTGAACTCTCTTGTGACTAGTGTATCCAATTCTTTCGGTGTGGACGCGAAAATAAAGGTCAAGCTGTTGATGATTGTGTCTGCAATGTATGAGCTTGTTGGCCGGCTGTGCTCTGATGTATTGGGCGCTGCGCTCTGTGTCTGTCGCATGGAGAAGGTAAAGTAGAAGATAATGTCATCGTCGTTGTTCAGACGAAGCAGGAAGGAAGGAGGTAGCCCGGCTGCAACATCTGGATCTTGGATATATTCGACATTGGCATCATCATCAGCCTCTCTTTTGACATTGTATCTCGTCGCCGGAAAGCCATTCGGGGATATTGAGTATAGCGTGCGGCCTCTGCCAGTTGTTATGCGAACATTGGTGACACAGACTGTTAACGTTTGTCAGTCCAATAGATCTATCATGTCCATGTCCGCTTCCTTCTCTCTTCTTACGGCGTTGCTGGTCCCGCACAAGAAGTGGCGAGCCTTCATCTGACCGACTGGCCACAGCACCCATGGTCTGAGGTGTGTTATGCGACAAAAGAAGCTATGGATTCGGGCTGCGAAAGGTTGTGTGCCAGCCGCCCAGGCATCGAGAGTGTCGAGGTATATCTGATGCGCAAAGTGGCGACTTGATGCGCAGAGCGGTGAGGACGTCAAGGGGTGTGTGAAAAGTTTGGACTAGGTGACAACAAAGACGACAACAGATCGATGGGACGGTTTCAGAAATGTGGAGAAAAGACTGGAGAGAGAGTTTCAGATTCGAAGCAGAACGACTGGGCACCTCCACCACCACCACCAAGACCTCTACTAAAGGCGGTCTTGCAGCAACGACAAGCTGACGCGCGAATGACGATTGATAATCAAGTGATGCTGCACATAGTGTAACCCGCTTTCATTGTGGAGGTCCGCAATGCATACGCTTCCACAGCTACTGTACTACCAAAGCACCCCGTGAACTCGAGCATTCTTGAGTTCAAGCTACTCCTCGTTGTAGGGCTTCTAGGTGAATTGAGACCTACGGACCTCATGTAGCGTGCCATGACCTCCTCGTTTGCAGCTCGACCTTCCCAAGCCCAAGACGTGGAAACCTCGGTTCTCGGCAGACGTTTCATGTTCGTCTCCAATGACAAAAGATGTTTCATACATTTGTCTCCTGGCTATTATCCCATAGTCCAATTCGTAGCAAGATAGCAAGATGACAAGGACATCTTTCGCCCACGCCATTACTGTGAAGCCAGAAAGCTCACATACCTATTCTGCACAATTTCCGCAGGATTGGTAGGTGCAAGCTCATACTCAATCTATCGGCGCATAACTGATATCAGTCGTTACCAGGTGTATAGGTGCGGTGCCTCATGGCGGCTATATTACCTCAGTCTTCCAGTCCGTGGCACGCCTACACTTCGAAACCACCCTCAAGAAATGGAACCAACCACATACCATAGCTCTTGGCCTCAATTTCTTACGTCGAACAGAAGTAGGCCCGGCACTCTTCACAGTTAAAGAAGTAAAACTCGGTCGTCAGACGTCTGTAGTGCACATCACCCTGACACAAAGCATGAACGGTAACGTTCGAGAAGAGGTCATAGGGTATATCACACAATCAAACCTTGAAAAAGAGCAAGGGAAGACACTCAATACAGAATGGACGTTGCATCCACCCGCGCCATCAGTAGACTTGCGCAAGCTGGATTTGGGTGAAGACGAGCACTGGGCAGAAGTACCGTCCTTACCACACGCATCGTTCAGGAAAGCCTCAAATCAAGTCATCTTCAGCTTCCCACGGCGAGGTCAGCTTGTACGAGGTGCTGTCGACGAGTGGATACGACTACGCACGGCAGATAAGTCAGAACGCTTCACCAATGAAACCTTGGGTTACGTGTCTGATATGTGGCCGCAAATGATCGAGGGCATGACAGTAGAAGACCTGTATACACCTGGAAAGATTACGAAGGAAAAAGCCAAGCAAGCTGCTGGTTTCTGGTATCCTACAGTCCTGCTTAATTTGGATATCAAGAAGCCACTACCAAAGGAAGGAGTAGAGTGGTTATTTGTCCGAGCTAGAGCCAAGCAGGTCAAGAATGGTAGATTTGACCTTGAAGTCATCATCATGGATGAAACAGGAGATCTAGTTGCGTTGTCGAATCATGTTTGCCTCATACTAGACGCTGCTCGTAATCTTGCCAAGCGAGGCACGAAACTATGATTCATGGCATTCATCTTGCTGTTCTCTTCAGGACATACGCCCTAGTCTTCCAAGAAACACCCCATCGACATCACATTCGGAATTTTGACCTGCTCCAACGTGTTTGACGATTGTCAGACCTGATAGTACTTCTCACAACTATATACTGAACAGCAAGACATCACTCGACTCTTGAGACTGTCTTTGACGCATCTTGCGTTCGAACAACCTCAAGCGAAGCGATCAAAACAGGCGCGAACACGACTTCCTCAAATGCTGATGCTTGGGAAAGGAGAAGCTTCGCAAGCATTCAAATGAAGCTGAAAACCACAACAGGTATGCCGGAAGTGAAATAACCCAATGTGAAAGTCCGTAGAAGAAAAGCATATAAGCACTCAACGCAATGGCTACCAATGCTACAGTTCTCCTCTTACGTCCTCAAGAGCGGAAAGCAGCAATTCCTCCTTTTCTAATGTGAGGTTGATGAGTTCGCAGAAGCACGAGAGTAAGCTGGACGGTTCAAAGTGAGGCTGCAACTGGGCTTAACCGTGTATTGAGTTTGATCGATTGATATCTTGGACAAGTGGCATGGCACTGCTTACACGTAGTTTGATAGGAAATGAGTAAGACAAAAGATCTGTCACATTTTAAAGACTTTCTAAACACTCCTGGGCACTGTTGTGCTCCAAGGAGATGTCTCGGCTATCCATTAGGTAACTTCATTTCGCGACTTGCCTCTTAGGGTATTAGATGATCTCTACGAACGCCACGGACTCTTATCTATACCACAACGCTTCCAACTTCAGGCCAAGCAACGTGCTTCCTATCCTATCTTTGTGACCCACCTTGCGTTCGTGAGTTATCTATGATCTTCGCTTCCAGAAGATGGAGGCCAACATCCTGATAGGCTGTTTTCTAGGCGCGAAAAAGACCGATTGTGCAAGCGGGCTATCATTCGGCATGAAAAAAAGTGAACGTACGCCCCGAGAGGCGCGTGGGACTGTGATTTATATATTCTGGCGAATGCCTTCTTGTATTTCTAGTTCGTTGCCTCCATACTGTCAATACCTTCATCCTCTCTTTCTTCTCTATTGCTACTCCTCCTCCTCCATCGAAACAGGATCCATATTAAAACACGCAACCTAGATCATGGACTCACCCTCCCAGTCTCTGGATGAGAAGAAAGTCTATGCTAAGACTCACGGTCTCGATGACTCAGCAGACGATGCTGCGAATGACTTCCTCCGCCAGAACGAGGTCGGCCAAGTTGCTGACCTTTACGAAACACCTGGACTACGCCGGAAGATTGACCTAAGAATCATGCCTATTTTGATGACTATCTACTTCCTGTAATTCCACCATTATAGCTTTTTTGTGTGTCATCTTCTAACTACTACTAGTCAATATCTCGACAAGACACTTCTGAACTACGCAGCGTAAGCCCTCTCTCGATGTATACGAGCATACACGTCTAACACTTTGTAGCGTAATGGGAATACGATCATTCCTCAAGGGCAACGAATATGCCAACCTTGGTACCTTTTTCTACGTGGGCTACATCGTGGCAGAGCCTATACAGTGCTGGCTCATGCAGAAGTTTCCAATTGGAAAATTCATTGGCGTGAACGTGTTCTGCTGGGGAGTTTTGGTTGCGGCAACCGCTGGGGCGAAGAGTTACGGCGCTCTCTTGACAATTCGAATCCTTCTCGGAGTATTCGAGGCCTCTGTTGCACCCTCTCTCATCTTGATCACTGGAATGTGGTGGACAAAGGCAGAGCAGTCAAGACGAACTGGATTGTGGTACATGCAGATTGGTGTGGCACAAATTATCGGTGCTGGCATGAGTTATGGATTCCAGCATGTCAAGTCACCTGCATTTGCCAACTGGCAGATCCTGTTCCTGTTCATGGTAAGTTGGTCAGAGCTTGCATTCCTTGTGACCACGCAAAGCTGACTTGTCGCTCCTCACAGGGCCTCCTCACCTGCGTCGTCGGCCTCCTTACTTTCGTATTCCTCCCAGACAGCCCCATGACAGCAAAATTCCTCACACAACAAGAAAAAGTTGCGGCTATTGAGCACGTAAGACCGAATCAGACTGGTGTGGAAAACAAGACGTTCAAATGGTATCAAGTCAGGGAGCTTCTCTTCAAGGACAAGGAGACATGGCCTTTGTTCTTCATCGTCCTTCTCGCCATGATTGACAATGGTGCTGTGTCCAACTTCTCCTCGGTCATCATCAAGACATTCGGATACTCGGATGCACGTACAACTATTATACAGATGCCCTCTGGTGCCGTCTCCATCGTCTGCACTTTCGTTGCTACCTACCTTGTCGGTGCTATCGGCAACCGCTCATTCATGATCTGTCTGGTCTGTCTGCCAACAGTTCTTGGTGTAGGGTTGCTACTAGGTCTCAACAACCAGCAGAAAGTGGGCAAACTCTTTGGCGTTTACTTGCTAAATGCTGCCCCAGCTGTAAGTGATAGCTATAAGGGGATTCCCATCCATGATACTAATATACCTTACAGATGCTCCCCATGATTTACAGCTGGAATTCGGCGAATACGGCGGGCTATACCAAGAGGACAATGCGTAACGCACTTACATTGATGGCTTTCTGCGTCGGAAACGTCATCGGACCCCAGCTATTCCAAGTCAAGGATGGACCAAACTACACCCCTGCTAAGATTGTGTTGATGGTGTCCGTGGCGGCAGTCATAGTTTTCCAGCTCATGTTGAGACAGCTTATGATTGCGGAGAACAAGAAGCGAGACAGAGAGACTGGAGGAGTGCCAGCGACTTTCGAAATAAACGATAAAACTGATATCGAAAACCGTGACTTTAGATATGTTTATTAGATAGATTGACTAGGACTGGGATGACTTCAAGGGCATGCCGATACAATGCTAGTTTCTGCTTCTTAAAATTCGTGCGCTTCGACTTGAGAGCTTCCTGATAGTGAGCAAAAAGTGTGTAGTCAACAACTGGAATTTGGGAACGTGGTTTTCCGATCACCTCGCAAGAAGTCCGTAGTTTTCGGTAGGTGTCAAATGTAGCATGCCTAGTACCTGTACGTGTACGGGTCTGGTCTCTGAGATTCCCCGATTGACAACACGCTACAGCCATACTAAGCTGCTTTTGAATTTCGGCATATCACCATGACGCTCAAGCAAACTGTCAGCGTCCATCCCATATCCACCAGTTGACGGTTTACGGGTAGAGTTCTCCAGAGCTTTAGACACCTATTACCGATAGGGTAGGGCAACTTATAGCAGGTCTCCCCGCCCTAAGGTAGGTCTTAGTTTGAAGTGGTGATTACATATCGATTCAGTAGTTCTACGACGCTAAAGAAATGGTCAGCCACGGAACATAGCTTCCCATTGGCTCTAGCCGCCTCCAATCAACCCCTCGGCCCCTCTCTTTCTCAACAATCTCATACTTGTTTAATTTTGAAACTTGCTATTTCGTCTCATCCTGAACAACAACAACATCCAAATCTTCAACAATGCCTATCACCAAGATCCACGCTCGTTACGTCTACGACTCTAGGGGTAACCCTACTGTCGAGGTTGACCTCGTCACCGAGACTGGTCTTCACAGGGCTATCGTCCCATCTGGTGCTTCCACTGGTCAGTAAATAGTCGGAGGTCTAAGACGTGATATATATGAGTGGCTAACAAGATCTGAAGGTGTCAACGAGGCTGTCGAGCTTCGTGACGGCGACAAGTCCAAGTGGGGAGGCAAGGGTAAGAAGAGCTACAAAACGACAAGATAAGATACACAAGAGCGCCAACCTGACACTTCACACTTAGGTGTTCTCAAGGCTGTTGCCAACGTCAACGACGTGATCGCACCCGCTCTCCTCAAGGAGAACATTGATGTCAAGGACCAGGCCAAGATTGATGAGTTCCTCAACAAGCTCGATGGCACTCCCACAAAGAGCAAGCTCGGTGCCAATGCCATTCTCGGTGTCTCCATGGCTGTCGCTAAGGCTGCCGCTGCTGAGAAGGTGCGCAAGATTACAAAGAATGTTCACAATGGAAAGCATACAAGACTGACGTTGAATTCTTAGGGTGTACCTCTCTACGTCCACATCTCCGATCTTGCTGGTACCAAGAAGCCTTACGTTCTCCCCGTTCCTTTCTTCAACGTCGTCAATGGTGGATCTCACGCCGGTGGTCGTCTCGCTTTCCAGGAGTTCATGATTGTGCCCCAGTACGTGGTTATCTAAAGAGGCATATAAATGATTGCGCTAATGAAGCGCAGGGACGCTCCCTCTTTCTCCGAGGCTCTTCGCCAGGGATCTGAGGTCTACCAGAAGCTGAAGACTCTCGCCAAGAAGAAGTATGGTCAATCCGCTGGAAACGTTGGTGATGAGGGTGGTGTCGCTCCTGACATTCAGACTGCTGAAGAGGCTCTCGAGCTCATTTCCGAGGCCATCCAGCAAGCCGGCCACACTAACATGAAAATTGCCATGGACGTTGCTTCCTCTGAGTTCTACGAGGCCGATGCTAAGAAGTACAACCTCGACTTCAAGAATCCGGACAGCGACAAGAGCAAGTGGGTCACCTACGAGGAGCTCGCTGCACAGTACGACGACCTCTGCTCCAAGTTCCCCATTGTTTCCATCGAGGACCCCTTCGCCGAGGAGGACTGGGAGGCATGGAGCTACTACTACAAGAAGTCTGGATCCAAGACTCAGATCGTTGGTGACGACTTGACTGTCACCAACCCCAAGTTCATCAAGAAGGCCATTGAGACCAAGGCTTGCAACGCTCTTCTCCTCAAGGTCAACCAGATCGGTACCATCACCGAGTCCATCCAGGCTGCCAAGGATGCTTTCGCTGCTGGCTGGGGTGTCATGGTTTCTCACAGGTCTGGTGAGACCGAAGATGTTACTATCTCTGACATTGTTGTTGGTCTTCGCGCTGGTCAAATCAAGTGTGGTGCTCCTGCACGTTCCGAGCGTCTCGCCAAGCTCAACCAGATCCTCCGCATCGAGGAGGAGCTCGGCAGCAACTCTGTCTTTGCCGGTACCTCTTTCCGCACCGCTATCAACATGTAGATTGGTGGAAAATAATGATGAGATAATGACACATATGGGAAGAAAGGCTATGAAGCAAGAAGTGGAAAAGGTGTAGCTACTCGAAATGATATCCCAAACCAAGCTTTCTCTATATATTATGCGCTTGTCCTCTCACATTGCACTACCTGTCGTTGTGTTGTTGTTTGTTATTTGGAAAATGATAGTCACGTGTCGGTGATCGGCGGTCCAATGGCTCTAACTCGGTAACGCCGTGCGGAGATTCGGCCTTGCTCTTTGAAGCTTGTCAAGGTCGACGACCAACAACACCTTCACCTCCATTCACCTCTCCCTCACACATTCGCTGATCATGGCCGCCGCAATCAAAGCCCTCAATGCTCGCATTCGCTCGAACCCCACCACCGACTACCTCTGCTCAACGCGTACGTTCCTATCTCAAGCGGCTCTCCACGACGGAGGCCGTGGTTGTTGTCGCGTGCTTCACTATGGCCTGCACGGAGGTTACATGTGTCTAGTAGACGACGCATAGACGCGGGGAGAGGATAGCGTGGAAGAGTGGAAGAAGATGAAAGGCTGACATGTAACACTTCTGCTTAGATTTCTGGGGTCCCGCGTCCAACTTTGGTATCCCATTAGCAGCTGTCGCCGATATGGGTAAAGATCCAGAAATGTACGTTCGCTCGTAAACTCGTGAGGAGAAAAAGAGAAAGACGAGAAAAAATCTCCGCTCTGGTCAAATCACCACCCGCATCATCACCACACCTCTCGACCTATCTAAGCCTATCCCCAACCACTAACACCCTGCCCCCTCCCCAGCATCTCCGGCCGTATGACCCTCGCCCTCTCCGGCTACTCCGCCGTCTTCATGCGCTACGCCTTCGCCGTCACCCCCAAGAACTACCTCCTCTTCGCCTGCCACGCCATCAACTTCAGCTCGCAAGTCACACAAGGGTACAGATATCTACAATACTGGAATTGGGGTGGAAGGGAGAAGCAGTTGGAGAGTGCGGCGAAGTTGAAGGGATCAGAGCTGATGAAGGAGGGGGAAGGATTGGTGAATCAGGCGAAGGGCGGCATGGATAAGATGGTTGGTGAGGTTAAGAGTGCTATTGGGAAGTAAGTTTGAGCGTGAGAGGGAAAGAGGTCATATTGATGGAGACGGAGAATGTGACATTTACAAAGGCTAGGCAGGATAAGATCTGGCGCCAGGGTATATGAGCAAGCTGTCGTCTTTTGGCTGGATAGCACGAGATGAGATGAGATTCTTGTGTGTAATGTCTTTCAAACATAACGTCTTAACTTGTGCATGCTCTTGGTACACTGATCCTATGGAATAGCTGGCATGAGATGGTACACATGTGCTTTGATATTTCCCTTTCCTTCAAACATTCCACAAGAGAGAAAGGGTTCACCAAGGTGCTCGCCAATCTCGTCCTCATTAGCCGCCTTACAGCACAGCTCTTAGACCTGAAGTGAGAAGAGCATCAGAAGAAGACTCCACCAGTCTGTACCTCTGTACCTCAGAACGTTCTTCAAGCTCCCACCTCTTCTTTCCGGGCTCCTGCATCGAACCTTCCAACCCTCATTATCCTGTCGACATCAACCAAATCCCAAACCCACCATGTCACTCCCTTCTCTCCTCCTCCTCGGCCCTATCCTCTCAGCATTCACCTCCGGCACTCTCGCCTCAATCTCACTAATCACGATCCCCGCGCTGACAGGCTGTCAAACGCAACGTAGCCTTTTGAACACCTGGCACGCCGCGCTAAACAGCGGCGTCCGAGTGTGTCCGCCTCTAGCAATACTCTCTACCTTGGTGCATTTAACAAATGCTTATCTCAATCACAACTCTGCGAGCTTGTTGCTTGTAGCTGCTATTAGCACGATCTCGATTGTACCGTTCACGGTGTTTGTGCTACAAGGCACGAATGAAGCGTTGTTTACGTTGGAAAGACGGACTGCTGATGGTGGTGATGGAAAGGTGGAGAAGGAAACGGTTGTATTGATGAGGAAATGGGCAAGGTTGAATTTGGTTAGGGCTGCGTTGCCTGGTGTGGGTGCGGTGGTGGCGGGGCTTGCTTTGAGGTAGAGGAAGGAGAGGAAAGGGTAATGCTATTAGGAATAATTTCTATGGCGAACAGGGTGGATATTATTTTCTCCTCTCTTTACAGCAACGTCCACGTCAAGCATCCACCATGTCTCGCCTGTCATATCTACCTCCGTAAGCTGACGCCGTGTGACTACTCTCGCCAACAGAGTCCACAGTGTCGCCAGTCATCCTTGCATTAGCCCCTTCCACGACCGTCCTATCACTACTGTCGCTTTTCTTGCTATGTCTTGACATATGAGGGTAGTCATGTACCATACCAATTCCACCATGCCAGAAGTTCTCACTTCTGCCCCTTCGTGTATAGGTACGTTTGAGCCAGCTGCCCTTCACTTGCTTGTCTTCTTCCTCGCGTCTCTGGCTATCCTCCTCTGCCTTGCCTTCCTCCATCAGTACAGCCTGACGATCTGACGCCCTCTCCACAGCGAGAGGCTGGCCAGTAGCTAAATCTAGACCTTGCTCATTCCTGCCATATAAATACCAGAAAGGCACAGCCCCTAGTATCGTTGCGCCGACTATATTGCCGAGAGTGACTGGGATGATAGACTGATAGATGAACTTGCCTACACCGAAATTGGTGCCATAGAACATGCCGATTGGAATGAGGAAGAAGTTTGCAATGGAGTGTTGGTAGCCTAGAATGACGAATGCCCATACTGGGATCCAGATTGAGTAGATTTTGCTGACGAATTCTACACTTCCTAGACTCAGGAAAAAGGCTAGCTAGAATAGATCATTGTTAGACGGGGTTCAAATCGTTAGCCGCACGCTATGCGCCACTGATTCCGTCTGACTTGCAGAAAACATAGTTGCTGGTCTTTCAAAGCACGAGTGACGAAGATGTCCCTCTTGTGTCAATGTTGGTCGAAGCGATGTGGTGCGAATAGCTATCACCTGTGCACTTCAGTATTGCAAGAAGACTTACTGACACAAATAAATTACAACCCACGCCCCTCAGAAAGTTGACGCTCCACTGTTGATTCACTCTACCATTGGCTTGAGTGACAGCGTACGCTTTCTGGACATCTAGACTCAAGACATCACTCCACCAAGCAAGGAAGCCAGCAACAAAAAGACAGCCAGCCATGTTGAAGACATATGTGATGATCCAGTTTTTCGCCCAATCCCAGACCGTTGTCTTGCCTTGGAAAGTGGTAAATGGCATCGTGAACATATTGCTGCAAATCTGGTTAGCACTTTCCGGATCTTCGCGAGGTCGAGTCCAACCTCGTGGCGAGCTCTTGGTTCGTCAAAATAATGAGTACAAAGCCTAATGGAAAGATGAACCCAGCTATCGTGCTGGCCAGCGTTGGGTTGGATTCACGTAGGCCAGTCGATCCAGATAGGATGACCTTAATACGTTAGTATTGACTTATACATACTAGAATTTGAATGTCAAGGAGAAGGAGAGAGTAGATCAAATGAGGGATGTGCATGACAATCACTTTCTTACTAGATCCGCGAGGCCTCCAAGAGCAATGAAAGCACCACCGAGAAACGACTTGATGATGTAGACGTCGAGAGACATGCGAGCTTTAGCTACGCCTGATCTAGTGACGAGACGGGCAATCTCTTGCGGAGCTGTCTTGATGAGTACTGGACAGGAGACTTATTCGAAGGAAAAGGACAGAACTGACAATGGCCATTGACTTTGTCCATGATGGGACTCTTGCTTGAGGTCTCTGCAATTTGCGTGAGGAGTCCTTCGAGCTCTTTGACTGGAGACAACGATGCAGAGAATGCAGCTTAATGCATCAGAAGAGTACCAGTCACGATACAAGATATTGCCTTTTGTTTCAGGCGAAAGTGATATCTCATCATCGTCATATATTACAGGGTGCAGAGTTCCGCAGAGTTCCGGATATGCTCTTGTGTTAATCTGCACATCGGAGAGCTTACAGCCGCGTGTATTTACCCGCCAATTTATCCAGGCTGTCTTTACAATACACGTTTGACAAGGTGTAAAGAGCTGGAAACTCAGAGATTTTAGAGACAATCATGATGATCTCTTGGTTCTTCATGAGACCAGATTGAAACATATCTGAAACAGACAAGAAAAGCGTAAACCAGAATATCGTCGGTGTTGCCAAGAGAATATATCTAGATCCAATCCGCAGGCGCTAGTGCCTCGGGGTCTTTTTTCACCCACTACAACGTCAACGGGATTCATGCCTATTACAATACAACACCCGCCGGCATGAGGCGACGAGGGTATTGCCAGTTCTCTCGTCCTCGTCTCGCAGCGCTATCTATGCTGTGATCTCGCGTAATCCGACAAACCTCACAGACCAATGCATAACACCGTTTTTTAACAAAGTGTATCGAGTGTTTGTCACGCTCCCAGAAGAATACAAAGCCTGCTCTTTGGAGCCCATGTTGCTCTTCGATGAGCTTGCTGCTGCATTGCAGGATTTACCTTCTGACAGATACGGTGCAGTGACTCGGGCCTTGTTTCGTTTGGGTATTCATGTTTCGAAAGATTCTATAAAATCGAACAATGACAGTGGTTTGCATCTGTTTATCAAAGTACATTTTGAGGGCTCCGGTGATATCCGTGAAGCACAGGAAGCAAGATTTCATGAATCGACGCGATGCTGGCAGCTGTCCGGTCCTCCACCTAGCGGGGTCATCGCTCAAAGCAATGGCTATGCATTAAAACGTACAAAGTCAGGGAGAACTGGCGACAATCGTGCAGACAACGAATACGTAACAGCATCGGAACTGCTGACACTCGAAGAGACTGTCTCGATAAGCGATCATGATGATGGAGCGCCAGATTCTTTACCACCGCGATATGCACCTGACTGGCTCGACCAGCTACCACAGACTTCCCATCTAGAATTTATAAAGAGTAGAAACTGGGCAGCGACAGAGCTAGGTCCTATCGAGAAGTGGCCAGCGCCATTGCGGCTTATGACACGGAAAATGGTGCGTAGAGAACTGTTCGTGGTTCCAATCAAGTTTTTGACTCTCTATTATAGCTGGCTGACCCGAGAGCTGCGAATCTCTATTGGTGAGTCTTGCATTACAGCCTTGATACTCCAGACGGACAGTACTAATATCATGTAGGGGAAAAGGTCGTGTGTCCATCTATAATGAGCAGTTTTGTGTTCTAGCGCAGAACCGGCACCCCTACATGATGGGCGCTACAGCTGCAGATGCGATGCCGTTGACGTGGCCCTTCCTGCAACCCATGTTCGACGAGGTCGAGCGATCAGGTTTCGCCTTTTCAATGCCAGAATTCGAGATGACTGTAGAAAAAAGTGGAGGGTTCATCGAAGAGTACGTGAAAGTCATGCACTTGATGTCTCAGCGCTGCTACTAACATCGAAAGTTAGAGCATGGTATGATGGTATATTCTCTCCTATTTATGACGACAACAGAAAGCTCCACGGCTTTTACAATTCCGGCTTTGAGGTCACAGCACCGAAAATGCTTCAGCGACGAACTCGAATGTTACATGAACTAGGATCAACACCTAATCTTCAACAAACGAGCATCTGGTCGCACATAACTGATTGCTGCGAAGCCTTCGAAAGAGACATTCCACTCCTTGCTGTATATAGTGCTACTGGCGAGGAAACTCCACATCTTTCTCGATGCGTATTACGCCTTGAAGCAACCCTTGGTATAGATCGTGATCATCCGGCTATACCAGATCAAGTTGAGCTACATGAGACTAATGATGGATTGATTGAGGCACTCCGTAGGTCATTACAAACCGGCAGACCTGTAATATTGGGAACACCGAATGGCGGAAGCGTGCCTGATGTCTTGAAGGAAGGAATTAGTTGGCGTGGTCATGGCAAACCAGCTACACATATCGCGGTATTACCAATATTTACCACCGGCTTGATTGCAGGCTTTGTAATAGCCGCACTGAATCCTCTTCGCCCATATGACGAAGAACACGAGCAATTTGTGAACGACTTTCGTCGTGTTATAACAGCGTTACTGGATTCCACAGTCAGCTTCGAACAGGCGCAAGCGAGAGAAAGACAACTAACGAAAGAACTGACAGAGCGTGAAAAATACACAGCTACAATGGCAGAGAACGTGTCTGTAGGCATTTTCAATACCTCATCCGATGGAGCCGTGACTTGGGCAAATAGCAAGTTCTACGAAATCACCCACCTTTCTACTGATCCTGCAGATTCACGGAACCTGTCCTTTGCGGACTGCTTTCACGAGGACGACCAAGAAAGAGCTATTGAGGCGTTTCATAGATGTCGCTCAGAACAGGTCGCGGGAAGTGGTGAGTTGCGGCTCAGCACGAGATGGCAACCGCCAGACACGCAGATGGAAGAAGTGCGATGGGTACTTCACTCGTACACACCGTATGTTGTCAATGGCGCATTCCGAGGCGTCATTGGATGCACGACAGACATTAGCCACGTGAAGTGGGCCGAGAAGTTGCAAAAGGAAAGCGCCGAGGCAGCAACCACTGCTAGAGTAAACCAGGAGAAATTTATTGACTTGACAAGGTGAGCTATTACGTCCTTCAAAGTGATCAGAGTGGTGCTAACGTTCGCAGTCATGAACTCAGAAATCCTCTGTCCGCAGTGATGCAGAGTGCCGATGATATCTGTACATTAGCCCAACGAGCCAAAGAAGCGCTTAGCGACCCGAAAGATGTTCTCGAATCAATCGAGTCAATGCTCGATTCGGCGCAGACCATACTCTTATGCTCGGCTCACAGTCAGAGGATCGTAGATGACGTACTGACATACAGTAAATTGGAATCCTCTCTTCTTACCATTACACCGGTACTTATCAACCCTCTGGAAACTGTTCGGGTGGCGACAGAAATGTTCAAAAATGAAGCCGCTGCCGCAGATATTGACCTAAGTATCGAGGTTAGGCAATCTTTCGAGGATCTTGATATCAAGCTCTTTCATGGGGATCCAACTCGGATTACACAAATTGTCGTGAACTTACTAACCAATGCCTTGAAATTCACCAAGACGTCAGAGAGGCAAAGGATCATTCGAGTATACCTTGGAAGCAGTATCAATCATCCACCAACGGATGTTGGCGATGTCATATGGTTTCCTAGTGGCTCTTCGCATAAAGATACAATCGATCTGAAAAACCTAGGGACTGGTGACGCAGTTTATCTTGTCATGGCCGTCGAAGATACTGGCAAAGGTATGACAACAGAGGAAATGTCGAGGCTATTTCAACGCTTCTCTCAGACCAATCGCTTGACCCATGTTACGTATGGAGGAAGTGGACTGGGACTTTTCCTCTCGAGAGAGTAAGATTACATCTACACGGCCAGATTCAATGTTTACCAATACGTTAATAGGATAACCGAACTACACGGTGGTCTGATTGGTTGTGTCTCGACTCCAGGAGAAGGAAGTAAGCTTCTACATACTTCTAAAAGACGTGGGCAATGCTAACATTCTCAGGCACGTTCACTTTCTTTGTCAAATGTGCTTTGGCGTCTCCAGAAGAAGTGGCCACTTATACAGGCTCCACGGGACGAAGGCGAAGTTCTGTACCTTCACTGCCGCGAAAGGCTTCGCAGATCAGGCTAGTAGCGGAGGCTCCCACAATGTCGACTATACCAGCCTCTCCAAGCGAACCCACCTTTGACATCTTATTGGTCGAAGATAACCTTATCAATCAAAAGGTACTTAGTAAACAGCTTCGCCGCTCTGGCTGGACTGTAAATGTGGCCAATCACGGCATCGAAGCGCTCGACTTTATCAAGACGAGCCGATATTGGCGAGATAATAACAATAAGGGCTCTGAGATATCATTTATTCTGCTCGATGTGGTAAGTAAGAGTATCTCGAGGTGGATTCAAATGAGGACTGATACATGAAAATGCAGCAAATGCCTACAATGGGTGGTCTGGAATGCGCACGTCGTATCAGACAGGACGAGAAAGATGGCCTGATCACCAAACACCTTACCATTATTGCCACCACAGCAAACGCAAGAGCAGAACAGGTTCAGTCGACTTACGACGCTGGTATGGTGAGTTTAACCTACAACTCTAGGAATGTGATACCTTCTGCTAATTGCTTCTGTGCAGGACGACTTTTTGGCTAAACCTTTTAAGGTGGCCGATGTGATGAAAATGGCAGCGAAATATGCAGCGAACAATGCATATTTTGGCACTGAAATGACTAAATGATGTATTATGAATCGAAGGCGAACGAAGTTATGCCGGGCACACTACGATAGAGTGTAATTGAAACAGGTGGTGTGAGATCGCCGAGATAGCATATTATATCATCTATGGGCATGCTTCTTGTTTGGTTGCCAAGCGATCGCGCCTGCCTCCCTTGCTTCAAAATTCGCCCTTTGTATCGATCAACTGGAGTCTTATATATCTCCATGCCCCAGTCTCCAACCTCTTTCTTGTCCTTGCAACCACCAATTCGATCGCTTGACAAAGAGATGGCATCGACTACTAACCAAGGATTTTGGGACGTCGAAACAGCATATCTCGACACGCATATTTCCTCGCCTCCGGAAGTCGTCACAACGCAGTCTGGTGTTAGTGAGAAGAAGACGGCTTTTTGGAACCACATCGATCTCTACGACCCTGACTTCAAGACCGATGTTGATGACCATGACGAGAAACTGAAATTTATTGACCAATCATCAGAAACGTGAGTTGTCTATTTATAGCGAGTGTGATGTTCATGTCCACTGACCGCTACGATTTTCAGCGTTCCGTGCAGAGGCGATCCTTGTAAGATGCTGCCCGTGTTCCCGTACGAGCTACTAGCCATGATCGCATTGGCAGTGGCAGTGTCTGCAGATGACAAGGTCGACGACGAAGGTGGTCTGACTCTTCCTCCTGAGTTCTTTGCTATGAGAAACGTGGCTAGGTTATGGAATAATGCAGTGCTGTCGACATTGACTTACCTTTTGAAGAAAAGGGGACATGTGGAATATGCTAGATACACCAGGCTCTGCCTAACATTGCGTCAAGGCCAGACACTCCAAGGACTATTGCAAACACTACAAGCAACACCTTCAGCGCTACTTAACACTATCACGACTCTCATGTGGTACCGAAAACAAGACGTAGGTCTCTCGAACCATGAGAGCACATATGGTCATATGGTCAAAACCAGAGATAATGACTATTATGAAAGGATGTTTAGGCTTCCCTTAGATAACGCAGAGCTATACACGCACGTTTCACGCAAGTGGAACGAATACGTGCATCAGTTCTTCAGAGAACGGTCTCTACTCAGCGACTTACGATGCGATAATGGGCAAGCTTTGAGCCACATCCTCGCCCTACTACCACAGATGAGCATATTTGAGGCGCATACATCGACCATCTGGCCAAATCGGGAGTATCCTGATCTAGAAATGAGACAGACACAGCTACATCGTGAGCTAGGCACCCTATTACCTCTCTTTCTCAAGATGACGGCAACCGCGTCAATCCAGAGTCTAATACTGAGCAACATCGAGACGAGGGCACTCGAGTATATTCCTAACAAATCACCATTCTCCTTTGAGCACCTTACAAGTATCTCGTTTGGTTTCGCACCTGTGGCATACCTTCATAGAAACACATTCCATCAGTCTAACAGTTTAGATACGCCTTATACCTCTGGCCTGCAGGTGGTTCCATGCGAGAAGCTTTACGCTTTGCTTGCATCTGCACGCAATTTGAAGTCGTTGGCGTTATGGTGGCATGACCCGACCAGTCTTCTGCCCATACAAGGGAGTACGTGGCTAGTAAACGTACTAGACCGACAGTATTGGCCCTGTCTACAACATTTCAGCCTAGAATCGATACCAAGTCCAGCACCTCCTTTACTTCGTCTCCTTTCAGCACACAAAAAAACGCTTCGCGGTATGTGCTTGACCAATGTAGAGACGCTGGAGGATACGACAGAAGACTTCGAGGCATGGGATCGCCTCGTCTCGGAGATGAGGCGCTTAAAGCTTCAACATGCCCACTTCGGTACCTTGACGTACGAGGATAGAGCTGGACGTCATAACAGCGTGCCGAGTATAGAGGAGCACTTCTGGAGTTCACGAGATCGAGAACTAGCAGCCCTCGCAAAGCGGCCAGACCCAAATATTTGGAGCAGACCGCTGATATCGGACACTGATTTGGCGGAGAAGCTCAACAAGTGGCTTGGAGGTACTGGCTCTGATACGATAGTAGATGAGTGTGGCATATGTAAGAAGAATGCTAGACTGCCATCTGTGAGGAGGTGAGTACACCTTGAAATGTTCGACATGATTTTGTCGCTAATTTCAACAGGTATGTCCATGGAAAGTGGCAAGTGTGATGTGCTTAATCCACTTCCAATTCTCCATCCAATTCTCAGGACTACCTTGGATTATGGACGATGGTAAGACGTGACCTAATTGTGTAGGAAGATCAGTCAAGTGCTTAAAGATCACTTGGATATTGAAGAATAAATTGGACCTCGGGAGAGGTTTGTCGAGTGGCAGACAGGAAGCTGAAGCAGAGAGAGGAGTCCGGCGCGGAGAAGGTGGAGGTGGCTTACTGCCAACCGGTAATTGATAAAGAGACGTCCTTTATCATCGTCCGGCGAGTGGTCTTGTCTACTTTCGAACATTGAAGTCAGCAACATGTTCTACAACCTGTCGCTTCCATAGTATCCGGTGGCAATCCGAGGTATGCGCTACTGTAAGAAAAACGTATACAGGACAAATGTAGCTTGACTTCCTCTTCTGGCTATGTATACTCCACGCTTCATTATAACTACTTAAAACTCGTCTCCAAGGGACACTCATACCTAAAAAGTACTAGAAATCCTATCGCAGTATCGATATTTGCTGCCGAAACCTGTGGACAGAAGTTCATGTAAACAAAACTCCATGATCTAATGTTTTTCTATCTCTAGCGTAAACTCCTCTTACGCTTCTTTTCCGTGATAATATGCGGAAAGGCTGACCTCCTAACCAGAAGCACCATACCCAATCATACTCCCAAGCACACCCTCAAAGCTCTTCCTCGTCTCATTCATGTTCATGCCATTCGCCAAGGCATACTGCAATTGGATTCTCGACTTGACCGGGTTCAAGAAGCCCGCAGCGATGGTATCAGACCCGATTGAAGGAACCACAGCACCGACGTTGATCTTTGTAGAAACAACGACTGGAACACCTAAGGCAACGGCTTGAGAGACGAAAGGCTCTGCTGCGGCAGAAATATCACCTAGGACCTTGTTAGTCTCCGCATGATTCACACTAATACTAGATCGTAAAAATAAATCAACATACCAGCACCAGTACCAGCGATAACAACACCCTTAGCCCCCTCAAGAATCGCAGCCTGAATCATTGCCGGGTTGTAACTCTCGTGCGCGTAGATAATGGCGACCTCGGGCAACGTGTTCACATTCGAGATGTTGAAAGTCTGCTTGAATGTCGGCTGAGTAGGTGGCCAATACCAGAAAGGCTGGTAGCTCAGTAGGCCACCAACGTAGCCCTGTTCGTTTGCACGGAAAGTGTCAAGAGTATTGGCGTTGTTCTTGATGGTGTACCATGCCTGGCCGATGCGGTCGTTGAGGACGATCAAGGCGCCGCGGTTTTGAGCTCTGGGGTCGACAGCGACAGTCACGGCACTGAGAAGGTTTCCGGGGCCGTCAGCGGAGATGGCAGTGGATGGGCGCATGGCACTGATAGAATTTGAGCTTAGTTTTGAGCCTAGTTTGTAAAGGCAAAAACTTACCCAACAATAACGACAGGTTTGGCGCAGGAGAGGGTGATGTCAAGCGTGAATGCCTATAGAGATCAGTATCCTTGACGCGTAGAGAGTTTAGGTGGACAAGAAGGCCTTACAGTCTCTTCCAAAGTATCCGTTCCGTGGGTCACTACCGCACCAGTATAGTTTGATCCTGGACGACAGAGAGCATAGTTGATGATCTTGGAAAGGGTCAGGACGTCGGCACTAGTAACGTCTCCAGAGCCTTTGTTGGAGAATTGAATCCCGTCGATGTTGGAGATATTGAGCAGAATTGGTACCGCTATTGGTAATGTAAGCATCACTCATGTGGACAGCCTGAGATTGAAACGTACCTTGTACCAAAGCAGCTACACCAACAACACCAGCTTGGTAATGTGTAGCATCAGTAGAACTCGCCGAGGATCCAGCGATAGTACCACCAGTAGCAATAACGAGAGTATTTGGTAGTGAGTTGTTGGTAGAGGATGACGATGAAGAGTAAGTGATGTTCAAAGGTGCATACGTCGGCACATCGCGCGCGCGAAGTGTAGGTGCTGGTGCTGCAGAAGCAAGCCCAGCAAGAGCAACAGCTCCAGTCAAGAATGAACGCATAGTTGTTCAAGTGATTATTGAGGAACGAAGGTGAATAAAGAGGATGATTGAGAAAGTAGTGAGAGTAGACAAGAAAACGAAAGACTGTCTTGATGATGCAGCAGCAAGAGCACGAGCAATACAGGACAGGACGTGCTTCTTATACCCACACTGCTCGAGCATTATCCCGCCGGTGCTCGACCTCAACTTACTCAGACTATTTGTCACTATCATACAGTCCGACATCGCTTGGGCGCATCCTCGCCGACATCTCCGTGTCGTACCAGAAGGCTAGGCAGAGTCTCCAGCAAGATCGAGGTGGTTGCAGATCTGAGGGATGCGGCGCAAGATAAGTCAAAGGGTCGGGATTGGACTGTCCAAGAGGACAAGCACAAGTACTGACAGAGTCTCTCCACTAAAGATGTGGACGTCTTTAGCAGCTCTTTAGCAGCGGTTAGGATTCTCCTACTCGATCCTTTGGTAGCGTGCTAGATTGGCGTTGTCAATGGGGCAGGTCAATGCGATGTGGAAGCAGGATGCGGAACAGCTAGAAGGTGTCGTTGGCATTAGCTAAAGTCTCAAGATAAGAGTGTCTTGGCGACTGGTTTTGGCAGGTGCAGCAGGTGGGGGCAGGCAGTATAGAACTTTCTTGTTGACAAGGTAGAAATGATGCTACTCTATACAAGATGCTCTACACAATGATCTGATATCTATCAACAAAATGAGAATCTCCTTCCAAAGAGGAAGAGAGAAAAACAGAACAAAAAGCCTCTACCATCCACCTTCACATCCAGATCCAGATTTCCGCTATGCAACCAGCAAAATCCAGCCACCCATCCAGTCGATTCCTCCCACAGCATGCAATGAGCCTCCATGCGCCTCGCTATGCAATGCAAAATAAGTCCTATCCGATGACCATCCCCATCAATGCTTTTTCCCTGTTGTGACGAGCAACCATATATTCTGTCTGTCTATCCTTATCCCAGAATCTCTCCGTCATCCCAATCCCAATCCTGTTGCTTCTTGGGGTACTTGGGTGCCTCCCAGTCCTTTCTCTTCGGTCGTTTGCCAACGATGGCCTGTCTCCAGCTCAGACTTTCTAGCCACTCCTTTGCTCGATAAGAAAAGCAGAGTCCTGGATCCAGTCTTCGAAGCACACCACCACCATCACCGACTTCGCCGTCTTCACCAGCTCCTTCTTTGTCATGAAATTCTGGTTCAACAGCTTGGATCTTCATATCCCCGAAACGAGACTCTCTTATGGTCTCCCCATTCGGAGCCTCCTCGTCAATTGCTTGACGAGTATTTCTCACATCCTTTTTGGCTAATCGTTTAGCAGCTTCTGATGGATGTGTGTGCTGGTGTGAGGAGTCGTGATCGACTTCGTCTTCTGATGAGGCAACTGATGTAGAGCTGTCCGACGTGTCACGTGCTAGAACGCCTTCTTCGCCAGCATAGCCAATGTCTAAAAGTGCTAGTGCTGCTAATCCAAGATAGCCGTGATACATATCTGGGGGATCGCCGGGTAACTTGCCAAAGCCTCCTGCTATCATGTGTTGTGTCTTCTCGCATAGATATCGACGGACTGGAGTCGGTGTAATCAGATGAATGGCGTTGAGTATCTGGAGTTATGTTAGATGCTGATGCAATATATTATTGATGCTACGCACGCTCAGAGAACCGCAAACCCAGAAAACGTAACAAGTATCTGCAAGCTTGTTCGGTCGACCATTGCAACCCGCCCACAGCGTATGGACAGCATCAAAAGGCGAAACATCCGGGTCTTCAATGATCGAAGCAGGTTCTCGTCGCTCGGACAGCTTAGGTGCTGGTGGCGCAGGCATGCTCCGTATCTTGGTGAACGACGACTCTTTCTCCGGTGTTGTCAAAGATGATGATGTTCCTGGACGTGAAACTGATGAAGAAGCCGGATCCGTATCGGTGCTGAAAGTTGACGCACTGGCAACAGAATGATCGTCTTTGTCCGCGCTCTCTTCTTCATCCTCATCAAGGTCTTCCTCATCAAGAGTTGTAGTCAGTCGTCTTACTAGCCAATCAACAGTAATGTCGAATGATGAGAGACCCGGGGCGGGCGTTTCCTCCTTCTTCTCTTCTGGGTCGTCCCGCGAACTTCGCTGAGCACCTCGTACACCTTCTGGTAATGGTAACCGATCAAGCAGGTGAAGAGCTCCGAGGGCGCAGTAGGTAAATCCAGCTAGAAGATGCGTTAGATAACTTTCTAGAGACTTGGTCTGGATAACGTACCATGGGCCTCGTGATATGGTGCTTCAGAAACACCACCGTCGTATGTCTGAAAATTGTGTGAGCCCGAGTATGGAGTCTGCTCTTCTTGTGTCATTCACAAACCTGCGATCTTTTTATGCATTCAGCCATCTCCGCAGTCTTGACGTCTGGTACGCCATCCACGTCTCCCTTTGCATCGCCACGAAGGATAAACCTGATGGTCATAGCACAATAACCATATCTCGTGTCCATTCCTCCTTCAACATTATCGTCAGGACCCAGTGTCTCTCCGAAACTGCCGTCCTTCCTTTGCACCCTCAGCAACCATTTCAAACACTCCTTCCTCTTCACCCGCGTCAAATCGTCTCCCAGAACACACAGCGTCGCTAGAGCGAAATAAGTTGCAGGTACGTTCGCCGGGTCCCAAATCTTATTCTCGTCCGTCGTCCTGTTACCAAAATCCGTGCCAGGAAACCCTCTAAACCCACCATCAGGATGTTGGCAGCGATAGATCCATGTTGTATATTCTTCTCTTTCCGCCTGGGTCGTTCTCGTATGTAGCACGCCGAGCAAATCTAATGCGGATATTGTGAAAAAGGCCAATGTCATGCGATTCGAGTCGTTTGAGGTGTATTGATGTGGTAGTGGGGAGCGCAAGCATCGTAGCCAGTATGTAACATGTTTTTCTTTGAGGAACAATGGAGTGTCGGTAGCCATTATGGGTGCCTCTGAGAAGTCCTTGCCAATGACATTGCTTTTGCCGCCCATGGCGCTGCGCACATGGACTGTGCGAAAGGAGTGACAATGAGTTGGGCTGGCTGTAGATGTGTAGCAATGGGTGGGTGGTGGTGATTATGATTAAGGAAGAGTGGTGATGCAGGGATAGGCGAGAACAAGGCGAGAACAGCCGGACGGGGCTCAAAGACGGGATGGGGCTAGATCGGCCGAGATTGGTCAAGGACTGTGTTATTGTTGCGTTGTGAAGAAGCGCAAGACAGAAACAGAAGACGTGTATATATTTGTACACGACGGCCACGACGTCTTCGCGATACGACGGAGTATGAGGAACGACCAGACGAGATGAAAGACACAAAAAGTCAAGTCGTCATCCGAGAGATGCTACCATGGAGTCGTTGCACCCTGATTACTTGAAGACGTTGGGGAAATAACCTTCTTACAATACGAGTAGCTTTTCGTCTCGTGCTAGCATGGCAGTAAGCCATCACCCATCCTTCAACTTTTTGGGGTCGAGGAAGGCGAACTCTTTGTAGTGTAATCCTTTCCTAGATTAAAATACATTATATGGAAAGAGTACTATGCCAGGCTGTGCTTTTGTTCTCCCTTCCATAGGACAGTCTGTTCAATCAACCTTGCATCTCTGCTCCTCCAGTGCCGTGAATGACTTCACCAGTGAAGTACGACCCCATTGGGCTTGCCAGGAAGACATAGGCTCCTGCAACTTCGATAGGCATCTACAGAGCAAAGTCAGCAAGACACCAAAATGGTACTGGAAAATGTTCTTACTCCAGGTCTTCCGAGTGGCGCTCCAAGGCCCAAACCATCCATGTCCTCTTCACTGTTGCCCTTTGTAGCTGGCTGTAATGGAGTCCAGATGACACCAGGTGCGACTGCATTGACACGAATACCATTGGGTGCTGGAGACCACAGTGAGTAAGTTAGTTAGTGGGAGGAAAGAGGCAACTCACCTTGCTGCTGAGCGAGAGAGCGGGTGAACGTTGCAATAGCGCCCTTTGTGCTAGCATAGTCTACAGCCTTTGGGTTGCTGGACGAAAATCTTAGCAGGTTAATAGGCAGGAACATTGTCATCCAGAACTCACCCCATGTAACCAGCAACTGAGCAACTGTTGATGATCGAGCTTCCCCTCTTCATATGAGGCAAGGCAAATTTGGTCAGAGCAAACATACTGAGGATGTTGGTTCGGAAGGTTTTCTCAACCACAGCAAGATCGATATCCTTCATATCAGGGACAAACTCTTGCATTGCCGAGTTATTGACTAGCACACTGAGCTTGCCAAACTTCTCCATATGAGAATCGATGATCTTGCGGCAGTTGGCCTCCGAGGTGACATCAAGAGGGAGCAGATGAGCTTTGCGTCCGGCAGCCTCGATGGCTTTCTTCGTGCCTTGAGCATCCGACTCTTCCTCTGGAAGGTAGACGAATGAGACATCGGCACCTTCTCTTGCCATAAGGATGGCTACGGAGCTAGAGAAGAGCTTAAATATATGTGGTTCGAGGAAGCCATGTTCGATTCAGAGGTCAGTAACATACCGGCCAATACCAGAATCACCTCCAGTAATCAAGACTGCCTTGTCCTTGAGCCTGGTTTGAAGGTCAGTAGCCATTTACCCAATGTAGCATTACAAAATACATGCCATCCACGACCCTCATACTCCTTGAGGTAAGGTTTCTCGCCACTGTCGTCAAAGTACTCGATTTGGGTCCAGTTGCCCGCCGGCTTCATCTCAGACTCGAGACCCTTGCTACTTCATGTTGGATAGTAGTTCAGGGCAATATTAGCGCGTAACAACTTACGTGCCAGTCTGAGACTGGGCAGGGATCTTCCCTAATGAGAAGTCAGTCTGTGTCTAGCAGCGATGGTTCGACTATAAGACTAGCTGACATTCATAAGCTGTAACTGGGTCAGGCATGGTGGTGGATTTGTGAAAGGTACGATAGATTGGTAGACGTGGAGATACAGACTTTGTTGAAAGACGAGAAGCTGTAAGTCTGGCTTGTCTAGAAATGGAAGAAAGCATGGAAACAGGAAAGATGTTAGAAGCAAAGAGGAGAAATGGGATTTATACAATATCGATCGATAGCTCCAATGATCGTGATATCATTTGCTTGGGCCGGCAGCGCGGGACACAAAAATAGCGGGGTATGCCCCTCCACTCCTTCACCTGAAGCAGTCACGCAGTCTATTGAATTGCAAGATGTGGTATTCTTCTTATGCCTAGTATCTAGACGCCTCTACATGCAGCAACTATCTCACTACTTTCATTGTACGCCTGTGTTTCTCTTGCGTAAACTCCAGAAAGCCCGATTCACCAGTCTCCATTCACCAGTCTCCCTATCAATCAATAACCTCCTCAGATTCCTTGATGATCTCTTCCACAATCTCCTCAACCTCTGCCTCGCCCTCCTCTTCTGCTTCTGCCTTCCTGACTTCCTCAACATCCTCAACACCATACTCCTCACGCATATCCCGGAGCTCCTGCACCAACCTCTCTCTCCATGATCGCCACTCTTCAACCAACCTTCTCCTCTGTTCAATCAGCTCCTTGCTTGCCGATGACTTCTTGGCCTCGTCTTGTGCATCAAACTGCTTGGCGTATTCACGGAGATTCTTACGGACTTGCTTCTGCTCCTCCTTTGACAAGAGTGTCGCCGGGCGAGGACGCCATGAGAATTGCTTGAATTGTGGTACCGATTCTTCTCGCAATAGTGTTCCGGTGCTGTTGTAGATGTGGTAACCAGTTTCCATCTGAAATGGCAATGTCAGTAGATGTCATATCCGAAGATGATTCCATGACTTACAGCGTTTTTCCACATGCTTGCACTCGAAGCTACATATCTGCCAGTAGGATCCCAATCAACGTCAGTCACACCATAATGATCACCGAGAGCCATTGATTGCAGATTGGCAGAGAGATCCTTGTCCTTCTCATCCTTTTCGCCCTCGAAATCACAGTCGAAAAACTCGAGTTCTGAGCTCAGCTGTGACAGTACAGTGGCAATGACAACGAATCGACCCTTGGGCGACCAGTAGATAGCGTTGCTGTTGCGCTTCTCAAGTGTGCGAATGTGTCTGAAGTTGCCTGGCGGTCCGTTGCCCTTAGCCTTTTCCGGACAGTAAAAAGAGATGGAAGTCTTGGGCGCGGCAGATCCTTGTGCAGCAACTGCTTCCCCAGCTGTGATGATTACAAAGCGATCTCCTTGGGGTTCCCAAGCGAAGTTGATGACGGTGTCTTTAAGAGTGTGAATCTCCTCTACTGGTACACCCTTTTCGCGAATGCGGAAAATTTCTAGGTTGGTGGCCATCGACTTCTTCGATTTCGAGTGTCTGTCAACCTTTACGCAGACATATTTCGCTTGTGATTGCCAGTGGAGCTTTGCATCAGA